>Ga0207689_10004630_pt1 | contig 12445 bp, 7 predicted proteins | sample KBSMisM52_FD_184312 | JGI IMG/M metagenome (GOLD analysis project Ga0207689, IMG submission 184312) | Miscanthus rhizosphere microbial communities from Kellogg Biological Station, Michigan, USA - KBS Miscanthus M5-2 (SPAdes) (version 2) | ecosystem: Host-associated > Plants > Roots > Rhizosphere... | reverse complement strand
CGGCCACCTGCGGCTCACGCGCGCGTCGAGGCGGTGATAGTTCGGAAGCCGCTCGCCGTTGCGGGGCCCGAGCACCGTCTCGACCACGCCGTCGATCTCCGCCGTCGTCAGCGCGGTCGTCGGCCATCCCGTGTGGAAACGCCACGCGAGGTTGGCGTCCCATCCCTTGCCCAGCGCGTAGTTGAAGTCGACGTTGACCGTGTGGCGCTGGTCGATCGAGCGCGGGACGTCCTCGCCCGCGATCCTCTCCTCGCTCCGGGCGAGCGCGTAGTTGATCCACCAGCCCAGCCGTGGTCCGGCGCGACCCTGAAGCAGCAGCTCGAAGCCCTGCGCGGTCCCGCTCTGCGGCTCGACGCGGATGCGGGCGGGCTCGCCCTCCGGAAAGCGTTCGAACGCCTCGAACAGGCTTTCGTAACGCGGACGGGGATCCCGGACCTCCCGCCGGTAGACCTCGGCGCGCGCCGCGGTGAGTGGACCGGAAACCCCGTCCCCGAATACGTGCTCGAAGCCCGCGACCCACTGCTCGGACTGCTCCGCGCGGTAGAAGCGGGCGTCTCCGTCCTCCACCGCGAGCTCGTAGACGCGCTGGCTCTGACTGTAATGCCCCCAGCCGAACCGGACGATGCTCGATCGGCCCACGCCCCACGCGAGGCTCGCGCGCGGGCTCCACAGGCTGTCGTGCGTGAGCGTGTGGCGGTCGTAGCGCGCCCCCAGCTCCAGGGTCAGGTTGGCGGCCGGCCGCCAGCGGTCCGAGACGAACGCCCCGAGGTAGTCGTCCCGGAAGTCGTCCCGCAGCACGAACGTCGCTTGCGCGGGTTGCTGGAGCACGCTCGCGAGCGCTTCCTCGAACGCGTGCGATCCGACGTAGTTGTAGCGGGCATCGAAGCGGCGGAGCTCGTACCCTGCCGTCACGTAGTTCGCCGCGCCGGCCTGCAGGTTCCAGGACTGGAGGACGCCGCCGACGTCCAGATCCCGCTGGTCGTTGACGTTGAACTGCTTGTCCTCCTGCTCCTCCCCCCCTTTTCGATCGCGGTTGACGTGACTGACAGAAACCGCGCTGTCCACGTAGAGCCGCTCGGAAAGGACCCCCTGGTGCGTGAGCCAGAGATAGGAGTTGCGGTAGGTGGTGTCGAGCTTCGTGCGGTCCCCGGCGCTCCCTTTCGTGAAGTCGAGCTCGTCCTCCGCGTGGAGCACGTTCAGCCGCAGCGACTGGCTCGGAGTGAGGCGGTAGTCGGCCTTGCCGAAGAGATCCCAGTACAGGGGACGTTCCTCGCCGAAGACCCGTTCGGCGAGCGCGGTCGAGCCACCGCGCGCGGACGCCATCCACCAGGCGCGTTCGCCGATCGTCCCGTTGCCCTCGATCTGCGCGGCGAGTGTCGAGAGAGAGAACCGCATCTGGTGGGGCCGGGACGGAGTGATCGTCGAGAGGTCGAGGATGCCGCCCATCCGGTCGCCATAGCTCGACGGAAACGCGCCGGTGGTCAGGTCGGCGTTGGCGAGGTTCGACGCCGCGACGACGCTGAAGGGATTCTCGAACTCCTTGAGGTGGTACGCCTCGTACAGCTCCTGCCCGTCGAGCAGCAGGAGGACCTCGTCCGCCCCGCCGCCGCGCACGTGGAACTGCGCGGACAGGTCGTTCGAAGCGGTCCCGGGCAACAGGGAGACGGCGCGAAACACGTCGTCACCCAAATGCGGCAGCCGCAGGATCTGGTCCCGGTTCAGCGAAAGGGGCGCGGCCGGCTCGTCCTGCAGGAGCGAGATCCGGCTCGGGTGGACCACGACCTCCTCGCGCGTGAGCGGCGCGGGCTGGAGCACGAATGCGACCTCGACCGGCATTCCTGGAGCCACGGCGACGTCGGCGCGCTCGCCGACCACGAAGCCCGGACGCCGCGCCTGCAGGGTGTACGTTCCGGGCGGCAGGCCGTCGATCTGGAATCGGCCGTCCGGACCCGTCACGGCGCGGGCGCCCGTCCCCAGGACCGCGACCGTGACGCCGGAGAGCGGATCGAGCGCGCGGCGCGAGACGACCGAGCCCCGGACGCCCGCCGGCCGCGCGGCCGCGGAGGGCGGGCCCTCACCCTTCGAGACGACGATCAGGATTCCGCCGGCGCCGGTCTCGACCGCGAGACCATGCGGCGCGAGGAGCTCGTCCAGGATGCCGCGTGGATCCCGGGACACCGGCGCGGCGCGAACCTTCATCTCCGGACGCACGACGCGGTTGCTGAACACGATCGGGAGGCCGCGCTTCTGGAGCGCAAGAAGGGCGTCCGTCAGCGGCATGCCGGCGGAGAGAGTCGGGGAAGGGGCACCGGCGGGATCGGCTTCGATCGCCGAGGCGGAAGCGGACGCCGCCGGTGAGCCGGCGAGCAAGAGGCACAGAAAGACCGGCAGCCGGGCGAAGGATCGGCCGTCCTTCGGCATCCAAGGACGATAGCAGCAGCCGATGAAGAAAAGCCCGCTGACGATCCTCATCCTCCTGCTGCTCGCGACCGGCTGCGCCACCCGAAACGCCCTGGAGGTTTCCGCCCGGCCGGTCGCCCTTCCGGCGTCGACCGCGGTCGCGGCCCCGATTTCGACCCCCGAGACCTCCCCGCCGGCCGAGGGGGCTGCGCCCACGTTTTCCCTCTTTCCGCAGATTCCGAGCGATGCCGCCCGGATCGCGACGGCTCCCCTCCACTGGGAGGGGGGGGACTGGGCGAAGTTCGGCCTCGGAGTCGCGGCGGTCGGCGGAGCAATCCTCCTCGACCGGGACCTACGGCAGATCGTGGAGCGCAACTCCTCGAGCGGTCTCCTCCGCGTCGCGAATGACGTCGCGCCGCTCGGCTCGTATTACTCGTTCGGAGTCCTCGGCGCCTTTTACCTGGGGGGCAAGGCCTTCCACAACGAGAAGGCTCTGTCCGTGGCGCAGGACGGGCTCGTTTCGAGCCTCATCGCGGCCGGCGTGATCACGCCCGTTCTGAAGATCGCGGTCAGCCGCCAGCGACCCGGGAGCGCGGACACGACCTTCGACCGCGACAGCGGCGGAACGAGCTTCCCCTCGGGCCATACCACGCAGGCGTTCGCGGTCGCGTCGGTGATCGCCGCGCACTACGACTCTTTCTGGGTGCGGGCCGCGGCGTATTCGCTCGCGGGACTCGTGGGTCTCTCGCGAATGCAGCAGGGGGAGCACTACGCCTCGGACGTTCTCGCCGGCGCACTCATCGGGACCGCGGTCGGAAACGCGGTGGTCAAGTTCCACGAGAGTGAGCGACTGCACATCGCTTTTGCGCCGTCGATGAACCCGCGCTCCAGGGGCGTCGCCGTCGGACTCCGTTTCGACTTCGGAGATCGCTGAGGGAGGAGCCGGCGAGAGAATTCTTCATCGCTCGAGCCGGACGTCTTCGCGCGGAAATACGCGCCGGGGATCGGAATCGTCCGGGAGGCCCGTCCTACCTGCCCAGGACCAGCACCTCGAAGGAGCCCGGCTCCATCGGGGGCCGGGGGCGCGGCTGATCGGCCGTCGGCGGAGGAGCAGCCCCGAACTTCGCGCCGGCGAGGAAGAGCCGGTGCGTCTTCCCGTCGAGGGCCATGGTGCGCGAGCGTGCCTGGGTCGGGACGACCTCCACGACGGTCAGCTTGTTCGACGAATCCTCGTGGGCGGCCGTCACGGTTCCGTCGCCGCAGGAGGCGAACGCGAGATCGCTCTCGGGGTCGAACGCATTGGCGTCCACGCCTTCGCCGATCGGCACCGTCGCGACGACCCGGCCGCTGTCCGTGTCGACCATCGCCATCATCTTGTTGGCACAGCCCACGAAGAGCCGGCCGCGCTTTCGATCGAAGGCCATCCCGGAGGGCTCTTCGCATGGTGCGAGCTCCCACCGTTTCTCGACGGCCAGCTTCCGGGAGTCGATCACCGCGATCTGGCTCCTGTCTTCGAGGTTGGAGAAGATGTGCCCTTTCCCGTCGCTGACCGCAAACTCCGGCTTGCCGTCGAGCGCGAGCGTGCCGACGACCGTGCCGGTCGCCGCGTCGATCGCGGTGGCGTTGCGGCCCCGGCCGTTGAAGGCAAAGACGTGCCGCGTGGCGGGGTCGTAGAGGATCGCGTCGGGGTTCTCGCCCGTCGACTTCACCTCGGACAGGGGTTTCAAAGTCTTCATGTCGAAGATCGTGATCGTCGAGGACCGGCCGTTGCTCGTGAATCCCCGGCCGAGGTCCGGAGCCAGGGCCACGCCGTGGACTCCGGAGGTGTCCGGGATTTCACCCACGACCGCGCCGGTGTCCGCGTCGAGAACCACGACCCGGGTCCCGTGCGTGACGTAGAGCCGGCGCGCCCCTTCGTCGACCAGCATGTAGTCCCACCCGCCCTCGCCGCCGACCGCGATCCTCTGGACCAGGTGATAACCGGGTCTGGGGCTCGAGGCGGCGACGAGCGCGAGCAGGCCGACGAGACACGCGAAAGTCCAGAGAGTTGACTTCCTCACTTCGACCCACCCCCCGCCGGCTGCGGCGCGGCGTTCACCCCGGTCTTGTTCGGATACGCGGGACGCTTCGCCTGCACCGGCGGGTTCTTCTTCAGACCGTCCATCACGATCGCGATCGCGCGCTCGAGCTGCGGATCGCGCCCGGCGATCACGTCGGCCGGCGTCATCTCGACCTCGATGTCCGGCGCCACGCCCTCGTTCTCCACGGCCCAGCCCTTGTCCGGGTCGTAGAACGCCAGGTTCGGCGCCGTGATCGCGCCGCCGTCCATCAGCTCCGGGTACCCCAGGATGCCGACCAGGCCGCCCCACGTGCGCGTGCCGACGATCGGCCCGACCTCGAACTTCCGCCACATCCACGGCAAGAGATCGCCGCCGCTTCCCGCGCTCTCGTCCTGGATCAGCACACGCGGCCCCTGGATCGACGCGGATGGCGTCTTCATGTCCGGCCCGTACCGCATCGCCCAGTACGCGATGAGCTTCTTGGAAACCATGTCGATGTAGTAGTCCGCGAGCGATCCGCCGCCGTTGAAACGCTCGTCCAGGATGACCGCGTCCTTGTACGCCTGCGGATAGAAGTAGCGCTTGAAGTACGCGTATCCGGCGGTCGACGTGTTCGGCACGTAGACGTACGCGACCCGGCCGCCCGTGGCCGCGTCGACCTTCCTCAGATTGCCTTCCACCCAGTCGCGGTTGCGCAGCGCGAGCTCGGACTCGACCGGCACGACCGACACGGTCCGCGATCCCTTGCCGTCGGCGTTCGGACCGACCGTGATCTCGATCAGCTTCCCGGACGTGTTCTCGAAGAAGCTGTAGAGGTTCGCCGGCGGCTTCACGTCCTTGCCTCCCACCGCGAGCAGGTACTCCCCCGCCTTCACGTTGACGCCCGGCTCCGTGAGCGGCGAGCGCAGCTTCGGGTTCCAGTTGAGGCCGCCGTACACCTTCCGGAAGCGGTAGCGGCCGTTGTCGATCTCGTAGTCCGCTCCGAGAAGCCCACCCGGGACGCTCTTGGTCTCCGTCGTGTCGCCGTTGTTCGTGATGTAGCTGTGGCCGACCGTGAGCTCCGACAGCATCCAGCGGAGGACGCGGTTCAGGTCCTGCCGGACCGCAATGTCCGGGAGGAACTGCGCGTACCGGGCCCGCATCGCCTTCCAGTCCACGCCGTGCATGTTCGGGTCGTAGAAGTAGTCCCGGTTGATCCGCCACGCGTCCTCGAACATCTCCTTCCATTCGGCGCGCGGATCGACCTTCACCTCGATCGCCGCCGTCTTCAGAGACTTCGCCTCGGAGGTGTCGATCTTCTTGCCCGACGTTCCGGCGACCGCCCACTCGTCCTTCGCGACGTAAACGACCTTCTTGCCATCCGACGAGATCTCGTAGTTGTCGACGTCCGGCAGCATGGTCTCCGTCTTGCGGTCCTTCAGGTCGAAGCGCTGCAGCGCGTTCTTCTCGTCGGAAGTGCGCAGGAAAAAGACCTGGCCTTCCGGACCGGCCTGGAGGTTCGAGATCTCCGCCACCGGGACGGGCAGGTCGATGATCCGGTACGCAATGCCGTCGAAGTCGATCCGGGTCGGCGCGACCGCCTCCGCCTTCTTCGGCTTCTCGTCGGATTTGACGTCCGTCTTGTCGCCGTTGCCCTTCTTTGCTTCCTTCTCGTCGTCGGCGGTCTCCTTCTTCTTTTCCTTCGACTCGTCGGCCGGTGGCGCTCCCTTCTCCTCGTCGGACTCCTTGACGAGAGGGTTCGGCAGGCTCTTGTCCAGGACCGCAAGCCAGATCGACCGCGTGATCTTGAGGTCGTTGGTCTCGAGCGAGAACCAGTTGTTGACGGGGCCCGCATCGGTCGACGCCAGGAAGTACAGGTACTTACCGCTGCGGTCGAAGACCGGCTCGGAGGCGTCCGAGAGACCGTCGGTCACCGGGAACGCCTTCTCCTGCTCGAGCGAGTAGGCGTACACGCGGTTGACGTACGCCGGGTTGTTGATCGCGTAGGCAATCCATTTCGAGTCCGGCGACCACGCCGGGTGGAGGTACTTGATCGGCCCGTAGAAGTAGTCCGACGCCACCTTCTTCATCGCGCCGGTGCCGGTGTCGAGCCAGTACAGCGTGCGCGAGTTGTCGACGAACGCGATCTTCCGGCTGTCCGGCGACCAGGCCGGGAACTCGTAGAAGCCGGCGCCGGAGAGCTTGAACTTCTTCGGCTCACCCTTGCCGTTCTGCGACTCGATCCAGAGCGCGTACTCCCCGGAGTCGTCCGTGAAGTAGGCGATCGAGCGGCCGTCCGGCGACCAGATGGGAGAGCGCTCGTGAACGCCCGGGCTGTTCGTCAGGTTGCGGACGTCCCCCTTCTCCGCGGGGATCGTGATGATCTCGCCGCGGAAGTCCATCGCGACGCGCACGCCGGTCGGCGAAATGGAGAAGTCCCGGATGTACTTGCGGTCCTTGGTCTCCTTCGCGAAACGCGGCCGCGTTTCGGGCAGGTCCGCGGCAACGCCGATCGTCAGCTTCCTGGCGCTGCCGCTCGCCGGATCGTAGAGGTGCAGGTACCCCGCCTGCTCGTAGACGATCTTCCCGGCGCCGGCGGACGCGTTCAGAACCGGAAAGTCGGTGTGGCTCGTCAGGCGCTTCAGAGCCTTGGATTTCGTGTCGTAGGACCAGAGGTTGAACTCCCCCTCGCGGTCGGAGCGGAAGTAGACGGAGTCTCCCAGCCACATCGGGCCGGCGTCGTTCACGCGCGACGCGGGCTGCGGGACTTTCTCGATCGCGTGCGTCGCCGTGTCGTAGAGCCAGACCTGGGAGACGGTGCCGCCGCGGTAACGCTTCCACTGCAGGAAGCGGGGTCCCAGGGGGTTGTAGGCGATACGCTTTCCGTCGGGAGAGTAGACCGCGCGGTCGGAGTGCGGGATCGGGAGCAGCTCCTCGGCTCCCCCGTCGACCGGCACCGTGAAGAGCTGGGTGTAGCGCGCCGTGTAGACGTTGCGCGGCGACGTGAAGAGGACCGACTTGCTGTCCGGCGTGAACCCCACCGCGACGTCGTTGCCGGGGTGCCACGTCAGCCGTTTCGGAACGCCGCCGTCCGCGCCCACGACGTACACGTCGGTGTTGCCCTCGTACTGCGCGGAGAAGGCGATCCACCGGCCGTCGGCGGAGAAGGCCGGCGACGACTCCACGCCGACGTCCGAGGTCAGGCGGCGGACGTTCTTGCCGTCCAGGCCGCACGTCCACAAGTCGTTGGCATAGATGAACGCGATGCGATCCGCGGAGATCGCAGGCTCCGACAGGAGGCGGGTGTCGGTGATGCTGGGGTCCGCGGCGGCGGAGAGCGGCAGGGCAAGCAGAAGCGTAAAGAGAGCACTCGCGCGACGGTTCATACGTTCCCTCGATCTGGAAATTGTGGGTCGGCCGAACGATATCAAGTCGGGCTCTCGGCGGCCGACTTCCGATCTGGAATCGGAGTGAATATCCGGGCCGCGACCCCGGTTGAAACCGACGGCAAGATGCTCCGGGTACCCTGGCTTCTCCCTGCGATCCTCGCCTCGTTTCTTCTCCCCCGGGCGCTCACGGCGGTCGAGAAACCGGATGTCCGCGCGAAGCTGATCGTCCCCCCGAGCGTCGGCGCCGGATCGAAGGTCACTCTCACCGTCGAGATGAAGATCGGAGAGCATTGGCACGTCAACAGCCACGCGCCCTCCGAGCCGTACCTGATTCCCACGGTCCTCGCGCTGACCACGTCGCGCGGAACCCTGTCGCCCATCCGCTACCCGAAGGACGTCGAAAGGCGGTTCGAGTTCGCCGACAAGCCCCTGCGCGTCTACGAGAGGACGGCGCGGTTCGAAGCCGATCTCCAGATTCCCGCGGGAGCCCCCGGCGAGGTCCGGGTGACCGGGGATCTCTCCTACCAGGCCTGCAACGAACGCCAGTGCTTCGCGCCCGCGAAGATCCCGCTCGAGGCGACGATCGCCGGCGCCGGCGAGGCCCGGTCCTCGTCGAGCGACCGGACTTTCATGGAGGACGGAGATCCGTGATGAAGAGTTGGCTGATTTCGGTCCTGCTGATCTGCGCCCTCGGCGCGTTTCCGCTCCGGGCCGTCCCGCCGGCGCCGGACGCGCCGATGAAGACCCTCGATGGCGCCCCCCTGCCTCTCGAATCTCTGAAGGGCAGCTTCCTCGTCCTCGACTTCTGGGCTTCGTGGTGCGCGCCTTGCCGGGCGAGCTTTCCGTTTCTCGACGCGCTCCAGGAGAAGTACCGGGCCCGGGGAGTGCGGGTCGTCGGGTTGACCCTGGAAGACAACGAGGACGCGATTTACGAATTCCTCCGCGCCGTCCCGGTCCGTTTCACGATCGCCCGTGATCCGTCGGGCCGCGCCGGTGAAGCGTTCGGGGTCGTCGCGATGCCGACCACGTTTCTCCTGGACCGCGACGGACGGGTTCTGGCGCGCTTCGAAGGTGGGGACCGGCGCGCGCACGAGAAGCTGGAGGCCGCGGTCGCGACCGTCGTCTCGGGGGGAACGCTCGCACCCGGCGCGGACGTCCGCGTCGCCGGGAGCGTGAAAGCCACGGGCGGCGTTCGGGCGTGGCAGCGCGGCTACCTGGCGGACCCGATCATGGAGCTGAACGGGGACCCGCTCACCCGTCTCCTGCGCGAGCACGTCCACTCGAGCAAGGAAGGCGCGGCCGGAGACGGCGGTCCCACCGGAGGTGGCTGTGGCTGTAACTGACCGCAAGGCACGGCGGGCCGAGCGGCGCCGGCGGAGGCGCCGGCTGTGGCGGGACCTCCCCTGGATCGCGGCCGGGGTCGGATCGCTTGCCGCACGCAACGCCCTGGGGCAGGACTCCTCGGTCGACACCCGAGTCCTCTTCTACCAGGAGTCGGGCGGCCGCACTCAGGTCCTCGACCCGATGGTCTTCTTCAAGAGGGACCTCGGCGAGAAGTGGGGGCAGCTCGGGTTGGTCGTCGGCTACGACGCGATCTCCGGCGCCTCTCCCACCGGCGGATATCCGACGTCCGACGTGACCACGTCGGCGTCCGGCCGGCTCGTCAGCGCGAACACCTTTCCGCAGGCGGATTACCGGGACACGCGGTTCTCCGCGGCCCTTTCCTACGGCCGCAAGTTCGGGGCGCACCTTCCGACGGTCGACGTCTCCTACGCGAAGGAGAACGACTACACCGCGCGAAGTCTGGGGATTTCGGACGAATGGACCGTGGCCCACGGCCTGGGGACGATCCACCTGGGTGCATCGTTCGCCCGCGACATCGTTTCGCCCGTGACGAACCACCTTCACCTCCCGAAGACGCAGAACGGGTTCTCGCTCGGGTACACATGGGTCCTCGGAGAACGGGACCTCGTCGACGTCTCCGGTTCGTGGATGCAGCTCTCCGGCTACCTGGACGATCCGTACAAGGTGGTTCCCATCGGGGATCCGGGGACGGACACCTTGCCGGACCATCGCCCCGACTCCCGATCGCGGCGGGCGATCGTCATCAAGTACGGCCACCACTACGTGGGGGATCGCGCTCTGAAGGTGACCTACCGGTACTACAACGACGACTGGTCCATCCAGGCTCACACGCTCGAGGTCGTCTACGACCAGCGGCTGTTCACGAACTGGCTGGTGACGCCCCAGATCCGGCTGTACACGCAGACCGGAGCCTCGTTCTACGGCAGCCGATTCTCGTCCCCCCGCACGTTCCTTTCCTCGGACTACCGCCTCTCTCCGCTCGACAGCGCGCTCGGCGGGCTCACGGTCACGCGCAAGCTGACCGACACGCTTTCGGCAAACCTCGGCGGCACGTACCAGTATCAGCGCGGCCGCGATCGCATCATTCCGATTCCCCGCTCGGGGCGGGTAAACGACGACGAAGCCCCGCGGGCGTCGTCCGCCTCGGCCGCGGACATGACCGTCTTCACGATCACGGCCGGCCTCACGATGCGCTTCTGAACCGCGTGGACGGACCGGCTCTCTACCAGACGCGCTTCCCGTTGATGGGCGGGGGTGCGCTCGTCCAGTTCGTCGACGACCGCGGACGCGGGGAGGCCGAGCGGATCGCGCGCTCGGTCGAGAGCGAAGCGCGGCGGATCGAGGTCAAGTTTTCGCGGTACCGCGAGAGGAGCGTCGTCTCCGAGATCAACCGCAACGCCGGTCGGACTCCGGTCGCGGTCGACGACGAGACCGCGATGCTCGTGCGATCGGCACTCGACCTGACCCGCCTGACGGGCGGTCGGTTCGACCCGACCGTCGGTGCGCTGCGGCGCGTCTGGGACTTCCGGAGCGGCCGCGTTCCGTCGGACGAGGAGATCTCCGCGCACCTGCCCCTGGTGAACGCCGGCGCGGTTTCCACCCGCGACCGGACGGTTTTCCTCCGGCGCCCGGGGATGGAAATCGACCTCGGAGGCGTCGGCAAGGAATACGCGGTCGACCGCGCCGCCGAGCTGTTGAAGGCGGAGGGAATCCACGCGGCCATCGTGACCTTCGCGGGAGACGTCCGAACGATCGGCCACCGCGGCGACGGCCGCCCGTGGAAGGTGGGCGTGGCCGACCCGAGGAACCCCGGCCGCTTCCCGTTTTCGATCCGCGTGATCGGAGACGCCGGAATCGCCACTTCCGGGGACTACGAGCGCAGCTTCGTGAAGAACGGCGTGCGCTATCACCACATCCTGGACGCGACCACGGGATGGCCCGCGCGGGGCGTGGCATCCGCCACGGTCGTCGCGGCGACCGCGTTTCGGGCCGGCTGCTATTCGACCGCGGCGCTGCTCCTCGGCGAAGAAGCCGGCCGGGAGCTCCTCGAAGAGACGCCCGACGTCGAAGGCGTTCTGATCACCGACCGGGGTGCCATCCTCGCGACGACCGGCATGCGATTTCTCTCGGACCTGCCCGGAAGCGCCTGGGAGAGCTCCTAGCTCGCCGAGGCCGGCCCCGACTTCTCCGACGCGATCCAGGCGTCCACGCGACTCTCGAGTACGTCGAGCGGCAACGCGCCCGCGTCCAGCACGGTGTCGTGGAACTTCCGGATGTCGAACTTCGCGCCGAGCGTCTTCTTCGCGCGTTCCCGCAGCTCCAGGATCTTCAGCTGCCCGACCTTGTACGAGAGCGCCTGGCCCGGAATCGAGATGTAGCGGTCGGTCTCCGTCTGGACATCGACCTCGTCGATGGCGGAGTGCGCGTGGAAGTAATCCACCACCTGCTGCCGCGTCCACCTCCTGGAGTGGAATCCGGTGTCCACGACCAGCCGGATCGCGCGCAGCATCTCGTCCTGCAGCCGCCCGAAGTCGCTGTACGGGTCCTCGTAGAACCCGATCTCCTTGCCGAGCCGCTCGGAGTAGAGCGCCCAGCCCTCCACGAACGCGGCATAGAACCCCTGCTGCCGCTGCGGCGGCAGGCCCTCGAGCTCCTGCGCGATCGCGATCTGGAGGTGATGCCCCGGCACGCCCTCGTGGTAAGCGGTCGACTCGGTCGAGATCGTCTTGCGGGTCTCGGGCGCGGACGTGTTGACCATGACGTGCCCGGGCCGCTTGCCGTCCGGAGTCCCCTGGTTGTACTGCGCGCCGGACGCCTCCTTCTCCCGGAATTCCTCGACCTGCATGACGACGAGGTCGCTCTTCGGCAGCCTGCCGAAGAGCTTCGGGAGCTGCGGCTTCATCCGATCGATGAACTTCCGGTACGCCGCGAGAATCTCCTCGCGCGAGTGGAAGTGGCGCTTCGGGTCTTTCTCGATCGCCGCGGCGAGCGCCTTCCATGTCGGGAAGCCGAGCCGCTTCGCGTCGGCGGTCATGTCCTTCTCGATCGATGCGACCTGCTCGACCCCGATCCTGTGGATCTCGTCGGGCGTGAGGTTGGACGTGGTCTGGCGCCGCACGACGTTCGCGTAACGCGCCTCCCCGTCCGGGAGCGACCACATCCCCGGCTCCGTCCTTCCCTTCGGCGCGTACTCCTCCCTCACGAACCTCGTGAACCGGACATACGCCGGCGTGACCGAGTCCCGGATCGCAC
>Ga0207689_10004628_pt1 | contig 12450 bp, 10 predicted proteins | sample KBSMisM52_FD_184312 | JGI IMG/M metagenome (GOLD analysis project Ga0207689, IMG submission 184312) | Miscanthus rhizosphere microbial communities from Kellogg Biological Station, Michigan, USA - KBS Miscanthus M5-2 (SPAdes) (version 2) | ecosystem: Host-associated > Plants > Roots >... | reverse complement strand
GTTGTCCACGGTGACCTTCACGCGGTAGACCAGCTTCGACCGTTCGTCCGCCGTCTGCACGTTGCGCGGCGTGAACTCGGCGCGCGGCGAGATGAACGTCACCTTGCCCTGGACCGTGCTGCCGGCATCCGTGCGCACGGTCGCCGCCTGACCGAGCGTGATCTTCGGCACGGCCGGCTCCGGCACGAAGACGTTGGCCCACGCGTGATCGAGGTCGGTGACGACGACGAGCGGCACCCGCGGCGCCACGATCTCACCGGCGTCCGCCAGCTTCTGCGTCACGACGCCGCCGGTCGGAGCCGTCACCTGCGCATCCCGCACGGCCTTTTCGAGCACGGCGAGCTGCGCGTCCACGGTGGCGACCCGCGCCCGCGCCCCTTCGAGCTCCTCTTTTCGCGCGCCCGCACGCACGCGGTCGAGCGCCGTGCGCGACACGCGCACGCGTTCCTCGGCGGCGCGCTTTCGCTCTCGCGCGAGATCGACGCGGGCTTTGGCGTCGTCGCGCTGCTTCTGCGACCCGGCGTTGGCGCTCAGCAGGGCTTCGAAGCGATCCAGGTCCGTCTGCGCGTTCTTGATCTCGACGTCGATCGCGGCAATCTCGCTCGTGGTGGCGTCCACCTGCGCCTCGGCCTGACGCACGTCCTCGGAACGGGCCCCGGCTTCGAAGAGGTGCAGCTGCGCCGCCGCGGACGCCCGCTCGGCGCGGGCGCGCCCGATCTGCAGCTCGGTGTCGCGGGTGTCGAGCGTCGCGATCACGTCGCCCACCTTGACCCGATCGCCTTCGGCCACGCGCAGTTCGACGATGCGCCCGCCGACCTCGGGGGCCACCTGCACTTCGGTCGCTTCGACGTTGCCCGAGGCCGTGAGCGCGTTCGACGGCGGCGGCGGCGTGCACGCCGCGGCGACGCCGGCCGCGGCCACCGCGAGGGCGAGGCGTGAGAAGGTGCTCATGACGGACGCGGTCCTTCCTTCTGAACGAGACGCAGCGCCGTGCGCTGCATGTGGACGATGAAAGTGTCGAGCTGCCTGGGCTCGAGGAGACCGGAGGCGATCTCCTTGGTGGCGAGCACGCGCTGCCGCGCGAAGAAGATGAGGATGGGCGGCATGATCGTGAGGTGCGTGAGCAGCGGATCGATTTCCTGAAAGCTGCCCTCGCGCTGCCCTTGGACCAGGATGTCGCGGACGGCGCCGTAGACGGCGTTCATCAGCGCGAATGTGTCGGGGTCGAAGCGCGGCGCGCCCGACGCGAGCTCGCGCAGCATGATGGGCGGGAACCAGGGACGGGCCGCGGCTTCCTGGATGATCGTCGTGATCCAGCGTTCGAGCTTCTGGGGCGCCGTGCCGGGACCGTCGGCGATGCCGCGCGCCTTCTCGCTGACGGCGCGGAACATGTCGCGCAGCACCTCGATGTAGAGCGCGCGCTTGCTCCCGAAGTGGTAATAGAGCATCGCCTTGTTGACCCGCGCCTTGGCGGCGATGCGGTCTACGCCTCCGGCTTCGAATCCGCGCTCGGAAAACTCCTCGGCCGCCGCCCTGAAGATCGCGGCGTGGGAAGCCTCACTGGATCGGCGTTTGGGCCGGCTCATCGTTAACCAACTAGTTAGTTAATATATCGACTTGGCGGCCACGATCAAGCCCCCACTCGTAGCTGCAGGCCTTCAGGCCTGCCTCCCTTGCGTTAAGTTATGCCGGTGAAAATCGTTGTGACGGGCGGGACGGGCTTCCTCGGGGCCGCGCTCGTGGACGCCCTGCGGAGGGACGGCCACGACGTCACGGTGCTCACCAGACGGCCTGCCCGCGCCACCGGCGAGGTGCAGTGGAACCCCACCGCCGGCCTCGATGTGTGGGCGAGATCCTTCGAGGGCGCCGGCGCCGTGATCAACCTGGCCGGCGAGCCGATTGCCGGCGGGCGGTGGACCGCAGCCCGCAAGCGCGCCATCCTCGCGAGCCGGCTCGAGGCCACGAGCGGCGCGGTGGCGGCGCTGCGCGCCGCGGGCACCGCGGGCGCGACGCTCCTCAGCGGATCCGCGATCGGCTACTACGGGACGCCGGGGGACGCGCCGCTCGACGAATCATCCCCGCCCGGCCGGGACTTCCTCGCCACCGTCTGCCATGAGTGGGAGGCCGAGGCGCGCGAAGCCGACGCACGCGTGGTGCTGCTCCGCACCGGGCTGGTGCTGGGGCGCGGCGGCGGCGCGCTGCAACAGCTCGCCCTCCCCTTCCAGTTTTTCGCCGGCGGCCCGCTCGGCTCGGGCCGGCAGGTGATGTCGTGGATCCATCGCGACGACTGGATCGCGTTGGTCCGCTGGGCGCTCGCCAGCCCCGGCGTGCAAGGACCGCTGAACCTCACTGCACCAGCGCCCGTGACCAACCGGGAGATGGCGACGGCGCTCGGCCGCGCGCTGCAGCGGCCGTCGTTCATGCCGGCGCCCGCCTTCGCGCTACGGCTCGCGCTGGGCGAGATGGCCGACGCCATGGTGCTCAACGGCCAGCGCGTCCTGCCCCGCGTCGCGCAGAGCGGAGGATTCACGTTCAAGTACGCGAGCCTGGATGACGCGCTCGGCGAGATCTACGGCTCTCGTACGTAGGGGCCGGAATTACAGTGGCGAAGGTTTCCCCACCAGATACATCGCGCCGGTCGGCGCGGGCACGCCGCCAGCGGGCTCGAGCGTGACGGCGACGGCCACCGGCGGCAGGATGTCCACCGGCGTTTCGAAGTAGACCGAGCCGCCGCCGGACGCATCGGGCGTCAGCAGGCCGGCGCTCACGGGCGCCTGCGCCGTGACCACCCACACCTGGTACACGCGGCCGGGCGGCAGCGCCGGCAGGTTCGACACGGTGAAGACCATCCCGCGAGCGCGGCTCCAGAGCGCACGCGCCCGCGCGGTCTGCGCCACCTGCTGCCCCGCGAGATCGATGCGGGCCACGTCGGGCGCCGCAAACACCCCCATCGCGGACTGGGCCCGGACCGCCACGTTGCGCGCCTCGAGCGTCTGGCGCTCGGCCGCCGCCACCAGCGTCTGCGCCTGCCGCAGCTGCGCCTCGAGGTTCGAGACGCGCGTCTGCATGCGCTGCGCATAGAAGAAGACGCCGGCGCCAATCACCAGCATCGCGGCAATCTGCAGCCACGCCGGCAGCCCGCGCTGCTCGCGCACGACCATCGCCGATGCCGGGCCGGGAGCGGGCGCTGTCGCGGCGGCTCCCGTCATCTCCCCGAGAATGCGCGCGCGCAGCGACGGCGGCGGCGACACCTGCGGCACGGTGTGCGGCAGCGCGCTCGCCGCCAGCCGCATCTGGCGCACGTCGGCCGCGCACTCGGCGCACGAGCCCAGGTGCGCTTCGAAGGCGGCGCGCTCGGCCGGCTCCAGCGCTCCCAGCGCGTAGGCCGCGGCGTCGTGCTTCAGCTCGTCGTGGGCCGTGTTCACGGCTGCACCTCTACGAGCGCGTCACGAAGCTTCAGCAGCCCCAGCCGCATCCGCGTTTTCACGGTGCCCAGCGGCTGCTCGAGCCGCTCGGCGATTTCACGCTGGCTGAGCCCTTCGAAGTAGGCCAGCTCGATCGCCACGCGCTGCAGGAACGGCAGCCCCTCGAGCGCCAGCCGCACACGCTGGCCGCGCTCGGCCGCCATCATCTCTGAGGCCACATCAGGATTGGTGGCGGGCAGCTGCTGCAGCGTGAGGCCGTCGTCGTCGTGGACACGCCCTTCGGGACGGACGCGGCGGGCGCGGAAACGGTCGATCGCGCGGGTGCGGGCCATCACGAGCAGCCAGGCGGCGACCGTGCCGCGCGACTCGTCGTACTGGCCGGCGCGGCGCCACGCCTGCGCAAAGACGTCCTGGGTCACTTCCTCCGCGTCGCCCTCGTCGCCCAGGATCCGTAGCGCCAGCGAATACACGGCCCGGCCGTGTCGATCGTAGAGCGCCGCCAGCCCGCCCGAGTCGCCCGACGCCGCACGCTGCAGCGATCGCTGGTCCTCGCCCTGCGATTCGGACGAGCGGCCCGGAAAGCCGACGACGGCCGCAAACAGCCAGATCACCACGGTCTACGACGATCTACGGCCGGACGGGACGTTTGGATGGCGCGGCAGACCTGAAGGGTCTGCAGCCACGAACCCGCGTCATACGATCGGCGGAGCCCCGGTGCGGAAGTCGCCGCCCAGCACGCTGGCCGAGTTGGCCCCCAGCCAGCCGTCGAGCGCGCGGGCGTAGACGGACCGGAAGTCGGTCTCGTACTTCACGTCGCCGCCGTTGTTTTCCAAGGTCGGGTTCGACGGATTCGGGTCCAGTGAGGGCGCGGTGCCGTAGATGCCGCCGCGCACGGCGCCGCCCATCGCCATCATCACCGCGCCGGCGCCGTGGTCGGTGCCGCCGCTCCCGTTCTCGCTGATGCGGCGCCCGAACTCCGAGTACTGCAGCACCAGCGTGTCGTTCAGCAGCCCCTGGTTGCGCAGGTCGTTGTAGAACGCCAGCAGGCCGTCGCCGAAGGTGCCCATCAACGTCGCGTAGGCGCCGCCGCCGGCGGCCCCCTGCCCCGAGTGCGTGTCGAAGCCGCCGGTCTGCACCCAGAACACGCGGGTGCCGACGCCGCGGACCATGGCGCCGGCCACCGTGCGGAGCGCGAGCGCGAAACCGTTGTTGGGATAGGCGATGCTACCGGCGTAGGTGGCGACCGACCCCACGCGATCGAGCGTGGCAAACGCCTCTTGCGCGGTGCGGTTCACGAACGCCAGCTGCGTCCGATCGTCGGGCAGGTGCGACGCAATCGCCGTGGCCGCGGCGCGCTCGCGCGTGGCCTCGGCGCCGACGTTGGGGCTGGCAAAGGCGTAGGTGGCCACGTTGGGAATCGCCGGCACGCTCACGTCGCGCGACGACAGCGCCTTCGGCAGCTCCTGCGTGGTCGACCAGCCGAGCAACGCGTCCTGCGGCAGCGTCGTGAGGTAGCGTCCGAGCCAGCCGTCGCTCTCCTTGAGCGTCGGATCGGCGGTGCCCCAGATGTCGTAGCCCTGGAAGTGCGACCGGCTCGAGTTGAGGTACCCGGTGCGCTGGATCACCGCCAGCCGGCCGGCGTTGAAGATCTCGCGCAGCCCGGTCAGCCGTGGATGCAAGCCGATCGCGCGCCCCGCCGAGTCGGTACCGATCTGCAGCACCTGCCCAGCGGGCACGGCAATCGTCGGACGGCGGCTGAAATAGAACGGGTCCTGATACGGCACGACAGTACTGAGCGCGTCGTTGCCACCGCTCAGATACACGACCACCAGGTTGCGCGCCGCCGCACCTTGCGCGCGCGCGATGTCCGAGAGGAACGCCGGCGCGGCAAACGAGAGCGTGAACGCCGAGACGCCGCCGCGGATGAAGGTGCGGCGCGAGATACGAGGCGAAGTAGCCATGTCTGCGCGCCCCCTACATCAACTGGTATTCAGAGGAGCCGACGATGAGCCGGGCGACGCCGGCCCCCTTCGACTGCAGCTGCGCCGTCGACCCCGTCCAGGCACCGCCGTCCACGATGTACGCCTTGAGCGCGTCGAGCGGCTGGGTATCGAACGGCGCCGGCGACAGGCGATCGAGGAAGTACTCGAGGAACGTGTCCGGCGAGTCCTTCGCGTTGGCGGCCGCGGTCGCCAGGTTGAAGCGCTGGTTCGCGGCAATCGTCGCCGCGAAGTTCATGCGCGACAACATCGCGCCGGTGGAGAACCAGCCCTGTCCCAGTTCCCAGCCCGCGACGTCGGGCGGCTCGAAGAGCGTCTGGCCCATGGCAATGAGCGGCGCCCGCATGTTGTCCACCGAGAAGCCGAGGAAGCCCACCTCTTTCACCGCGCGCACGGCGAACTCCACCGGCCATGCATAGCGCGAATGCCAGGTGGCGGGATTCTGGAACCAGCGCGACTGCAGCGTGTACTGCACGAGCGGCTTGATCCGCGTGTCGTTGCCCAGATAGACGCTGGTGGCGCCGCGCAGGTACTCCGGATCGGGCGGAAGGTCCTCGCTGACGAAGAAGTTCCACATCCTCCGCGCGAGCCGTTCCGCGGTGGCCGGATGCGTGGCGAGGGCGGTGATGAAGTCGATCCCGTCCTGCATGCCGGCGCTCGCGGCGCGCGCCGGAATCGTCTTCGAGCCGTCGCGGTAGATCGGGAACGTGAAGGTCTTGGCGGTCGGGTCGTGATTGTTCGGGATGTAGACGAACTCGTAGTAGCCGGCGGTGGTATTGGGATCGCCCACCAGCCGCAGGTTCCATCCGGTGAACACGCGGGCCGCGGCGTAGACGTCTTCCTCGACGTAGTGCCCGACGCCGAGGGTGAAGAGCTCCATGATCTCGCGGCCGAAGTTCTCCTGCGGGCGTTGCCGCGTGTTGGTGCGCCCGTCGAGCCACACGAGCATGGCCGGATCCCTGGCCATTTCCACGAGCAGATCGCGGAAGCTGCCCAGCCCCTTCTCGCGGAACGTTTCGATCTGCCCCTGCGGCCCCGGTAGCTCGCCGTCCTTGAGCGCCATCATCTTGGTGCCCTGGATGGCGCCGAAGGTCCCCGCCAGCTTGCTGTAGGCGGTGGCGAAGTGGTTGTGCCAGAAGAGCGCCATCTTCTCCTGGAGCGGACGGCGCGAGTGAATCATGCGGAACAGCCAGCGCTGGCGGGCGTCCTCGATGTTCGAGTTCGGCGAGAATCCACCAGCGCGCGCCAGGACGTTGATGTAGGCCGGGTTCCCGATCTTGCTGTCCACGTCGTCGGGCTGATCGTCCACGTTCATCACGTAGGCGAGCGCTTCGAACGTGGACATGCCCTCGAGATCCGACAGCTCCGCGGCGCTCGCGCCGAAGCCGGCGCGCCGCAGAAGATGTCCAAGGTGTTCGTGATCGACAGCCATTCGCTACCTTCTGGGGGGTGAATCATACGCCCACTCGCGCGGGATGCCGCGACGAAACCCGCACCGCAAAGAGGGCGAAGGCGGGCTATCCTAAGGCCGCTCACCCCTGCACATGGCTTCCACGAAGAAGACGACCAAGAAGAAGACGGCCAAAGCGTCCCGCCGTAAACGGCCGGCGGTCAAACGCGCCCGGACGGCCCGGCGCCGGCCGGCCAGGCGACCCTCGCCCCGCCCGCAGGCCCGCGCCGTCGCGCCGCCGTCATCCAGCGGGATCGCGCCCGGCATGCAGGCAATCAACACGTTCCTGGCCGTGGCCAACGTGCGCGCGTCGATGACGTTTCTGGAGCGCGCCCTCGGATTCGTGCCCGGTGTGGTGCTGCTGGATCCCGATGGACAGCCGCGCTACGCGGAAATGCAGCGGGATGGCACCGTGGTGATGCTGACGCGCCGCGGGGACGCCACGGCGCCGGGTGGCGGCGCCGCCGCGCTCTATACCTACGTCGAGGACGTGGATCGCGCCCTGACCGGGGCCCGCGACGCCGGCGCCGGCGTCGGCGATCCCGAAGACACCGCCTGGGGCGACCGGGCGGCGGTGGTCACCGACCCCGATGGCTACCGCTGGGTGCTGGCGACGTTCAAGAAGCTCGTGCCGTTTCAGGCAGGGTCAGGTGGGTCTGGTGGGCCACCTACCTGACCTAGAGAAGCCGCTGATAGGCGGCTTCGTACAGCGGCACGATCTTGTCGGCGCAGAACGCGTCGGTGACCCGGCAGCGCGCCGCCTCAGCCATAGCCTTGTGCTGCACGGGATCGGTCAGCAGCATCACGGCGCTGGCGGCCATGGCGTCGAGCGCTCCTGACGGGTGCAGGTAGCCGCTCTTGCCGTCTTCGATCACCTCGGGCACGCCGCCCACCCGCGACGCCACCACCGGTACGCCGCACGCCATCGCTTCGAGCGCGGCCAGGCCGAAGCTCTCCTCCGCCGACGGCAGCAGGAACAGATCGCTCACCGACAGCAGCGGCAGCACTTCCTCCTGCGCCCCCACCGCGTGCACGAGGTGCGACATGCCGAGCTCGCGCGCGGTGCGCAGCGCCGCCGGCAGCTCGGGCCCGTCGCCCACGAGCAGCAGGCGCGAGGGCACGGACCGGCGGATGCGGTCGAACACCGCGACCACGTGGTCGATGTGCTTCACGGGGCGGAAGTTGGAGATGTGCGCGACGATCTTCACCGCCGGGTCGCCGTCGGTGAAGCGCTCGCGCAGCGCCGGCACGTGCTGGCGCTTGTGCAGGCCGCAGTCGAGGAAGTTGGGGATCACCTCGATCTCGCTCTGCACGCCCAGCTCGGCGTACGTCGAGTCGCGGAGGCTCCGCGACACGGCCGTCACGTGGTCCGACTGATCGATCGAGAACGCGACGATTTCCGAGTACGACGGGTCGTTGCCGACGAGCGTGATGTCGGTGCCATGGAGGGTCGTCACCACGCGGGGCGCGCGGCTGGCCAGCTTGGATGCCAGCACCTGCTTGGACAGGAACGCGGCGGTGGCGTGGGGCACGGCGTAATGCGCGTGCACGATGTCGAGGCTGAAGTCGCGCGCCACTTCCACCACCTTGTTGGCGATCGACAGCAGGTACTGCGGCTCGCGGAAGAGCGGATAGGTGGGCGTGAGCACCTGGTGGAACATCAGCCCGGCCTGGTAGTCGCCGAACCGGAACGGCGTTTCCGTGCTGATCACGTGCACGCGATGGCCGCGCACCGCGAGCGCCTTGCCGAGCTCGGTCGCGACGATGCCGCTGCCGCCGACCGAGGCGTAACAGATGATGCCGATGTTCACGGGGTCCTAGTCCTTGGTCCTGAGTCCTTCGAGGAGGTGGGGCCGCGCGAGCGTTCGCTTGCTCACGAATCCTTCGGCGAACGCGACGCGCACCTGCGCGCCAAAGTGCGCGTCCCGGCTTTCGATCATCTGCGGAAAGCGGCTCGACGTCAGCCGCGTCGGCACGGCGTCCGGTCCCGACGGCGCGAACTGCGTCGCGTGGCAGGCGAGCGCGCGCCGTTTGATCTCGTAATCGTCACTCACGTCCACCACGAACGACGGCGTCGTGGAGTCGTTGATGAAATAGTAGAAAACGGCGTCCGGCTTCCAGGCCTCCCCGCCGGCGTCGAACCGCCGCAGCCCCGCGCTGAAGATGGCTTCGGTGAGCAGCGCGCTCGCGCGCTCGTGGTCGGGATGGCGGTCGGACCAGTACGGCACGGCCACCGACGCCGGACGCGCGCACCGCACCAGCGCGGCCACCGCGCGCAGATGTTCCGGACTCGACCCGATCGCCCGATCGGGCAGCCGCAGGTTGGTGCGCCACGCCGCGCCGAGCACCGCGCGCGCCGCCTCGGCCTCGGCCAGCCGCTCCGCCACCGTGCCGTTGCTGCCCATCTCGCCCGCGGTGAGGTCGCAGAGGCCCACACGGTGCCCGAGGCGCGCGTGCTTGGCGACGGTACCGCCCACGCCGATCTCGATGTCGTCGGGGTGCGGGCCGAAGAAGAGGACGTCCACCGGGCCCGCGGTGCCGGTCATCGCGTCCACCCGAACACCTGATCGCTTTTTTCAGGTTCGCCCTGCAGCGCTCGCACGAGGATGCGCGCGGCGAGGAACGCGCCGGTGAGCGAGTCGCCAGCGCCGCCGAAGGCGAAGAGATGCCGCGGGTAGTTGCGGTGCGGTCCGATATACGGCAGCCCGTCGGCGGTCTCGCCATACGACGCGTCCCAGCCCCACTCGGGCCGCAGGCCGACGATGGCGGGATACATCGTGAGCGCCTGATACATCAGATCGCCGGTGCGCTGCACCAGCACGTCGGATCGCCGCCGCGCCGGGGTTTCGTCCTGATCGCCGCCGAGCACCAGCAGCCGCGCGTCGGGCGTCCACACGACGCGACGGCCCAGGCCGGCGGGGTCTTTCACGGTCACGCTGCGATTGCCCACCTGCTTGCGGATGGCTGCCGGCATCGGCTCGGTGAGCACGTGATACAGCTCGCGCATCTTGAAGTGGCGCCGGAGCGGGCGAAATTCCGGCGTCGCCGTGCCAGTCGCGACGATGACGGTGCCAGCCTTGATGAGCCCCCCGTCCACGACGATTTCGACGTGGCGCCGGGCCACGCGGACTTTCTTCGCACGCGTCTGCTCGTGGAAGATGGCGCCGCGCTTGACGGCGGCGTTCGCCAGGCCGAGGCAGGCGCGATACGGGTCCAGCAGGAAGCCGTCGCGCGCGCGCATGGCCGCGGGCACGTCGAGCGGCGTGAGCGCGCTGATCTGCCGGCGGGTCAGCCACGCGGCGGCCACGCCGGCCGCTTCCCGCGCGTCGTACTCGCGGAGCAGCCCCTTGCCGTCGTCGTGCGGCCCCACGATCAGGCTTTCGCGCGGCTCGAGGTTGCACGAAATCGACAGCCGCCTCAGCTGTGCAGCCCCATCCATCGCCGATCGACGCCACATTCCGAAGACGAGCTTGGCCGCCCGCAGGCCGTGCCGCTTGGCGATGTCGCGGAACGACGGCCCCGGGTCGGGCAAGAGAAGCCCCGACGTCCGGCCCGCGGCGTGTCCGGTGCGCTCGGCGTCGATGACGAGCGGTTTCATGCCCGCCAGGGCGCAGGCCACGGCGGTGGCGCAGCCCGTGAGGCCGGCTCCCACGATGACGACGTCGGCGGCGTGCTCGCCCCGCAGCCTGGGAAAGGAGGGGCGCCTGGCAGCTGGATAGGCGGCAATCCATGGGGACTGCCCATAGCGGGTCTGCATCGGTCAGCCGCCATTCTCTTGTACTTCCCGCGCGGCCTGGAAATGCCGGCCGCGGCTGGCCGTGCTTGGTAAAATCATTGGCCTCCCGATGCGCAAAGCCGTCCGCATCCTCGTCATTGCCGGGATAGCGCTGGCCATCGCGCTGGGCGGGGGCGCGTACTGGGCCAGGACGCAGCTTCGCGACAGCCTGCCGGAGATCAACGGGACGGTTCGCGTCCGCGGACTGCAGTCCGCCGTTACCGTAGAGCGCGACGCGCTCGGCATTCCGACCATCCGTGGCATCTCCCGCGAAGACGTGGCGCGGGCCACCGGCTACGTCCACGCGCAGGATCGGTTCTTCCAGATGGACCTGGCCCGGCGTCGCGCGGCCGGTGAACTGGCGGCGCTCGTCGGCGACCAGGCGCTGCCGCTCGACCGCGAGGTGCGAGTGCACCGCTTCCGCGCCGAAGCACGGGAGGCGCTGACCCTGCTGTCGCCGCGCGACCGCACCGTGCTCGAGGCCTATACCGCTGGCGTCAACCGCGGCCTGGCGGCGCTGCGCGCCAGCCCGTTCGAGTACCTCATCCTGCGGCAGACGCCGCAGCCGTGGGCGGCCGAGGACAGCCTGCTCGTCGTGTTGTCGATGTTCGTGACGCTGCAGGACCCCAACGGGTCGTACGAGTCGATGCTGGCGACGATGCACGACGTGCTGCCGCAGGGCATGTTCGACCTGCTCGCCCCGCGGGGCACCGAGTGGGATTCGCCAATGATGGGCGAGGCCTTTGCCACCGCCGACGTGCCCGGGGCAGACGCGTACAACCTGCGGCGCAAGCGCAACGGGCGCCCCGAGATCGATCTGCAGCACCGTCGCGAGCTCGCCGCGAACAGCGCGCCGAACCCGTGGGCATCCACGCCGGGCGACGCCGCGCTGGGCAGCAACAACTGGGCGGTGTCGCGCGAGCTCACGTCCGACGGGCGGGCGCTCGTGGCCAACGACATGCACCTCGACATCCGCGTGCCCAACACGTGGTATCGCGCCGTGCTGGAATGGCGCGACGAGGCTGATTCGTCGCAGACGCGCCTCCTCGAAGGCATCACGCTCCCCGGCCACCCCACGCTGGTCGCCGGGAGCAACACCTTCGTCGCCTGGGGATTCACCAACGCGCAGGCCGACACCGGCGACCTCGTCCTGCTCGAGGTCGATCCGATGGACCCCAACCGGTACATGACGCCGTGGGGTTGGAGGGCCTTCGATCACTTCAAGGAGACCGTCCAGGTGAAAGGCGGCAGCCCCGTCGCCCTGGACGTGCGCTGGACCATCTGGGGACCAGTGCTCGGCGCCGATCACAAGGGCCGGCTGCGCGCGTACGCGTGGACGGCGCATTCGGCGGAAAAGCTGGCGACGTCGGTGCTGCGCCTCGAAGCGGCACGCACCCTCGAAGAGGCGCTCGACGCCGCCAATGCGCTCGGCACGCCGGCGCAGAACATGGTCGTGGCCGATCGCAGCGGCCGCGTGGCGTGGACCATCTACGGTTCGCTGCCGCGGCGGATTGCGATCGACGGGGTGCTGCCCGAATCGTGGGCCGACGGGTGGCGGGGGTGGAACGGCTGGCTGACGCCGGCCGAGTATCCGCGGATCGTCGACCCTCCGGGCGGGCGGCTGTGGACCGCCAACGCGCGTGTCGTGGACGGCAGCTTCCTCCACACCCTCGGCGACGGCAACTACGACGTCGGCGCGCGCGCGCGTGAGATTCGCGATCGGCTGCGCGAACGCGAGCAGTTCACCGCGCGCGACATGCTCGACATCCAGCTCGACGCGCGCTCCACGTTCCTGTCGCG
>Ga0207689_10004625_pt1 | contig 12451 bp, 9 predicted proteins | sample KBSMisM52_FD_184312 | JGI IMG/M metagenome (GOLD analysis project Ga0207689, IMG submission 184312) | Miscanthus rhizosphere microbial communities from Kellogg Biological Station, Michigan, USA - KBS Miscanthus M5-2 (SPAdes) (version 2) | ecosystem: Host-associated > Plants > Roots > Rhizosphere... | reverse complement strand
TGCTCTTGTTTCTCATCTTCCGTCGTCTCGATGAGGCGATGCTCATCATGGCGACCATGCCGCTCTCTCTCATTGGCGGCTTCTGGTTCATCTATCTTCTGGGGCACGATGTCTCAATTGCGACAGCGGTTGGATTCATCGCGCTCGCGGGCGTCGCGGCAGAGTTCGGCGTCGTGATGCTGATCTATCTCAAACATGCGTGGGAGGAAAGGCTGGCCGCTGGCCAACCGGAAACCATGGCGACCTTGTATGCGGCGATTCGCGAGGGTGCGGTGCTGCGCGTGCGGCCAAAGGCAATGACCGTCTGCGTGATCGTCGCGGGCCTGCTGCCCATCATGTGGAGTCACGGGACGGGCTCTGAGGTCATGCAGCGGATTGCGGCGCCGATGATTGGCGGCATGATTACCGCACCGCTGCTTTCTTTGTTCGTGGTGCCGGCCGTCTTCGCGTTGATGCGGCGCCCCAAAGTCAGCTCCTAGTTCGTCCACCAGGCCACGAATTCCTTGAACTCGATGTAGCCGTCACCGGCGGTGTCGGCCACTTCGAAGTCGAGCAGGCATTCGGCGCGGGACACATCGCCATCGAGGGCTTCGAGCAGGACGTGGAATTCATCCTGGTCGATGAAGCCGTCGCCGTTGAGATCGCACAGTTCGAAAATCTCGCGCGATTCGGCAATAACGTTGTCGTTCAGTGTGGCCATGATTGCTACTCCGTTTACGAATCGAACCTGGGAGTTCGTTTCCATGGGTAGGCAATCTACTTGGCCACTGCTTAAGGCCAACTGAACCGGGCGGATTTGACAGATTCCGTGCCTTTCAGCGCTTCTGGGTCCTCAGCTGACGGCGTGCCGTCCTTGTGCACGAGCCGGCCGTCGGAATTCGCGCTCTCCATGTCGATATCAGAGCAGGTGGTTAGATCCTGCGGGCCGTCGACAGGGAACGGTTGCGCATGGGATGAACTAGCTGATCTCTTGCGACGCCTTGGGGCTGCGAGTACGGTCGCAGCCCATGGCAATGAATCCTACCGAAATGGCCGCTCGCATCGCGCGTGGCCTGCTGTCTTTTCCTGCCAACTGACAGCGCCAGGAATTTCCCATGCGCCAGGTAATGCACGTTCTACAGGCGAGCGCGAGACGCCGCGGCTTGATGGAGATCACTTCAGATGTGCGGCAGTGGCTTGCCAAACAAGAGATCGCATCCGGCCTGCTGACGCTCTTCTGCCGCCACACGTCGGCTTCGCTGCTCATCCAGGAGAATGCGGCGCCGGCCGTGCGGCGAGACATGGAAAAATTCTTCGATGAGCTCGCGCCCGAAGGCGCGGGACTGTACGAGCATGACGATGAGGGTCCCGATGACATGCCGGCGCATCTGAAAACTGCGCTGACCCAGGTGCAGCTCTCGGTGCCGGTGATGGGTGGCCAGCTCATGCTGGGCACTTGGCAGGGCATATACCTCTTCGAGCATCGCGAGCATCCCTCACAACGCGAGATCGTGTTACATCTGGTCGGGACCTGACCCTTGGGAGAACGTTGAGTGAAATGGATGGCGTCCGCTTGTCTTGCCTTGTTAGCGGCAGTGGCCAATGCCGCGTCTCCCGAGCCCACGAAGATCATCGTCAACGGCGTCGAACTGCATTACATCAGCGCCGGCACGGGCGAACCCGTGATCCTTCTGCACGGCGGACAGGGAGATTACCGCTCATGGGAGCCGCAGATGGCGGCGCTGTCCCGCTACTACCACGTCATCTCGTACAGTCGCCGCTACAACTTCCCCAACCAGAATCCGCAAGTCGCGACGAACCATTCCGCGATCGTTGAAGCCGAGGATCTTGCGGCGCTCATCAAGGCGCTGCACCTGAAACATGCGAACCTCGTCGGCACGTCGATTGGCGCGGCGACGGCGCTGATGCTGGCCATCGAGCATCCGAACATGGTCCGTAGTCTGGTATTGGCGGAGCCGCCCATCCTGGCGCTGGCGAAACATTTTCCGGATGGCGGCAAGCTCTACGCTGACTTCATGCAGCAGATCCATGAACCGGCACGAGACGCCTTCGCCGCCGGCAATGACGAGGCGGCCATGCGCTTCTTCGTCGACGGATTCGCAACACCAGGGCGGTTTGACAAGCTCTCGCCCGAAGCCCGGCTCGGCGTCATGCAGAACGCGGGCTTCTTCCGGATGATGACGCGCAGCCAGGATCCCTACCCGGAACTGCCGCCAGGCAGTTTGCGTCAACTACGAATACCCGTGCTCGTGATCACGGGCGAGAAGACCGTGGAGATCCATCGGCGCATCGATGAAGAACTCGCGAAAGCGATTCCGCGTGCGCGCTCCGCCTCCATTCCCAATGCCGGGCATGGTTCGCCGCGCGAGAATCCGCAGGCATTCACCGAAGTGGTCGAAAATTTTCTGGAGACCAGCGGGAAATGAAGTTACGAGCGGGCAGGCGGGAGTTTCTCCAAGGCGCTGCGTCCAGCGCCTCACTGCTCGCGTTGCGAACCGTGGACGCGGGCAACAGCGCCGCGGACGCCTGGCAGCGCGCCGCTGACATCGTGCGCAACGTCAAACCACCTGCGTTTCCTGATCGCCTCTTCGACATCACGAAGCATGGCGCGTTGCCGGACGGCGTCACGCTCAATACCCATGCCATCGCCAGGGCAATCGAAGCCTGCGCGAACGCCGGCGGAGGCCGCGTCCTCGTGCCAGCCGGCCGCTTCCTCACCGGCGCGATCCATCTCAAGTCCAATGTCGAGTTGCATGTGAGCGAAGGCGCCACGCTGCTGTTCGACATCAACCCGGCAAGTTATCCCATCGTGTTCACGCGCTGGGAGGGCATGGAGTGCATGAACTACTCGCCGCTCATTTACGCGAGGAAGCAGAAGAACATCGCCATTACGGGCAAAGGCACGCTCGATGGCCAGGGCAGCGAGCAGAACTGGTGGCCGTGGAAAGGCCGATGGGGTGGCACGGTTGCTTATGGCTGGAAGGAGGGCATGCCCGACCAGATTCCGGCTCGAAAAAGGCTCTTTGACATGACGGAGGCGGGAGTTCCGGTGGAGCAGCGCGTGTTTGGCGATGGCTCGCGCCTGCGCCCGCCGTTCATCCAGCCCTATGACTGCGAGAACGTGCTCATCGAAGGCGTGCGCGTGCGCAACTCGCCGTTCTGGAACATCCACCCGGTGTTATGCCGGAACGTCACCTTGCGCGGCGTCGATGTATTCGGGCACGGTCCTAACAATGATGGGGTCGATCCAGAATCCGTGGATCACATGCTCATCGAAGACTGCTCTTTCAACACCGGCGACGATTGCATCGCGGTGAACTCCGGGCGCAATGCGGACGGGCGTCGCCTCGCGACGCCTTCGCAGAACATCCTGGTGCGCAATTGCCGCATGCAGGAAGGCCACGGAGGCGTGGTGGTGGGCAGCCAGATCTCGGGCGGCGCGCGCTGGGTGTTTGCCGAGAACTGCCACATGGACAGTCCGAACCTCTGGTACGCCATCCGCTTCAAGAACAATGCGCTGCGCGGCGGGCTGCTCGAGAATTTCTATTATCGCGACATCGAAGTCGGCCAGGTCGGCCGCGCGGCCATCACCTGCGACTTCAACTACGAGGAAGGCGCGAACGGCGCGTTCACGCCGCAATTGCGCAACGTGGTCGTCGAGCGCCTTTATGTCAGGAAGGCGATTCGCGTGCTCGATTCGCAGGGCCTGCCGAAAGCGCCGGTCAACGACCTCACGCTGCGTGACTGCTCGTTCAATGGCGTGACCGAGGCTTCCATCGTCAAGTACACGCGCAGCGTGAAGCTTACGAAGGTGCGCGTGAATGAAAAGCTGGTGACGCAGCTTTAGAGCCGATCGGTCGCGAAGCCCTCGCGCCAGAAAATTCCTACATTTTGCTGAGAGCGACTCTTAGTGTGGGCGGCGCTAAAGTTTGAGCCGACGGTCACGCTCGGACTCGCGCGATGCGTTGACGATAAGGAATTGATGACCGAGGCTCGACTCCTTTCTGCTGTGATCAACGGCATTCCTGCGCCTACCTACATCGGACCGCTGCTGCGCGACGACGCGGTGGCGCTGCGCTATGGCGCGTCGATTCTCGTGGTGCTGGCCATCGGCGGCGCGCGTGCCCTTCTCGCGCCGTTGTTGGGATCCCAGGCACCCTTGCTGCCGTTTGTGCTCGGCGTGTTTCTCTGCGCGTATCTCGGGGGCCGCGGACCGGCATTGTTGGCCAGCGTGCTCAGCCCGGTACTGGCCACCGTCTTCTTCACGAACTGGCCGGCAGACGGACCCCCCATGCAATGGGTCGCGCACGTGGTGTTCTTCCTGTTGATTGCGGTGCTCTCGAGCGTGCTCATGCACGAGCTCCAGAAGCGTTCGCGCGCTGAGCGCGAGGCGCGCGAGATCGCGGCCAGTCACGCAAACGCCCTGCGCGAAGCCGATCGGCGCAAGGACGAATTCCTTGCCATGCTGGCGCATGAATTGCGAAACCCGCTGGCGCCGATTCGCAACGTGGCCTACGTGCTCTCCAAGGGCGGCGCGGACCCGGCGACGGTACGCCGTTCGGGCCAGATGATTGAACGGCAGGCGAGTCATCTCACGCATCTCGTCGACGATCTCCTCGATGTGGCACGCATCACCCGGGGCAGGGTGGCACTGCATCGCGAGCCGCTGAGCCTCGATACCGTGGTGGATGCCGCGCTGGAAACGGTGCAGCCGGCGCTGGACTCGCGGCACCAGTCGGTCTCGGTGCGCCAGCCAGGCGAAAAGATCTTCGTCGAGGGCGACAGCATGCGACTTTGCCAGGTGCTGGCGAACCTGCTTACCAACGCCAGCAAATATTCCCCGGAACGCGCGCGCATCGACATTGTGATCGATGGCTCCGCCGTGGATGCGATCGTCGAAGTGAGAGATCCGGGCGCAGGTATCGACGCGCAGTTGCTGCCACATCTGTTCGACCTGTTCCTGCAGGGCGATCGTACGCTCGATCGTGCGCAAGGCGGGCTTGGCGTGGGACTCACCATCGTCAAACTACTGGTCGAAATGCACGGCGGTACCGTCGAAGTGCACAGCGCAGGATTGGGCAAGGGCAGTGAGTTCCGTATCCGCCTGCCTCGGACACAGCTGCCGGCGGGAATTCCCTCCCGAGAGATCCCGGAGGAAAGGCCACCGGTGCGGCCGCGTCGCGTCCTGATCATCGAAGACAATGCCGACGCAGCAGAATCCATGCGCGCGCTGCTGCGCACCGACGGCCATCACATCGAGCTCGCGTATGACGGGGCGGCGGGTCTCGCCAAGCTCGAAGACTTCCGTGCGGATTTCGTGCTGCTCAATATTGGTCTGCCGCGCATGGACGGTTTCATGGTGGCGCATGCCATCCGCGAGCGTTTCGCGCTGGCAGCGCGGCGTCCGAAGCTGCTGGCGCTTACCGGCTATGGGCGTGAGGATGATCGAACCGCTGCGCTCAAGGCGGGTTTCGACGGTCACCTCGCCAAACCGGTTGATCCGCGGCGCCTGCTACAGATCGTCGCCGACGAGGCACCGGTTTTCTCCACTTCGCGGCAATCCGGCTAGCAATCGCCGGTCACCCTGAGCCGATGCGTGGGACCTTCGTCCCACTGGGTTTCCTGCCGCTACTACCTAGACTCGACGCCAGTGTGCTGGCGGCAACCTTGGAGATCGCTACTTGAGCAGCGGTGCAGAGCAGCAGCGTCTCGACGCGGCGCGGAACGATGGCGCGCCGTGGAAAAGGTGGGGACCGTACCTCAGCGAACGCCAGTGGGGCACGGTTCGTGAGGACTACAGCGACAACGGCGACGCATGGAACTACTTCACGCACGACCAGGCACGTTCGCGCGCGTACCGCTGGGGTGAAGACGGGCTGGGCGGCATCAGCGACGACCACCAGGTGTTGTGTTTCGCGCTGGCGCTGTGGAACGGCCGGGATCCGATCATCAAGGAACGCGCCTTCGGACTCGCCAACAGCGAGGGCAACCACGGCGAGGACCTGAAGGAATACTACTTCTACCTCGATTCGACGCCGACGCACTCGTACATGAAGTATCTGTACAAGTATCCGCAGGCCGCCTTCCCGTATGACGATCTTGTGTTCACCAACCGCGCCCGTGGCAAACACGAGCCCGAGTACGAACTGCTCGACACCGGCATCTTCGACGACAACCGCTATTTCGATGTGTTCGTCGAATACTCCAAGGCCGCGCCCGACGATGTGTTGATCCGCATCACGGTGTGCAACCGTGGTGCGGAGAAGGCGTCATTGCAGGTGCTTCCGACACTGTGGTTCCGCAACACGTGGTCGCAGGCTGGCGGCGGATCGAAACCCGTATTGCGTCGGATCGACGTCGGCCACGGCGCGGCGGTCGAAGCCCGGCACACCGACCCGCTGTTCCTGGAGTCGCTGCCTGATTACGTACTCTCTTGCGACGAAGACGTGCCCCTGCTGTTCACCGAGAACGAGACCAACAACGCGCGTTTGTTCGGTACCGGGAATGCCTCTCCGTATGTGAAGGACGGCATCAACAACTACATCGTCCACGGCGATGTCGCCGCCGTTAATCCGGCGTTGCGTGGCACTAAAGTGTCGGCGCATTACTCGCTCGAAGTTGCCGCAGGTTCGACGCGCGTCGTGAAGCTGCGCTTATCTGTGGGCACCCCGGCGCCCACGGCCCGGCCCTTCGCCGATTTCGATGCGGTCTTCGCGGCGCGACTTGCGGAGGCCGACACGTTTTATGAGTCGGTGATTCCCGCTGCCGTACTCAAGGACAAGGATCGCGCCAATGTCATGCGCCAGGCGCTGGGTGGAATGCTGTGGACGAAGCAGTATTTCTACTACGACCTCAACCTGTGGCTGGACGAGCACGGCGCGGGAGCGCACCTGCCGGCGCACGAGCGCAAGCTGGTGCGCAACAGCGCGTGGACGCACATGTACAACAACGACATCATCTCGATGCCGGACAAGTGGGAATACCCGTGGTACGCGGCCTGGGACCTGGCATTCCACATGATTCCGTTGGGGATGGTCGACCCGGACTTCGCCAAACATCAACTGGCGCTGATGCTGCGCAACGACTACCTGCATCCGAACGGCCAGCTGCCGGCCTACGAGTGGAACTTCGGCGATGTGAATCCGCCAGTGCATGCCTGGTCGACCATGCAGCTCTATCTACTCGACAAGGAGCGCAACGGCGGCAAGGGTGACATCGAGTTCCTCAAGTACGCCTTTGCCAAACTGCTGGTCAACTTCACCTGGTGGGTGAACCGCAAGGATCGCGCCGGCGCCAACGTGTTCGACGGCGGTTTCCTGGGGCTCGACAACATCGGGGTGTTCGACCGCTCCTCGCCGTTGCCCACCGGCGGGTACCTCGACCAGGCGGACGGCACGGCGTGGATGGTGTTCTTCAGCCAGCACATGCTGCGTATTGCTGTTGAACTCGCTCTGCATGAACAGCCATACGAAGAGTTCGTCGAGAAGTTTTTCCGTCACACCTTGTCCATAGCCGGCGCCATGGATCGCGTGGGCGAAAACAACGACGAGATGTGGGACGAAACAGACGGATTTTTCTACGACGTGTTGCGCCTGCCGGACGGCAGCGCGCAACGCCTGAAGGTGCGTTCCATCGTCGGCCTCTTGCCGCTCGCGGCCGTCGCAGTCTTCGAAGAGGACATCCTGGAGAAGTTGCCGAAGTTCCGCGAACGCGCCCAGCAGTTCAATGTCCGACATCCCGAACTTGCGGCCAACATGCACCTGCCCACGGTGGCAGGTGTTGCGAACCGTCGCATGCTCTCCATCCTCGATGAGGGCAAACTGCGGCGCATCCTGGCGCGCATGCTCGACGAGTCGGAATTCTTCGGGCCTCATGGCATTCGCGCGCTGTCGCGATTTCATCTCGAGCATCCCTACGTGTTCCACCACGAGGGTCACCAGTATCGCGTGGCCTACGTGCCGGGCGATTCGGACTCGGGCATGTTCGGAGGCAATTCCAACTGGCGGGGCCCGGTGTGGATGCCGATCAATTACCTGCTGTACACGGCACTGGTCAGGCTGTACGCCTTCTATGGAGAAGAATTCAAAGTCGAATGTCCGACGGGTTCCGGGAAGATGTTCACTCTGCTGCAGGTGGCGCAGGAGCTGGGCGAGCGGCTGACGCGAATCTTCCTGCATGACGAGGCCGGAAGGCGTCCGGTGGACGGCAGGGCGATCAAGTTCGCAGACGATCCGCACTGGCGTGATCTTGTGCAGTTCCATGAATATTTTCATGGCGACACCGGGGCGGGCATCGGTGCCACGCACCAGACCGGCTGGACAGGCTGCGTGGCCGCAATCATGAAAACCAGCGCCATATTCACCCAGGAACTGCTGCTGAAACCTGGAGCTGAGGCGGCGGCCTATCGGACGTTGTCACCGAAAAGTGCCACGAAGGAACAGAGCGCATGAAGAGCTACTACCAGGACAACAAGCTGCCAGAGCCGACAGTCCCGGCCGTGCAGGTGTTGACGCTGCTCAAGGGCCAGACCGCGATCGTCACGGGAGGCAATTCCGGCATCGGCAAGGCCATCGCCATTTCACTCGGCAAGGCAGGCGCCAACGTGGTCGTGAACTACGTGGTCAAGCCTGAGGAAGCCGAGGCGGTGGCTGCGGAAATTCGCAAGAGCGGACAGCGCGCCATGATTACGCAGGCGGACGTATCCGACGAAGCGCAAGTGCAGGCGATGTTTGCCGCCGCCGTGCGCGAGTTCGGCACTGTCGACATTCTCGCGAGCAACGCGGGCATGGAGCGCAACGCGCCGTTCCACGAGATGACCGTCGCGCAATGGGACAGCGTCATGAACGTGAATCTGCGCGGCGCGTTCCTGTGCGCGCGCGAGGCGGTGCGCGAATTCCTGCGTCGCGGTGTACGGCCGGAAGTTTCGGTGGCAGCGGGCAAGATCATCTTCACGAGCTCAGTGCACGAAGTCATTCCCTGGGCAGGGCATGTGAACTATGCCGCATCGAAGGGCGGACTGATGCTGCTCATGAAGAGCCTGGCGCAGGAAGTCGCCGAGAAACGAATTCGTGTGAACTCGATCGCGCCCGGTGCGATTCGTACGCCGATCAATGAGGCGGCGTGGGGTACGCCCGAGGCCTATGCCGAACTCATGAAGCTCGTGCCTTACAAGCGCATCGGTGAAGTGGAGGAGATTGGCCGTGCCGCGGTATGGCTCGCATCGGACTTCACCGACTACGTGGTCGGTACGACGCTATTCATCGATGGTGGCATGACGCTGTATCCCGGCTTTGAAACCGGCGGCTGATGTGTGCAGGAGAGTCTCGAGTTCAGACGTTGCGCATTGAGTCGACGACTCCGCCGGCAGCCTCATCGGGCGCGTCGCTCAGCAAGTCATGCAGAATGCGTTCGACATCGTCGGGGTCCACCGGCTTGGTCAGGTGTTCGTCGAAGCCGGCGGCCTTGGCCGCTTGTTTGTCCTGATCCTGGCCCCACCCGGTGAGCGCGATGAGTCTGGCATTCCGGCCCCAGGCTTCCAGACGCATGCGGCGCGCGACTTCGTGGCCGCTCATGCCGGGCATTCCGATGTCGATGATGGCGGCGCGAGGACGATCGCGCGAAGCGACTTCCAGCGCCTCGATACCATTGAACGCGATGGACACTTCATAACCCGAGAATCGCAATACCAGCGCCAGGGATTCCGCGGCGTCGCGATTGTCATCGGCAACGAGGATGCGCCCACGGCGCACGACGCTTGCATTCGCAGCGCCGTTGTTCTCCTCTTGAATCACGGCGTTCGATGGCGCCAGTACCTTGTGCGGTAGATGGACGATGAATTCACTGCCGCGACCCAGGCCCTCGCTGCGCACCTCGACGCGTCCGCCATGCAGCGCCACCAGGCCCTTGACCAGCGCAAGGCCGATGCCGAGTCCGCCTTCGGCCCGATCGATCGCCGAGTTGACCTGCGAGAACATGGTGAAGAGCCCAGGCAGCGACTCGGACGTGAGTCCGATGCCGTCGTCGCGGATGGAAATCACCAACTCGGCGTTCTCGAGGCGCGCATGCAGTTCGATCTTGCCTTGCGGGTCGGTGTACTTGGCGGCATTGGTGAGGAGGTTGCCGATCACCTGCGACAGGCGCAAAGGATCGGCTTCGAGATTCACGTTGCCGGCCGGCAGGTTGACCGTGAGCTGGTGTTGTTTGGAATCGAGCAGCGGTCGTGCGGTTTCGACCGCAATGCCGACGACGGACTTGAGATCGACGTAGTCCCTCTTGAGCTCGAGCTGCCCACGCGTGATGCGCGATACGTCGAGCAGGTCATCGAGCAGCAGCGACATGCGCTGAACTTGCCGCGCGATGACTTCGCGACCCCATTTGCGCTGACGGTCGTCAGCCGCATCCGAATCGAGGATGCGCACGGCATTGCGGATGGGCGCGAGTGGATTGCGCAGCTCATGTGCCAGCGTGGCCAGGAACTCGTCCTTGCGGCGGTCGGCCTCGAGCAGCGCACGCTCGGTGTTCTTCAGGCGGCTGATGTCGAGATTGATGCCCGCCCATCGCTGGATGCGGCCGGACTCGTCGCGGATGGGCACGCCCTGCGCGAGAATCGAGTGGTATTTGCCGTCGACTCCCATGATGCGGTGCTCGCGATACCACGTGCTGCCGGTGCGCGCTGTTTCCTTCCACGCCGCCATCGTGTCCTCGATGTCGTCGGGGTGGAGGCCGCTGCCCCAGCCGTCATTTGCCGCCTGCTGCATCGTGAGGCCGACGAGTTTGAGGAACGAATCGCTGATGTAAATGCAGCGCCCTTCGGCGTCGGTCACCCACACGCCATAGTTGATGGATTCACCGATGGCGCGATAGAGCTTTTCGCTGTTCTCGAGCGCACGCGCATGTGACTGCACGTCGTCGAGCATCTTGTTGAAGGCGTCGATGACCACGCCGACCTCGTCGTCGGTCATCTTCTCGGCACGGAACGAATAGTCGCGCTGTTCGACGATTGCCTGGGCCACCGTGGCCATGGATTCCATCGGGCGGCTCACCACGCGGTGTAGCCAGGATGCCGCGAGCAGGGCGGCGATGAGGCCGATGATCATCACCGCCCCCAGTACCTTGAGATAGGCGATCACGCGTCCCTGCAGATCGTATTCCGCACGCAGGTAGATAGTGCCGAGCACTTCGCCGCCCTGGGCCACGGTCTTCACGACCTCCACGCGTCCGCCGTCGATGTATACGCCGTCTCCGCGAGGCAGTTTGGGCGCGGTTCGCGGCGACTCCGGGAAATTCTCGCGCGTGAACTCGGCGAATCGACTGCCGTCGGGGGCATAGAGGGCCGCCGCGCGAATCGCCTCACGCGCCTGCAGCGCGTCGAGACTTCGTTCGGCGTATTCGTGGTCGTTGAACTGCAACGCCGTTATGAGGGTCAGCGCCAGGATGCCGGCCTCGGTGTGCAGGTCCACGCCCCAGGCTGCGCGGTTGTCGCGCAGGTCGGTGTACAGGAGCGCAGCGCCGGCTGACGCGAGCGCGATGGTGGTGGTGACCAGCATCACCACCATCAACTTGCCTGCAAGGCTGCGGCGCGCGTTGCGGATGGACAAGATCCCGCGCCACGGGCGCCGCGCTGTCTTGAAAATTTTGCTATCCATGTCGCTCACACCACGCATCTTGCCTTCATATAGGAAATACGGTCCACTGCAAGCGGCTTTGTCCTACAAGAACTGATCGGAGATCATCGAGTTGTCGAAGGCGCGATTGGGCCGCAAACGCTTTTCCGCGATGTACATGCTGATGGTTGTCATTGCAATCGTCGGTGCTCCGTTCGCCCAGTCGGCGCAATTCACCGTCGAAGCCGTGAAGGCGGCCTATCTGTTCCGTTTTGCCCAGTACGTGGAGTGGCCATCGCTGGCAGCAGACTCGCCGTTGGTGATCGCGGTCAGCGGTGCCGAAGACGTGGCCGTGCATCTCGACCGACTGCTGCCGGGTATGTCGGTGAACGGTCATCGCGTCGTGGTGCGCCGCGTAACCACGCCGCAGGAACTCGACGGCGTTCAAATTCTTTACATTGGCGCCAACGCGTTTGCGCGCACGCGCACCTTGCGCGCCCAGGCAGTCGAGCGGCCGATTCTCGTGGTCACCGACCACAAACTCGGACTCGATGGCGGCGGGGTCATCAACTTCATCGAAGTCGACCGCAATCTGCGATTCGAGATCTCGCTGATTGCCGCGGACCGCAGCGGTCTCAAGATCAACTCGCAATTGCTGTCAGTGGCCGCGCGCGTGGAGCGCCGGCCGCAGGGCGCGATCAATTGCGTCGATGGTTATCCAACTCGGCAGCGTTCCGATGTCTGCCACAGCAAGATGGCAAACCTAACCCTGACGAGAGGGAGATGACGGCCTTGTCAGATCGAATATTCATCGCGGCCGCGTTCGCGTGGCTCGCCGCGCCGGTTCA
>Ga0207689_10004624_pt1 | contig 12451 bp, 8 predicted proteins | sample KBSMisM52_FD_184312 | JGI IMG/M metagenome (GOLD analysis project Ga0207689, IMG submission 184312) | Miscanthus rhizosphere microbial communities from Kellogg Biological Station, Michigan, USA - KBS Miscanthus M5-2 (SPAdes) (version 2) | ecosystem: Host-associated > Plants > Roots > Rhizosphere... | reverse complement strand
CTTCCGGTAGAGCCTCAGGGCCAAGGGCGCTGGCGCGGCGCGCCGAAATCGCACAGGATCAAGACGCCATCACGGAGGTCCCGATCGCATGAAGCGCTCCACCGCCGCCCTCGCTCTCGCCGCCGTCGTCCTCACTGGGCCCGCCGTGGGCGCGCAGGAGCTGGCGTCCCGCCTGTTCCTGGCCGCCGACCGGGACCACGACCGCGTCCTGACGCGCGCCGAGCTCGAAGCCACGTTCGAGAGCTGGGCCGCCGTCGCTCCCGACGCGTTTGCGGACGCGATCGAGGGCGCACTGCCCCGCTTGCCCCAGAACCAGACTCCCAAGCCGGAGGACGTGGCGGCCATGGTGGCGGCGCTGCCGGACAAGGCGCCCGCGAAGCCGCGCGCCCCCCGCCGCGTGCTCGTGCTCGGAAGGGCCGCCGGCTACGTGCACTCGTCGATCCCGCTGGCCGCGCGGACCATCGAGGAGATGGGCAAGAAGACAGGCGCGTGGTCCACCACCATCACCTACGACGCCGCCGACATCAACGAGAAGAACCTCGCGCAATACGACGCCATCTTCCTGGCCAGCACCACCGGCGAGTTCCTGGACGATCCGAAGGACGCGGCCGCCACCGCGGCCCGCCGGAAGGCGCTGCTCGATTTCGTACGCGGCGGGAAGGGCCTGGCCGGCATCCACGCCGCCAGCGACTCGTATCATCGCGACGCGCCGGCGCCCGGCGCTCCCCGGCCCTCTTTCGGGGCGGGAGCGACGCTGGCCAAGACGCTCGTGGCCCAGGGCGACAAGGACGGGGACGGCCGTCTCACTCAACCCGAGCTGCGCGCGGTCGCGGACGCCTGGTACGACAAGCTCGATCCCGAGAAGGCGGGACGGGTGGACCAGAGCGGATTTCCGGAGCGCTTCAAGGCTGTTCTGCCTCCGCCCGCGCCGAGCTCGCCCCAGCTGCTGGGCCCCACCGGCTTCCCCGTGCAGGCGCGCGCGACGCAGCTCGGCCCCGATACCCAGGTCGGCACCTGGCCAGAGTTCAACCGGATCATCGGGGGCTTCTTCAAGTTCCACTGGAACGACGGCCAGACCATCACGGTCAAGATCGACGAGCCCGACCACCCGCTCAACGCGCCCTTCAAGGGCCACACGCCCTTCCGCATCGTCGACGAGACCTACACGCTCGGCCGCGACACCTACTCGCGCACGAACCTCCGCGTGCTCACGAGCATCGACTACGCGGCCATGAGCGCCGAGGACAAGGCCAAGGAGCAGTTCCCTCGTCCCGACGGCGACTACGCCCTGAGCTGGATCCGTCACGAGGGCAAGGGGCGGTTCTTCTACGAGGCGCACGGCCACAACGAGAAGGTGTACGCGAACCAGACGCTCCTCGCGCATCTTCTTTATGGGATGCAGTACGTCCTGGGGGACCTGCCCGCGGACGACCGCCCCAGCCGATAGCCGGGATCAGAAGGCGGAGTCCAGGGCCACACGGAACTGTGAGGCCTTGGACCAAGGTCCAATTCCCACTCGCGCGCGGGGGCGCGAACAATCGGATCCGCCCATGCGCCCTCCGCAGGCGTTGCACGCGCGAACCCTCAGCGCGCTCGTCGTCCTCCTGGCCTCCGTCTACGGCTGCGGCGACGGAGGCCGCTCCGTCATCCTGATCGCGGACGCGGGCAACGGGCGCATCGTCCAGATGGACGATTTCACGGGCGCGGGCTGGATCGCCTTCGCGTATCCGAGCGTGAACAAGTCGCTGCTCTCGCCGGGCGCGATCGCGGCGGACTCGCACGGCCGGATCTACGCGAGCAGCCTCGGGGACGACTGGATCTCGCGGATGGACGACATCTCCGGCAAGGGATTCGTGACCCTGGGACGGCCGGGCGGCGGCGTGCGCGAGTTCGCGGCGCCCTTCGGATTGGCCATCGACGCCCAGGATCGCCTCTACGTCGCGGACTCCGACAACGGCCGCATCGTCCGCATGGATTCGATCGACGGCGCGGGGTGGACCTCGCTGGGACGCCGCGGACGCGGACGGAACGAGTTCGACGGCCCCGCGGACGTGGCCCTCGACACGCTCGGCCGGATCTACGTCGCCGACCGGGGAAACCACCGCATCGTCCGCTTCGACGACATGAGCGGCGCGGGCTGGACGACCTACGGCCACGCCGACCCGCAACAGAAGGTGGGGCCGGGAGTGTTCGACCTGCTCGGAGGCATCGCCGTCGGGAGCAACGGCCTCATCTACGTGACGGACGTCAACGAGAACGTCGTCATCTCGATCCAGGACATGAGCGGGGCGGGCTACGCCTACTTCGGCTACATCCCCAACGACAGCCTCTTCAAGCAGCCGACCGGCGTGTGGGTGAGCGGGAGCTCGCCCGTCTACGTGGCCAGCCAGAACAACAACCACGTCGCGCGGTTCGAGGACATCCGCGGAACGGGATACCGCTCATTCGGGGAGGCGGGGTCGGGCGTCGGCCAGCTCGATCAGCCGCTCGACGTCGTGATCGCGCGTGTTCCGCAGTAGGGACGAGCCCCAGTAGGGACGAGGCCGATCGGGGACGAACCCCGCGTCAGGCGGACGTCGCCGCCTGCGGGGTCACGGACATCTTCAACGCCCGCGCGATGGCTTCGAGCAGCACGTCCGCGTCCAGGGGCTTGAACAAGACGTCGACGGCGCCGGTGCGGAGGAGCGCCCGGCGCAAGCCCTCGTCACCGTGGGCGGTGATGAAGATGATCGGTACATCGTGCGCCGTGCCGAGAATGCGGTGCTGGAGCTCCACGCCGCCCATTCCCGGCATGCGCATGTCGAGCAGGAGGCAGGCGGGACGCGTGGGAACGGCCCGCTCGAGGTAGGCCTCCGCTCCGGCGAGCAGCTCCACCTCGTAGCCCGCGGTGTGGAGGAGTCGGCCGAGAGAGCGGCGCACGGGCTCGTCATCGTCGACGACGAAGACCCTGGGTTCCTGGGGTATCACGTCCACACCAACGGAGGGATCTAAAATGTAGCATCAGTTTCATCTCGCTGGCTACGCCGTTGCATGCGATGGCGTGAGCCGAATCACGTGGGTGGCTCTCCGCCATCCTTTTGTGTACCGTGTGCTCGATACGTGGCCAGGGAAGAAACGATGCGATGGGCCAAAGCCGCCGCCGGCCCGCTAGCCGTCGCCGCCGCGTATTTCCTCGGCTCGGAGCTCGGCTTCGCGCTCCGGTTCCCGCCGGCCATGACGTCGATCCTGTGGCCACCCAACGCGATCGTCACCGCCGCCCTCGTGCTCACGCCCCCGAAGCGATGGTGGACGCTGCTCGCGGCCGTGCTTCCCGTGCATTACCTCGTGCAGAGCCGATTCGACCTTCCCCCCGCCCTCATCCTCGCGCTCTTCTGCACCAATTGCCTCGAGGCCCTGATCGGGGCCGGCATCCTGCATCGATTCAGCGTGTCGCCGGACCGGTTCGACACCCTGGGCCGGGCCTCCCTGTTCCTCGCCGCGATCATGGCCGCCGTCCTCGTTTCCGGATTCGCGGACGCGGCCGCCGTCTCCATCCTGCGCGGCGAGCCCTACGGACGCGTCTGGGAGACGCGCCTCCTCTCGAACGTCCTTACCTCGCTCGCCCTGGTGCCCGCGCTCGTCGCGGCCGTCCGCGCGGTGTCGCGGTTCCCCTCCAAATTCCGGCTCCGGCGCGCGATCGAGGCGGGGGCGCTCCTCGCCCTGTTGATCACGGCCGGGCGGACGGCTTTCGCACACGCGCTGGGCATGCCGAGCCCCTCGGTCAGGTGGCTGGAGCAGTCCGAACTGCTGCTCCTGCTGCCCCTCCTGCTCTGGGCCGCTACCCGCTTCGGAGCGGCGGGAAGCTCCTTCGCGATCCTGACGACCGCCCTCATCGCCTTCGCCTTCGTCACCCAGAACCAGGTGGCCTCGACCGCCGGGCAGTCGGCGCTGGCGGTCCGAGGGCTCCAGGGGTTCCTGCTCGTCACCGGGATGCCGCTCTTCGTCCTGGGCGCCCTGATGGAGGAGCGGCGCGCGAGCGAGCGGGCGCTGGCCGAACGGCTGCACTTCGAGGAGCTGATGTCGCGCCTGTCGGGTGCGTTCGTGCACGTGCCCAGCAATGCAATGGACGTCGCCTTCGAAGAACAGCTCCGCGAGGTTTGCGATCACTTCAGCCTGCGCGTCGCGACGCTCTTCCAGCTCGCCCCGGAGGGTGGCGCTTTCCGCGTGGCCACGTCCTGGTCCCTCCCGAACCCGCCACGGTTTGCGGTTCCACCCGCGGTCTCGCTGCCGGAGCTGTTCGAGCACGCCTCGCGGCGCGAAGTGATGCGCGTCGAGCAGGAGGACGGGACCTGGAGCCTCGGCCTACCCCTGGAAGCCGGAGACGCGCTGCTCGGCACGCTCGTGTTCGTCGGGACGCGCGAGGAGAACCCCGACCGCCCGGACCTGCTTCCCCGCCTGCGCCTCATCGGCGAGGTGTTCGCAAACGCGCTGGCCCGGAAGGAAAGCGAGGACGCCCTCCGCGGGGGCGAAGCCATGAAATCCGCGATCCTGGCCTCACTCCCGGGCCAGGTGGCGGTCCTCGACCGTTCCGGCGCGATCATCGCCGCGAACCAGGGCTGGCCCGCTCGGACCGCCCCGTCTTCCGATGGCGAGGACGGCCGCGCCATGACCTACGCCGAGGCCTGCCGCTGCGCGCCGGACTCGGGTCTCCCCGCGACGATGGACGCGGCGGAGGGCGTGCAGGGCGTCCTGGCCGGCGCGCGCCCCTCGTTCACCCTCGAATATCCGAGCCGCAACGTATCCGGGGAGCGCTGGTTCGCGTTGTCCGTCGTGCCGTTGCGCCGTCCGGAAGGCGGCGCCGTGGCCGCTCACGTCGACGTCACGAATCGCCATCGCGCCGAAGACGAGGCGCGGCGCAGCCGCGAGGAGCTCGCCCACTTCCTCCGCGTCTCCACCGTGGGCGAGCTGACCACCTCCCTGGCCCACGAGCTGAACCAGCCCCTCACGGCGATCCTGGCCAATGCCCAGGCTGGACGCCTGCTCCTCGACACGAACGGCGGCGACCGCGCTTCCCTGCGCGAGATCCTCGACGACATCGTGGAGGAGGACAAGCGCGCGGGCGAGGTCATCCGCCGATTGCGGGACCTGTTGCGAAAAGGGGCGCCGGAGCGCGCGCCCCTCGACCTCAACCGCCTGGCGGAAGACGTGACACGGCTGCTCGCGAACGATGCCGCCTTGCGCGGCGTCTCGATACGGCTGGCCCTCAACGTCGCGCCCGTCGTCGTGACCGGGGACCGCATCCAGCTCCAGCAGGTGGTGCTGAACCTCGTGATGAACGCCATGGATGCCATGGCGGAGAGCGCCCCCGACCAGCGCATCGCCCTCGTCTCCACGCTCGTGACCCCCGACGGCGTGCATCTGTCGGTACGCGACTCGGGCACGGGGCTGCGCGAGAGCGACGCCGGGCGCGTCTTCCAGCCCTTCTACACGACCAAGCCGTCCGGGATGGGCATGGGCCTCTCCATCGCGCGCTCGATCGTGGAGGCGCATGGCGGCCGGATCTGGGGCCGCGACAACGCGGGATCCGGCGCCACCTTCACGTTTTCGCTCCCCCTCAGCACGGCGGCGCCGCCCCCGTAGCCGGCCGTCCATGAGACTTTGGTCCCATGGACGGTGCCCTCCGTCCCCGGCCAGACTCGATTCACACTCATGCCGCGCGTGAAGAGCTTGCGTCCGCGCACCGGGCTCGCGGCCGCCCTGGCCGCAGCGTGCCTCGCCGCCGGCTGCGCGCCGCGCGAGAGCCTCGAGGACGCGCGGGCCCGTGCGGCGGAATCGGTCGCGCTGGCGGAGATCGCGGACCTCCACAAGCTGATCACCAAGGCGGAGGCGGGACAGCTCTCCACCGAATCGCGCGTCGCCATCGGCATCGCGGAGAGCGTCTCCAAGGAGCTGCTGGAAGCGTCGCTCCCCCAGGAGAAGATGATCGGGGACCGCCTGATCGTGCGCCTGGAGACGGCGCAGCCCTTCTTCCGCGGGAACAACGCGATCCTCGTCTGCCGTGCCAGCGCGCGCACGCCCCGCTCCTCCGCGGCCGCCCACCTCGAGCTGGGCGGGCGGCTGACCAACTTCCGGATCGACCAGGGCAAGCTCGTGTCCGGGGTCGAGATCGTCCACTTCAAGGTGCTCGACTCGTCGCTGGGCGACATGGGGAGCGACGTCCTGGAGAGCATCGTGGGCGGAAACCTGGACAGCCTCTCCGGCCTGCTGCCCGGCCTCGAGATCCCGGTCACCCTCGAGGAGTCGATCCCGATTGCCGGGCTCAACGCGGGAGTCGTGCAGGTCAAGGGGGGATCGCTGCCCTTGAAGGTCAGTCTGGCCGAGGTCATCCCCATCAAGGAGCGGCTGTGGATCCTGCTCGACGTGAGCGCGGGCCCCTGGACCCCGAACGCACTCGCCGAGAAGCCGGAGTGAGGCGCGCGGCGGGGGTCTTGCTCGCGGGACTGCTGGCGATCGGCGCCTGCTTCTTCGCCTGGGTCCAATGGCGCCGGGCGCAGCGGGTTCCTCCTCCGACGGCGGCGCGCCTGGCGGAGCTGCGGACGGAGCGTGACCGGCTCCAAGCCGTCTTCCGCGCGGCCGTCCTCGCCCGCGGCGAGCAGAGCCTGGCCGAAGCGCCGGTGGCGGGAGTCATGATCGGCATCCCGACCAGCCTCACCAGCTCGATCGTCGAGCAGGTCGTTACCGGACTCTTCGGCGAGACGACGCTGACCCTCAAGAACCTGAAGGTCCACAAGGAGGGCAAGGTCCGGGCCAAGATGCTGATCCGGAAACGGACCCTCGGCGAGTTCGTGCTCGACGTCAACATCCACCAGGTGCAGGGGATCCTGAAGCCGGGCAAGCCGACGCTCGTCTTCGGAACGAGCACCGTCGACCTCACCCTGCCCGTGCGGCTGGCCGAGGGCAAGGGAAGCGCGGAGCTCCGGTTCCAGTGGGACAGCAAGGGCCTGGCCGCCAACACCGTCTGCGGCGACGTCGACGTGACGCGCGAGGTCGGGGGCGGAGTGGTGCCGACAGACTACGAGGTCAGCGGCAGCTTCAAGATCACCGCCGTCGGAAACGCCATCCGCCTGGAGCCGCGGTTCCCCGAGCTGGCCGTGCGCATCTTCGTCGATCCCTCCGACCAGGCCTGGGGCATCGTGGACGGCGTGGTGAAGGAGCAGCGCAAGGGCTGCGAGATCGCTCTCAGCAAGGTGGACATCAAGGAGAAGCTCGGAGGCATCCTCGGGAAGGGATTCAACGTGAAGATCCCGCAGAAGATCTTCAAGCCCATCAAGCTCCCGGCCGGCGTCAAACAGTCGCTCAAGGTCCAGGGCATCCAGATGGCGCTGGAGGCGCGGCCGACCGGCCTCCTCGTCACGCCGGACCGCCTCTGGTACGGCGCCGATCTCAACTTCCGCTCCAACCGCCCCGGCGCGAAGCCCTGACGCGAGGCCAAACATTGGACTTTGGTCCTATGGCACGCCGCGAGAATCCGGTCCACCATGCGCTAGCTATCACCCTCAGGGCCAGACGAGGAGGCCAGATGTCCAAAGCTCTTGCATCGACAGGGGGCGTTCGCTCGCGCGCGTGGCGGAGAGCACCCCTCGCCGCCGCCCTGGGCCTCCTGCTCCTGTCCGCGGGACCGGTCCGGGCGGCCGACGCTCCGAACCTCTCCGGAACCTGGAAGCTCAACCACGAGCTCAGCGACGACACTGCCGCAAAGGTCAAGGAAGCGGCGGGCTCCGAATACATCAAGGGCGGGCCGTCCTGGGCGACGGAGACGTGGTTTCCCTGGGGAACGAAGTTCAACGAAGGCGAGCGCGTAATGCTCCGCGATGTCCTCCTGGGCGCCGTGCGCGGCCTGGAACGGATCGAGGTGGATCAGACGGCCTCCGAGATCAAGACCGTCTACGGAGAGGAAGGGCTGCGCGTCTTCTACCTGACCCGGGCCGCCTCGGGCACCAACCTGGTGACGGGCGAGACGGTGAAGCGCACCGCGCAGTGGAAAGGCGCCGAGCTCGTGCTCGAATCCGCCGGAAAGAAGGGCAAGGCGCGCGAGGTGATGAGCCTCGTGCCGGCGAAGAACCAGCTCGTCAACCTGCTCCACCTCGAGATGGACCCCCTGAAACATCCGATGGACATCCGCCTCGTGTATGACCGTGTCGGCGTTGCTCCCTGAAAGCGGCGGCGCGTCATGACGGCTCGCGCCCTTTGGCCGGCCTCGTGGCTCCTCGTCTCCGCCTTGGCGGGCCCGCCGCTCGTCGCGGCGCCATCCCGCGCCCCGGGCCCCGGGCTCATGTTCCGCCATTTGAACGTGTCGGACGGGCTGTCGGACCCCCGCTCGCGGTGTGTCCTCCAGGACCGCCAGGGGTTCCTGTGGGCCTGCACCGCCGACGGGCTCAACCGCTACGACGGCTACGGCTTCCGCGTGTTCCGCCACGACCCCGACGATCCGGAGACCCTGGGCCCGGGCTTCCTCACCAAGGTCGTGGAGGACGGCGCGGGGAAACTCTGGGTCGGTCTCCAGGGTGGAGGGCTGAGCGTCTACGACCCCCTGTCCGAGACCTTCACCCATCTCCGCCACGATCCGGCCGACCCGCGGAGCCTCAGCGACGACGTGGTCACCGCCCTCACCTACGACGGCGAGGGGACGGTCTGGGTCGGCACGAGCCAGGGCCTCAGCCGTGTCGACACCCGGACGCGCGAGGTCACACGCTATCGGAACAACCCCACCGAGCCGACGAGCCTCGCTTCGGACGAGATCTTGGCCCTCTACGTGGACCGGTCGCGGGCGCTGTGGATCGGTACCACGGATAAGGGACTCGACCGCCTACGTCTGCGAGCCGGGGCACCGGCCGTCTTCGAGCACTTCCGCTGGGACCCGAAGAACCCGAGATCGCTCAGCAGCGACCGGATCACTTCGATCCTGGAGGCGGGCGGCAGCACCTGGGTCGGCACCTGGGACGCGGGCCTCAATCGCCTGGCCGCGGACGGGACGGTCACCCGCTACGACAAGGCGCTCGGCGATTCGCGCTACGAGCGCGGCGACCGCATCTACGACCTCCTCGAAGACCACACGGGCGCCATCTGGATCGCGATGTGGGGAGGGGGCCTGGGCTGGCTGCATCCGGAGACCGGCCGCTTCGAGCGCTTCACCCCCGACGTGAGCGACGCGGCCAGCCTGAGCCACGCGAACGTGAGCGCGCTCTTCGAGGATCGAAGCCACCTGCTCTGGGTGGCCACGGTGGGAGGCGGGCTCGACGTCGTGGACCTCGCGGCCAAGCCCTTCGTCCGTTACCCGGTGACGGGCGAGCGCCCGGGCGGGCTCTCCGCGAAAGACGTCCGGGCCGTGATGCAGGACCATCGCGGCGACGTCTGGGCGGGCACGTACGGAGACGGCCTCAACCGCATCCGTGGCGCGCGCAACCACGTCGAGCGCTTCCGCCACGTCCCGGGCGACCCGCACAGCCTGGCCGACGACACCGTCACCAGCCTGATCGAGGACGAAGGCGGCTCCGTCTGGGTGGGAACCTTCGGCGGCGTCGACCGGCTGGATCCGGCGACGGGCCGGTTCGAACATCACCGCGCCCGCCGCAACGACCCCCAGAGCCTGAGCAGCGACACCGTGTACGCGCTCCATCAAGACGCGACGGGGCGGCTCTGGGCCGGAACCTGGGACGGGCTCAACCTGCTCGACCGAAAGACCGGACGCGTCATCGTCTACCGCAAGCCCGGGCCCGGCCGGCAAGCGGTCCTCTTCATCGGCGACGACCCGAGCGGCGCGCTCTGGCTCGGGATGAGCCAGGAGCTGGTGCGTTTCCAGCCCGAGACCGGCGCCTTCGACACGTTCGCTTCCGACGTGCTTCGTCCCGACCGCCTCGGGATCGGGTTCATCTGGTGCATGCTCCGCGACGCCTCCGGCCGGTTCTGGCTGGGAAGCTCGCAGGGGCTCCACGAGCTGCTGCCGAGCCTGCCCGGCGAGCCCGCGCATCTGCGTCATTTCGGCTCCCGGCAGGGGCTGCCGGACGCGGCGGTGGTGTCGATCCAGGCTGCGGAAGACGAGCAGCTCTGGCTCGGCACCACGCGTGGGCTGGTGCGCTTCGAACCACGCCACGGGATCGCTCGGCGTTACGACACGATGGACGGGCTTCCGGACGAGAGCTTCAACACGACCGCCGCCTTTCGCGCGCAGGACGGGTCGATGTTCTTCGGCACCACGGGAGGCCTCACCTCGTTCGATCCCAGTCAGTTCCGGGACGACCCGATCGCCCCGCGGGTGGTGCTGAGCGCGCTTCGGCTCTCCCATCGGCCGGTCCCGGTCGGACCCGACTCCGTTCTCGAGCGCGCCCTCTTCGCGACCGAAGCCATCGAGCTGCCGTACGACGCGCGCATCTTCGGATTCGACTTCACCGCCCTCAGCTTCCGGGCCCCGCACCGGAACCGCTTTCGTTACCGCCTCGACGGGTTCGACGCGGAATGGCACGAGACGGCGGACGGAGAGCACGGCACGACGTACACGAACCTGGCGCCGGGAAGCTACGTCTTCCGCGTACGAGGATCGAACAGCGACGGCGTGTGGGACGAGAGCGGCGCGTCGGTGAAGATCCGCATACGGCCGCCGTGGTGGAAGACCTGGTGGTTCCGCACGCTGGCCGTGCTGGCGGTGGCCGCGGGCCTGCTCGCCGCCCATCGTCTGCGCACGCGCGGCCTGGAGGCGCGCAGCGCGCGCCTCGAACGCGAGATGCGCGACCGTGAAGGCGTCCAGCGCGCCCTCAGCCAGAGCGCGCAGCAGCTCCGCCTCATCGCGGACGCCGTGCCGTTCGTCATCGCCTACGTCGATGCCCAGGGCCGCATCCGCTTCGCCAACCGGGCGGCCGAGCAATGGGCGGGACGGCCGCGCAGCGAGATCGAGGGACGCGAGATCGACGAGATCCTGCCCCTCCACGTCCTCGCCCTCGTGCGGGACCGCGTCGAGATGGCGCAGGGCGGGGAACGCGTCGCGTTCGATTTCGCCGTCGGGGCCCGGGCGTCGAGCCGAAGACGGATCGCGGCCACTTTCGTGCCGCACGCGGAAGGGGACGCCGCCGTGCCCCGCATGGGGTTCTACGCGTTCGCCGAGGACGTCACGGAACGGGTGCGCACGCAGGAAGAGCTGCACCGCCAGCACGACCAGATCGCGCACGCCTCGCGCGTCTCCACCCTCGGCGAGATGGGCACCGCCATCGCCCACGAGCTGAACCAGCCGCTCACCGCCGTCCTCAGCAACGCGAACGCCGTCCTGCGCACCCACACGCCGCCGCGGGGCGTCCTGCCCGAGGGCGTCGAGGAGGCCCTCCGCGACATCGCCGAAGACGCCACCCGCGCCGGCGAGATCATCCGGCACGTGCGCGAGCTCGTCCGCAAGGGCGCCTCCCGCAAGGCACCCCTCGACGTCAACGAGGCCATCCGGGGAGTGGAGGCGCTCATCCGCGCCGCCGCCCTCGAGGGCGACGCCGCCCTCTTCATGGACCTGGCCCCGGGCCGGGCCATGTCCGTGGGCGACGTCATCCAGGTGCAGCAGGTGGTGCTGAACCTGGTCCGCAACGCGATCGACGCCATGCGCGCGCTTCCCAAGCCGGAGCGCCGGCTGGTCGTGCGCTCGCAGCGCGACCGCGACGTGATCGTGGTCTCGGTCGAAGACGCGGGGCCGCCTCTCGAGAAGGAGGCCCTCGACCACCTGTTCGCGCCCTTCTACACCACCAAGGCCAACGGCCTCGGCATGGGACTCTCGATCAGCCGCTCGATCATCGAGGCCCATGGGGGCGTCATCGAGGCGCGTTCCCGCAGCGGGCGCGGCCTCGCCGTACGCTTCACGCTGCGGGCAAGCCACGAGGCGGGAGACGCCGTCGGTCCCCGGATGAGCGCATGAAGGGTCGCAGCGATCGCCGCCGCCCGCCAGACCTCTCGGGCAAGGTCTTCCTGGTCGACGACGAGGCTTCCGTCCGGCGGGCGCTGACCCGGCTCCTCCGGGCGGCGGGGCTGGAGGTGGCCAGCTACCCGTCGGCGGAAGCCCTCCTCGCGGAGTTGAGCCCGGCCGAGAAGGGCCCCGCCTGCGTGGTAGCGGACCTCCAGATGCCCGGCCTGACCGGCCTCGGATTGCAGGACGAGATCACGCGCCGCGGCCTCGGCCTCCCCGTTCTCCTCATCACCGGCCATGGCGACGTCCCCAGCACGGTGCGGGCGATGAAGGGCGGCGCGATCGACTTCCTGGAGAAGCCGGTCTCGGAATCCGCGCTTTTCGAGGGCATCGGCCGGGCCTTCGTGCGCCACCGGGAGCTCAACGACACGCGCCGCCAGCAAGAGCTGCTGACGGCGCGGCTCGAGCGGCTGACGCCGCGCGAGCGCGAGGTCTTCGCCCTGGTCGCGGCCGGCCTCCTGAACAAGCAGGTCGGGTTCG
>Ga0207689_10004617_pt1 | contig 12457 bp, 7 predicted proteins | sample KBSMisM52_FD_184312 | JGI IMG/M metagenome (GOLD analysis project Ga0207689, IMG submission 184312) | Miscanthus rhizosphere microbial communities from Kellogg Biological Station, Michigan, USA - KBS Miscanthus M5-2 (SPAdes) (version 2) | ecosystem: Host-associated > Plants > Roots > Rhizosphere... | reverse complement strand
GGTCGCCAGTCACTGGGGCGGCACGCGCAACGGCACGATCGTCAGCTGGCCCAACGGGATTGAGGCCCGAGGCGAGATCCTGACGGTGCCCGCGGAGAAAGGCGACATCCGCAATTTGACGCGCACAGCCGGCGTAGAGGAGCGCGATCCGGCCTGGTCGCCCGACGGCAAATCGATTGCGTATTTCTCCGAGGAGTCGGGGGAGTATGCGCTGGTCATTCGGGATCAGCGCGGGGATCGTCCCGGCAAGCGCATCGACCTCGGCGAGCCGGCCACGTTCTACTACGCGCCGGTCTGGTCGCCGGACAGCACCAAAGTCGCGTATACCGATCGCCGTCTGAACCTCTGGTACGTCGACGTCGCCAGCGGAGCGCGGGTGAAGGTCGACACCAACCCCGTCGGCTTCAACGGCTCGGTTCTGGAGCCGAGGTGGTCGCCCGACAGCCGCTGGATCGCCTACGCGCGCTATCTGCCGAACCTCGTGCGCGCCGTCTTCGTACACTCCGTCGAGTCGAAGAAATCGACCCAGATCACCGACGGTCTCAGCGACGTGGTCTACCCAGTCTTCGATCGCGGCGGGAAGTACCTCTACTTTGCGGCCAGCACCGACATCGGCCGCGGCTTGAGCTGGGCGGATCTCTCCGGCATCGACAGCGTGGCCACGCGCAACGTCTACGCCGTCGTCCTTCGCAACGATCTCCCGTCACCGCTCGCACCGGAGAGCGATGAGGAGAAGGTGGAGGCCGAGAAGAGCAAGGACGCGAAGTCCGATGCGAAAAAAGACGACAAGAAGGACGACAAGGAGCCGGAGAAGAAGAAGGACGAGGCGGAGAAGTCCGCCAAACCGAAGGTCGAGCCGGTGCGCATCGACTTCGACGGCATCGGCCAGCGCATTCTGGCTCTGCCCATTCCGAACGGAAACATTCAGGGACTCGAGGCCGGCAAGGCAGGGATTCTCTTCGTCGGGATCGCCCCTCCGTCGTTCTTCGGAGGCGACGACGATGGCGTCAACGTCCGCCGCTTCGATCTCGAAAAGCGGAAGGTGAAGGACTTCCTCTCCGGTGTGAACGCCTTCGACGTCTCTGCCAACGGTGAGAAGGTCCTCTATCAGCGAAAGAAAGATTGGGCCATCGTGCCGGCAGCCGAAGAGCCGAAGCCGGGCGACGGCGCGCTCAAGCTCGGTGGCATCCAGATCCGCGTCGATCCGCGGGCCGAGTGGCGGCAGATGTACCGCGATGTCTGGCTGGGCGAGCGCGATCATTTCTATGACGAGAATCATCACGGGCTGAATCTCGAGGCCGCGAAGAAGTTCTACGAGCCGTACCTCGATGCCGTGGCCAACCGCGCCGACCTGAGCTACCTCTTCCGCGAGATGCTCAACCAGTTGACCATCGGGCACATGTTCATCCGCGGCGGCGACATGCTGGAGACGAAATCCGTTCCGGGCGGACTCCTCGGCTGCGACTACGCGATCGAGAACGGGCGATACCGGTTTGCCCGCGTCTACAGCGGAGAAAACTGGAATCCGGAGATGCAGGCTCCGCTCACCCAGCCGGGAGTGAACGTGAAGGCGGGCGACTACCTCATCGCCGTCGCCGGCCGCGATCTTCGTGCCGGCAGCGACGTCTATGCCTTCTTCGAGAACACCGCCGGCAAGCAGGTGACCATTCGCGTCGGCTCGAAACCCGACGGCTCGGACGCGCGCGACGTCACCGTCGTCCCCGTGCCGAGCGAGACCGCGCTGCGGATGCGCGCCTGGATCGAGGAGAACCGGCGCAAAGTCGACAAACTGAGCGGCGGACGGCTGGCCTACGTCTACATCCCGAACACCGGCGGCGCGGGCTACAAGAGCTTCAATCGCGACTTCTTCGTGCAGACGGAGAAAGAGGGGGCCGTCATCGACGAGCGCTTCAACCAGGGCGGTCTGCTCGCGGATTACGTCGTGAACATGCTCACGCGCCCGCAGCTCAGCGCCATCCGGTTCCGGTACGCGGAGAAAGACGTGCAGGTGCCCGCGGGCGCCATCTACGGCCCGAAGGCGATGCTCATCAACAGCATGTCCGGAAGCGGCGGCGATGCCATGCCGTGGTACTTCAAGAAGATGAAGGTCGGCCCGCTCGTCGGCACCCGCACCTGGGGCGGACTCGTTGCCTCGCAGACCGGACCTCGGCTGATGGACGGCGGCACCTACACCGCTCCCGACGCCGCGGTCTACGGACTCGCCGGTCAGTGGGAAGTCGAGAACGCCGGCGTGGCGCCGGACATCGAGGTCGAGCTCGACCCGGCCGAATGGCGGAAGGGACACGACACGCAGCTCGAACGTGCCGTGGAGACGCTGATGCAGCAGCTCGGGCAGCATCCACGCACCGAGCCGGTCCGGCCGCCGTTTCCGGTTTACGAACGCTGCTGCGGGCTGGACGCGAAGCACTGAGTCGATTCGCCCACACTGCTCACTGTCGCTGACGACCGGGTACGCATTTCGAATGCGGTAAGCTCCGTGCCCATGGCCGTCACCGGCTTCCTGACCGATTCCACGCTCTGCATCGGCTGCAAAGCGTGCGAAGTGGCGTGCAAGGAATGGAACGATGTTCCCGACGACGGCTTCGTCTGGAGCGGGCTCTCCTACGACAACACGCTCGCCCTCGGGCACTCCACCTATCGCCACGTCAAGTTCGTGGAGCGCGAGCCGAAGGCCGGCTGCGGCGGCAACGCAAACGAGCAACTGACGTGGGAGTTCTCGTCCGACGTCTGCAAACACTGCGAGAACGCCGGCTGCCTGGAGGCTTGTCCCACCGGCTCGATCGTGCGCACTGAATTCGGCGGCGTCTTCGTCCAGCCCGACATCTGCAACGGCTGCGGCTACTGCGTCGTCTCCTGTCCCTTCGGCGTGGTCGACCGCCGCCCCGACGACGGCCGCGCGTTCAAGTGCACCTTCTGCTACGACCGGCAGAAGGCGGGGGAGACTCCGGCCTGCGCGAAGGCCTGTCCGACCGGTTCCATCCTCTTCGGTAGACTCGACGACCTCGAGGCCGCCGCCGATCGCCGCCTGGCCCAGCTCCACGCATCCGGGATGACCGACGCTACGATCTGGAATCCGAAAGAGACCAGCGTCGGCGGCACGCACGCCTTCTTCCTCGTCCGCGGCGACCCGCGCAACTACAACCTCCCGCCGAAACCGGAGGTGCCGACGACGCTGCTCAAGCAATCGTGGAGCGCTGCCGCGGTGGCCGCTGGTGCGATGGTGGGGATTTCGTTGATGGTCTTTGCACTCGATCGCCGAGGTGCGAAATGAAGCAGAACATCCCCGAATCCCGCCTCGACGAAATCCGAAACCAAGCCGCCCTCGGCAAGCTCGACGCCAAAGGCGTCCGCCCGCCCGGATCCCCCTTCCCCGAAACGCCCAGCTACTACGGCCTCCCCATCGTCAAGCCGCCCGTCTGGACGTGGGAAATCCCGCTCTACTTCTTTGCCGGCGGCGCTGCCGGCGCATCGAGCGTCATCGCCCTCACCGCGCAGATGACCGGCGCATCGCCCTCGCTCGTCCGCGACGCGCGCTGGATCGCCGCCATCGGCGCCGCCGCTTCCGGGCCGCTTTTGATCCTCGACCTTGGGCGTCCCGAGCGCTTCCTCAACATGCTGCGCGTCTTCAAACCGCAGTCGCCGATGTCAGTCGGCGCCTGGACGCTGACCGTCTTCGGTACCGCCAGCGCCGGCGCGGTCATCGCCGAGCTCTTGCGAATGAAGCGCATCGGCGATGCGGCCGCTTTCGCCGCCGCGCTCTCCGGCCTGGTCATGGCCACCTACACCGGCGTTCTGATCGGCGCGACGGCGATTCCGGTCTGGTCGAAACACGCCCGCACGCTTCCGATCCACTTCGGCGCCTCGGCGCTCGCCTCCGCGACCGCGTTGCTCACGCTTCGCGGACACGACGAGCCGGCACTCAACGCCCTCGGACTCGCCGCCGCCGCGTTCGAGACCTACACCGGCGTCGAGATCGAGTCGTGCGACGACATCGAATCCGAGCCGCTGCGGCACGGTCCCACCGGCCTCACCACCCGCATCGGCGGCTTCTTCTCCGGCCCCCTCCCGCTCGCCCTCCGCCTACTCGGCATCCGCTCCAAACGCGCCCGCCGCGCCGCCTCCGCCTCCGCACTTCTCGGCTCGCTGATCACCCGCATCGCCTGGATCGAAGCGGGCAAAGCGAGCGCGGCCGATCCGCGGCCACTCCTGAAATAGCGCGGAACTTATTCGCTCCCTCCGTCTATAATCCCGGCACTCACCACCACAACGATTCCCGTTTCCGAGGAGGACCTATGTCTTCGCTGCCGTACGAAGTACACGAGGTGCTGGAGCAGGAGTATGTGTCGATGTACGGGCCGATCGACGTGCCTACGCCCGACTACACGCCGGGTGACATCATCGATGAGCCGTGGGCGCGGGCGATTTTTTTGAAGTGCGGGATCGACGCCCCGGGCGATGTCGTCGCCGCGCTGAACGCGCTCGTCGTCTCGGGCGATTTGAAAAACCTTCTCGAATCGCCGGCGATCACCGACAGCGGCCGCGATCTCATCGATCGCTACGACGTCTACACCGAGGGAGTTACCGAGGACCGCCGCCGCGAGATCAAACGCGCCATCGTCGACGACGCCTTCCTCGGCGCGGTGAAGCGGCATCGCGACATCCGTCTCGAAGCGCTTTACGCCAAACTGCACGCGAAGAGCGACGCCGAGGCGCGGACCGCTCTCTGCATCTCCGGCGGCGGCATCCGCACGGCCACCTTCGCCCTCGGCATCATTCAAGGCCTCGCCGGCGCTCGTATCCTCGACAAGTTCGACTATCTCTCCACCGTCTCCGGCGGCGGCTACATCGGAAGCTGGCTTTCCTCCTGGGCACGCCGGCATCCGGAAGGGATCGCCGGCGTCCAGAAAGATCTCGTCCGCGCCGACACGGCCGTTGAAGGGACGAAGGTTCCCGACGCCAGGAGCCCGTCGCAGCCCGTGTGCAAAGATGATTTCCCAAGGAAGAAGATCGATCCCGAGCCGCGCCCGCTGCGCCACCTCCGCGCGTACAGCAACTACCTGAGCCCCAAGCTCGGTCTCCTCTCCGGCGACACCTGGACGATGGCCTCGCTCTACATCCGCAACCTGCTGCTCAATCTGCTCGTGCTCATCCCGCTGCTCGCCGCGGGGCTTGCGGTGCCCCGCCTTTTCGCCATGCTCCTGCGCGCGGACGTTCGATTCTCGCCCCCGTGGCTCCTGATCATCACGGTGGCCGCGCTGGCGGTGGGCTTCGGTTACCTCGGCCTGTCGCGGCCCACGGTGCACGGCCGGCACGCCGGCGCCATGAGCGTACGAGGGAGCGCCGGATTCCTGACCTTCCACGTCGCGCCGTTGATCGTGGCCGCCACCACGCTCAGCCTCTACTGGGCCAAGATCGCCGGCGATTCGTTCAGCCAGACCGCGGCGCGTGACCGGATGTACTACATCGCCGCGGCCGTGGTCATGACCCTGCTGCCGGCCGGCATCTACTACTACCGTTTCTTCGTCCAGTCCTCCGCCGCCGAGCGCCGCGAGCCGATCCAACGGCAGCACGGCGCGATGAAAAAACTCGGCGCCGAGCTGCTGGCGACGATCGTCAGCCTCTCCACACTCCTCGCACTTCTGTACCTTCTGGCCAACAAAGTCTTCGATCAACCGATACGCCCGGTGGTCGATCTCAGCAACGTTCCGCCGTTCCTGCGGAGCCTCGTCGACGCCACTCCCGTTTCGGCGATGTATGTCTGCTTCGCCGTTCCCCTCGTCCTCATCGCCTTCTTCGCGCAGAACACCGCCTTCGTCGGCATCTCCAGCAAAGTCAACGAAGACTACGACCGCGAGTGGTGGGGCCGCGGCGGCGCGCTGATCCTGATGTCGGCCGTCTTTCTTGCTCTTGCCTGCTTCATCGCCGTCTTCGGTCCGGTACTGCTCTATCGCGCTCCGGTCATCGTCGCTTCGATGGGCGGCATCTCCGGAATTCTGGCCGGCTTCCTCGGCTACAGCGCCCAGACGCCCGCGAGCGACAAACCGGACCAGAAGAAGAGCAAGTCCAGTGCGCTAACCGGCGCAGTGCTGGGACTCGCGGTTCCGCTCTTCGTCGTCGTCCTGCTCGCTGCCATCTCCCTCGGGACCACGGTGCTCATCCGCCTCGTCGAAGGCCAGAAGACCCCGGTGACGATGAAATGGAAGGAGCAGTTCCAGTCCAACGCCACCTTCACCGAGACCGCACAGATCGGAACGGGCGCGAAACTGGAGGCGAAGTACGAAACCGCACCGACGCCGTTCCTCTCCATGGCCACGGTCAACGGCGTCGAACACCTCAAAACCGTAAGCGCCACGCACGCACTCGAACTGGCCGTGATCCTGCTCGTGGCCATCGGCGCGGTCATCCTCTCGCGATTCATCAGCGTGAACCGTTTCTCGATGCACGGCCTGTATCGAAACCGGTTGATCCGCGCCTACCTCGGCGCGTCGCGCTACACGCGCGATCCGGACGGCTTCACCGGATTCGATCCCCACGACAACCTGCAGATGTACGAGCTCCGTCCGGAGCTGCTCTGGCCGACCAGTTTCATCGACTTCCCCGCCTTTGTGAAGCAGCTCACGGATAACTTCGTGAATGCCGGTTCCGTCGAGCAGATCATCTGGAACGCGCTCGACAAGACGACCCGGCAGTGGCTCGAAGACAAGCGCGACATCAACGATGCGCTCAAGAACGCGCTGATGCAGAACATCAATAACATCCTCGTGACCGAGGATCTCGGCGGCTGCATCGAAGGCGAGCCCGACGCGGCGCGCCTCTGCCGCAATAGGGCCACGCTGCAGAAGACGTTCGGCAAGTCGCTCCGCCCGCCGCAGCACGCGCCGATGCACATCATCAACACCGCCCTCAACCTCACCGCCGGCGAAAAGCTGGCCTGGCAGCAACGGCAGGCGGAGTCGTTCACCGTCTCGCCGCTCCATTCGGGCAGCTTCTATGTCGGCTATCGCGACTCCCGGGAGTACGGCGGCAAAGATGGCATCTCCATCGGCACCGCCGTCACCATCTCCGGCGCCGCCGCCAGCCCGAATCAGGGTTACCACTCCTCGCCGGCCATGGCCTTCCTCCTCACCATCCTCAACGTCCGCCTCGGCTCATGGCTGGGGAACCCCGGCCTGGCCGGCCGCAACACCTACGACAAGGCTCACCCGCGGACGAATCTCGAGCCGCTGCTGTGGGAGTTGACCGGCACGACCAACGACCAGTGTCCGCTCGTGTATCTCTCCGACGGCGGCCACTTCGAGAACCTCGGCATCTACGAGATGGTCCTCCGACGCTGCCGCTTCATCGTAGTCAGCGACGGCGGCTGCGATCCGAAGTGCTCGTTCGAAGACCTCGGCAATGCCATCCGCAAGATCCGCACGGACCTCGGCGTTCCCATCGACATCGAGTACGACGACATGCATCCGCGCAGCGACGAGGCCACGCTGCGCAAGGGCCGCTATGTCACCACAGCGCGCATTCGCTACACCGCCATCGACAACAACGCCAAAGACGGCGTGCTCGTCTACATCAAGCCCGGCCTCTATGACGACGCCTACTTCCCCAAGGACGTCTACAACTACGCCACGGAGTCGCTGGAGTTCCCACACGAGTCGACGGCCGATCAGTTCTTCAGCGAGTCGCAGTTCGAGAGCTACCGCGCCCTCGGCCGCCACGCCTTCAACGAGATCTGCAGCAACTACGAGAGCGGCAAGGCGACGTTCGCCAACACCTATCCCACGGTTTACGCCTTCACCGAGGCGGTCAAGTCGAACGCCTCGAAGTTGCCGTCGGTCTCGCCGGAGGCGGTGATCGCCGACCGCATCGGCGACCTTGCATCGGCAATGATTCACATCACTCCGAAGACGACGCAAGCGCAAACCTAGCGCCGCATTTCTCACACCCTGTTACATCGAGAGCCCTTCTCCCCCGCGGTTTTTTGCGGGGGAGAAGGTGCCGACAGGCGGATGAGGGGGCGTTTCACGCGTACGTCATTCCGCCGGCCGGTCGATCGCACAGATCGCGTATACGCCCCCCTCATCCGGCTTCGCCACCTTCTCCCCCCGCAAAAAACCGCGGGGGGAGAAGGACTCTCGATGAAAGGGCCTGGCAAACGATTCAAGCAGACCGTGAGAAAGGCGCACTCGGCCCGAACGAACCGGGCCGGCTGATACCATCCCCTTGTGAAACTCGTCGCCTCGCTCCTGTTGACCGCGCTGTTCGCCGCCGGGCCGAGAGCGCGCCTGCAGACGCCGATCGAGTCGGAGGCGCGCGAGCTGCTCGCCAACTTTGCCTCGGGACAGATCGCGGCGTCCACCCGCAATTTCAACGATCAACTGCGGCCGGTGGTGACGCCGGCTTTGCTGGCCGAGGTCAAGGCGCAGCTCGATCAGACAGCCGGCCCGTTCTACCTGGTCAAGGAAGCGCATCAGGGCACGAAGGACGGTTTCCGCTCGATCGAGCTGATCGCCCGCTACCAGAAGTGTCTCGTCTCGGTGATGGTCCTCTTCGATCCGTTCGATCGCGTGCAGGCGGTCTACTTCAATCCGATCGTCGATCCGCCTGCCGATCCGGCGCTCGAATCGATCGCGCGCGACGTGCTCACCAACTTCACCACCGGACGTTTCGACGCTGCCGTCAAGCCCTTCAACCGCGATATGGCCGCGCAGTTGACACCTGCCAGCATGGCTGGACTCTCCGAAAACATCGGCAAGATCTTCGGGACCTTTCGCTCCGTCACCGAGGTCCACCAGCGGGAAGATAAGGGCTACAAGGTCATCGACATGACTCTGTCGTATACCAACGGTCCCGTATCTTTTCGCGTGGCCTTCGACGATCAGAAGCGCGTGGCGGCGTTACAGATCGCGCCCTTCAAGCAGCAGTAGAACGCCGCTTCGTCCGCACGTCGAAGATCGCGCCGCCGATGGTCTTCCCCCACAGCGCCCGCGTTCCGGCGAAGTAGTAGACCGCGACGATGACGACGAAGCCGGCCAGCGAGGCGATCGAGATCGCGCTCATCGACGCCGGCAGAAGAGGGGAGAGGGCCAGCCCGAGCGCGGCGAAGAGGGAGAGATCGGTTAGGAGTGCGGCCAGCCGCCGGAAGATCGAAGCAACCACAGATCGCGTCGGGGTGGCAGGATCAGGATCGAACGTCACCGGCTGCAGCTCGACTTCATCGAATCGCATCACACCCTCCCACGCGTTCGCGCCACCGTTACGTCGCTTTGCGCAACGGCAGATATTTTACGTAAATCTTGTACAGCAAGTCTTTCGGCTGCGAACCGGAGTAACGATCGGCCAGGGTCTTGCTCCGTTTAGCCAGCTCGTCATTCGGGTCGTTCTTCAACACCTCATCGAACTCGTGCAGGGCATCGGGCAGGCGCTCCTCCTGAAGAGCGATCGCGCCGAGGTTGAAGTGCGCGTTCGTCAGGAGCCGGCGGATCGACTGATTCTGCGGATCGGCCTGCAGCAGCGGATCGAGATTGGCGATCGCCTCCTGATACTTCTGTTCGCTGAACAGCGCCTTCGCCCCTTCGAGCTTCGCCACCTGCTGCGACGCGGCGGCGTACATCACCGAGACATCGGGCGGGAGCGGCTTGATGCGCGCGGCGGTGTCGAAGGCCGCCTTGGCCGCGTCGTAATCGTGCCCATCGAACGCCGTACGCCCGGCGGCGATGCTCTCCTCGTAAACGATCGCGGACGGACGGCCGCCCACCAACTCCGCCGCCTGCGCCTTCTTGTGCTGCAGGTCGGCGATCATCTCCAGCGCCTTGTCGTGCTGCGGATCGGACGGCTTCACATCGCGCAGCATGGCGATGGCCTGGTCGTAGCGATTCCTCTTCGCCAGCTGGTTAGCCTGGGTAAAGATCGCCTGCGTCGCGCTCGGATCGTAGGCCGGCTTGGCCATGTACTTCGACCAGAGGAACCAGCCCGCTGCCGCCACGATCACCACCACGGCGATGGTGACCAGGATTCCCATCCGCCCGCCGCTTTTGGCAGGTGTGGGCGCGGCTGACGCCTTTGCCGGCGCGGCTTTCTTCGGCGCCGGGATCTCGGGAGGCTTGAGCGAATCGTAGGAGCCGCTCAGTTCCGAATCGTCGTCGAAGATGTCGCCGCGCACGAGCTGGGGGGCAACGAACGGCGCTTCGAATGCCGGTGCCGGTCGTCCAGAGGTGTTGGAGATCCGCTCGAGGTAATCGTGAGCGGCGAGGTTGCCCGGATCGAGCTGCAAAGCCTCGTTGAACTTCGCCCGCGCGGTCTCGGTGTCGCGCGCGTTGTAGGCCTGCTCGCCGGCGGCGATGATCGCGTCCACCTTGTTCTCAATCTCGCGGCGCTTCGCCTTCGCACTCTCGATGCGGTGTGAGGCATCGTCGTTCGTCACGTCGATCAAAAAAATGCGCGACCAGAGATCGATGGCCTGCTGGTAATCGCCGGCGCTGGCCGCGCGATCGCCGTCCGCCAGGTACTGCTGGATCTTGCGCTGATCGTCGACGGTCGCGGCGGCGGCGGTGGGAGCGAAGTCGAACCCGCCACTCGCCGGCGCGGCTGGACTGTCGAAGGAGAATCCGCCGCCGAATGGCGACGCTGGTGCCGCCGCTGGAGGCGTTGCCGGCGCATCGAATGAAAACCCGCCGGCGGCAGGCGGGGGAGGAGGAGGGGGCGCGGGAGCATCGAACGAGAACCCTCCGAACGACGACTCCGGCGCTGCCGGCTTCTCCTCCTCGAACGTGAAGCCGAAGTCGGTCGCCTGCGCGGCGCTGCGTCCGGTCGGCGCGGGTGGCGGTGGCGGCGCTTCGACCACGAACGACGGGCTTCCTCCGGCGTTGAACGATGCCGGGGCCGGCTCGGACGACTGCATCGACTCGGCCACGCGGCGGATGCCCGGGTTGCCATCATCGAGTGCGCGGGCCTTGTCCAGCTCCGACCGCGCGGCGCCGGCGTTGCCCTGCTTGGCGAACACTTCCGCTTTGCGGATGAACTGCTCGACGAAGGGAGCCGCTTCGATCTTCTCGCGCGCCGCGTCGTTGAGCAGGCGCGCCGCCTCGTTGGTGAAATCGTCGCGCAGGACCTCGGAGGTCAGATCCGCGGCCCGCTGAAAATCACGGGCCGTCATCGCCTCGTGCGCTTCGCGCAATGCGTCCGATCCCGATTCCGGCATCAGCGAATCGACATCGATCGGCAAGTTCGGATTGCGCGTCTTCTCGAGCAGCTTTCTGGCTGGATCGAACGTCGGGTCCATCCGCAGGATCAGCGTGCAGCCCTCCACCACCTCCGCCGACTGCCCCTGTTTGTAGAGCGTCACGGTCTGCTGGAAGGTCGAGAGAACGCGATCCTTTACGGCTGATGAGAGCGATGCATTGCCGGGGTACGTTGCCATGCGTCGTATGAATCTCCGAGAAAAGTGCCGCGATTATACTGTCACGCTCAAATCCTGAAGGAGCGTGCATGGAGATCATCGCCACCAATGAAGCGCCGAAGGCAATCGGCCCCTACTCACAAGCCATCCGATCCGGCAACACCCTCTACACCTCGGGACAGATCGCCCTCGATCCCGCCACCGGCAATCTCGTCGACGGCGACTTCGCCGCGCAGGTCCGCCGCGTCTTCGAGAATCTGAAAGCGGTGCTCGCCGCGGCCGGCACAGGGTTCAACAACGTAGTCAAGGCGACGGTCTACCTGACCGATCTCGCCAACTTCGCCACCCTGAACGAAATCTACGCCTCGTATTTCGGCGATACGAAGCCGGCCAGAACGACCGTCGGCGTCGCCCAGCTGCCAAAAGGTGGGCTGGTGGAGATCGATTTGATCGCCATCGTGTAGAGCTCGCCTGCAGAGGGCGAAAAATAGTTATTGCAATGGCACCTCGGTTGCAGTTCACTGGCTCAACCATGCCCGCCCTCCGCAAACTTTTCCTCATCGTAACAATCGCCGTAATCGCCTCGGCGCCGGCATTCGGAGCGGCGCGGCTGACCTACTTCAACAACGGAGTGCTCATTCCGGTGGCTTGGCCGGAGAGCGCGTTCCCGGTCCGCTACGCCATCGACCGCCGCGTGACGCAGGCCATCCCGCAAGCGGCGGCCTTGCTCGAACGGGCGGCGAAAGACTGGTCAGCCATCCCGGACAGCAGCCTCGCCTTCCAGTCGCTGGGCATCGTCGACGGCGCTTCCGCCGGCAAGGACGGACGCAACACCATCTCGATGGCAGACGACCTCTTCGCCGATCAAAAGTTCATCGCCATGACCACGAACTGGTACGACGACAGCGGCCGCATCATCGAGGCCGACATGGAGATCGATCCGACCGCCATCTCCGGCGGCTACAACCTCCAGCAGCTCGTCGATCACGAGATGGGACACGTTCTCGGGCTCGATCACTCCGCGGTTCTGTCGTCGGTCATGTA
>Ga0207689_10004615_pt1 | contig 12458 bp, 11 predicted proteins | sample KBSMisM52_FD_184312 | JGI IMG/M metagenome (GOLD analysis project Ga0207689, IMG submission 184312) | Miscanthus rhizosphere microbial communities from Kellogg Biological Station, Michigan, USA - KBS Miscanthus M5-2 (SPAdes) (version 2) | ecosystem: Host-associated > Plants > Roots >... | reverse complement strand
GAGGAGTCGCGTATCCTTTATCGCCAGCATGCGCATAACGTGGTCGGAGTCGCTTCTGGAGTGGGACGCAAGGTGCTGCGGCGCATTTCTCGATTCGTTCGGCGGAACCAGCGGATTACGTGGCAAGTCGCAGAATTCCACCGACTGTTTGGTGACCGGTTGACGTCCGCACAACTGGAGACAGTGAAGCTTGTGGAGCGTAGCGCGCAGAGCCTTGCTGGACGCCTTGCGCTGGCCTCGAGCTCAAAAGTGTACCGACAAAGTCGCGTCGACGATTTGTTGCTACGCCTTGTCATCCTCGCCAACAGATTGTGACTCAGTCGGTGCTTCACCAGCAGACGTCTCGGATTACGGCGATCGTAGTGTCATTCCAACCTCGCGAGCCGGACCTAACGCGCTTGGTTCGGGCCATCCGATCCCAGGTCAAATACATCGTTGTGGTTGACAATGGCTCCGATTCTGACCGGTCCCCGTATCGGGACGCGGTCACAGATGAAGTAACGGAGATCGTGCGGCTCGGACAGAATTTCGGCATTGCCTACGCCCACAACGTCGGCATCCGGTGGGCGGAAGCACGCGACTCGACGCATGTTCTCCTGCTCGATCAGGATAGCGAACCCGCTCCAGATATGGTGGCGAGACTGCTTACAGCGGAATCTGAGCTCCTGCACCGCGAAGTAAAGCTGGGCGCGGTGGGTCCCGTTTTCTGTGACACTAGACTCGACCGGACTTGGCCGTTTTACGCCCTTTCGGCACTCGGGGTTCGGCCGCACTATTGTCAGAATGACTCGCCCGTCGATGCCGCCAGTATTCCATGCGACTTGCTGATCACGTCCGGGTCGCTGATCCGACTCCCTGTGTTAGAGGAGACCGGTACGCTCAACGAAGGGTTCTTCATTGAACACGTCGATACCGAGTGGTCTCTCCGGGTGCGGTCCCAAGGGTTTTCGCTGTTCGGTGTCTGTTCCGCCCGCATGTACCATACACTGGGCGACGCGGTCCTTAAGCTTCCATTTACGCGCCGGACTGTGCAGTTGTATCGACCTCAGCGTTACTACTACATGTTCCGCAATGCAGTCCTCCTTTGGCAGTTGCCGCATGCGCCGCTCCCATGGAAGATCAACGAGATCAAGCGACTCTTGTTGCGAGTCGTCTTGTTGGGGATTTTTGCGCCGGACCGTTTCAAGCGTCTGCGCATGATGGGTCTTGGACTGTGGCACGGCCTGATCGGTCGCACCGGAAGACTAGAGGCGGAGTGAACGGTGCGATGCAAGACATCTCGCGAGCCGTCTCAGAACACCAGGCAGATGGACATCGGATGCGGGTGCTGCATTTCGGACGCTTTTACAATGCCAATTTTGGCGGCCTCGAGCGCCATGTTGCGCTGTTGATCGAAGCGTTGCGCGGGCAAGTGCAATGCGACAACCTGGTTGCGAATGATTTCTTTCGCGCCGAGGTGCTGGATATGGAGTATTACCGCGTCTATAAGGTGCCATCGGCCGGACTGGTCGCGGGTGTCGCGCTGGCGCCAGCCATGCCGCTATGGGCGCGGCGCCTGCACCGTCTGAAGGCCTATGACATCGTGCACCTGCATTTTCCCGACCCTTTGGCTCAGTTAGTCTGGTACCTCATGCCGCGCGGGCCTAAGCTGGTGATTACCTGGCACAGCGATATTATTCGACAGGACCGATTGCTGAAGTTATATCGCCCTTTTCTCGACGACATCGTAAGTAAAGCCGATGCGATCATTGCCCCCACGCCGGCCCATTTTGCGTCTTCGACCCAGATGGGAGCGTGCAAAGACCCGAATCGCAAGCATGTCGTACCTTTTGGCATCGACGAACGCCCATATCAACCCAGCGATGCTTTGCTTCAACGGGCGGCGGAAATTCGCGCGCGTTATGCCGGTAAACGCGTCGTATTCGGCGTTGGACGTCACGTCTATTACAAGGGTTTCGAGTACCTGATTCGCGCGATGAACGAGATCCCCGACACCATCGCCGTGATCGGCGGCAATGGACCGCTTACGGGCGCTTACGCTCGTCTCATCACTGAATTGGGTCGCGAGTCGCAGGTCGATCTCGTGGGTCGCATCGATGACAGCGACCTTCCAGCCTACTACCATGCAGCCGATTTGTACTGCATGCCTTCGGTCGAGAAAAGCGAGGCTTTTGGAATTGTCCAGCTGGAAGCAATGGCCTGTGGCAAGGCTGTGGTGTGCTGTCAACTCAACAACGGCGTGAACTTTGTCAACCTGGATGGGGTGACGGGATTCGCGGTGCCACCGCGCGATCCACACGCCCTGTCACAAGCCATAAATGTTCTTCTAGACGATGATGCGCTGCGCACGCGCATGGGCCGCGCGGCGCGCGACCGCGTGCGTGAGGAGTTTTCGCTGCAGAGCATGGCGCGCGCCACGATCGCCATCTACCAGCAGATTCTCGGAAGACCTTCATGAAAGTGCTCGTCACCGGCGCCAACGGATTTGCCGGACAAGCCCTGTGTGTGCAACTGCGTCGGCAGGGAGTCCAGGTCAGGCGGGCCGTGCGTCAGATTGCACCCGGCGAAGGACGTTTCGATGACGACGCGGTGGTCGGGGAAATTGGTCCCGACACCCAATGGCACGCGGCGTTGGAAGGCGTCGATGCGGTTGTCCATCTCGCAGCACGCGCTCACGTTATGCAAGATACGGTTCGCGGCTCCCTTGAAGACTACCGCCGTGTAAACGTGGAAGGGACTCGCAGGCTTGCGCTTGAGGCAGCGGCAGTGGGTGTGCGGCGGATGGTATTCCTCTCGTCTGTCAAGGTTAACGGAGAAACCACCGGACGCCCCTTTAGTGAACAGGATACGCCACATCCCACAGATGCCTATGGAATCTCGAAATGGGAAGCCGAACAAGTGTTCAAGAAAATTGCCCAGGAGAGGGCTATCGAGTGGGTGATTCTGCGCCCGCCCTTGGTGTACGGCCCCGGTGTTCGTGCAAACTTCTTGAGACTGATGCGTGCTGTGGACTGCGGTGTGCCGTTACCCGTTGGCGCGCTGCAGAACCGACGTAGCCTGCTCTATCTGGGCAATCTTATCGATGCGATCCAGGTGTCACTGTCTCACCCCGGCGCGGCAAATCAGGTCTTTCTCCTGAGTGACGGTGAGGACATTTCGACGCCAGATCTCGTGCGCAGACTCGCCGCGGCGCTACGCGTGCGCCCCCGCCTCTTAGCTGCGCCCCCGCAGTTAGTACGACTGGTAGGCTGGGTGACGGGCAGAATAGCTTCGACCGAGCGGTTGACAAGATCTCTTCAGGTCGACAGCTCTCGAATCCGCGCGGTATTGGGGTGGACCCCGCCGTTTTCCCTTGACGAGGGTTTGGCGGAAACAGCCGATTGGTATCGCAACGACGTCCCCGCGCGTCGCTGAGGGAACTGCGCAAGGGTGAGCCTTCTGCCGAGGCGCAGCTGGTTGTTGCTCTGTGGTTCGCGCGCGATACTGCTGTACCATAATCAGCTTGCCGAGTTTCCAGGATCCGTAGAAGGCTTTTCCATGCAATGCACGGCCCACTATGCAACCGCGCAGAACCATCGTGAGTGCATCCAAGGCCTTCAACTTTTCGCCGGTCCGCGCCTGTCACCGCGCTGCGTACTGCCTTGACGCATATGGACCGCACAGTTCAGGCATGCTGGCGGTGACTGCCGTCTTGGCGGCCTTTGCGTTGAGCGCAGCCGTGCTCCGTCTGTTGTTATTGCCACGCGTTGCCGCTTGGTTTCTCGATCATCCCAACGAGCGCTCACTTCACGCTTCCCCTGTGCCGCGCACCGGGGGGCTGGGCATCATGCTGGCGGTGATCATCGGGATGCTGCTCGCAGGAGGCAACGGACTGCTCGTCGCACTGGCGGTTAGCCTGACACTGCTTTCTCTTTTCGACGATTGGAAAAGCTTGCCGTCGGGCGTGCGCTTGTTGGGACACCTCACAGTGGCAGTCATTTTCGTGCTGGTCTTTTTCCCGGACGCGAATTGGATCACGCTATTGTTGCTAATGCTCGCGGTGGGGTGGATGACTAACCTGTACAATTTTATGGACGGTGCCGACGGCCTTGCCGGTGGCATGGCGGTAGTTGGATTTGGCACCTATGCGGTGGCGGCGTGGTTGGCTGGGAACAGCCAGTTTGCGCTGGAGAGTGTCAGCATCGCAGCGGCCGCGACTGCCTTCCTGATCTTCAACTTCCCACCTGCACGCATGTTCATGGGTGACTCGGGATCGATTCCGCTAGGGTTCCTAGCTGCGGCGCTGGGGCTTGTCGGATATCGGCAGGAGCTTTGGCCGCTGTGGTTTCCGTTGGTGGTTTTCGGTCCATTCGTCGCCGACGCCAGTGTGACTATCGTCCGACGCGTGCTGCGCGGTGAACGGATCTGGCAGGCGCACCGTAGCCACTATTATCAGCGGCTGGTTCTGGCGGGTTGGACCCATCGGCGGCTGGTCTTTGCCGAGTATGGACTAATGCTGATCAGTAGTATCGCCGCGTTGCTCGCCTTGCGGCAGCTCCTATCGGTGCAGCTATTGATTCTAGGGGGGCTGGCGGCGGTCTATACATTGATTGGCTCCGCGGTAGATCGCCGCGCTCGGTTACAGGGAAAGTAGATGATCGTGCTGGCCCGCATCAACCCTCGTACTGCCCTGGCGATGTTGCACGACGTCGTCGCAGCAGGCGTTGCGTGGGGCCTTGCGTTCTGGCTGCGTCTCAATCTGGAACTGCCGCCGGAGTACTCGGGTGTTCTGATACGGACGTTGCCGGTAGTCGTGGTGGCACAGGCGTTGATCTTCTGGCGTTTCGGGCTATATCGCGGAATCTGGCGCTACGCGAGCCTGCACGACCTGCGGCTGATCGTCCTCGCAGTGGGAGTCGCCGCTTTGGTCGTGCCGTCGACTCTAGTGCTCTTGAGACTTGCCGATCCGGTGCCACGCTCAGTTTTCGTGCTGGATCCGCTGTTATTGCTGTTCATGATGGGTGGAAGCAGACTCGCTTACCGGGCGTGGAAAGAAGGTCGGATCGCCAGCCTCAATGCAGCTGCTGGTGCGCCGGTATTGATCCTCGGCGCCGGTGACGCGGCCGACGCACTGATCCGCGAGCTATCGGTCACACGGGATTGGCGCGTCGTCGGGTTGCTCGATGACGGTGCGAGGAAGCAGGGCCGCCAGATTCATGGTGTGCAAGTGCGCGGCCGGCTCGAAGACGTGCAGCGTGTCGCGCGCGACCTCGATGTGTCGCACGCCATCATTGCCATGCCCTCGGTGTCGCACACTGTCCGACGGCACGCGGTGCATCTTGCTTCCCAGGCCGGCCTCAAAGTGATGACCGTACCTTCCTTCGACGACATGATGTCGGGCAAGGTGACAGTCTCACAACTTCGTCAGGTGGAATTGGATGATCTACTTGGGCGCGATCCAGTCGTGCTGGACAGCGCGGTCCTATCCCGTTTCCTCTCCGGCAAAACCGTGATGGTAACTGGCGCTGGCGGCTCGATCGGTTCAGAGTTGTGTCGTCAGATTGCACGCTTTGGGCCGTTACGACTCATTCTGTTCGAGCTGTCCGAATTCGCTCTATACCAGATCGAACAAGAGTTTCGCAAAGCGCACGCTGATTTGCCGATCGTATGCGCCATGGGCGACACGCGCAATCGGGCTCGCGTCGAACAAATCCTCCGCCAGTACCGTCCAAAAGTTCTGTTCCATGCCGCGGCTTACAAACACGTTCCGCTGATGGAAGAGGTGAATACCTGGGAGGCTCTGCAGAACAACGTGATGGGCACGTATCTGCTTGCGTCCAGCGCCGCCCGCTGTGGTGTAGAAGAGTTCGTGCTCATCTCCACCGACAAGGCGGTGAATCCAGTAAACGTGATGGGTGCCAGCAAACGCCTGGCCGAATTGGTTTGCCAGGAACTCCAAAAGTCCGACGGCACGCGTTTCGTCATGGTGCGCTTCGGCAATGTACTAGGCAGCGCCGGTAGCGTAATACCTAAGTTCCGACAGCAGATCGCCGAAGGCGGTCCCGTAACCGTAACCCATCCCGAAATTACCCGTTACTTCATGTCCATCCCAGAGGCGACGCAACTGGTGCTGCAGGCCGGTGCCATGGGCCGAGGCGGCGAGATTTTCGTGCTGGACATGGGTGAACCAGTGCGCATTGTCGACCTTGCTCGCGAGATGATCCGATTGTCGGGTCTCGGCGAAGCCGACATCAAGATCGCGTTCACGGGTTTACGCCCTGGCGAGAAACTCTATGAGGAGGTGCTGGCCCTCGACGAGGAGACGTTGGTGACGCCGCACCCAAAGCTGCGTATTGCCCGCGCCCGGCCGGTCGATCAGGACCTTCTGCCCAGGCTGCTCGAGTGGCTCGGCCGCCAGGACCTTCCCCGAGACGACGAAGTGCGCGCGGAGTTGGCGCGATTGATTCCGGAGTATTCGAGCAGCGAACCGATTGCCCCGGCCGAGCGGCGAGTCGCCAATGAATGATGGATCGACCAGCGTGCGGGTCGCTCCCAGGCGCATTTTCGCCAGCGTCGGTTCTGTATTGCCTTACCTTGCGATTGCCATTGGCTTTACGCTGCCGATTTCGACTGCAGCGGACAACATACTGCTCGCGCTGCTTCTACTGTGCTGGCTGGTGAGTGGAAATTGGCGTGCGAGATACGAGATTGTTCGAGCCAACCCGATTGCTCTCGCGGCGCTGGCTTATCTAGCGATGATGGTGTTGGGACTGGCGTGGAGCCCGGATCGATGGCACGACGGCCTCGTGTACCTGAAGAAGTATAGCGACCTCCTGCTCATCCCGATCCTTGTGACGGTCTTCGTCGATCCGGCAGATCGTCGTCGTGGGCTTCTCGCTCTCGCACTTGCGATTGCGTTGACTCTGCTGATGTCGCTGGCGCTTTCCATTGGAGTCCTACCGACAGGCGGGATCATCACCGGGGATGCGGCCAATCCAACGGTGTTCAAGCGGCATATCACACAGAATATCCTGATGGCCTTCGGCTGCTTGTTGTTTGCAGAGTTCGGTCGCGTTGCCGGCCACACTCGCGTGCGGCTGCTATGGTATGGCCTTGCCGTGCTTGCAGCGTTCGATGTGGTCTTTCTTGTCTGGGGTCGAACCGGATACCTGGTGCTCGCTGCACTTGCGGTGTTATATCTGTATACGCGATTTCGTTGGCGCGGAATGCTCACTGCAGTGATACTGGTTGCGGCGGGTTTCGTCGGTGCTTATGAACTGTCGCCCTCCTTCCACGAACGGGTGAGCGGCGGGGTTACGGAGGCGAACCGGTTTCATCCAGGAGAAGCCGGAGTTGGCGGTGTGCGCGAACGCCTTGAGTTCTACCGCAACACGCTAGTTCTCATCCGTGAACATCCGGTTCTTGGCGTTGGAACCGGCGGTTTCGTGCGTGCTTACGCCGAGAAAGTCGTAGGTACCGAGGTTGCACCTACCCGGAATCCGCACAATCAGTATCTGCTGACGACAGCCGAAGTCGGGTTGGCGGGCCTCGCGCTGCTGCTTTTCTTGTTCGCACAGCAATGGCGTTATGCCGCACGGTTGGCGGACGAACAGTCGAGAACATTGGCACGCGCCCTGTTGCTGACCATCATGATAGGTAGTCTGTTCAACTCGCTGCTGATCGATCACGTCGAGAGCCTCCTGTTTGCCTGGTTATCTGGCCTGCTGTTTGCGGCACTGCCTGCGAAGCGCGCCGCGCCGGTGAAGAGCCCGTGAGCCTTTCCGTCATCGTCATCACCAAAGATGAGGAGGCGGTTATTCGGCGCTGCCTGGAGTCCGTGGCGTGGGCGGACGAGATTGTCGTCGTTGACTCAGGCAGCGCGGACCGGACGCGGGAGATCTGTCGTGGTCTGGGAGCAAAAGTGCACGTGTTCCCGGACTGGCCGGGTTTTGGTCCGCAGAAAAATCGGGCACGGCAGCTGGCGACAGGCGATTGGATATTGTCCCTGGATGCCGACGAGTGGCTATCTGCCGAACTTCAAACGGAGATCCGCGCTGCGGTCGCTGTGGCCGGCTCGCACGTGGCGTTCTGGATCCCACGCTCTTCATCCTTTTGCGGACGACTCATGCGGCACTCGGGCTGGTGGCCGGACCCGGTGTTGCGACTGTTCAAACGTACCAGCGCGCATTTCAGCGACGACCTCGTGCACGAACGCCTGATAGTGGATGGCAGCGTTGGCCAGCTCTCCCATCCTCTGATGCATGAACCGTTCACGAACTTGGAAGAAGTGCTGCATAAAGTCGATCGATACTCGTCGGCGGGAGCACAAATGATGCTTGTCCGCGGCGGTCGGAGTTCGGTAACGAGCGCTGTGCTGCACGGCGCCTGGACCTTCCTGCGTACCTATCTCCTCAAGGCAGGGTTCCTCGACGGAAGGGAGGGCTTCATCCTGGCAGTCTCCAACGCTGAAGGTGTCTACTATCGCTATCTCAAGGCATGGATGCTACGGCGCCGATGACCGATGTCGCGGTCGTCGTGACTACCTATAATCGCCCAGACGCCTTGGCTGCGGTCCTTGCCGGATTCGCTGCTCAGAGTGACAGAGGCTTCGAGTTGATCGTCGCAGATGATGGTTCCAAGCCGGACACGGCAGGCGTCGTCGCAGACTTCACGCAACGCGCCCCATTCCCAATGCGCTACGTATGGCAAAAAGATGATGGCTTTCGGGCTGCTGCCATACGCAACAAAGCGGTGGCCGCCTGCGACGCCGATTATGTGATTTTCACTGACGGCGATTGCATTCCTTCTCACACTTTCGTCGCGCAGCATCGCAGACTGGCGGAGCGCGGCTGGTTCCTGGCGGGCAATCGGGTCCTGCTGACGCGCGAATTCACGCAACGCGTACTCATTGATCACCTGCCGGTCCATGACTGGTCCTGGGCAAATTGGATGCGCGCGCGTGGTCGCCGCGAGGTTAATCGGATGATGCCATTGGTACGTCTTCCTGATGGCCAGTGGCGCAAGCGTCATGGGCGCGAATGGCGAGGCGTCAAGACATGTAACCTGTCCATATGGCGCGAAGACCTGCTGAGGGTAAACGGATTGGACGAGTCTTACTCGGGTTGGGGACTGGAGGATTCGGACCTGGTCATCCGTCTATTGCACGCCGGAGTCCGCAACAAGAACGCGCGCTTTGCCGCGCCGGTGTTCCACCTGTGGCATCAGGAAAACGACAGGAGCCGGTTGCCCGATAACCAGAGACGCCTGGATGAGCTGATGCGCTCCGATCGAGTTACAGCTACCGTCGGCCTCGACCAGTATACGAGGGCAGATGCGTAGCACAGCGAGCCGGCTGCCCGATAACCAGAGACGCCTGGATGAACTTCTACATTCCAAGCGCGTCGGGGCGATGCTGGGAATCGACCAGTATACGAGGGCAGATGCGTAGCGCAGCGAGCAAGACGCGGGACTCCCGCAGCTCCCGACGATGATCGACAGCGAGCCAGACACGCCCCCGCCTCCGGTATCGGTGCTCACCCCCACCCACAACCGTGCGCAGCTTCTGCGCCGAGCGATGGCGAGCGTGCTGAGCCAGACGTGGCGCGAGTTCGAGTGGATCGTGGTCGATGACGGGTCGACGGATGAGACGGCACAAGTGTTGGCTGCTTGCACGGATCCCCGCCTCAAGTGCATTCGACTGGATCCCAACAAGGGTGTGGCTGCCGCGCGCAACGCCGGTATCCGAATGGCACGGGGCAACGTCGTCGCTTTCCTGGACGATGATGACGAATACCTCCCAGACTATCTCGGATCGGTGCTGGATGTATTCGGAGCGGATGGGATCGGTCCCGACGTGGTGTGGACGGGCGTAGAAAGGGTATTCGAGCGGTCCGGTGCCTCGGCTCACATCGTGCAGCACGTTTGGGATTGCCAATCGTTGGGCTCCGACCTTGGGGGTTCGTCGTCCGACCACCTCGAGCAACTGAATATGGCTTGCGGCCTGAGCGTGCGCCGCGAAAGTCTTTTGCGAGTCGGTCTGTTCGATGAATCCATGAAAGTGTCGGAGGATATCGATCTGCTGCTGCGTCTAGGGGCTGCGGGATGCCGCTTTCGCTGCCTGACAGAGATCTTGATCCGAGTGCACATCCATCTTGCGCCAAGCCTGAGTCGCTCGTCCAAGTACTCCTCGATCGCGGCCTGCAACTCGATGCTGGTGGAGAAGAACCGAGTCTTCCTGCAAGCCAACCCCAAGCTGTGGATGCACTTTCATGACATGCTGGCCGGCGACTACTACCGGGCAGGCGAACGCGGTCCAGCCCGGAAGCTCATCCTGCAGATGTTGTGTCGAATGCCTTGGCGGCTGCGCACGTTGGAGAAGCTACTGCGTTTTGAGTTTTTCAGGCCGCTGCAATCCCGGCTGCGTTAGGAGTTGCTCAAGCGCTGGTAAGTTGTGTCGCTGCGCGCGGCGCATTTACCAGCACACAATCTGCTTCGATGACGCGCAGGTGATCGTCGAAGTTTACCGGGAAGAACCCGCTGACCTCGAAGCCCTTGTCCGCGAGGACACGCAGCGTTTGCTCGTATGTGGGCATGCCGAGGTAAATGGGGATAAACGCCAACTCCGTCTGCAGCGCTCGAACCCAAGGCAGAAAGGCCTTCGCACCCTCGACCACGTCCAGGTCGAAGCCCTGGGTGTCGAGCTTCAAATAGATGTGGCCGGGTTCGACCTTGTCGGCAATCTCTCCCATCACATCGTCCAGCCGCCGAACTTCCACGGGCTCAGTGGCCGAAACCGTCATCTGCTGTCCGAACAGTGCGGGGCCTGAGTCACCGGGCGGCAGGAACGAGCTGAACACTGAATGCTGGGTTACGTGGATAGGACGGCGTTGCGGTTGCGCACCGAGCGCGAAGGGGAACACCAGCCAGTACTTGTCCTGCTGCGCACGCTCGAGGAGCGACTGGCTCAGGGACGGCAGAGGCTCGAAGGAAATGATCCAACCCTGGAAGCCTACCTCGGTCCGTAGGAAATCGCGGTATTGACCCTTGTTGGCGCCGACATCCAGGACGGCGCCGATCTCATAGAGCCCGAGCAGCGATCGCAAGTGTGTTGCCAGCGCGACGCGCCAGAGGTTGCGCGGGGAAACCAGTTCATAGCCGATGCCCCGCACCGCGCGCTTTGCCAGGCGCTGGAGGGGCCTCAACGGCGACCTCTACGCCGGATCCGGTATCTTCGTGCCTCCCGGCCCGGCGATACGGAGCTAAGCTCGATCGGAGCCCGCGGCACGAATTGAACTGTCTCTGGTAGCATGCTCAGTCAACGAGTGGACGTGCGCAGGATAGCATTTGCGGGAAAGATGCAGCGTCCTCGCTCGACTACTTTAACCCACACATTTCTGCACCCGCTTCGATTTAATGAGCTTGCATCGTGTCTTCGGTTTGGGGTTGATTGTCGCGGTGATAGTAGGCGGCGTCACGGTCTTTTCCTTAAAGCCTCTACGTGTGAGCCCCGATGCCACGGCATACGATCTGAGCGGTCAGCCAGTGACTCTGCCGTCTTTTCGCGGCAAGGTCTTGCTGGTGAACTTCTGGGCCACGACCTGCACCATCTGTGCAGCGGAATTACCCGAGGTGATCGCTACCTACCAAACCTATGCACCACGAGGGTTCGAGATCGTAGCGGTTGCTATGTCGTACGACTCGGCGTGGCTCGTGGCTGAGTACGCAACGAAGAAGAGATTGCCCTTCAAGGTCGCGCTGGATACGCAAGGAGATATCGAACGCGCCTTCGGTGGTATCGAGGGTACGCCGACCAGTTTCCTGATAGGCAAGAACGGGGAGATCTTGGAGAAGATCGTGGGACGGCCGGACTTCGAGCAGTTGCGCAGCCGGATTGAGCGGGAGCTAGCTGCCAAAGGCTGAACTGACAACACCCAACGCAGAGGCGCCGAGGACGCAGAGGTCGCCGAGAAAAACTAGAGAGAAACGGCGGAGGGCGCTAACTGGACGGCCTCTCACTCTCGAAATAAGATCCTCAGTCTTTCTCCGCGTTCTCCGTGTCCTCGGCGCCTCCGCGTTGGGTGTGCCGTATAGGTTTACATCATCCAACCCCGGCCCCATGCGCCTGCTGATCCGCGTGGTAGCTCGAGCGCACCAGTGGGCCGCATGCAGCGTGGACGAAACCCAGTGCGAGCGCTTCGCGCTCGTAGACAATGAACTGCGCCGGATCGACATAGCGCAGCACGGGTAAATGGCCCCGGGTGGGTTGCAGATATTGACCGACGGTGAGCATGTCTACGTCGTGAGACCGTAGATCCTGCAGCACTCCGACGATTTCTTCGTCGGTTTCACCTAACCCCACCATGATCCCCGACTTGGTGGGGATACCTGGAAAGCGAGCCTTGAAGTCCTTCAGCAGCTTCAAGGAGTGCGCATAGTCCGCTCCGGGCCGCGCTTGCTTGTATAGCCTCGGGACGGTTTCG
>Ga0207689_10004614_pt1 | contig 12460 bp, 9 predicted proteins | sample KBSMisM52_FD_184312 | JGI IMG/M metagenome (GOLD analysis project Ga0207689, IMG submission 184312) | Miscanthus rhizosphere microbial communities from Kellogg Biological Station, Michigan, USA - KBS Miscanthus M5-2 (SPAdes) (version 2) | ecosystem: Host-associated > Plants > Roots > Rhizosphere... | reverse complement strand
GACAGATCTTCGGATCCGGGTGCTACGCTATGCCTCGGACTTTAGAGATTTGGTCGTGACCGGCACTGATTTGGGCCGCCGATTCAACGACGCCTACTACTCGGGTATGAGAGGTCGCTATTCGCAGATAGATGCATTGTTACTTTTTGTACCGCTTGTACTGATCGGCTCACTGGTGATAGCGATAGTTGTCATTGTGAGACTGCGGAAGCAGCGCAGGATGCACGAGCGCGATTAAATCGAAACCGCGATGCTCGAGATATCCCGTCGACCCAGCGCGAGGCAACGTACCTGTGCGTTACTCACTCGCCGCTATACTAAAAAGCTAATCCCCAAACGCTCTGCCAAGATGAATATTTGCTTCACTGCCTCGCGGGTTCAGGTGATTATTAGGAGCAAGAGCTGAATGGATTCGATTAGGGTGCTTGTTGTCATTGCGAACTACGGTCATCAGAACGCTGCATATCTCTCCCTAGTATTGGATGAACTACGACGGCTACCCTTCGATATCACTATCGAGATACTGTCTGAGAGTCCAAAGGATTTTGGTTCGGACATCAGAGTGAGGGTCGGGTTGCCCGGAAAGTCTCCATGGACGCTACCATTTGGCTATAAGCAATCATTTCTCGAGAGACAAGACGACTTTGATCTGTACATCTATTCCGAAGATGACATTCTGATCAAAGAAAGAAACATAAGAGCGTTTATCGAGATGACTTCGATCCTACCCCAAGAGTTAATAGCAGGCTTTACAAGGTATGAGCTCGACGACGCCGAGAATGTGTACTACATCGATATGTTTAGAGCATTCCACTTTGTGCCACGAAACACCGTCCGCCACGGTGGCCACGTGTTCGCAGAATTGACCAACGAGCACTCTGGGTGTTTCATGCTTACAAGGCAGCAACTCAACCGCGTGTTGGCTTGTCCAGATTTCTTTCAACAGCCGCGCAAAGGCCTTTATGGTTTGCCAGAGACTGCAGCAACTGAGCCCTACACACAGTGTGGTCTCAGGAAGGTCATCTGTCTCTCGCGATTCTCTGATTTCACCCTACATCATTTGCCAAACAAGTACTGGAAAAGAGCTACGCATAAACTAGCCACTACTGACGTCATCGAAGCCCAGCGAAGGTCGATAGTGGAACCCTCGCTTGCCTTGGATGCGCAACTCTTGCCTACGAGAATGAAACTGGATTCCTTTCTTTGGGACAAGGCGTATTACACGCCGGTTGACCAGGAAGTGGTCGATCAGATCCTTCCGTCTTCCAGGGCCGTGCTGTCCATCGGCTGTGGAGTGGGGGCGACCGAACTGGCACTATCCGGAAGGGGTCACTCCGTCTCAGCCATACCACTGGACGCCGTCATTGCGTCTTATGCGGCCGAGAATGGTGTACGTATGCTCCCGCCCAACCTCACGGAGGCGTTTACTCAGCTAAGAGGCTCCACGTTCAATGCAGTTCTGCTATTGGACGTGTTGCAATACGCAGAAGATCCAATAGAGCTGTTAAGACTTTGTGATTCGGTGATGCTCAAAGGAGGACTACTGATCGTGAGAGCGCCGAATCTCCTGCACACGAATCTCGTCCGCCAGGTTCTTGAGAAGAACGTAACGTTGAGGGATGTTATGAAGCTCGCTAGTTACCGCAGCAGTGGATTGCATGCAACCTCGAAGAAGCGAGTGAGGAAATGGCTACGGGCATCTGGCTTCACTTGCAAGAAATTCGTGCGGTTCTCAGGCGAGGGGTTGCGCAAATTGCGCCTAGGCAAGGGGTGGAGGAGATTGTTGCCGGACTTTGTGGCTACCAGAGAATTCCTGGTAGTTGCTGAAAAAGGCTAAGGCAAGTATGACTCGCTGCGCAGTTGACCTGTCCTTTGCTTCTCTTGCGTAGCCACCGGTACAGCGCAAAGTCCTGGAATGCATCCTATGATTGAGAAAAGGAGGATGTAGCTTTGATCGTAAGGGGCAACACCAAGGTATGCAAAGCACAGCGCGGCTAGGCACACCCCTACGCACCATAGGACAAACTCCGTAGGATCACCTGCCGTACGGAGCGCCTCGATTGATCTACCTAAAAGCCGAAACGCCACGACTAGAATCGCTATAAAAGCAAACATGAGAGGAAGCCCACCCAGAATTCCCATCTTTAGATAGTAGTTTGTAATGTCAGCGTGATGTTCACTCCATTGAACACCATATGGCATCCAATGACGCGTGTAGTCTGTACCTATTAGCCACCACTCGCCAATATGATCAAAGGCCTGAGTGAGCAGTTCTGCGCGGTGGTAGCCGACGCTGCCGCCCGTAATGTCGATCCTAGCCATCAAATACCAGACAGGGTCGTTCATCAACAAATGCAGTACAACGATGCACGCGATTGCACCTCTGCGAATCCATGGTACTAGCGATCGCCAGCGCCAAAGCGCTAACACTGCGAGCGCAAAGAACATCGTCATGAACGGTCCACTGGAGGCAGAGGAATAGACGATTGCGAAACAAGCCACTGCCCCAAGAACTGAGATAGATCGATGTTCGCGAGATAGGAGCCACATCAACGGCACGGCGGTCGCACCGGCTGTCCCTGCTAGGATCGCATTGGCAAATGGACCCGCAGCACGTATGCGCCCATCTCTGATCATGTGAAAGGTGGCGCCAAGTGCCTCGTAAGCACTCTCGCCGGTAGTCTTCTCAAAAATCATTAGCCCAGCCAATGGCACAAGCACTAGGGCAAGATACTTGCTGAAGTTGACAACATCGGCGGGATTTCTGAGGTAGGCCTTAGCACAAAGGTAAGCTCCTCCGAACTCAAAGATGAGGCCAAGTCTGAGTGTTAGCGGGTTCCCGTCGGCTTCGCTGTGACCTAACCCCGTGAGCAGCAAGACAGACGCCCAGACCATTAACCACCGGTCTAACGGGTGTCGCGAGCGTAAGACAAGGGCACCGGTAGTCAGCGCTCGAATCAGACAGGTCAGTAGGACAATACGAATGATGGATAGGTTGAGCGGAAAGACAGCTACAAACGGCACGTGAAATGTCGCCACCAAGAGTGGAACGAGCACCAGCCGTTTTGGGACTAGTAACTGAGCCGCAACTAGAACGCACGCAACAGTGATGACCAATGCGTTCACTGATGGCCTAGTAATTGAAGTCGATACGGAATCGCGGGTGTCCGGCAGCTCGCTTCTGTTGAGGTCGGGTCAGTGCCAGTTCTATGCAGTGTGGCCACGCTTAATCAGCCTTGAGGCGCTTGAGTATTTTCTTACCTGTATCCTGCAGATTGAGAAAGCAAGCAAGCAGTTGGCCACAAGTGGAGATTGCCATCTTCCTTCCAAACAGAGGAGCGCCATATTCGTCCAATATCGCCCTATGGTAGCGCCAGAACTTCTTCCCTTTTAGTGAAAGAACTCCCTTTGCGAGTAGCGCATAGTATTCACGCAGGACCTTGTCCAAACGATTCTCCAATTCAGGCGCGGTGAGGTAGACGGGACCGTAGTGAAGCACGTCAAGCAAGTGTGAGCCCTGATAGATCGACAGCCGCCTAGCCTCTGCGCTCAGCGCATCTTCATGCACCCTCATGTATGCTAGTACTTGATGTACGAAACCGAAGTCCGACGCCTGCAGGTGCTTATACATGGCGCTAATGTCTGCGTTCTCGCGCAAATTCGGGTAGAAATCCTCCGTGCTCTTGACCAGATCAGATCGATACATCGAAGCTGTGGGGTTGCCAAAGTATTGGCGTTGTCCAAGGAGATGCCAGCGACAGGCCTCGCGGCCGGGCACAACTGATGTCTGGTAGTGCAGCCCATCGAGACTTACTCTCCAATTCTTTCCGCCCCCCCAAACAATATAAGCGCCCACAATTCCTACTGAAGGGTGAGTTTCCGCCAGCTCGACCATTCTGGCGATGCACTCAGGGAACAGGCAATCATCGGCTGAAACCACTTTGCAGTATTTGCTCTGCGAAGAAATCAGACGCACAGCCCGATTGTGACTTTGAATCACATCAACGAACTCACGAAAGTCACAGACCCGAATGCGGCGGTCCATTTCTGCGTAGCGTTGGGCAATTGCGAGCGTCGAATCAGTACTGCAGTTATTGGCAATTATGTATTCCCAATTTGTATACGTTTGTGCGAGCACGCTCTCGATGCATTCCGACAGATACGTGGCCCCGTTATAGACGGGCGTCACAATCGACACGAGCGGCATCGGATTACTCATAGATTCGACAGTCTCTTACGGTCGTACCCTTTGCGATGACGAATCGACCTTGCTTAACCAAGACGAATAGGTCAAGAAAATTTGACCCGCCCTTTGGATGGGTACCGCGGCGCGTGGATGCGCTTGAATAGATGAATCGCCTCGCGCAGTGGCCAGCGCCGAGCACCGTTGCAACTACGCGGCGGACCGTCCGGAAATCGTGTCCGCGGCTTTGGGTTGTCGTAACACTTGCGGCATGAGTTGCAATGTTTTGTCTGCTGAGGTTCGCTTCCGTCACTACAAATTTCTTAATTAACCAACCTGCTGGTGCTTCGTATCGCACATTCTTCTGAACAGCTTCATGCCGGCGCCAAGGCTACGGTTCGCGCCACGCCCTTCAAGTGCTCCTCAAGCCAGCTTTCTCCGCGAAAATGACGGTATTGCTCTGCGCGCAACTTATCGGCGAGACGGCCAGCAGGCAGCTCCACATCGTCGTATGTCAACGCCTGGTCCTTAGAAATGGGTCGCTTGAGCCGACAGCCTTCGACAAGTCCTTCCGGGAGGTAACGCATCGAACTCATCTCTTCGACATTCGCGGCTTCACCGTATGTCGTATACATACCGTATTCGTCCAAGACCTCGCCGGCGGCGAGATCGCGTTTTGCGACTGCACAGACTTCCACAACAGGACCGCCCAGAGCGGGCGCTAGACTGTCTTGGAAAAGCACAACGCGAGCAATCGAATTCGGCGCTTCGAAGTGCACCAAGTGATAGGGGATCCAGACAGGATACAGCGGCCCCTCACCCATCTTATACAAGTTGAGGTAGTGACGTTGCTTCGGATCGGTATGCTCGGCCAAACAGAAGACCTTCACACCGTTCGGTCCCACGGTGTAGTCGACGATACCACCCAGAGTGCGAACTTCATCCAGATCGTAAAGCTTGTGGATGTCCATGATCGAACCATCGTACTTCAGTCCGCGTGACATGCCTCTGGAGCGGACCTTGAAGCCCGTGGCGTTGGCAACGATCGATTGTTCGAAACTGATCTTCGAACCATCTGCAAAGGATGTGACCATGGCGGCATTCTGTCCCCAGCGCTCCGCCCATCCTTGCTGTGTCGTGGGGTTGCGATATGGGTCCTGCAATCCCTTGACGTTGCCAATAACGCGAGGGATCAGTCCAAGCCCTTTGACCCAGCGAACCAGGTTCATCTGAACACCGGGTTCATCGCCGTCGCAGGCAGAGAGAATGACCCCATACTGGCGCGCGTAAACCTGAAGAATCGGGCCGATAGTGGCGTCCACTTCGGCATTCATTAGTACAACCGACTTGCCGTGTCGAAAAGCCTCTAGGATGATATGCGCCCCGAACTCTACAGATCCGGTCACATCGACGATGACATCGATCTGGTCCGAGCGACATATGTGGAACGGGTCCTCGGCTACCGTCGGACGGCCTTCGCGAATAGCATTATCGAGTTGACTTTGCGTGCTTGCGACCACAATGTTTTCGCAGCCGGAATAGGTATAGACGTGATGCGCTCGCTCCGGCCGACGGTTGTAGACAGCAGCCATCCGCATTCCGGGGACACTATTGACGATCTGATTGGTGAGTCCTTGGCCCATGAATCCGGCGCCGATCATACCAACTCGAATGGGCTTGCCCTGCGCTTCGCGGGTTTTAAGTGCGTTGTCAACGATAATCATGTCACTCTCCAGCGAAAGTGGTATCGATTCGATCTCGAAACATTCGTCCTGCGGCCGTTACTCCCGTTACGATCGTCAAGCCCTCATCCTGTTCTTCAGGTCAGGCTCGATCTTCTCTAGCAAGTTCCACGCGGCGTCCTTCGGCGAGATCTCCCCAACCGGCAAAGGCCAAGTCAGGCCCAGTCTCGGATCATTGTAGAGCAAACCACCCTCTACCCCAGGGGTATAGAACTCCCCAACCTGATAACTCGTTTCCGTCCGATCCTCCAACACCTGGTAGCCGTGAGCGAATCGCTCCGGCACGTAGAGCGCACGGTAATTATCAGCGGACAGTTCAACCGCTATGTGGTCGAGATAGGTAGGGCTGTCCGGTCGCATATCGACGATGACATCGAGGATCGCACCGCGTGTGCACCGCACGAGCTTGGTCTCTGCCGCCGGTGGATATTGGAAATGCATGCCGCGCAATGTGCCCTTGGTTTTGTTGAACGCAATATTGGCCTGCGCAATGACTGGCTTTAAGCCGTGATCCGCGAACTCGTGCTGGCAGAATGCTCGAGCAAAGAAACCTCTACTGTCTTCGCGACGTTCGATGTCGATGATGAACGCGCCTTTAAGCTTCATTTCCGTAAAGATCATGATCTGGTCACTGCCTAATCAGATTATCGCAAGCACAAAATGTTGACTTCGACTGCAAAGTGGCGATCGCTTCTCAATATCGCATCTTCCGAGCATAGAAGGCCTCAGCGTATTTTTCATTGGCGTTACATTCGACTCCCCTAAGCCTAAGCATAGACAGGAAGGTGTCTTCAGTGAACCAGTTCTTGTTCCGTTGACTGCTGAAGCATTGCATTAAATTCTGAATCTTCTTGCGGGCAATCCGCTCGTTCAACTGCACAAAGAAATTGGGGATACCGAGATCTCCATCGTACTTGATGATTTCATACTCGAGGACTAGGTGCTGTCTGAAGGTGTTCCATGTAAGCTCCGACACGACGCGATGGTCCTGATGCAGGTCATTGCGGTAGTGTGTGAGGATCAGATCCGGGGAGCATTCGCGCTTGAGCTCTTCGAAGAATTGCTTGATCTCCGCTCCGATGTACGGAAAGAACCCATCCTTGAATCCCTTAATAACGAGCTGCTTCTTGCTTGCATTTGCCAAGAATATATTGGCGCTGCCAATTGCTTCGCTACCTCGTTGACCGGACGCACCGAGTACAACCCAGTGCACTTCTGCTTTAGGGAATTCCTCCACTAGCCTGAGAATCGTGCCGCCACACCCGATTTCGATATCGTCGCTATGCGCGCCCAGACAGAGTATTTGCGGGTTGGCCCGGTCTCGCAGCGCGAAGGCGACGTCGAGCATCCCCTTCACGCAGGGTCCTCCGCCACTGTTAGCGCCTGCGACCTCCATACCTCCCAGGGCGCGTTGCCTTGGTTGTACATGTCGGTCAGCACTTGGTGCTCCTTGAATGTATCCATGCACCACCAATCGGGATATTGGTACCCGATGAGCTGATTTTCGGCGATCAATCGCTGGAATGGTTCTACAACCAATTCCTCCCCTGGCTTCATGTAACTGAATATTTCTTTTTTGAACACAAAGAAGCCGCCGTTGATCAATGTATTGGTATCGCGGACGTATTGAATGCTCTTGATCATGCTGTCTTGTTCCAGCTTGACAACATGAAAACTATGCGGTGGTTTGACGCACAAGAACGAGCCGACCTTGCCGCTCTTCTTGAAGAAGTCAATCAGCTTTGGAAGCGCAAGGTTGGTTAGCCCGTCGGAGTAGTTTGCAAGAAACATCTCCTCCCCGGCCACGTACTTCTCGACCGCCTTAAGACGCTGGCCGATGTTAGCTTTCAGTCCGGTATCGACAAATGTTATTTTCCAGTCGGCAATATCGGACTTCTCCAATTGAATGTCTTTGCCACCATTACTGATGGTGAAGTCGTTGGAGATGTACTCGTTATAGTTAAGGAAGTAGTCCTTGATCTTGTCGGCCTTGTAGCCGAGGCAGAGGATGAACTCCTTGTGCCCGTAGTGCGCGTAGTACTTCATAAGATGCCACAGGATCGGCCTGTAGCCGATCTTTACGAGCGGCTTTGGTACGTCCTCGGTCAATTCTCCGAGGCGGGTTCCCAGCCCTCCGCAAAACAGGACTACTTTCATCTGTCTATCCAGTCGAGTTCGTATACGGTTAACGCGGCAAGAAACGGGCCAATACCCCCACCTTGTGAACCGTTAGTGATTTACCAAGACGGGTTCATCATGCCTCGTTGCCTCACGCACTCGCTTGGTGCTCCACTCGAGGTTCTTGTCCAAGAGGCCGTTTGCTGCGTGCTGTCGGAGCACTTCGAGTCTCATGAACTTGGAGCTTCGAAAATTTGAATCCTTAAAGCCCATCGCTTCGAGACCCGTTCTGAGCTCACCTACCGCAGTCAGAAGATCCACTTCCGGCTGATAGCCCGGTGCTAGCTTTTCGAATAGGGCAAAGTCGACGCGATAGGAACGTTTGTCTGGCGGTGCGTTGGTATTTATGGATATATCCACACCCGGGACGATCTTTGCCACCGCCTCCGCCAACTCCTTCACTTGATAGTTCCACACGTTGCTTCCGGCGTTCACGGCGAGGAAGTCACCCCCGTTCGTACGATCCCTTTGTAGCGCCCAGTCAATCGCCCGTGCCATGTCTTTGACGTGGATCAGCGGTCTCCATGGTGTGCCGTCACTCAGGATCGTAATGTTCTTGGAGGCAACCGCACAGGCGACGAAGTCATTGACCACCAAATCGAGCCGCAGCCTTTCGCTCATCCCGCACGCGGTCGCAAACCTAAGACACGTCACCTTGAAATCACGATCGGCAAGTCTTTGCAGATCGGTCTCTGTGCGCACTTTCGACTTTGCATACGCGGTGAGGGGGTTCAGCGGGGATGTCTCTTTCCGAGGGGTGTCATCGGCAAGACCGTACATGCTGCAGCTTGACGCGAATATGAACGACCTGACTCCGTAGGCCTTCGCTTGCCTCGCCAGATCGATACTGGCGCGATGGTTGACGTCAAAGGTCACCTCCTCGAACGTCTTGCCCATGGGGTCATTGGATATCGCAGCCAAGTGGACGATCGTGTCGACTCCTCGGAGCACGTCCTCTGGCACGCGCCGTATGTCAGCAAAGTACTGAGCATCCAACCTGCACTCGGGAAGAAGATCGGCGTTGGTCAGGCAGTGCGCGAAATACCCTGTATCGAGGCCTACCAGCGTCGCGGTTGGATAGGATTGTCGCAGCCTTTGTAAGACATTGGGGCCAACGTAGCCCATATTCCCGGTAATTAAGATCTTCATATCGGTCACATGCTCCTTGTCATAATCTCGACCGTATTGATAAAACTCTACTCCAACCACCGCGTCTGCACGGTCGATAGCGTACTAGTTGGGAGTTCTCGATCGCGCTGATCTGACACTCAAGGTCGGTGAGTGATCAGTCTATGCCGTTGAGGCGCCATCGACAAACCGATGCTCCGATTGCCGATGGCCTCTTGCTTCTAGGGAAGCCCCTTATTGAACCGCATTGGCGATCCACTCCTCGGCACTTAAGCCAGTGCAAGATTGGATATAGTTGGAAGTGAACCTATTAACGTTGAGGGCGCGTCTTCGATTCGAGCGTGCTGTGGGCAATTTTCAGAAATGCTGATGCCGTGAAAGTCATTGCAATAGATGTCAGCTTGCGCCGTCCCGCTTGAGCACAACTTTCACCGTCTTGAACAAGAGCTTCAAGTCGAGCAAGAGCGACCAGCTTCGCGTATATCGAATATCGAGCCGTACCATATCATCGAACGATGTTTTGCTCCGCCCTTCTACTTGCCAGAGACCGGTAATCCCGGGCCGCACGTCCAGTATCCGTCTCAGATGCCATGACTGGTATTGTGCAACCTCATAAGGAAGAGGAGGCCTGGGACCAACCAAGCTCATATCGCCCTTAAGCACGTTGAAAAACTGCGGTAGTTCATCCAGGCTTGTTTTGCGAATGATCCGCCCAACCGGCGTAACTCGCGGATCAGCCTTCAACTTGTACATAGGTTTCTCGGCATTTCCCTGGTTGATCTGTTGAAGATCTCCCTTGATAAGACTGGCGACGTACTCGCGGTGAATTCGATCGTCCGCGTCAGTGCGCATCGATCGGAACTTGTAAAAGGCAAAGGGCGCGCCGCCTTTTCCCAAGCGAATCTGCCTGAATATGACTGGTCCGGGGGAGGTCAGTGCAACTGCAAACGCAATCACCAGCATGATTGGTGACAGCAGCAGCAAACCTGCGAAGGCGCCCACGATATCCAAAGCTCTCTTCAGGCTATGCCCGACTTCCTCTGCGTGTCCGCCCTGATTCACCAGGAATGGCGAAAAATCGGGGAGACGCTGATTTTCGGCTACCAGACTATCGAAGAGTTGATCGGGATACGTGTGCATTTCTGCCGATAAGGGAAGTCCGTCGGTTTGAGCGACAATTTTTTGCGTCAGTCGTTGCGCGCCGTGCTCGCTCGTATCCGTGAGCAATATCGCGATTTGGTCCTCGCGAAGATAGCCGAGAATATCCGTTTCCCGCTTGGTACTGCGGAGAAGGTCCAATAGCCTATTGACGTTTAGCTTCTCGCTATCAAAACTGAAAAGTGCGATCGAAAGGGGAGTTTTGGAACGATCGGTCCGCGCCTTCTCACGTTGCAGCTGTTTCAAGAAATGATGCCTGGGAAGAATGTCGTCCAGAGCTGGGTAATAGCTGTCTTGCATGCGTGCGAATTCAATAGCTGGCTCATTGCCAGGTATCGCCGCTGCCGATATAGAAGGTTCGTAAGTAAGAGTGTCTACTTCCGAACCATGTTGTGTAGCGTTACGCACAGTGCTCCATTGGGTGTTCGAGATGCGAGGTGGTTGTTGGTAGGGTAATTTTGTCCACAGCTCGCGTTGCTGATTCATTGTTCGCCTCTCCAAAGCGAATCCGGTATTCAGTTGCCACATCGCGCTGCCTGGAAGTTGTTCCATGAAGCGATCGTCAACTTCTCCAGCGACTCGATGTTCTTAATTCCTTGCGACCTGATCCGCCCTCGACTTGTTGGCGAGGGCGACGCTGAAGATAGCTCGGGTAGAGCTGTCAAGGCATTGGCACTTTGCGGACCTCCCTAAAGTCGCCCAAGACAGGCGATGAAAAGATCGTCCAACCATATATAAGGACAGCTGTTCACTGCCCACTTTTGTTATTGAGCTCGCCGACGTACACCATCGAATGCGGCGCAGCCCTCGTTTCCTTCTTCTAGCTATCGAAATCTCTTATGTGCTTCATGCTACTGAGCCACTATATGGTTGTCACAGAATGTCACAGCTTCCTTAAATGGAGCGATCCACCGGCACAAAGATATCCGTAAGTGTGATGTAGAAGCATTGCAGAAAATGGGGGATCCGACTGCGTAAGCGACTCTTTTGGATCTCAGGCCTACCGCTGAAAAGCTATATAGGGGATTATTAGCGCCTGAAAGGTGCTCGTTGCTCGGCGTCTCGCGCAGCCCGGAGGGCCCTGCTGCACTTCGACTGTTCGGTTGACGTGGACCTTACATTGATTGGCTAAGCCTGTTCATGTCGAGGCGCATCTCCCCCGCATGGGGTGCTGGCTAGAGTTGTGACTACAATCGGTATGGGGCAGAAAACAGGCGCGCAGGGATTACTTTAGAGTATGTGGAGACGCTAAGCCTAAGGTATTGAAGACGGTATCCCAGGTAAGGTTTGTCCAAACAGCAATATGTGGGACAACATTACAGTGACCGCGGCGCGTTGCCTGGGAAGCAGATGGTAGAGCAGTGGCTGCTATTTCATCGGACTGAGCGTGAAGCTAGTCTTTCTTGCAATGAGGGGCTCGAAGGTGATCAACTCGTTCGGCGCAGTTGCGATGTGCGCTCCCAGAAATCGCGGCAATCGACGAATCCAAAAAAGAGCACCAAGATAGGCGCCCTACACTTTAGCGTTGGATGCTCCAATCACTGGGCACAGCCCAGCCCCCAGTATACGACTGGATGGTCCCGTCGCTCATCGTCCAGATCGAGACCACGCCGTCGGTGCGCCGCCACAGGATATCGGCCTTGCCGTCGCCGTTGAAGTCGCCCACCTGCTGGATCACCCAGTCAGCGGTCACGGGCCAACCGCCTGCATACGACTGAATAGTCCCACCGTTCATCATCCAGATCGAGACCACGCCGTCGGTGCGCCGCCACAGGATATCGGCCTTGCCGTCGGCGTTGAAGTCGCCTACCGCCTGTATGACCCAAACACTGGGCCCCGTGTTAGGTACTGTCCAGCCCCCTGCGAAGGACTTAATCGTCCCACCATCCATCAGCCATATCGATACAGTCCCAGTGCTGGTCTGCCGCCACACAATGTCGGACTTACCATCGCCGTCGAAATCACCTACCTGCTGGATCGTCCAGTCCGTGGTCACGGGCCAACCGCCCGCATACGACTGGATAGTCCCGCCGTTCATGAGCCAGATCGAGACCACGCCGGTGCCGGTCTG
>Ga0207689_10004612_pt1 | contig 12462 bp, 12 predicted proteins | sample KBSMisM52_FD_184312 | JGI IMG/M metagenome (GOLD analysis project Ga0207689, IMG submission 184312) | Miscanthus rhizosphere microbial communities from Kellogg Biological Station, Michigan, USA - KBS Miscanthus M5-2 (SPAdes) (version 2) | ecosystem: Host-associated > Plants > Roots >... | reverse complement strand
AAAAATAAACACAGGTGACACGGTTATATTCGGTAATTATTCACAGCAAGGCTTAGTAATAAAAGAAGATATGAGGGTGATTGAATTTGTAAAGTCAATTGCCGAAAATTTTCCATTGGCGACAGGCGGATCGCTTAGCGCTGCCCAATTCCTGCAACTATTCTTATTTGACCCAGACAAACAATACACCTACATAAGCAAATTGAGTGGCGGTGAAAAACGAAGGTTGCATTTATTAAGCATTCTTTTCAGAAATCCCAATTTTTTAATCCTTGATGAACCTACCAATGATTTAGACCTTCCGACATTGGGCGTATTGGAAAATTTTCTCAGTGAGTTTCCCGGTTGCTTAGTGATTGCATCACATGACCGTTACTTTATGGACAGGCTCGTTGATCATATGTTTGTTTTCGAAGGCGATGGTATTATCCGGGATTTTCCCGGAAACTATACACAATATCGTCTGGAGCAAAACGATGATGATTCAATAACGGATGAAAAAAAGAAACCAATAATTACAAATACCCAACCTGTTGCAATTGCCGCACGCAAACCTTCTTATAAAGAGAAAAGGGAGTTTGAAATATTGGAAAAACAAATTGCTGATTTAGCTGCCGAAAAACAAATTATTACTGAAAAACTGAGCAATGGCAACCTGCCTTTTGAGGAGTTGCAAAAATTTTCCAATCGCATTGGAGAAGTAACACAAATGTTAGATGAAAAAGAATTCCGCTGGCTGGAATTAAGTGAATTAATGCATTAAATACTTCATTGCTGCAATTTTCTCTTTCATCTTTTAGTTTAAAAACTATAGCTTCATAAACTTTCCGCTCCCAGGGATAAATCACCGCGCTCCTCCCTATTTGATATTTATTCATTTAACTTTTAAAACTCTAAAAATGAAAAAGGTTTTCTTTTTCGTTTTGAGCTGTTTATTACTGCTTGCCTGCAATAATAAACCCGCCGAAACTGCAACCGCCAAAACAGACAGCTCTTCCTCTACCGCCAGTGAGACAAAAACTCCACCTCAATCAGAATTTGCCGATCCGAAGTATACTGAGATAGGCAAAAAGATGCTGGACCAGATGTCTACAGGGAATATGGAGGGATGGAACGAAAATTTTGCTGATAATGCAGTATATCGCTGGTCATCCGGCGATAGCCTGACAGGTAAGGCAGCCATTGCAAAATACTGGACGGAACGTCGGACCAAAGTCATTGATTCAATCAGTTTCACAAGTGACATTTGGTTGCCAATTAAGGTGAATACCCCTCAAAAAGGGCCAGATACCAAGGGAGTATGGTTGCTCAGTTGGTATATGGTCAATGCCAAATACAAGAACGGAAACAAGGTAGGTTTCTTTGTCCACACAGACTTTCACTTCAACGATGCTGACAAAGTTGATCAGGCCATTCAATATATTGACCGTGTGCCGATCAATAAAGCGCTGGGTATAAAATAATGCTAGGGTCTTGTACAAAGGCAAAGGTTGGTGCTGCTTATCTGGGGTTTTTGCTACGCCCTTCTCCTCGTATATGTACAGGGGGTATTGAATAAAGCCGGTTTGTGGCACGGGGATATCTCCAATTACCAATGTATGCCTTAGTCCCAGGTTCTATGAGAAATATTACACACTATCAACGACTTGCAGATCTTGCAGCGTTTTGGCGAAAGCCTGGCGGAGTAAGGAGTGTGAAGTTTTTTTAAATACAAGGATAAATGTTGCAAAATAAAATAATCCGATTTACCTTTATATTCAGTCAATCCCCCGTCCCCTGTAAAACACAGCAGTTTCTTTGTAAACTTTTCACCCCATCCTGTACTGCCTTTGGGAACCAGTTAACTCAATTTTGTAATTAAAAACTTCTGTGCATGAAAAAACTCAACTCTTTATTGCATGACGAAAAGGTTCAGGGTAATGTTATTATCGCCACTGTGTTTATCGCAATTATCGCTATTTTAATTTTTACTTGGAACAAATAATTGCGACAGTAAAAATTTCAAACGTCATTAAAGCCTGGAATTAAAATTCCGGGCTTTTTTTATTGATAAGATAATTAAATCTTCCAAACAGTTTTCAACAGTTAGTAAATTTACTCTGGAAAAAATGTTGAATTGATAAATGCTTAATTAATTCACTGACTATTAAACATCAATTCAGAAATTTAATATCGAATGAGTATTTTCCCCATTGCTTATCACTAAAAGAACTTTGCCGGTTTATTAATTTTTGTAAATTAGCAGTAGCTATTTATTTAATCCCTCCCAATCTCCTGCAAAAGCCCACGATTTTAAGAATCCAAATTTCCCGTGAGCAACTACAACCGTATTTTTTCTAAATGAAAACTATTTGTATGCGCAGGAATTTTACCCCGGATCAGACACTCACAGACCAACTTTACCGTAGTGATACAGATGCTTTTGAAGAGCTGTACCGCCGTCACTGGTATTCGCTTTACTCGTACAGTTTTGGCAAGTTGAAATCACACAATGACGCAAAGCATATTGTGACGAATGTATTTGCTTCCTTATGGGAAAAACGTACCCAGCTACCGGTTACATTTTCTCTTTCCGCATATTTATATGCAGAAGTACGTAGCGAAGTAATAAAGTGCGTGAATGCAAAAATGAACCATGAAGAAGAAGAACAATTTATCGAGCAACAAATCATACCCGGATTTGCTACACGGGAATTGGCGAAAGCAAAAAAACCTGTTTCGAATAAAGACGTTTATCCCAAACCCGGTCGTCTCCATCTTTCTGAGATGACCGAAAGCCAGAAAGAAACCTTGTGGGAGAAATACCATTCACGCAATAGTTTTAAAGGGATTAAACATGCATTGCAAACAATGCTGAATTTTTAAATTAACTATAAACAACTGTATTATATGAAAACAGAAATCTTACACCAGAAACTGTCAAGATACCTCGACGGTCATTCTATGCCTGCTGAAGTAAACCAGGTACAAACATGGTTATCCATTGTAGACAAAACCGAATTACAATTAACAGAAGAGGAGAAGATAATTCTCGAAAATGAGATCCTTGACGAAATAAAAGCATACACTGACTATCCTGCTTTATTTCCAAAAGCAAAGCCCTGGTGGCAGAAAATAACAACACTTTTCTAATTATACTATTTTATTCAGGACATAAGCATGCTCCTCCTTCAATAAAGAGGGGCATTTTTTTTATGGCACTTTATAGAATTCAGAAAGGAATGAAGAGTGCATTTCTGATTACCGTGCAATTTCTATTATTTCTCAATAAAATTTAAATCCTTACCAAACGTTTCTTTTGTATTGACAGCAGCAATTACAGCTATGATCATTATTATAATTGCAGCAATCCAGCCACCTGTATAATAATCCGTGGCGGTACGAAGTCCTTTAAATAATGGGATAATAAAAATAGCCAGCATTCCTCTTACCATATTAGGAATTGTTGTAGCAGCTGTTGCGCGGATATTTGTACCAAACTGTTCAGCCCCCATTGTAACGAATATTGCCCAAAAGCCGGTACCAAAACCTAAACCTGCGCATATCCAGTACATCATTGCAGCGCTTCCATTCCATTGCGCCGTAAAAAATAAAATCATGAATACGGCAGTAATCCCATAGAACAGGAACAATGCTTTTTTGCGGCTGCGAAACCATTGACTTACAAAACCAACCAGTATATCGCCAACAGAAATAGCCGCATATGCAAACATAACAGCCTTACCTGGATCAATCTTCTCTTTTATTCCCATCTGCGTCGCAAATTCACTGGAAAAAGTAACCAGCACCCCTATTACGAACCAGGTTGGCAAACCGATTAAAATTCCAAGTATATATCTTTTGAAACGATCCGCATTATTAAAGAGCATCAAAAAATTACCACGCTGTACATTCATCTTTTTTACTTCGTTAAACATTCCTGATTCAAAAACTGAAATACGAAGAATGAGAAGTAATAAGCCTAAACCACCCCCTATAAAATAACAGGTACGCCAATTGAATTCTTCTTTCATTATAAAAGCAAATACAGCTCCTGTAAGACCTATACCAGCAACCATTGAAGTAGCAATCCCTCTTTTTTCTTTTGGTATTAACTCTGACACCAGCGTTATACCTGCACCCAACTCACCTGCAAGACCGATACCCGCAATGAACCGCACGATGGCATATTGTGTTGTGTTTACAACAAAGCCGTTAACAATATTCGCCAATGAATATAAAATGATTGAACCAAATAAAACACTTAAACGTCCCTTCTTATCTCCCATAACCCCCCAGATAATGCCCCCTATCAACAGACCAATCATCTGGATACTTATTATATTCTCACCAATGGAAGTAACCTGGTCGCCTGCTACACCCAAATCCGTAAGGCTGCCTTTGCGTATTATACTAAACAGAAGAAGATCATATATATCTACAAAATAGCCTAATGCGCCAACGATAACAGGTAATGACAATACACCGTAAACTTTTTTATCCATAAATTATTTATGAATGCGTTGTAGATTTTTCTTTTTTACTTCCAAAAAACAATTTATATAAAACAGGTAATGTCGTAATAAGGATAATAACAATAGTAATCGCTTCAATATGATCTTTCAGACTATAGCCAAATCTCCTTTCTACCCATGACTGCAGAAAATAACCTCCCAGCATCATCGAAGTGACCCAGCAGATACTTCCGATTATGTTATAAAACAGGAAAGTCTTTTTGTCCATTTTTACAATGCCGGCAACAATGGGAGCAAATGTGCGGATGATGGGAAGAAACTTTGCCAGGAAGATCGTACCCTTGCCGTAGTGATCGTAAAATTCTTTTGCCCTTATCAGGTGTTTACGCTTAAACAGCCATGTATCTTTTCGCTCAAACAACAATGGCCCTGCTTTATAACCAAACCAGTAGCCAACTGTATTACCCAAAACGGATGCAATGGTAACCAGGATGATAATGAATACCCAGTGAAAGCCAAAAAACTCACGGGCAAGATCACTCATATAAATACCGGCTGCAAATAATAATGAATCTCCCGGTAAAAAGAAGCCAACAAACAAACCCGTTTCGGCAAATATTACAAATAACAAAAAATACAATCCACCATTGTGAATAATCCACTCTATAAACTGCTGAATAAATCCTTTATCGCCACCCATATAATGTAATTATGCTTTAGTGTGAATTAAATGATCATTCTCATGCGCCAACGCCCCTTCCCATTTACTGACTACACTTGTTGCCAGTGCATTTCCTACCACATTCGTGGCTGTACGAAACATATCGCAAAAATGATCTATCGGCAATATTAATGCAATTCCTTCCGGCGGAATTTTAAACATGGCACAGGTTGCTGTTACTACCACCAATGATGCCCTGGGCACACCAGCGATTCCTTTACTTGTAAGCATTAACACCAGTAACATGGTCAATTGTGTTCCCAGGTCCATTTGTATTCCATATGCCTGCGCTATTGCAATACTTGCAAAAGTCATATACATCATACTCCCATCCAGGTTAAACGAATAACCAAGCGGCAGGATAAAAGAAACCACTTTGTCCTTACAACCAAAACGCTCAAGCTCTTCAGTCAATTTTGGAAATACGGCTTCGCTGCTGGTGGTACTGAACGCTATCAGTAACGGCTGGGCGATTCTTCGTAACAGAATTTTGACACGCCTGCCTAATATTAAAAACCCAACACCCAGTAACAAAACCCATAGCAAAGCGATCCCGATTAGAAAATACAAAAGATATTGGCCATAAAAAACGAATACACTTAACCCTTTGGTAGCAATAACCGCCGCTATTGCTCCGAAAACACCCACTGGCGCAAACGTCATGACATAACCCACCATTTTTAAAATGATATGGGATGTGGCGTCCAGTGCTTTTATCACAGGCTTCGCATACTCATGTAATGCTGTAGCTGCTATACCAAAAAATATACTGAACACAACGATCTGCAATATTTCATTATTGGCCATTGCTTCAAACACACTTTTGGGAAAAACATGTTCAACAAATCTTGCTATTGAAAACTCTTGCGTTTTGCCAATCAGATCCTTTGCTCCTGCTGTATCCGCATTACTGAGATCAATAGCCGCACCGGGTTTGAATAAGTTTACGAGCAGCATACCTAGCAACAAGCTGGTAAGTGAGGCGCTGATAAACCAAAGCAAAGCCTTGCCTCCAACACGACCCACGGTTTTTAAATCGCCCAGTTTTGCGATGCCTACTACTAATGTGCAGAAAACCAAAGGAGCAATAATCATTTGCACCAGCCGGAGAAAAATAGTGGTAAGAAGCTTAATGTTATCGGAGAATTTTTTGATAAACTCTGCTGAACTATTTTCATGTACAAAGTAACCGACACCAATACCAAGTACCATCGCCACAAGAATATAAACAGTCAGCCGGTTTCCTTTCATACTAGAAATATATAGATACTAATTGCCGAAAATCGGAAAAAAAAGGCAAGGGCAAAAACATTCTGATCTAAATTACCTTTTCCCGTGAGATTTGACGTTCATACGTAAATAATCCTTATTTTCCGATTTTGAATCTGCTTTATTTTTACCCCTAATTGTCTACTTATGAGTTTGTTTGTAAAAAAACCACTTAATCAACTTTTAACCGAAGCATCAGATACCGAAAAAGGCCTGAAAAAAACGCTGGGTCCCTGGTCGTTAATAGCTTTAGGCATTGGCGCGGTAATAGGGGCAGGATTATTCTCAATTACCGGCGGTGCGGCAGCCGCAAATGCAGGACCAGCTATTACCATATCTTTTATTGTTGCCGGTATAGGTTGCGCTTTTGCAGGTTTATGTTATGCAGAATTTTCTTCCATGATTCCAATTGCAGGTAGCGCTTACACCTATAGTTATGCCACTATGGGGGAATTCATTGCGTGGATTATTGGCTGGGACCTTGTATTGGAATATGCAGTTGGTGCAGCTACCGTAAGTATCAGTTGGAGCCGCTATTTTGGAAAATTTATGGAAGGTTTTGGCATTCATTTGCCTCCCGGAATGATGGGTGGCCCATGGGATGGAGGCATTGTAAATATACCAGCCGTGTTAATTGTAATACTTGTAAGTCTGTTGTTGATAAGAGGTACCAGCGGCAGCGCAAAGGTGAACGCCGTGATTGTTGGACTTAAAGTATCTGTTGTTCTAATATTTATCATTTTGGGGTGGACCTACATCCAGACCAGTAACTATACCCCCTATATTCCTGAAAATACAGGCAAGTTTGGTGAATTTGGTTTTAGTGGAATTATACGGGCAGCAGCGATAGTATTTTTTGCCTACATAGGATTTGATGCAGTAAGTACAGCGGCACAGGAGGCAAAAAATCCGAAACGGGATATGCCGATAGGTATTTTAGGTTCATTGGCTATCTGTACGTTGTTATATATTCTTTTTGCCCATGTCATGACTGGTGTTACAAATTATACATCCTTCCAGGGTAAAGATGGCATAGCCCCGGTAGCTGTGGCTATTGAGCATATGGGTAAAGCCGATGCGGCCGGCGTAGTGCATGCAGATTATCCATGGTTGAACAGGGCTATCATTGTAGCTATACTTGCAGGTTATGCTTCGGTAATACTTGTAATGCTACTTGGTCAATCAAGAGTTTTCTTTAGCATGAGCAAAGACGGCTTAATCCCAAAAGTATTTTCAGAAGTTCACCCCAAATTCAGAACGCCCGCAAAAAGCAACGCTCTTTTTCTTTTGTTTGTAAGTCTTTTTGCCGCCTTTGTGCCGGCAAGAGTTGTTGGTGAAATGACCAGCATCGGAACGTTGTTTGCATTTATATTAGTTTGTATAGGTGTGATGGTACTGAGAAAACAGATGCCAAATGCACCCAGGGCATTCAGAACACCACTTGTTCCTTTAGTACCAATATTGGGTGTTGGAACCTGTCTTTTTATGATGGTATTTTTGCCATTGGATACATGGATCAGGTTGATAGTATGGATGCTGATAGGATTTGATGTTTACCTTTGGTACAGTATCAGAAAAAGTATTCTTTCCGCTCACCTCCCGGATACTCCGGCCCAGGGAAATAAAGTGGTAGGAGCTTGTGGTCTTATACTTGCGGCCATACTTGCAGGCGTAGCGTTCCTTCATCATTATGAAGCTGGCGGAGACGATACAGGATTATTTTATTTTTCTTTGATCTTTGCAGGTATACATGTACTCTTATTTGCAAGCAGGCTTGTCAAAAAGTAACGAATTATTATAGCTTATTTAGCCGTTCCGCCAGAGGTGGAACGGTTTTTCGTTTAAGCTCCATTGCCTTAAATTTGCACTCCCAAAGCTGCCCCGCTTGTTGTAATAATCATTCGTAGTTCAATGGATATACTACAATACAGGAATGCGAAGCAATGGACGATGATCAGGATGTGAAGACCGGTAACATAAATAAAATAATAAATCATACGATAGTATAATGGGAAGGATATTTGAAGTTCGTAAGTCAACCATGTTTGCCCGATGGGACCGCATGGCCAAACAATTTACCCGTATTGGAAAAGAAATAATCATTGCTGTAAAAGCAGGGGGACCAGATCCCGGAACAAACGCTGCATTACGCCGTTGCTTTCAGAATGCCAGAAGTGTAGGAATGCCTAAGGACCGCGTAGAGGCGGCTATCAAAAGAGCACAGGGAAAAGAGCTGGTGAATTATGATGAGATTTTATATGAAGGTTATGGTCCACATGGTGTAGCAATATTAGTAGAGACCGCAACTGATAATCATGTACGGACGGTAGCCAATGTAAAAAGCCATTTTAATAAAGGGCATGGCGTAATGGGCAATAGCGGCAGCGTAGCTTTTCAATTTAAAAAGATGGGTGTATTTAAATTGAAGCCGGAAGGGCTGAATGCTGAAGATCTTGAACTGGAGTTGATTGATTTCGGACTGGAAGAATTAGGTGAAGGAACTGGTGAAAACGGACAGGACGTGTTGGTCGTACGTGTGGGGTTCACTGATTTCGGAAATATGCAAAAAGCGCTGGAGGATAAAGGAATCACACCAATCAGCGCGGAACTGGAATGGATACCTACTACAACAGTTCCCGTAAATGATGCACAGGCGGAAGATGTAAGCAAACTGATTGAAAAACTGGAACAGGATGAAGACGTACAGAAAGTGTTTCACAATATGGGATAGAAATGTAAAATGTTGAATGTAAAATATAAAACGTAAAAGTGCGTACATTCTTAATAAACAGTACCCGTCCAGGCCTTTTATATTCTACATTTTGAGTTTTACATTTTAGGTTTCTATTTCCCCGGTAACTTTGCAGGGTGAATACTGATAAACCGGTTATACTTTTTGATGGAGTTTGTAATCTTTGCAACAACAGCGTTCAGTTTGTTATAAAACGGGATTCTCAGGAACTATTTAAATATGCTTCACTGCAATCGGGTTTTGGCCAGCAATTACTGAAAGAATTCAACTTACCTGCAGATAAATTCAACTCATTTATTCTTTTCCAGGATAACCGCATTTATACACGTTCTACCGGCGCATTAAAAATGCTTACACAATTGAAAGGATGGAAATGGACAGGTATTTTTTTTATAGTTCCCCGTTTTATCCGGGATGGAATTTATAATCTTATTGCCAGGTACAGGTACCAGTGGTTTGGAAAAAGGAATGAATGTATGATACCGACACAGGAATTGAAGGCAAGATTTATTGATTGATTTGTAACAGATGGCTTAAGTGCTTTACTATTTGATTGTTATTTACAGATTTATCAATCGAACCATCAAACAATTCAACCATCAGAACTCACTTTATCATCCATTCATAAAACAAAGGAAATTCCCGTCGCCAGGTGGCCTCATTGTGCTTACCATCATCACGGATAACAAGTGTCATTTCAGACTTTGAGTATTTACTCATCAGTTCAAAAGCTTTCAGCATATCCTGAACCATCTTCTCGTCTTCCATTTTACCTACATAGAAATATATTTTTGAATTCACTTTTGACGCTTTGGCTTTTATTTCGGTGAACATTTTGGGAGCAACCCACAGGGAAGGAGAGAATATACCCGCGCCACCAAATACTTTCGGATATTTTAATATTGCATAGAAAGAAATCAATCCCCCCATAGAACTTCCGGCGACAGAGGTATTCGTTTTATCTTTTAATGTACGGTAATGTTTGTCAATAAAAGGTTTCAACGTTTTTACAATAAAATCAATGTAGGCATTCCCCTCTCCTTTGCCAAACTTCTTCATATCATAAGGACAATACTCATTCATGCGTTTTATACCGCCATTGTCTATTGCAACAACGATTGACTGTATCTCTTTTTCATGTACACTATCAAAATATTCGTCCACGCCCCATTCACCCGCATATGCCGTGGCCTCATCAAAAACATTTTGCCCATCGTGCATGTATAGTACAGGATAATGCTTTTTTGAATTTTTATAATTCTCCGGCAAATAAATCCAGACTCTCCTTGCTCTTTTCAGTTGCGGCATGAAAAAAGACGTATCAATGATGTGAACATTCTTACTGGCTGTGCCCGCTTTAGGTTTAGGCGGAAACCGATCCATCCATTCTTCAATGCTTATATTCACTGTCATGCCCGATTCCACTTTTAATAAATGGTTGTCTATACTTTCTCCATCTCTTTTACATTCCACTTTATCCCATCCGCCACGGGTAATTTTATATTCATAGTTGCCATCGTCTAATGAAAGTTTAATAAAATAATTCCCTTTCGCATCTTTTTGAAACCTATATCTAGTATCCTGAGGATTCCACCCATTAAAAGAGCCAGCCACGTAAATATCGCTACCCGAAGAATGGTATTTAGGTAAAGAATCAATTTTTATTATTACTGTGTACCGGGTCATTGGGGATGCTGTTAAAATCATTGTTGCGATGACAAGAATTGTCTTTAACATAAATAAAAATAAAGAAACTATTATGAGTGGGTCAAATGAATTTAAAAAAAATGCGAAGCTTTCGCTTCGCATGTAACATTAAAGGTTCTTCATAATTCACTACGTTTTTTTAACCAGGCTAACCAGGAAAAGAAGAATAATAGCTCCTCCCGTGGCAACCAATAAACTTCCAAGCAGGCCGCCGAAACTGATACCCAGTTTACCGGCCAGCCAGCCTCCTATTACCCCACCTAATATTCCAACCACGATGTTACCTAATAAGCCCAAACCGCTCCCTTTCCAGATTTGACCAGCCAGCCATCCGGCTGCCGCGCCAATAAGAATAAACCATAAGAATTCCATGTTGATAGTTTTAATTGTTAAGAAAATACTTGCGTGAAATGCTTAAGAAGCTTAATAGGGAAAGATTGGAACACTAATTTAGCAATAAAATAATGAGATTGCCCAATATAAGAATACAACAATGCGGCTGTTTTTAAACAGGAAGTGAACAATGGACAATGAAAACTCAATATATAAATTATTCGAGGTAACCGGGGTCATTTCTGAAACGCCGGATGCAAAATCATTTCAGCTAAAACCACTACATGGTGCAGCTATAAGCTATGAGGCCGGGCAATTTCTCACACTTGTATTCAGAAAAGGAGAAAAGGAAGACAGGCGGTCTTATTCATTTTCGTCAGCACCTTTATTGAATGAGCCAATGCGGATCACCGTAAAACGAATCGCCAACGGAGAATACTCAAGACAATTGTTGAATCATATAAAATCGGGTGATGTATTACTAAGCTCTGGTGTTTCAGGTTTCTTTCGTCTGCCGGAAAAGTCAGGCGCTATTAATCAATTTGTATTTCTCGCGGCCGGAAGCGGCATAACTCCTGTTTACTCCTTACTGAAAACCTTGCTGTACACAACCAAATCATCAATTGTGTTATTTTATAGCAACCGTTCAGAAAGAGAAACTATTTTTTTTAAAGAACTGATCGATCTGCAAAAGCAGTTTAATGAGCAATTAAAAATCGAATTTTTATTCAGCCACCCGGATAAACAAAAAAGAAGATTAAGCAAATGGGTGCTGAATTCTTTGTTGAATCGATATGACATTCCGTTAAAGCAAACTTTATTTTATTTATGCGGGCCCGCTGATTATATGCTGATGGCTGGAATAAGCCTGATTACAGCCGGAGTGCCGGAGCAGAATATAAAAAAGGAAAGTTTCAACACACGAAAGCACACCATAAAACCATTGCCTCCTGATACCGGGGCGCATCAGGTTAAACTATCTATTGATAATTCATTTTATGAGTTTACAGTTCAATACCCTGATACAATTTTATCGGCCGCTAAAAAATTAAGCATTCATTTACCTTATAGCTGCGAAGCCGGGAATTGCGGTAGCTGCACAGCCACCTGCATCACAGGAAAAACATGGATGGCATACAATGAAGTATTAACTGATGAAGAAATTGCAAAAGGAAAAGTATTGACTTGCCAGGGGTATCCGGTGGAAGGAGATATAGAAATAGAGT
>Ga0207689_10004608_pt1 | contig 12471 bp, 10 predicted proteins | sample KBSMisM52_FD_184312 | JGI IMG/M metagenome (GOLD analysis project Ga0207689, IMG submission 184312) | Miscanthus rhizosphere microbial communities from Kellogg Biological Station, Michigan, USA - KBS Miscanthus M5-2 (SPAdes) (version 2) | ecosystem: Host-associated > Plants > Roots >... | reverse complement strand
TCGTTTTTCAGCTGATCAACGGCATGCGTATGCTTGGAGGCAACGAGGCTGCCGGCGGTGTTGCATATGCCGCCCATATCGGCGGTTTTGTTGCGGGATTATTATTGGTAAAATTATTTGCGCGGAAAATACCGGCAATGCGACCGCGAAGAAGTTCAACCTGGTAATTCAGAAAACGTTACAAAAACCCCGCGAAACTGAATTGATTAAAAGGGGGTAAAATCGTAACTTTATTTCAAATCGAAGTATATGCGTATCGTGATAGTGTCTTTGATGTTGATTTCATCTGCTGCAGTCAAAGCACAAACGCTGCTGCCTTTTTCCTTTACGGATTATCTGCATGGAAAGACAATCGCGGCTACAGCCGATAAAAAATGGTCAGTTACAGCATACAGCGGCGTATCGGCGGGCTATACTTTTTTTAATGGCGGCGGCGCTTCTGTTGTGTCCGCTCCTATGGGTCTGCAACTAAACCGACGGTTGAACGAAAACCTATACGCATTTGCAGGGGTTTCTTTAGCGCCGGCTTATATAAATTTCAATCATTCCTTTCTTACTACTGATCCGGCTAAAGGTTATCCCGCCAATGGATTGTTTAAATACAATAATGGCCTGGGAGTATATTCAAGAGCTGAACTTGGATTGATGTATGTAAATGATGCAAAAACGTTTTCTGTTTCAGGAAGTATCGGCGTACAAAGAAGCAGCTATCCTGTTTATCCCTATCCGCAGGCAAACAGAACGAAGCAAAATTCTGTTACAAGAAATTGAAATTTATAAATCTTATACCTGTTTCCCTTCTTTATCCAATACTGAAATAATTCTATCGTAATACATCTTTGCCCGCTCTGCCGTACTGCCAATGCACATAACGCCTAATTTTCCAAATTGAGATAATGCACCGATGAGATGAAAGATCACACCTTCCTGGTGAGTTCCGTTATAGTGAAGATCGTTCAGCATAGCAATATCGATAAGATCGTGCGGTGTCAGTCCTTCATATTTTTCACTTTTTAAATTATCCGAACTGAAATAATAACGCGCCTGGCCGCCTGCTGTATAATACAATCCATTATCGGGGTTATAATTTCCATCCGTAAGAAATTGTAACATTAATAAGGGATGGGTAGTGCCACCTTTGCGAAGATTTATTTCAATAGCATAATGCTGCCATTCCTCCTGCTCTTTTACGGAAATAAAATCAACGGCAAAACGGCCTAATACGCCGCGCTGCTGCAGTGCTTCTGCAATTTTCTTACCCATAGCACCGATTTCTGCTGAATAGTCAGGAGCGGCGGGAAAATAGGCCCCCAGAAAAACCTGGCCGCTTTCTCCGCCAAGCAACTGGTCGTGCGTGGAGGCAACCCGGTAACGGCCATCGGGATCAATACGACACTGCACAGATGGAGATTCTTTGATTTGTCCTTCAACAAAGCCTTCTACTATACCTCCCATCTCTTCAAACTTGTTTAAAAACGTTTCGCAACTTAAACCGTCAGCCACAATTCTTAGCCGCTGGTTTAATTCTTCGTATATCCATTGCCGTTTATCGGCAGATTTTTCAATGCCTGTAAAGTAAAAAAGTGCATTGCCTTCGCCGGAGAAACCATCATTCATTTTTATAACCGCCCTGCGCATATCCGGGTACTCCGATTTCAATTGAAGGAGTGCATTTACTATATCATCCACCGTGTGTAAATCTTCAAAGCCGGGCGGGGTTGGAATACCACATTCTTTAAAAATTTTACGACTGTTGCTTTTGCTGCCCAGGTCGAGGAGGTCAGGGTCACAACCAAAGATGGGAATATTCAGTTGCACGGCGAGCCGTCGCTCGTAAGAAGTAACATTAAAGCAAGCCATATGGGCAGCTGAACCGGGTGGAATGCTTTTCCGTATCCGGTCAATCAACCGCGGCCGCGCCAATATTTTTTCCGTTAATGATTTTGATGATGCATCATAGCAGCTTAATAACGTCAGTCGCTGCATGGCATGATAACCGGTGATGCCTGGCAAGAGGTGGAGGTAGTAATCTACGATCACGGGATCGATGGTAGTGCTGCTGACATATATCACATGGGTGCGGGGCATGCGAAGCAGCATGAGCATGCAAAGCAGCCGTTCTTCATAATGTACCACGCCTTTTACTTTGGCAAGAATTTCCTGGTCGAGTGTGAGCGACGGGATTATCACAACTGCCTTTGGCACCAGTTTATCAGGAAATGCTTTTTCAAACTGTTCGGCAAACTTTTCCTGGATTTTTTTGAAAAGAAATACTTCTTCGTCCTGTGATGAAGAGGAAATACCGTTTGATGGTAAAGCAGGCGAAATCGCTGCACTGATTCGTTCAGACATAACAGGTCGTTTAGTATGGACTTCTGCCGGGTGAAAAATTATACAAAATGTGAATCAAGTTTATAATAAAGCTACGACGAAAGATATTCATACTAAACAGGAATTCTGCGCAGATGGCATCATGCAACCATGGCAGTCTGGTATTGTAACAGACCGGGGGGAATGTCAAATAATTTTCACTGAGCTATTTAAAAAACTTACATTTAGTGTCTCTTTACCCCTTGTGACATTTCTTTTCCAGCCCTTGTACTATAAATTATTTATTCATTATCTAAAACCAAAATCATGAAGAAGTCCCGATTTATCGGCCTGCTATTCGGTGCGGCGCTGGTAACCTTTTTAATTTCCTGCGGAGGCAGCGGAAGCGGAGAGTCAGCCACTACTGATAGTACTGCGGCTGACACAGCTGCTAAAACTGCTGCTACGGAACCCGCAAAGAGCACCATTATTACGACACCGGCAAACATGGTGATCGTAACACAAAAAGTGGCCAATTATGCAAAATGGAAAGTGGCTTATGATGGACACGACTCTGCAAGACTTGCAAACGGAGTACATAATTATGTTATCGGACGCGGCCTCAAGGATAGTAACATGGTGATGGTTGCATTAAGGGTTGACGATACGGCAAAGGCAAAGGCATTTGCCAAAGATCCCGGTTTGAAAAAAGCCATGCAAAAAGGTGGTGTTGTTGGCAACCCAAGTATAGTCTTTTATACTGCTACCTGGCAGGATACAGCGGTTATCGATTCAAAAATCCGCTCAAGAACAACGTTCACTGTGAAAGACTGGGATGCCTGGACAAAAGGATTTGAAGAAGGCAAGCAGGAAAGATTGGATAACGGTATTTCAGACCGTGTATATGGCCATGATTTAGGTGACAACAAAAAAGTTACACTCGTTACCGCCGTAACAGATACGGCGAAAGCATTTGCCTACTATAAGTCAGATGCATTGAAGAAAAGAAGAGAAGCCAGTGGTGTTGTTAGCGAACCTGTACGGTTTTTATTCAATATCGTTGCCCGGTATTAATCAGGCAAACTTTTTAACTATAAACAAAGAGATGGGTGAAAGAACCCATCTTTTTTTATTTGTCGTAAATGATTTCAAATCGGTTCAGACGATAATCTTATCAATCGGTTATTTATCCCAATCATCCCATTGAGGTACGGTGTAAGACTGCGTAAAAAAATCATGCACTTTCTTATTAAACTCGTCGTGGTACCGTTGCAATGTGGCATGCCCTGATTTTGGAACGATCCATAAATAGGCTTCATTGATGTTATTGTAAATCTCCAGCGTATGAAAGGGCATTATCACATCATGATCGCCGGCAATTACAAATACAGGACATTTTATTTTTCGCAGTGAAGCAGAGGGAATATTGGGTTCTATCTGCATCATATGAATCAGTTTTAATTGATTCTTTGTTTCCTTGCTTGCCGGTTGACTATTCAGATCTTTAATGGATGTTTCCACAAATGCATTTCCACCGGAAGAGAAAACAGATGTATCAGGAATAAGATTTGCTCCTGTCTCTGCCAGTTTTTTTACTTTATCGGGATGCCGCATTGCCAGCAGCAATCCATTAATACCGCCATCACTCCATCCTATTACATAAGCCGATTTTATGTGCATCGAATCCAGGATAGCGTTGAAATCATCAGCCATCATTTCGTACGACAATGAATCGCTGTAATCAATTGTTTTTCCCTGAGCGCGGCTATCTACAACAATCACCTTGTAGTATTTGGAAAACCAGGGTATCTGGTATTTAAAATTATTTATAGAACCGCTGTTGCCATGTATCATCAATAAAGGTTCTCCTTTACCATACACTTCGCAATAGAATTTTGTACCGCGTGTTGAAATGTATTTTGCTGCAGCCGCATTGTCTCCATAGTTTATTGCAGCCTTCTTTTGTTGTGCGCCGCAATAAAGCGTCATGAACAGCATTGCTGCCAGTATGAATGCGCAATTATTTTTTCTCATGATAGTGTTTTATGTTAAGATAAATGTGTGCACTTCTGTAAATGAAATTTTTCACAGTGGTCGTGCATTCCACATGTTGTACCATGAAAGTTAATGTAACTTGTAAACAATTTGAACAAATGATTTTATTGGGTTAGGTAAGATCCATATGTGAAATTCATCGCGGGATGCAACGGCAAAGCCGGAAAAATTATCGATGGAACCGGAAGGCAACACATATAATGAATATGTCAGCGAAATTCCTGAACAGGCTCCCCGGCCCACCTATTGGCTTACACGATTTGTGATCCTGCGCTTGTTAGGAATCATCTATGCTGTCGCTTTTCTTGTCGCCATCAACCAGATCCTTCCGTTAATAGGTTCTCATGGCCTTCTTCCCATAGACAATTATGTAAAATATATAAGCCGCGCCCTGGGTTCAGATGCCGCCGGCTTCAGGCGTTTACCTTCACTCTTTTGGTTCAATCATTCAGATACTGCGCTTCTAACAGTAGCGTGGACGGGGTTTGTGCTTTCCTGCATTGTTGTGGCAGGTTATGCAAATGCAATACTGCTTGCTGTTCTCTGGGTTCTCTATATGTCTTTTGTTCATCTCGGACAGGAATGGTATGGGTATGGATGGGAAATTCAACTGCTGGAGACAGGCTTTCTCGCTATCTTTCTTTGCCCGCTTGTAGATATGCGTCCATTTTCAAAGCGGCCACCGCCTTTACAAATAATCGTTTTATTCCGCTGGCTCATTTTTCGCATCATGCTTGGCGCAGGGCTAATTAAAATCCGTTGGGATGTTAACTGGCGCAATGGCACCGCTCTTTATTATCATTTCGAAACGCAGCCTATACCGGGGCCATTAAGCCGCTGGTTTCACTTTCTGCCACGATCGGTCTTGAAAGTCGGTGTATGGTTTAACTTTCTTGCTGAACTCGCCGCACCCTGGTTTGTATTCTGGCCGCGATTGGCAAGGCATATTGCCGGCGCAGTAATTGTTTTATTTCAATTCAGCATTATTCTCAGCGGCAATCTTTCTTTCCTGAACTGGTTGACGATTGTTCCCGCCCTCGCCTGTTTTGATGATGGCTTTTGGGCAAAGCTTCTTCCAAAAAAAATAGTGCACGAAGCAAAAACGGCGGCTGAAAATGCTGAACCCTCCAGGCCGATGATCACCACAGCCTGGGTTGTTACGGCTATTATAGGTTTTTTGAGTATTCAGCCTGCTATTAATTTAGTATCACCCGGGCAAATCATGAACCGATCATTCGATCCATTGGATCTTGTAAATACATACGGTGCATTTGGTACAGTGGGCCAGGAACGATTGAATGTTGTGTTTGAAGGAACCATGGATGAAGACTCTACCGATAATGCACACTGGCAACCTTACATTTATAAGGGGCTGCCTACACTTCCCGGTCAACGTCCGCCACAAATTGCACCTTATCAATTGAGATTGGATTGGCAAATGTGGTTTGCCGCAATGTCAACTCCCGATGAATATCCGTGGACGATGAATCTTGTATGGAAGCTTCTTCATAATGATCCGCCCGTTATCAGCCTGTTTGCAAATAATCCATTTCCAAATACCCCTCCACGTTATATCCGTGCTACGTTGTATAGTTATACGTTTACAAAAGGTAACAATCCTCAAAAACTTTGGTGGGATCGCAAACGGATCAGTACCTGGATTCCTGCTATGTCTATAAATGATCCGCGGTTGGTGGAGTTTCCTGGCAGGGCCGGCTATGATCCTTGATCAGTATAGCCGAAATATTATTTATTCAGTTTACAGGTTTAATTTCGTTGGGTAATTAACCTATATTTTCATTATGAAGCCTTACGTTATTTGTCATATGATGGGTTCACTTGACGGACGCATAAAACAGAATATCTGGAACCTGCAGGGAAGGCCGAACTATTTTGAAGAAACGGCTGAAAAAATAAAGACGGATGGATGGCTTGTGGGTCGTGTGACGATGCAGGAATTTTCAAGTAAAAAAAATTATCTCAGGGGAGGTACTGTATCTAAAATACCAAGAAAAGATTTTGTCGCTTTGCAGAATTCTAAAACCTACGCGATTGTAATTGATCCGTCCGGCCAATGTCAATGGGATACAAATAAAGTAACCACGGAGCATGTTATTGAGGTGCTCACAGAGAAGGTGAGTGACAAATACCTGCATCATCTGCAATCGAAAAACGTATCTTATATTTTCGGAGGTAAAACAAACCTGGATCTTGCACTTGTACTGGAAAAGCTTTATTCGTTATTTTCAATAAAGCGGTTACGCATCGATGGTGGCGGCCATGTAAATGGTTCGTTTCTTAAGGCAGGTTTGATTGATGAGTTCAGCTTTATACTGGCGCCGATTGCCGATGGCACTATCGGATCTCCGACCATATTCGAAGCAGAAGCCGGTTATGGAAAGCGGCCCGCCACCTGGTTTAAATTAAAATCGGTAAAAAAGATATACGGCGATTTTTTGTGGATGCGGTACATTACTTCACGCTGACCTCAAACAACTCTCCATCATACAGTTTTTCCAAACCAACCTCAAAACCTTTTGTTGAAAGGTCTTTACCCGTTTGCGTACTGATTACAGTACCATCCATTCTTTTCACCGCATATATTTTATCAGCATCAAGATGCTGAATCGTAACCAATCGTTTTGATGCAACAGCACCCTGCCTGAACACACCGATGATTCCACCGGTTTTTGTACGGGTATTGATGCGTTGAAACCCATCCCACATTCCTTCCATAGGCTCCCCAAAGCCGGGAAGATCCTGGCGGTAATTCATGACCTGGTAACGGTCTTCCATCAGCGCTAACCAGTCTGCAAAACTTTTGTATCTATTAAAATCTGCCCCGGATAATTTGCGCGGATCACCCAGCATAATCGGTAAAGCGCCGGCAACCGATTTAATGTGCAGGTCCCATGCCGTATCCTGCATTTCAGGATTGCCGATCACCAATGCAGTGGCAGGAATTGCAGGCGATCGCCACCAGGCCATGTTTCGTATACGCAAATCAACCTTTGCTTCGGGTCCGCTGAAATTGGATAGCCAATCGCCTTCTGCATGTTTCAGCATTGCATAATCAATCAGTTGCAATCCGCCCATCGTTTCAAAGGTGCAATCGATAAAAAGATCCGGTTTTGCTGCATGCAGTTCATCAAACAATTTCCAGACAGCTTCATAATTGGTGAATAAAGATTCGTTGTGATCTTTATGTCCCGGGTGGTTTGCAGCATAACATCCGGTTGTTTTTTTATCAAAGCGATAAGGACTGGTTACCACCGTGAAATCGAGTTTCATATATTCAAGCCCGTAATCCAGCGATAGCTTCATTAAAATCTCTTTGATATAATTATACCAGCCCGTACCGAAACAGGCTGTCCGCATCGTTGAATCTTCGGTGTGCAGGTTAGCAGCTTTTTGCTTTTCATCCAGCACAAACCATTCGGGATGTGTTTTGAAAACCTTACTGTTGGTGGATGCACTGCCCACACTCACCCACAATCCGGGTTTCATACCTAACGATTTGATATAATCGAAAACCGGTTTGAACCCGTTTGGAAATTTCTTTTTATCAATTATCCAGTCTCCATAATTTTCCGGCCAGCCATCATCAATAATAAATTCTTTCATGCCTGCATCAGCAGCAGCTTTGGCAACTTCCATCACCAGTTTTTCATTAATGTTTTTATCAAATGGTACCCATGTGTTATAAACGAAAGTGGGTTTTTTATCCAATTTAGAAAGGCGGATGCCCATATGCTCCCGAACAAATTCCGGTACGGCGGTATTTAATATTTCATCAGGGTCTTTGTGATTATTATAGAGCATTGTAAATACAGGTGGCGTTGTAAATGTTTCCCCTTTTTGTATGTACTTGCGAAACGGGTAACGTGCATCCCTATGGGTTAAGCCTGCACAAATGGTAGGCTCATCCCAGAAAACGGAAGTATGTTTTACCACACCCGCTGCTTCATTGCCGATAACTATACCCTGTTGCCAGTCACTGTTATGCACAGTAATCAATGCATCCTGCATATTGCCATCATATGGCCCCAGTGATCGTCTTCTGCCATAATCGTGGCAAACCCAGCTATAGGTAGTAGCAGAGTAATCAGTTATATCAAACTTTTCAATGTCTATCGATTCTGTTATAATGGTGCGCGGAGAAACATTTTTTATAAGTAAACTTTTACGGATCAACGGTAAGTTAGGGTACAACAGGAACTGCAAAGTCAGTTCTATTTTTTTATCATTGCTTAAAAGCGTAACAGCAGCTCCATCGCCTTGTCTTGTATCGGTGATGGGTTTTATATTTTTTAAAACCCATTTTCCTCTACCGGAGTACAAAGTATGATCAACTTCAAATTGAAAGTCGGTATTAACGGGTTGAAAATAATTGAAATCGCCTTGTATAGGTTTATAAACGGTTGTGATGAAACGGCCATGCGCCGCCACGGGCAATTGAATCGTTCGTTCAACAAGACCGTTGGTTAATTTTAAAATACTGTCTGTCCATGAAGCATATGGCTGGGACTGAGTTTGCTCAAGAAAGAAAAAGGCCAATGTAAACAAGCAGGCTTTTTTCATGCGGTAAATTTTGATGTGGTGAAATGTCTTTCAAAGTAAGATGAGTTCAGGATAAGAGCAAAAAGGTTTTCACAGCGCTCAAAAAATTTCACCAAAAGAACGCAAAGAATTTTACTCCAACGAAACTCATAATATGGTTGACGATTTTGCCTACTCAATATTTCCGCGGTTAGTTATTCCTACAAATCCGAAAAATCCATCCAAATCCCGCTTCAGACAAAGTAATTGTCGAACTTTGCCGTCTCCTTTAAAACAAATGGCAACTTCAAACCGACAACGGGCTTTTTCACCGGAAAGCAAAACCCCGAAAGCAAAAATCAACAGGGAGAATCTCCGCCAGGCATTGGTATTGTTTAAATACCTGAAGCCTTACCGCGGTAAGTTTGTACTGGCGATGATTTTTATTGCACTCACTGCATTGTCCACGAGTCTGTTTCCTTTGTTTCTTGGAAAAATGATTGACGCTGCGTCACCCGGAGCTTCCGTCGCCGATAAAATCAATGAAGGCCCAAAATTGGGTTTCAGTTTGAAAGATATTCACTGGAGCTTGAACACTACACTTTTACTTATATTTTGCCAGCTTGCGGCGCAAACTGTTTTTTCATTTATGCGGGTGTATTTACTCACGGCAGTTGGCGAACGGTCGGTGGCGGACATGCGAAAAGATGTGTATAGCAAACTGCTCACGATGCCGATTAGTTTTTTTACAGAAAGAAGAGTAGGCGAGTTAAGCAACCGCATTTCCTCCGATCTTTCGCAGATACAGGACGCAGTGTCATTTACATTGGCAGAATTCTTACGCGGCGTGTTTATGCTCATCATCGGTTTGTTTTTTATTTTTTTAATCAGCGCCAAGCTTGCGTTGGTGATGCTTGCCGTAGTTCCGTTACTTGCGATAGTTGCGGTTGTATTCGGAAAACACATACGTAAGATGTCGCGTAAAACGCAGGATCAACTGGCAGAAAGCGGCACTATCGTGCAGGAAACATTTCATGGCATTTCCATTGTAAAAGCATTTACCAGCGAATACCACGAAGTAACACGTTATGTAAAAAGTCTGAAGTCAGTTGTTGCAACCGCTATCAGTAATGCGCGGTACCGCGGTGCTTTTGTTTCCTTTATGATCTTTAGTTTGTTTGGTACGCTGGCTTTTGTCATCTGGTATGGCGGTACATTGATTCAAAGTGGTGAACTGACAATTGGTACACTTGTCACCTTTGTTATCTTTTCTGGTTTTGTAGGTGGTACATTCGCAGGCTTTGCGGATATGTTTTCACAATTACAAAAAACATTGGGGGCAACGCAAAGTGTGCGGGAAATATTGCGAAATGAAGGTGAAGCCGTTGAGTTAACCCCCGTTACCGTGGAGCGGCAATATGAATTAAAAGGCAATGTTCGTTTTGACCATATCGCGTTTAGCTATCCCAGCCGTAAAGACATCATTGTATTAAAGGATCTTTCGCTTACAGCAAATAATGGAGAACAAATCGCTATTGTCGGTCCGAGTGGTGCGGGCAAGTCGACCATTGCATCATTACTGTTACAATTTTATGAACCGGGTAGCGGCACAATATACTTTGACGAACGCCCCGGTAAAGAATTTCCTTTATCGCAATTAAGAAGGCAAATGGCGTTTGTACCGCAGGATGTGATTTTGTTTGGCGGCAGTATCAAAGAAAACATTGCATATGGAAAACCAGATGCAACTGATGAAGAGATCATTGCTGCTGCAAAAAATGCGAATGCGCATGTGTTTATTTCCAATTTTCCGGAAAAATATGATACAATAGTTGGTGAACGCGGTATTAAACTGAGCGGAGGCCAACGTCAACGCATCGCTATTGCCCGTGCAATTTTAAAGGATCCTGCTATATTGATATTGGATGAAGCAACTTCTTCTTTAGATAGCGAGAGCGAACAGCTTGTGCAGGACGCACTGGAAAACCTGATGAAAGGAAGAACTTCATTTGTAATTGCACACCGGTTGTCTACAATCCGCAATGCAGATAAAATTGTATTGATCGATAAAGGAGTTGTAAGCGAAGCCGGCACACATACCCAACTTATGGCGCATAACGGTCTTTACCGCAAACTGAATGATATGCAATTCGATTTTGACCTGGCAACTCAATCGCCAACGATGGAAGATGTAAAGGAATAGGGAGAAATAGAACGCAGAAGCCACGAATTAAACGGATTTTCACCGATTTGTATTTGTATCTATCCTGTTTATGAAAAGAACATTTCATAAATACTTAAAACTTTAGCGGGAAGATCCAGGAGAGGCCTTTAACTTGTCATACATTGCCCGCACAGATCTTTCTGTGGAGATTTTATTCTGTCCATATACCGGGTGCTTATTTAAATCAATTTCCCTTACAAGTGCATCTTTCGATTTACCTGCTTTTAATCCCTCTCTTACCTGCCGTAGCATATCCGCCAGGTATGCACGTTGACGCTTCAGATTTTCTACAGTACCGGGCTCACCATGACCTGGTATTACTGTTTGAACATCCCATGAAGCGAGTGTGTCCAGCACTGTTAGCCATCGGTCGTAGTTCACATCCGGATCGGCAACATTGTTGCCCCATGGATTGCCATTCACAAATAGATCGCCGGTAACCAGAATTTTTTCCTTTGGTAAAAGGGCAACAGCATCGCCAGCGGTGTGCGCCGGTCCCATATTGATCAGCTCCACGCGATGTTCACCATCATCAAACACGAGACGGTTATCAAACGTTACAGATGGAAATTCCTGCCTGTATCCCTGCAAAGGCTGACCACTGTAATTCTGGTCCCATTCCCTCTTTCCCCATGTTTTCATTTCAGCTGCTGCCGCCGTAGTTGAAACAATCGTTGCTCCCGAATCTACAAAAACGCAATTACCAAAACTGTGATCGTGATGATAGTGTGTATTGAAAACAAATCGTACTGGCTTTACTGTTACTCTGCGTATCTCCTGCAAAATTTCTTTAGCGCCCCATGGATAGTTTGCATCTGCTACTAAAACATAATCTTTAAACACAACCCACAAACAATTTGCAGATTTATGCTGTAATTCATCACCGAAATAATAATAAACACCGGGAGCCAGTTCGCGTACCGGTTTTGTTTGTGCACACAATGAACCTGCAATCAGCAATGTAGCAATACACAGAAATACTCTTTTCATATTGATCTGGTCTCCCGGTCTTCCGGCCTTTAATCTGTCCGTATAAAATTAGTAAGCCTGTAACACATGCGGCAACAATTCAGGAATAATAAAAATCAATTGATCCTGCCTGGTATCCAGGTCATCAATGATCCGGTTGGGGCTGAACGCCGGCTGACTATTTTTATGCAAAGTTATTTTGTATGAATAAATTTTTTCGCGAGTATGTTGATCTCACCGCCCTGGTCATAATATTTTTAATGCCATTGCTTCTTACGGTAGTCATCAAGCGGAAGACAAAGAAACAAACCCGTGCAGCAGCAGTGTATGGCTTATTATTTGGCCCTGCAGGTATACTTACACTTATGTTTTTC
>Ga0207689_10004607_pt1 | contig 12472 bp, 9 predicted proteins | sample KBSMisM52_FD_184312 | JGI IMG/M metagenome (GOLD analysis project Ga0207689, IMG submission 184312) | Miscanthus rhizosphere microbial communities from Kellogg Biological Station, Michigan, USA - KBS Miscanthus M5-2 (SPAdes) (version 2) | ecosystem: Host-associated > Plants > Roots > Rhizosphere... | reverse complement strand
AACCTGCCGCTTCAGAAGCGCGAGGCGATCTACAAACGGCTGGTTAAGTGCTCAGCGTGGGGCGTCGGCATCGCTTCGGTCGAGGAAATCGACAGCATCAACATCTACTGGGCGCGGATGCTCGCGATGACTCGAGCGGTCGAGGCGCTGGGGCTGGAGCCGGCCTGGGTGCTGGTCGACGGCAATGCGACCCCGCGCTGGCAGCGGCCGTCGCGGGCGATCGTCGACGGCGACGCCAAGTGCCGATCGATCGCGGCCGCCTCGATCATCGCCAAGGTCACCCGCGACCGGATGATGGCGAACTATGCCAACGAATATCCGGGCTACGGCTGGGAGCACAACCGCGGCTATCCGACCCCCGACCACCGCCGGGCGATCAATGACCTCGGCCTCACCCCGTTGCACCGCCGAAGCTTCGGCCTGGTGCGCGAAATCATCGACCGCGACGCCCAACCGGAGCTTGCCCTGGTCGAAATCAGCGAGGCGAGTCCTCCGAGTCACACCACCACCGGTTGAGTCCAAGTCCGACGTAAGGACTCAACATCTTGTGGTCGTTAGGCGGCGGACTCCTTCCGTTCCGCTGTCCCGAAATGAGTCGTTAACCCTTGTTCGCTTGACCGCGAGTCCGGCCTGACTCACCTTCGCGGCCGAGAGAAGGGGCAGAAGGCATGAATCTCATCGCCCGCATCGCGGACAGGGGGACGGCTGTGCGTCCGGCGCGCCCGTCGGCGCGCGAATTGCCGCTCGACGCGATCCTCGAGGGCAATTGCATCGCCGAGATGGCGCGGCTTCCCGACAAATGCGTCGACATGATCTTCGCCGACCCGCCCTACAATCTTCAGCTGGGCGGCGACCTGTTCCGGCCCGAGGGCGGCCGGGTCGATGCCGTCGATGATGATTGGGACAAGTTCGACAGCCTCACCGTCTATGACGATTTCACTCGCGACTGGCTGGAGCAGGCGCGGCGCATCCTCAAGGATGACGGCACGATCTGGGTGATCGGCAGCTATCACAACATCTACCGGGTCGGCGCGCTTCTGCAGGATGCGGACTTCTGGATCTTGAACGACGTCGTCTGGCGCAAGACCAATCCGATGCCGAACTTCCGCGGCACGCGCTTCACCAATGCGCACGAGACGCTGATCTGGTGCGCCAAGGACGAAAAAGCGCGCTACACCTTCAATTACCGCGCGATGAAGGCGCTCAATGACGACCTTCAGATGCGGTCCGACTGGCTGCTGCCGATCTGCAGCGGCGGCGAGCGCGTGAAGGGCGACGACGGCGGCAAGGCTCACCCGACGCAAAAGCCCGAAGCTTTGCTTTACCGGATCCTGCTCGCCTGCACGAAGCCCGGGGACGTCGTGCTCGACCCCTTCTTCGGCACCGGAACGACAGGCGCGGTGGCTCGACGGCTCGGCCGGCGCTGGATCGGGATCGAACGCGAGCCGGCTTACGTCAAGGTCGCGCGCGAGCGCATCGCTTCGACCCTGCCGCTCGACGAAAGCGCAATGCAGACCGTCACCGACAAGCGCGAACAGCCGCGCGTCGCCTTCGGAGTGTTGGTTGAAAGCGGCCTCGTGCCCGCGGGCACGGTTCTGACCGACGCCAAGCGACGGTGGACTGCATCGGTCCGCGCCGACGGCTCGGTCGTCTGCGCTGCGCATTCCGGGTCGATTCACAAGGTCGGGGCCGCGCTTCAGAACGCGCCTTCGTGCAACGGCTGGACATTCTGGCACGTCGAGACGGGTGGGGCGTTGCAGCCCTTGGACGCGGTTCGGCAGAAGCATTTCGCCAGCCTCGCTTAGCCCCTTGCGCGGCTCGCGGCGGCCGGTGAGAAGAGCCGCATGAGCTGGCCGCTCAAGACCTGCCTGGCGTGCCTCATTGCGCTGCTCGTTGCAGCCGATGCACGGCCTGCTCCGCCCGTCGTACAGATCGAGGACGAGCGGCGGCTGCAGGAAGCCCTCGCCAGGCTTCAGCCGCAACGCCCGAGCATCGTCGATGCCTATGTGATTGTCGCTGCACTGGATGCCGACCCGGTATTCGGCCGGGAGGCGCGGGAGGCCGGCAGAGTGCTTTCGAGCCGGTTCGACGCCGAAGGGCGCACGCTCGTCCTTGCCGATGATGAGGGAAGCGACAGAGCCGATGCCGCGGCGACTCCTGATGGCCTTGCCCGCGCCCTCGGCAGCGTCGCATCGGTGATGAACCGCGATGAAGACGTGCTCGTCCTCTACTCGACAAGCCACGGATCCCCCCACGCAGGGCTCAATTTCCGCGATCCGGCGCGGGGAGAGGCCGTCATCGCTCCGGCTCAGCTCGAAGCCATGCTCGATCGGTCAGGAGCCAGGAACAGGTTGATCATCCTCCAGGCCTGCTTCTCGGGGCAGTTCGTGCCGGCGCTGGCCACGCCCAGGACCGTCGTTGCAACCGCCTCCTCCTCGATGAAGTCATCCTTCGGCTGCTCGGCGGGGAACGACTGGACGTTCTTCGGCTATGCCTTCATCAACCAGGCGATGCGCCAGCCCGATACGTTCGTCCGTCAGTTCCGGCGGGCCTTTGTAACGATTCTCGGCTGGGAGCAGCGGTTGGGGTACGAGCCGTCGAGCCCGCAAATCAGCATTGGGAGCGATACCGCGGGCTGGTTGGCCGCTCTGGACGCGCGCGAACCGAAGACACCTGGCGCGGCGGTCGGACGCCCCCCATCGGAATTAGAGCAGTAAAGGGATGCGGACACTCATTCGTCCGACCGGCTTCGTCGATTCGCCTTTCGGCCACGACGGCAAGCTTGCGCGGCTGGCCGGGGGGTTGAACTGGTTCGCGGCGGCCGAGCTGATCAAGCTGGAGGGACAGAAGCGCGCTTCGACAGAGTTGGTGTCCGTCGAGGGGATCGAGGATCGCTTCGATGAGGACATCGCCCGGCAGTGGGCGGCGCTGACTTCCCCCCGGCCGGCGCTTCAGCTGGGCGAACGGACGATCCGCCTCGACCAGCCGCAGGTCATGGGCATATTGAATGTGACCCCTGACAGCTTCTCCGACGGCGGTTTGTTCGAGGACTCCAACGCCGCGGCCGAAGCGGGCGCGGACATGGCGCGCGATGGCGCCGCGATCGTCGATGTCGGGGGAGAATCGACCCGGCCCGGCGCCAAGACCGTGTGGGAAGGCGACGAGATCGAGCGGATCGCCCCGGTCATCCGCCAGCTCGCGGCCGGCGGTACGGCGGTTTCGGCCGACACGCGCAAAGCCGACGTCATGACGGCAGCGCTCGAAGCCGGCGCGAGGATGATCAACGACGTGTCGGCGCTGACCTACGACGACCGCTCGGCCGGCGTGATCGCCGCCTCGTCCGCGCCGGTGGTGCTGATGCATCATAAGGGCGCGCCCGAGACGATGCAGGACAACCCCCGCTACGACGACGTGCTGGTCGAGGTCTATCTTTGGCTGGAAGAGCGAATTCAGGCGGCGGAGGGGGCGGGCATTGTGCGCGACAAGATCCTGATCGATCCCGGCTTCGGCTTCGGCAAGAACGTCGCTCACAATCTGGAGCTGATGAACGGGCTGGCTCTGTTCCACTCACTTGGCTGCCCGCTGGTGATCGGAGCGAGCCGGAAGCGGACCATCGGTGCTCTTTCAGGAGAAGCGCCGGTCGACCGACGGCTTGGCGGAAGCATCGCCTTCGCAATCAAGGCCGCCGAGCAGGGCGCGCAGATCCTGCGCGTTCATGACGTGTTCGAAACGGTCCAGGCGCTGCGGATCTGGCGGGGCCTTCGCGACCAGGCGCTAACTCCCAGAACCTAACCTCTATCAGCCGGTTGAACGAAGTTTCACGTTCCTGTCCTGCTGTTGCAACATGAAACCAGCAAAGACGCTCCGGTTGCGCTTCGCAGCACTCGGAGTGCCTTATGGCAGGGGCGTCAGCAGCCCGTAGCGAGTCGATCTCTCATCCAGCAGAAACGGCGGAGAGACGAGACGTTGGGCCAATTTGCGATTGTTTGTCGACGACTTACGCTCCGGCCCCGATTTTGCCACAGTTTCTTATTCGTCTGCCGAAACGAAAACGGAGGCGGTTGGCGAAATCCATGGTGAGGTCACTTCGGCGGTTTGTAAGAAGTCACGGAACCAAGGTCATTTATCGAGTCGCGGGGCTTCCGATCGCCATTCGGGCGCTGAGGCATCCACCGTCAGGCAGTCCTGGAAAACTCGTCCGCAGCGCGTATCGATCGCGGTACTGGACTCCAGCTTCGGTCGGCGATCTGGCCGAGCTGCTGTTCGGGCTGCTCGCGGCGCCAATCCTGGTGATCGGCATGATGATCTGGTTCACCGCCCGCAACGGCCAAGTCATCAGGAAGACCGCCAAGAGATCGATCATCGCTCAGCTCGGCGACCAGATATGGCTTTACGTGAAAGCCGGGGTCCTCCCTCCTTGGTACTACGTCTACGAACTGCACCGACATCCCGTGAAGCGCGCCGCGCGCAGCTTCATCCAGCGCTGTGAATGCAAGGACGGAGTTCCAGCGCTTCTCAGACATCTGTGCCCCCCGGCATCGGAGCTCACTGACAAAGCGGAATTCGCGCGCTGGTGCGAAGCACGCTCGGTGCCGACGATCCCGGTCCTCGCGGTGGTGCGCCACGACGGCGTCGATGGGCTTCGGTCGCTCGATCAGCTCGCTGGCGACCTGTTCGTGAAGCCGGTGGATGGGAAAGGCGGGCGGGGAGCGCAACGTTGGGACTATGTCGGCGCCGGCCGCCACCGGTCCTCGGACGGCAAGGAGCTCGACACCATCGGAATGCTGTTCGCGATCGCCGCCGAGTCCTGGAGCGGGCCGCGAATCATTCAGCCCCGGGTTTTCAATCATTCCGATCTCGAGCCGCTGAACAACGGCGCTCTCGCGACCGTTCGAGCGCTCACGTGCCTCGATGAATCGGGCGACCCGGAGCTGCTTGGCGCGGTCCTGCGCATGGCAATGGGTGAGAACCGCGTCGTCGACAACCTTCACGCCGGTGGAATTGCCGCGGCCGTCGACCTCGAGACCGGTCGGCTGGGGCTTGCGAGCAACCTCGGGATGGATAGCAGCATCGGCTGGATCGACCGCCATCCCACCTCGGATGCGCGAATCGCTGGGGTTCGCTTGCCTCATTGGGACCAGTTTCGTGCATTCACCGAGCGCGCGCACCGCGCCTTTTCAGACCGCGTCCTCATCGGTTGGGATGTCGCGATAACCCCGGACGGCCTTATCCTCGTCGAGGGCAATGGGACTCCGGACCTGGATATAATGCAACGGGCGTATCGCCGAGGCTGGATGACCGACCGGATGGGTCAGCTCCTCAGCCATCATGTCGTGCAATTCGGCTGTGTGGAGATCGCGGAAGCGGCCTAGGCCGCAGTATCGATCCCGAGCTCTCCGAGCTTTCGATAGAGCGTCGAACGGCCAATCCCGAGCCGGCGCGCGACTTCGGTCATGCGGCCCCGGTAATGGCCGATGGCGAGGCGGATGATGTCCGCCTCGATGTCCTCGAGCGGACGCAAATGTCCATCTCCGGTAAACAAGGTGACGCCCGGAGCGCCTGCGATCGCTTCGGCGCTGCTCGATATGCTGAGCGTCGGCGAAAAATCGCTCCGCCGGCCCGAAAATCGTGACTGGATGGCGATGTGCGGAAAGTGCTCGGCGGTCAGCGAGCTTTCATCGCACTGCAGCCCGGCGCGGAACAACACTCCGGCGAGCTGCCGGACATTGCCGGGCCAGCCGTAGCGCATCAGCACCGCCAGCGCGTCATTGCCGATCGAAAGCGCACGCATGCCGGTCTGCTCGCAGAAACGGGCCAGCAGGTGACGGACAAGAGCAGGGATGTCGCCGCTGCGCTCACGTAGCGGCGGCAGATGGACGGTCGTCGTTCCGATCCGCTCGGCAAGGCCCGGATTGAAATCGTCGGGGAGCGGCCGGCTGCACGTGGCGATGACTCGGACATCGACCGACTGGCTGCCGTTGAGGCCGACCGGGCGGACTTCGCCGGTCGCGAGAACACGATCGAGGCGCTCCTGCGTTTCAGCTGGAAGCGCGCCGATCTCGTCCAGCAACAACGTGCCGTTATCTGCCTGGACCACCCTTCCGGTCTTGGGCGCAAAGGCCCCCGGAAACGCGCCTTTTTCATGGCCGAACAGTTCGCTGTCGATGATATTGGCCGGGACCGCCTTGCAGTCGAGCACGAGGAGCGGGCCCCGAGCGCGAAGGCTCGCCGCGTGGATTGCCCGCGCGACCGTCTCCTTGCCCGTGCCTGGCTCGCCGATGATCAGGATCGGAAGGCGGTTTCGGGCGGCCTTCGCGGCAACAGCGAGGGCGGCGCGAAATTCCGGAGCAGCACCGATCAGCTGCTCAAGCGAAAGCTCGGGCGCGAGCTTCTCCGACACCGGAGCGAGCTCGCCGGCGGCCCTGCGCCGGTCAGAATTGGCCGCGAGCGCCTCCAGCAGCCGCTCCGGAGCGACGGGCCGGACGAGGAAATCACTCGCCCCGGCGCGCATCGCTTCCACCGCTACCGCGACCGAGTCCCCGTGACCAAGAACGATCAGGGGAAGCTTTTCACGCTGTTCGCGGAGCGCCGCGATGGTCTTGGGACTGGTCTCGGCGTCCCACGATCCGAGCAGGACCGCCTGGACCTCGCGGCCATGAGGACCTTGAAGCAGTGCGACCGCCATATCGCAGTCGGCCGCCCCGACCGCGCTCCAGCCGGCGCGAGCGGCGATCGCCGAGATCAGCCGGCGCTCGTCGGCATCCGCGTCGAGCAGCAAAAGGGAACGAACGCGCTCTTCGGCCATCATCGGCTCCTTGGTGCGCCATTCTTCTATGCCGGGAGGGGTAAAGGGGCGCTTAAAGAGGTTGGGCCAGTCGCGCGGCCTTGTTATGGACGGTCCGAGGAAATTCACGAGGGGAAAGACATGGCCGACGACGAGTCGCTGCTCGCCAACCCGCCGACGCATGAAGTCGCGGTTCACGTCCACGACTACGAGCGCTTCACGAAGATAATGAAATGGGGCGCATTATTCTGCCTGGTGGTCGGCTTCGTCGTTCTTCAGATCCTGTAACCCGCCCGAATAGATGAAAATCGCGGTTCTTAAGGAAGCGACGGCCGGCGAGACTCGCGTCGCTGCCATCCCCGAAACCGTCAAGAAGTTCGTCGCGCTCGGCGCCGAATTCGCGGTCGAGAAAGGCGCGGGCAACGCCGCCTCCATCTCCGACGCCGAATATGAGGCGGCGGGCGCGAAGCTCGTAAGCCGTGCCGATGCGCTCAACGGAGCGGAAATCATCTTGTGCGTGAACGGTCCCGAGGCGGCGTCGCTCAAGGGCGCTGAAAAGGGTGCGCTGCTGGTCGGCGCGCTCGATCCGGCGCGGCGCCGCGAAGCAATCGACGGCTATGCGTCGGCGGGCTTTGAGGCGCTGGCGATGGAATGGATGCCGCGGATCACCCGCGCGCAATCGATGGACATCCTCTCGTCGCAATCGAACCTTGCGGGCTACAAGGCGGTGGTCGACGCTGCCGGGGCCTATGGCCGGGCATTCCCGATGATGATGACTGCCGCCGGCACGGTAAGTCCGGCCAAGGCCTTCGTAATGGGCGTGGGGGTCGCGGGGCTTCAGGCAATCGCAACCGCCAAGCGCCTTGGTGCGCAGGTCAGCGCGACCGACGTCCGCTCAGCGACGAAAGAACAGATCCAGTCGCTCGGCGCGAAGCCGATTTTCGTTGAGAATGTCGCCGGAATCGAGGGTGAAGGTGCGGGCGGTTATGCCTCTGAAATGTCAGAGGAGTATCAAAAGGCTCAAGCTGAATTGGTGTCTGGGCACATTGCCAAGCAGGACATCGTCATCACAACGGCTTTGATCCCGGGCAGGCCCGCGCCGCGGCTGATCAGCGATGCGCAGGTCGCGACCATGCGGCCGGGAAGCGTGATTGTCGATTTGGCGGCCGATGCCGGTGGCAATGTCGAGGGCACCGTTCCCGGGGAGACCGTCGTGAAGCACGGCGTGACGGTCATCGGGGCGTCCAACCTGGCGCGCAGCCTCGCCGCGGACGCATCCGCGCTGTTCGCCCGCAACCTCTACAATTTCCTCTCCGCTTTCTGGGACAAGGAGCAGGGCAGGCCGGTCCTCCCTGACGATGACGAGATCGTCAAAGGCATCCGGCTGACCCAGAACGGCAAGGTCGTCCACGAGCGGCTGACCGCCGCCTGATCCGGTGGCGGCAGCTTACGACATCCTGATCATCGGCGGCGGCATCGCCGGGCTGTCCGCCGCTGCCCCGCTCTCCAGTCACGCGAAAGTTGCCGTCCTCGAGGCCGAGGAGCAGATTGGCTTTCATTCGTCAGGGCGCAGCGCGACCATGCTCCATTATGCGCTCGGCGACCGCCTGGTCAGGGCGCTGACTCTCGCCAGCCGCGGCTTCTTCGACGATCCACCGGATGACTTCGCCGAGGTCCCGATTGGCCGCCCAATGCCCGTCCTGATCCATGCCCGCGACGATGAGCGCGAGGAGCTGGATGCACTGGAAGCCGATATCTCGCCGTTCGCCACGCTCGACCGGCTGGACGCCCGCGGCGTCCACGAACTCTGTCCGTTGCTCAAGGAGGATGCGGTTCACGGCATTGCCGACCGCCGCGGCATTCGCCTCGATCCGCACGCTTTGCTCCAGGGCAATCTGCGTCAGCTACGACGGCGCGGCGGCGAACTCGTCACAGGTGCGCGCGCCTCAATGATCAAACGCGTCCAGGACGTCTGGGAAGTCACTAGCGAGAGAGGGGACGTGTTTTCTGCCCCGATCCTGGTCAACGCCGCAGGCTCCTGGGCGGATGTGGTTGCGAAACTTGCCGGGGTTCGACCTCTGGGCTTCGAACCCAAGCGGCGGACGATCATCACCTTCGACGCGCCGTCCGGCACCGCAATCGACGCGCTGCCGTTCGCGAAGACGGTCGGCGATGAGCTCTATTTCGCTCCCGAGAGCGGACGGCTGTTCGCCTCGCCCATGGACGAGGTGCCGAGCGAGCCGTGCGATGCCCAGCCCGACGATTACGAAGTCGCGCTCGCTGCGTGGCGGATGGAGGAGCGGACCATCGTCAAAGTGGACCGGATCCACAGCAAATGGGCCGGTCTCAGGACCTTCGCGCCCGACCGGCACCCGGTCGTCGGCTTCGCATCCGGCGCGGAAGGGTTTTTCTGGCTGGCAGGGCAGGGCGGCTTCGGGCTCCAGACTTCGCCGGCGATGTCTGCGATCGCCGCTTCACTGATCGCAAGCACGTCCTGGCCCGTCGAAGACGTCAGTGCTGGAGAATTAAGCCCCAACCGCTTCGGGTAGACGGCAGAGATCGACCCAGCGCTCGGCGACGAGTTCAAACAAGCGCTCGGTCGCGATCTCGACCGACGTGTTGAGCGATCCGCCAGCCGGATAGACGATATCGAAGGCGCGAAGCGACACGTCGAGATAGACCGGCAGCGGGTTCTTGAGGCCGAACGGGCAGACGCCGCCGACCGGATGGCCGGTGAGCTCCAGCGTCTCATCTGCCCCGAGCATCCGCGGCCTCGCTCCGAATTCGTCCTTGCATTTGCGGTTATCGAGCCGCGCGTCGCCCCTCGCGACGAGCAGGAAAAGATGATCGCCCGCGCGGACCGCGAGTGTCTTGGCAATGCGCCCGGGAGAGACGTTCAGCGCTTCAGCGGCGGTGTTGACGGTCGCGGTCGTGCCTTCGACCTCGATGATCGGCAGGTCCGGCGCGTTTTCCGCGATCCAGGCGCGGACCGATTGGGCGCTCATTCACCGACCAGGTGAAGCACGATTTGACGTTCCGGCGTGCTCCGGCGGTGCTCGAACAGGAAGATGCCCTGCCAGGTACCGAGCGCCAGGCGGCCGCTCTGCACCGGGATGCTCAGCTGCGTGCTGGTCAGAGCGCTGCGCAGATGCGCCGGCATGTCGTCCGGGCCTTCATCGTCGTGCTCATAGCCGGCGCCTTCCGGCGCGATCCGCTCGAAATAATGTTCGAGGTCGCGCCGCGCGGCGGGGGCGGCATTTTCCTGGATCACCAGCGAGGCCGAGGTGTGGCGGCAAAAAATGGTCACCAAGCCATCCTGGATTCCGCTGTTTTCGACCCAGGAAGCCACGTCTTTCGTCAATTCGTGCAGTCCGGGGCGACTCGCGCGAATCGCCAGGGTGTGGCTCGCCTGATGCAGCATGGCGGCCCGGTTAGCGGAGCCGGGGCGACGGTGCCAGCGGTCTCAAATCGCGCCTCGAGCCAGCGCAAAACAAAAGCGCCCGCCACGCGGCGAGCGCTCAGTAACGCTTTGATTTTACGACCCGAAAAACCGGGCCGAAGTGACTGTTAGCCGCCGCTTCCGCCGCCGGCCCAGCCGCCGCCAATCAGCCAGCTCCAGAAGCCGCGGGTGGCTTTTGTCTTCTTCATTGTAACGTCCCCTGTAATCAAAATTGACTCGGCAGATGCAGAGGACATTAACCTTAATCGATATGGTTAGCAAACTATTAACCAACCCAGCGTGGATGAGCCTTTTCGAGACTAATCCAGATTAGGGCGATTTTTTCGGATCTTGGCGCTGAAACTTAGCAGCGCATGGAATGGATTGGACTAAGCGACGTGCCGCTTGCCGCGGTCCGTCGCGATGCGCTTGACAAGGCTTTCGAGGCTCATGGGCCGACCAATGGCAAATCCCTGGGCGACGTCGCATCCCATCTCGATCAGCAGGTCGAGAACATCGCCCTGCTCGACCCCCTCGGCGACGACCTTGCGGCCCAGCGAATGGGCAAGGCCGATCGTCGACTGCACCATCAAGCGGTCGGAGCGGTTGTCGACCATTCCTTTGACGAAGCTTTGGTCGATCTTGATCTCGTTCGCCGGAATCTTCTTCAGGTAGTCGAGCGTTGACAGGCCCGTGCCGTAATCGTCGATCGAGATCCGCACTCCGAGCTCGCGCAATCGAGTGATCATCTCGAGGCTTTCGCCGCTGTCCGCGAGCGCCGCGGTCTCCGTCAGCTCTAGCGTAAGATGGTGCGGTTCCAGACTGTGCCGCGCGAGCAGGGCCGCCACGCGCAGGGTGAAGCCCTTATCGCTAAGAAGGCGCGCGGAGAGGTTCACCGCAATCTCGAAGTCCTGGTCGCGCTTGTTGATCTCAGCGACCGCTCCAATCGCTTTTTCCAGGACGAAGTCGGTGAGTTTTCCGATGCGGTCATGCTGCTCAGCCGCCGCGACGAATTCGGAGGCGGCAATCGGACCCTTCTCGGGATGGGTCCAGCGGGCGAGCGCCTCGGCTCCGACAATCCGGTTCGTGGCGATGTCGAGCTTGGGCTGGTAGGCGACCCAGACCTCGCCGCGGTCGATCGCGGAATCGAGCTCGCTGAGGATCGACAGCTTCCACGACGCTTCCTGCAGGCTTTCCGGGTCGTGGAATTTCCACTTCAGGCCGTCGTGCGCCGCCTCTTCCGCGGCCACCAGCGCGCTCGCGAGACGGTTGGGCAGCGATCGGCTGCTGCCGACTTCAACCCCGAACGCTACGGACAGATCGATGGACAAGCCCGCGATCCGCGCCGGGTTGCGGAACAGCGAATAGAGCGCGTCGAGATGATTTCCGAACGGCGCACGCGATTCTTCGAACCACGCGAAGATTCCTCCGTCGCCCTGGTAGAGCGTTCGATTCGGGGCGCCGACCGAAAGACGCGAAACGATCTGATCGATCAGTTGCCTCTCGCTGTTCGGCGGAAGCGTTGCGACGATTTCTTCGTAATTGAGAATTCGGGCAGCGATCAGGGACTGCTTCTTGCCGTCGCGATTGTCCCGCAGAGCGTTGAGATTGGGCAGGTTGGAGATGGGATTGACCAAACCCTGCATGCGATACCGGCGCCAACCAAGCGCGCTCGCAATGACGACGATCACGAATAGGCCAGGCGTAACATCAAAAGAGATGTCGTACATTTCGGGCAGCGTCGGCCCAAACAGCACCGCGATTGCCGTCGTCCCAAGTATCAGGACCTGTTGCCGACCGTCGCGCCGCCATAGTGCAAAAGCTCCCGCTGCCAGCGCAATGACGAACAGCGGAATCCAGCCGAGGTTGACGGGTCGCCCATCCTTCAACGTTTCGGCGCCAATCACGTGGACATAGGCTCCGGCCATCCGCCCGGTGCCTGGGACGAAGAACTGATCGCCGATCTCCTCGCTCGCGGTTCCGATCACCACGTCCTTCCCTGAAATCATCCGGCGATCAAAGGTCCCGTCCAAGATGCTCGTTGCCGAGACGCTCGGGATGGACTTTGGATCGAGCGAATAATCGGGCGTGAAGGTCGCGCTTGGACTTCCGGCGCGTCCGGATAGGAGCGACGAAAAGGATGGAACGATGCGCGCGTCGACCGTCGCCGCGTAGGGGATTTCCGTTACCGCCTGCTGGAAATCGTAGCGCCAGCTGATGGTGCCCAGGCCTTGGGCGGAATTCGCAAG
>Ga0207689_10004605_pt1 | contig 12472 bp, 13 predicted proteins | sample KBSMisM52_FD_184312 | JGI IMG/M metagenome (GOLD analysis project Ga0207689, IMG submission 184312) | Miscanthus rhizosphere microbial communities from Kellogg Biological Station, Michigan, USA - KBS Miscanthus M5-2 (SPAdes) (version 2) | ecosystem: Host-associated > Plants > Roots >... | reverse complement strand
CGAAGCTCGAACAGATAACGAGGCTGCACCAGGACTTAAATATTAACCCGGAGGGCATCGATGCCATCAACCATTTATTAAAACATATTGAAGAAATGAAACAGGAGATCGCCCATCTTAGAAATCGTATCAGTTTTTACGAGGATGATGAACGCTAATTCGATTTGAAAAACTCAACTTTATCTGTAAATATTTTTTCTTCACCCATTTTTGAAGCTGAAATAAATTGAGGTGAGTCTAACCCGGCATTGACAATTAACTCTTCGTTTGTGATCACCCTTGCTTCGTCCCACAAGTTTTCATCAATGAACGATTGTAATAATTTTGCTCCTCCTTCCACTATGACACTTAGAATTTTTAGTTGGTAGAGGGCATTGATTATTTGATGAACAAGGCTCACATCTTCCGTTACCTGGTAAAATAACAAATCATCGCTCTCTTCATGTTTTAATTTATTGAAGACAATCGTTCTTACCTGGCCATCGAATATTTTAAGATGTGGGGGTAACTTTAGATCCATATCAATAACAAGTCTTACCGGGCTATTGCCGGTCCACAGCCTCGTTGTTAAACCGGGGTCATCCATCAAGGCCGTATTTGTTCCTATAAGAACGGACGCTTCCTCACTTCGCCATTTATGCGCGATCCTGTTTGTAAATTCATTGGTGATAAAAAGACGATCACTACCCTGCCCTGCCATTTTGCAGTTTAAAGTCTGGGCCCATTTTAAAATGATATATGGGCGGTGCAGCGTGTGAAAACCAAGGAATCGCTTATTTAACTCTTTACATTCTTTTTCTAAAATTCCAAACTCGACTTCAATACCGGCATTTTTCAATTTTTCAATCCCCTTCCCATCCACTTCTTTAAAAGGATCACGACAACCCACCACTACTTTTGGAATTTTATTCCTGATGATCAGGTCAGCACAAGGCGGGGTTTTTCCAAAATGAACACAAGGTTCAAGGGAAACATATAAAGTGGATCGCGAGATCAGATCGCCGTGACCATTTTCGACGACATGCCCGATGCACTTAGGTTCAGCATGAGCCTCGCCATATTTCTGGTGATATCCCTCGCCGATAATTTGATCATTGTATACCATAACGGCACCCACCATTGGATTGGGGGCCACATTTCCTGATCCGAGTTTTGCCAATTCAAGGCAGCGATACATGTATTTTTCGTGAGTCGTCAATAGTGAATTGTCAATCGTGCATAGTGAATCGTGAATACAAATTGCAAATATACTTACTCGCCACTCATTGTTTACTGGTTATCTTTGGGCAATGACCATTGATGAGGCAAGAAAAGAAATTATAAAAAACATCCGGGACATCTATGAGCAAAATGAATCAAACAATATTGCCGAACTGCTGATAGAAAGCATTACAAAATTGTCAAGATCGGAAAGAATTATTGATGGAAACAGAATCTTATCAATCGCGCAAGAAAACCTGTTGCATTCTTCAAATTTTCGCCTGCAGAAACATGAACCCATTCAATACATAATTAACGAAGCCTGGTTTGCAGGAATGAGGTTTTATGTTGACAAAAATGTGTTGATCCCAAGACCGGAGACCGAGGAATTAGTAGAATGGGTAGTGGAGGAATATAGAATCGAGAATACAGAAGATAGAATTCAGAATGCAGAATACAGAGTTCAGAATTCAGGATTTAAAATACTTGATGTTGGAACGGGAAGCGGATGTATCGCGATCGCCCTAAAAAACAAACTTCCTTTGTCTGAGGTTTGGGCCTGCGATATAAGTGACCAGGCATTGAATATTGCAAGAATAAATGCAGACGCTTTGCAGGCGACAATAGATTTTGTACCATTGAACTTTTTAGACCCCGGGCAACGAAGGCAATTGCCGAATGTTGATGTTATCGTTAGCAACCCGCCTTATGTACCGCAAAATGAAAAAACAGAGATGAAAAGAAATGTTGTGGAATATGAACCTTCAACAGCTTTGTTCGTCACTGACGATGATCCGCTGATCTTTTATAAAGCTATTGCGGAATTTGGACGAGAAAAATTAAATAAGGGCGGACGTATTTACGCCGAGATACATGAAAATTTGGGAGAGCCGGTCAAAGGGCTATTTTTATCGGAAGGATATCAAACGGTTCAACTAAAAAAAGACCTCCAGGAAAAAGACAGAATGATCAAGGCCACTAATTGATCCGCGAATATTCCGTTTTATAGATAAAATTTCCGGATGAAAAATAAGAGAGAATTAATTTATCGCGATCTAACATTTCTACTTTAAGGCTCTTTGTACCTGGCATGTTACCATAACGATCCGCTTCATACTGAAGTGTTAGTTTTTGTAACGCTTCATCATAGTTATAACTACCGCTTCCACCAGGAATATCAGTTGCCGAACCAAATCGGCCTTCAGTTGAAAAATTATAAAATTGTGGGTGGCTGTTAACCGACGCCCAGTTGTAAGTTCCATTATCCTGTATCGTATAATTGGAAACACTTCTCCACTGCCCAACAATGCTGACCGGGGATTCCTTTTTGCATGAGGTAAAGAAAAGCAGAAGGAGGGATAAGGAGAGTATGGATATCTTGTTTTTCATGGACGGCTCTAACGCTAAACTAATAAACACGCTTAGAAAAAGCAACGTAATTCTACTTCACATTCGCTACGACTTTTGCGCCTGATCTTTTCGAAAGTCGCATGATCCTGAACACTTCACCATAGTAGGCGGTTGTGTCTGCATTGATCACCACTGTGGGAGTATCAACCGTGGCCTTATATTTATTGATGGCTTGCGAAAGAAGGGAATCGATCATGCTATTGTCAACCCTTGTTGTACCAATATAGTACTTCTGGTCTTTGTCGATCGAAACAATAATATTTTGCTTGGCCTTTGTATCCTTAGTTCCCCGCGGCAAACCCACTTTTACCACATTCGGATTAGCCAGCGTCGCAACGATCAAAAAGAACATAAGCAGAATGAAAATAATATCATTCAATGAATCTGTGAATACTTCGGCCTCTTTATGTGCTTTATTCCTTAAGTTCATGCAGCTTTATCTTGTGGGTTCCTGTAAAATATCGAGAAAATCGGCAGCGGCTACTTCCATCTGGTTGGCCGTTTTTTCAACTCTTGTATGCAGGTAATTATAGGCAATGAAGGCGAGCAAACCAATGACAAGACCAGAAATTGATGTAACAAGTTTGACATAAATACCTCCGGCGATGGTATTCAATTCAAAATCATTTGTCGAATTGATCTTAAAAAATAATTGCATTAGCCCGGCCAGTGTTCCAATAAACCCGAAAATGGGGGCCGCTCTTGAAATAACCGACAATACTCCCAGGTTTTTTTCCAGCTTGAACATTTCAAGCTGAGCAACGTTCTCCATACTGCGATCGATATAGTCGATTGGTTTTCCTACCCGCTGGATGCCTTTATCGATGATCCTTGCAACGGGGTTACTGTTATTCTTCGCAAAACTTTTTGCTGCACTAAGGTTTCCGCTAAGAATATGATCCCGGATAATGTTCATAAAGTTGGCGTCTAGCCTCGATGCTTTCTGGATAGCTATGTAACGTTCAAAAAAAACAAAAATGGTAATTAAGAAAAGCAATGCCAGGGGGATCATTATGATACCGCCGGTGCTAAGCAATTCAAAGATGCTTAGCTTACCATCACCATTTGTATCCCCCTGGATATGTGTTAAAAGTCTTTGAGTTGAATCAATAATCTGTAAAAGATTAATCATATTAATCCGGATTAGTGCGTAAAAGTAAACTATCGTTATAGAGTAATTGCCTGAATCTTTTCAACAACTGTGAATGAACGAAAAAAAAGATGCCACGTTGTGACGAGGGATTAAGTTTCAGGATTCTTTAACAAGATTTGAATGCGGGTTCGAAGTTCGAAGTTCGATGTTAAATCGAAGGTTTCCTTGATCTGCGGGGGCTCTCCTTTAAAATCAGAGTTCTGAAGGTATTTGATAAAGGCCATGATTTTATTTCCCAGGATTATATTATTTTGGTATAATTCATCAAGCTTAGCTTGTAAATATGTTTTCGGTCTAGGCATCTACAAAGTTGTGAGCGAAACTCACCATTCGACCTCTTGGCAATAATTAAAAAATTTTTGAACTCAACATTTCCTGATCGTTCAAAACCTCCCGCGACGCAATCCATAACCGATCCTGATAAAGCATTCATTTGATTTCTAAGCTCAAAATCTTTGGCAAGCGCAGTTTCTTCGATCAACTTATCGAAATCATTTGTTTGGATTCTGCCAATTGCCAGATCTCTACGTCTTCAAACCTTTTGATTGTTGCCATAGCGCATTAATTACTGAATTAAGCAACTTCGAACATCAAACATCGAACTATTTCGACGTCGTCCCCGCCTGTTTCACCATCAGGGCCTGAATCTGTTTCATGGTGGCTTCCATTCCTTCAGGGCTTCCATCTAAGAAGATCACATTTCCTTTTCCAAACTCAGCGAAATTTTTAATGGCTTCTGTCCACATGCTGAAAAGGATCACATTGGTATCAAGGTTTGCCTGCTTCATTTGTTCAGCAGCTTCTGTCATACCGCGAGCCACTTCCTGCCTGAATAACGCAACTCCCTGGCCGCGCAATCGTGCAGCTTCTTTTTCTGCTTCGGCAGAAATTTTAATGGCATTTCCCTCTGCTTCGGCTCCTTTTGTTTTTGTGATCAATAGCGCCTGCCCTTCATTTTCTGCAGCTGCTTTCAGATTGTTACTTGCTACCACTTTACTCATGCTATCCAGGATCAATTTATCGAATGTAATATCGTTGATCTGCAGATCCTGTAAATGATAACCCCAACCCTCCAGTACATGATCTACCTGTTCCTTCACAAATTCAACGATCTCTTTTCTCAGGCCGAGGATCTCAGCCTGTTTTTTTGTTGCGACAAATGCTCTTATGTTCCCTTCGATTGTTCTTATCAATGCCTGCATCAGGTCCTTGTCGGCAATAAACTTAAAGGCAACATTTTTTATCGTCTCTTCATCATGGTTCAAAACGGAATAGAGAAGCATTGCCTTGAAATAAACATTGGCCTGGTCGGCAGTTACCGCCTGGAACTCTAATTCCACGGAACGATTTTGAATGGAAACTTTTCGATAAACTGATTCCAGGAGTGGCAGCTTAAAATTCAGTCCCGGTCGTGCCACTCTTCGATATTTGCCAAACATAGTAATCACGCCGACAAAACCCTGGTTAATGGTAAATAGCCCGCTAAAAAAAAGAATAATAAGAACAAATATCCACCAGTAAGTGATTAAAAATTTTCCAAGATCCATATAATAAGTTTTATTGATTAAAATGCTTTTCAAGTAAGAGATGAGAAAAGCAATGACAATCCTTTTTGCCCAGTAATCTTACCTGATCATAAAATCTGGTTGTGTCTTTTCGTCCTCCGACAGCCTCCTTTCGAACCATACCTGTACAAGATTTGCCAACACCTCAACAGATTTCTGCATATCCTGGATGCTCACATATTCATGTTTGCCATGATAAGCCATTTCCCCGGTAAAAATATCAGGACAGGGCAAACCCATAAATGATAATCGCGACCCGTCCGTTCCTCCCCTTGCACTTTGTTTTTTAAATTTTATGTTAGCTCGCTGCATGGCCTCTGCAGCATATTTTTCTATTTGCGGATATTTATTTATCACTTCTTTCATATTGCGATATTGCTCTTTTGTCTCAAATTCATAGGACGAACCAGGATGTTTTCCTACCGCCTGCCTCGCAAATTGCTCGAGCCTCATTTCGTGAAGTTTTAAATTTCTTGTTTCAAAATCGCGAACGATGAATTCCACCTTGGCCTTTTCCACCATGCCTTCGACATATACCGGGTGCACAAACCCCTCTCGACCCTCGCTGGTTTCAGGAGAAAACTCTTCTCTTGGCAAAAGATCTAAGAATGCGCCTGCTACTTTTAGTGCGTTTACCAATTTGCCCTTCGAATAGCCAGGGTGCTCACTGATCCCATGAAAAGTTACCAACGCACTATCAGCACTGAATGTTTCATCAGTAAATGAACCTCTTTCACCGCCGTCTAGTGTATAACCAAAACTGGCCCCGAGTTTTTGAATATCCACCTTATCTACGCCGCGTCCTATTTCTTCATCTGGAGTAAATAAAATTTTTATCGTGCCGTGTTGAACTTCGGCATGCTGGATCAAATAATTCGCGAGATCCATAATGATCGCAAGGCCCGCCTTGTTGTCGGCACCCAGCAACGTTTTACCGGACGCAGTAATAACATCTTCTCCTATTTTTTGCTTTAAATAAGGATATTCCCTGGTGCTAATTACCTGTGTTGGATCATCCGGCAGCACAATATCCTGGCCTTCGTAATTTTTGTGTATGATGGGTTTCACATCACAGCCTGATGAATCAGGAGAAGTATCAACATGAGCGCAAAAACAAATTACCGGTACAATCTTATCCGTAGTTGCAGGGATGGTCGCATATACATAACCCCATTCATCAAGATGAGCATCGCTGATACCAATCTGTTTTAGTTCGTCTACTAATAAGCGGCTCAAATTTTTTTGTTTTTCGGTAGAGGGAATCGTTGTAGAGTGAGGGTCGCTCTGCGTATCTATTTGCACATATCGAATAAATCTTTCCTGAACCGTTGACTGGTACTTTCCAAACATAGTAAAAGTTAAGACCGAATATACAACCATTTGCATTTGCACAAGACGAGGATAGTTTTTACCTTTTACGTTCAAACCAAAATCAACTATATGAAAAAATGGATCATTGGCTCATTAGTGGGGGCTCTTATTGTTTTTGCCTGGCAGTTCCTGTCATGGACTATGATCGGAATTCATTCAGGCGAGGAAAAATATGCATCAGCGCAGGACCAGGTGCTCTCAGCACTTAGTTCGTCCAACCTTGAAGATGGTATGTACATGTTACCTACTACCCAGCCCGGCGCCACCATGCAGGAACAACAAAATCTCATGCAGCAAAATGAAGGCAAACCGTGGGCACGCATCATTTATGTAAAAAGTATGAGCACCAGCATGACAACACCCATCATAACTGGATTCCTTGTAGATATTATACTAGTTGTATTGCTTATTTCAATTCTTGTTCGCGGCGGTCTGCCGAGTTTCACCGGAATTTTCACCGGATCGATCGCAGTGGCTTTGTTCAGCTTTTTATCGGAGCCGTATACACAACATAACTGGTTTAACGTACCATGGTCTGCAATAAAAGGGCATTTGATTGACGCGATTGTCGCCTGGGGGCTTTGCGGTTTGTGGTTGGGCTGGTGGCTAAGAAGGCCAGTGAATTAACAATAAACTGGAAGTTGAATTACAAAAAGCAATGCTTTTATTTATTGCCTTTACGTTAAGTAACAAACTATGGCATAATTATTAATGGTTTTCCGCCAATGATTTCTACGAGCTCAATATCAAAGACCAGGTCTTCACCGGCCAATGGATGATTTGCATCCAGGATCACTGCGTCGTCTTTTACTTCCTCAACTATTACAGGAATATTTTGCCCTGTGCCATTACTCATCATCAATTGCATTCCTTCCTTAATCTCCATATCCTTTGGAAAGCGATCCTTTGGAAACTCGATCAGCATGTCTTCGCTTCTTGCTCCATAAGCTTCCTCAACCGGGATACTGATTGTCTTCTTTTCACCGACCCTCATGCCACTCACACCTTCATCAAAACCCTTGATCACGGACCCGCTGCCTATTTCAAATTCAAGAGGCTCTCGTCCGGCTGAGCTGTCGAAGGTTTCGCCGTTCGTGAGTTTGCCATGATAGTGCACTTTCACTTTGTCACCCTTTTTTGCTTCCTGCATGATTGTCTGTTTAATATAAAATTATGTTACCAACTTTCATTCCACTATTCAACTTTTGTTGTGTCACTCACTTCAACGTTCAGAATTTTACTGAGCAAGACTTGAGAATTAATGGAATATAAAAGGGAGACCGCAAGATAACCCATTATTTCATGCAACTCTCCGAATATTTCCTGTATCTAATAGTTACTTTTGTCGATAGATTACCCCTGATTAACATGATTAATATGAATTTTATTTCTTTGATCTTTTCCTTACTTATCATCCTTACAAACTGTCCGGCGCAGAAAAAACAAGGAACAGCAAACAGTAAAAAACAGGAAGCCCAAAATCAACCACAACTCACCAATCACAACCCAGAAACCAGAATTATACCGGGTGCTGAAAGGATCAATGTTTATATGCCGCTGATCAAGGGCAAGCGAATTGGCATTTTTGCAAATCAGACTTCAACGGTCGGTAATACACATTTGGTCGATACATTAAAAAGGCTTGGAGTCGACATTAAAGTGATCTTTGGTCCCGAGCATGGTTTTCGGGGTACCGCTGATGCAGGCGAAAAAGTGGGAAACTATGTTGATGAAAAAACAGGTGTTCCCATTGTTTCACTGTATGGTAATAAGCGAAAACCGTCGGCCGAAGATCTGAAGGATATCGATATTCTCGTGTTCGATATACAAGATGTTGGGTGTCGCTTTTATACGATCATATCTTCTTTGCAGGATTTCATGGAAGCAGCATTCGAAAACAGCAAGCCATTAATGATACTTGACAGGCCAAATCCAAACGGGTTCTATGTAGATGGGCCTGTGCTCGATCCAAAGTTTAAATCGTTTGTTGGCATGCAGCCCGTACCCATTGTGTATGGAATGACTATCGCTGAGTATGCGTTTATGATAGCAGGTGAAAAATGGCTTTCTGAAAAAGCGAACCAGAAATATGATTATTACCGTACTGCTAATAATTCTCCAGATACGCCATTCCATCTCCAGGTCATAAAATGTGATAATTATACACACAACAGTAAATATGTTTTACCGGTAAAGCCCTCACCCAATTTACCCGAGATCCAATCTATTTACCTGTATCCGTCTACTTGTTTTTTTGAAGGGACGGTTTTTAGTGAGGGCCGAGGTACAGATAAACCATTTGAGATCTTTGGACATCCTTTGTTGTCAAAAGATCTTTATTCCTTTATTCCAAAGCCCAATGAAGGAGCGAAAAGTTCAAAACATTATTTTGAAACTTGCTATGGATGGAACTTGCATGATGAGCCGGATAAGGTATTGAAGGAAGTGAATGGCCGCATTCAATTAAGATGGTTGCTAAATGCCTACAAACTCTTTCCGGGTAAGGATAGTTTCTTCTTGAAAACGAATCACTTTAACCGTCTTGCTGGTAATGATATATTGATGCAACAGGTGAAAGACGGAAAGAGTGAAGAAGAGATCCGAAAGAGCTGGGAACCGGGCTTAACGCAATTTAAAACCATCCGGAAAAAATATCTTCTTTACCCAGATTTCGAATAGATTCATTTTTGATTTTTGACTTTAGATTTTAGATTGCAACAATGAATCCAAATTTTATAATCCCCAATCCAAATTCCGGGACGAGGGTAGTGTTTATGGGCACCCCCGACTTCGCAGTGGCGAGCCTGGATGCATTGATAAAAGCTGGTTTTACCATTGTTGGAGTTATTACAGCTCCCGATAAGCCGGCGGGACGTGGAATGAGAATAAATGAAAGTGCTGTAAAAAAATATGCGGTTAAACATGGATTAAAAATTCTTCAACCAGAAAGATTAAAGAACGAGGAATTTCTTTCTGAATTGAAGTCGTTGGAGGCAGATCTGCAAGCTGTAGTTGCCTTCCGAATGTTGCCTGAACAAGTTTGGAATATGCCGCCAAAAGGAACGATCAATGTGCATGCTTCATTACTGCCGCAATATCGCGGGGCCGCACCGATCAACTGGGCCATTATTAATGGTGAAAAAGAAACAGGTGTCACAACATTTAAGCTACAGCACGAGATTGACACTGGAAATATTTTGTTGCAGGAAAAAATAGAGATTGGTGAAAATGAAACCGCAGGTGAGTTACATGATAGAATGAAAGAGATTGGCGCAGCATTGCTGGTAAGAACAATCGAGGGACTTGATAATGGAACATTAAGCGAAGTGCCCCAATCGTCAATAGTGAATCGTGAATCGTCAATTGAAAACTCCGCTAACTTATCACTCATTACTGATCACTCATTACTTAAGCACGCTCCGAAGATCACCACCCAAACTTGCCAGATTGATTGGCAAAAGTCCGCCGACGACATTCACAATTTGATACGCGGGCTTTCTCCCTACCCTGCTGCTTTTACAGAGTTGGGCGATAAAACACTCAAGATTTTCAAGAGTGAAAAAGAACACGCTCCTCCTACATCACGACCCGGTAAATGGGAGACAGACAGGAAAAGCTATTTAAAGTTTGCTTGTAAGGACGGATATATTCATGTAAAGGAGCTGCAATTGGAAGGAAAGAAAAGAATGACTGTTGAAGATTTCCTAAGAGGATATAGATTTTGAGGCCCATCCGACCTGAAATTTTTAATAACAACAAGAAGACAAAGAAGAAACCCTAGATCTTGGTGAGTCTTTCTTGTCTTAGTGATTTCGTGGCAATAATTCGTATTATTTTGTTTTAACCCAAGACACAGAGTGCTGTCGTAGATTCCTCTTACCAAAGTATCTATACACCTTCCCTTTGGGAAGGTGATCGAAAGAAAGATTCTAATTAAGTAATTGGGAGGGGCCTCGAGATGGCTACCAGCCACTTGCCAGCACGTCCGCCAAATGCATTGTTTTTAACGAATAACCTTTATGCTTTATGTATCCCTCTAAATGCATGAGGCAGGAAAGATCAGTAGAGATCAGGTACTCCGCATCTGTAGCCAGGGCGTTCTCAACTTTTTGCTCCCCCATCGCGATAGAAATGGCTTCAAATTTCACCGCAAATGTCCCACCGAAACCGCAACAGGTTTCTACATCGTTTAACTCAACCAACTCAAGACCTTTTACATTAGCAAGAAGTTTTCTCGGCTCCTGTTTTATTCTGCATTCGCGCAAACCGGAGCAGCTATCGTGATAAGTTGCCTTCCCCTGTAGTTTGGCCCCTACATTGTATACCTGTAAGACCTTTGCCATGAATTCTGAAAACTCATAAGTCCGTTTTGAAAGTTCTTTTATTTCATCGTTAAAAGCGGAATCTCCGAAAAGCTTCGAATAGTAATTCCGGACAAACCCCACGCAACTTGCACTGGGTGCCACAATGTAATCATCGTCTCCAAATGAGTCTTTTGGAACAAAATCTTTGATGAACTTGGTACAAACATCTTTTGCGTCGTCCCAAAAACCGGCATTGAATGCGGGTTGCCCACAACAAGTTTGACTGGAATTGTAAGTAACAACACAACCGGTCTTCTCCAGCACTTTGATCATGTTGAATGCTGTTTGTGGATATAATTGGTCAACAAAACAGGGTATAAAAAGCTGAACGTTCATGCGGATGTAGATTGAAAATTGAAAATTGAAAATTGAGCATTTTTGGACATTTTCTAATTTAATCTAATCTTCAATAATCAATCCTCAACACTCAATACTCAAGTTTATATCATTTTTTAGATGATTGAGTCAATAAGATCATTTTAATCGCAGTTATTGCTGCCTCTTCGCCTTTATGTCCATGAATCCCGCCAATTCTTTCTTTTGCCTGTTCCTCATTGTCGACAGTCAAAACTCCAAAAATGGTGGGAACATCGAGTGTAAGGTTCAACTGAAGTACTCCCTCCGTTACAGCCTTACAGACATAATCGAAGTGCGGAGTGCCTCCACGGATTACACAACCCAAGGCAATAAATGCATCTGGTCGTTTTTTCTTTTTTTTCTTTGAGTGTTCCCAGGAAGTTTTTATCGCAAATGGTATTTCCACGGCGCCGGGAACAGTCAATGTTATAATTTTCTTTACACCAAGCTCTTTTAATTTGAGAAGGGACCCTCTTTCCAATTCATCAACTATACTGGCATTCCATTCTGTTTTTACAATAACAATAAAGGCATCCTTCGGAAGAATGCCTGTATTAGTTTTGAGATTGCTTTTATTAACGTCTGCCATTTGTTTTAAGATTCCAAGGTACAAGGATCAAGACTCAAGCTTTTTTCAATATGGTCGAAAGGATTTTTTTGATCTGGGTGCCTTCATCCATCAATTCGAATCTTTCTTTTTCTAACTCACTGTCACCATCAGTTAAAATTAAATCAAGCCAGTGAAGGCTTTCTTTTGCTTCACGCCGGGAAATTTTGATTCTCATCTTCTCGTCAAGCTTTCCCAAGTCATCAGATTTTCACCAACTGATCCGCTTGATCTGATCACCTGGCGAATGTATTCAGTGTTGATAATACGCCATTTTAGTTTGAGGCAAAAATCACGGACCCTCTTTCCATAATTATGGAACCTATCCTCTAACTCTTGTGAGATCGGTTTAATGGTTAAACTTGATCCTTGTGTCCTGTACATTGTACCCGTGTCTTGCGCCTTGTACCTTGTGCCTTAAGTCAAACTATTCAGTACTATAAAC
>Ga0207689_10004598_pt1 | contig 12488 bp, 12 predicted proteins | sample KBSMisM52_FD_184312 | JGI IMG/M metagenome (GOLD analysis project Ga0207689, IMG submission 184312) | Miscanthus rhizosphere microbial communities from Kellogg Biological Station, Michigan, USA - KBS Miscanthus M5-2 (SPAdes) (version 2) | ecosystem: Host-associated > Plants > Roots >... | reverse complement strand
GTGTGCGTGTCGGATGCCGGCTCTGGATTCGACCCTGCTCACGCCATCGGCGGCGGACTCGGCTTGATCAGCATGCGCGAACGGGTTCGCTCCGTCGGCGGAGACTTCACAATCGAAACTGCTCCAGGATCGGGAACTCGGCTCCGGGCGCTACTCCCGCTTCCGCGCCATGCCGGCGACAACACCGCGTCGCGCGACGATCTTCGTCACGTCGCGCGGAACCTGTCGGTCTCATCGGAGTAACGGCTGCTACCGCTTGGTGTTCGAGGAATCGCCGGTTGAGCGTCGCGCCTTCGTCGCAGGCTCGACGGTGGCTCACTGGCGGCACTCGTGCATCTCCGAGCCCGAGAGGAGGTCGAACATGAAGTCGACAGCAATCGAGGGGCTGCACGGCGTCCGCTACCAGAGCACTGATGTCCAGCGTGCCGCCGATTTCTACACCACACACCTCGGCTTCAAGCTGGAGCACCAGCAGTTGCCGGCGTTCGCGTCCGTGTCGCTTGGCGATTTCACGCTGCTGCTGAGCGGGCCCGGCGCGTCGGGCTCGCGGCCGATGCCGGATGGACGGGCCCAGCAGGCAGGCGGATGGAACCGGATGGTCCTGCGTGTGAAGGACGTCGCGGCTGAGATCGAGCGCCTGAAGTCGGCGGGCGTGACGTTCCGCAATCAGATGGAGAGCGGTCCGGGCGGCCGGCAGGTGCAGATCGAGGATCCCGACGGGAATCCGATTGAGCTCTTCGAGCCGGGTCGCCAGGGCCGGTAGGATACGGCCATGCACACATCCACTCGGTTCGTGTCCGTGCTCGCCGCGTTGGTGGCCGCCGCCGTCATGACGGGGCTGGCGCAGCAGGCCGCGCGATCGACGCCGCCCGCTGCCGCTGCTCCGGCGGATGCGACCGCTCGCATCGTCGCGGCGGCGCAGGCGGTGCTGGCCACGCTCGACGACGCGGGCCGGGCGACGGTGCAGTTCCCACTCGAGGGGCCGCAGACGACGCGCTGGTCGAACCTGCCGTCGCCGATGTTCGAGCGGCGCGGGCTGCGGCTGGCCGATCTCACCGAGCCGCAGCGCGCTGCCGTCATGAAGTTGCTGGCCTCCGCGCTGAGCCGCGACGGCTACCAGAAGGTGCTGAACATCATGGACGGCGACGAGGCGCTGCGGTTGGGCGGCGGCGGGCGCGGCCGCGGAGGTCCAGGCGGACGCGGCGGCCCCGCCTTCGGGCGCGATCAGTACTACCTCGCATTCCTCGGCACGCCTTCCACCACGCAGCCATGGCGGCTGCAGTACGGCGGCCATCACCTCGCGATCAATCTGACGCTGGGCGGTAGCCAGGCGAGCATGACGCCCAGCTTGCCCGCGGCACAGCCGGCCTCGTTCACGGTCGAGGGGCGGACCGTGCGGCCGCTCGGCGACGAGAACGACAAGGCCTTTGCCCTGGTGAACGCGCTCGACGGCACGCAACGCGGGCAGGCCATCCTCAACTACCGCGTCGCGGACCTCGTGCTCGGACCGGGTCAGGACGGGCGGACGATTCAGCCGGAAGGGCTGCGCGCGTCGTCGATGGCGCCGGCGCAGCAGGCAATGCTGCTGGGCCTCATCGAAGAGTGGGCCGGCATCATGACCGAGGCGTATGCCGGCCCGCGCATGGCGGAGATCACGAGCAACCTGCCGCAGACCTGGTTCGCGTGGAGCGGCCCCACCACCAACGGCAGCGCGGCCTACTTCCGCGTGCAGGGCCCGACCATCGTGATCGAGTACGCGCCGCAGGGCGGCGTCGATCACATTCACACGATCTATCGCGACCCGACCAACGACTACGGAGCGAAGCTTGCGCGGCGGTAGCGCCGCCCTGCTTGGGATCCTCGTCGCACTGCTGCCCACCTCGGGCACCGGGGTGTCCGCGCACCGGCTGGACGAGTATCTCCACGCGGCCCGCCTCGCGATCGGCCCCGCCGGCGTGCGGCTCGAGCTGAGTTTGACGCCGGGTATCGCAGTGGCCGACGCGGTGATCCGGGACATCGATACCGATCGCGACGCGGTGCTCTCGCAGGCTGAACGTCGCGCCTACGCGCAACGCCTGCTGAGCGGCCTCTCCCTGCGTATTGACGACGGCGCAGTGCCACTGCAGCTGGCGGTGGCGGACTTCCCCGCCGTCGCGACGCTTCGCGGCGGCGACGCGGCCATCGTGCTGCGGATCGACGCGCGCCCGCCGCACCTCACGGCGGGCGCCCATCGCGTGTCCTTCCGGAATGGCAACGCGACGCACGGAGCCGTCTATCTGGCCAACGCGCTGCTTCCCGAGGATCGGCGTATCGCGATTACCGGCATGCAGCACGCGATGGACCAGAGCGGCCTGATCGTCGCGTTCACCGTGCGCCCGTAGTGCGCTTTCTCGAGCGACGGGCTCAGCTGAGACGCGAACGCACAATCAAACCCACCGGGTCGCGGCGATAAATCTTGAGGGCGAGCTCGCGCGCCGCCGCAGCGGCGGCCTTGTCGCCGGCCTTCTCGGCCGCACGCAGTCGATTCAAGGCGCAAATCACGTCCTCGGCCGAACACTTGCCAAACTCGGCCAGCGCCCCCGCGGTGTCGCGCTTGGCCATCGCCAGCAGCGCGCGGCCGTTGTGCATCATCGACTGCACGAAGGCGTTGTTCGGCTGCGCCATCGCCTCGGCGTCGAGCGCCGCCGAGGTCTTCGCGGCCGCGGCGGCGTCGCCGCCCTGCGACTCGATGATCGCGCGCACCCGCAGCGCCTGCGGGCGGACAGCGCTCGCCACACCAGGGGTCACTTTGCCTCCGTCCGCGGCCGCGACCACCGCGTTAAGTGCTGCCAGCGCCTCGCGCGTGCGTCCCGCATCCAACTGCGTGAGCCCGCGAACAATGCCCACGAACGCGACGTCGTCCGGCTGGAGACCCGGAGCTTTCTCCATCGCCTCGAGCGTCTTGAGCGCGCCCGCGAAATCCTTTTGCGCGGCCTGGGCGCTGGCGAGGTCGTTGTCGAGGGTCAGCTTGTCCACCGGACGCGACGCGATCTCACGCCCCTTCATCAACGCCGCGCGGCCGCCAGCCCAGTCGCCGGCGTAGAACTTCGCGTAGGCGATGCCCTGCTGCGCGGGCCAGAACTGCGGCGCCATCTCGGCGGCTTTCTGAAACGCGGCTTCGGCGTCCTTGAAGCGGCCAGCGCCCATCAACGCCTCGCCCAGCGAATCCTGCGCGTTGGCCTCCTGCGGCTGAATGCGCGTGTACTGCTCGAACGCCGAAATCGCGGTCGAGGTGTCACCCTGGCGCAGCGCGGCGTAGCCAAGCTGGTTCTGGGCGCCGCCGTTGGACGGGTTCAGCTCGGTCGCCTTCTTCAACGCCTGCTGCGCCTCGGCATACTTCTGCTCCCCGAGCAGCTCGGTGCCGAGCAGCATGAAGCCCTGGTAGTCGCCCGGCGCGACTTCGGTGACGCGCGTCAGCGCGGCCGCGGCCTTCACCTGATCGCCGCGCCGCTGGGCCACGGTGGCTTCTATCAGCAGGCGTTCGGCCTCGGGCAGGCTGGCCGCCGCCGCGAGGGCGTCCTCCATTTCCTTTACCCCTTCCGGGCCTGGCACGCCGGTACCGTGCAGCGCCTTCGCTGATACGAACTGCGGATCGAGCGCCAGCGCCTGCTTCATCTCCTCGAGCCCTTCGGCCGTCCGCGCGTTCTCCAGAAGGGTGAGGCCCTTCTGGTAATGGGCGAGCGCCTCGGGCGACTTGGTGGTAATCGGAATTTTCGCGGGGGCGGGCGCGGAAGCGGTGGAGGGAGTCGAGGTCGATGACGACGAGCAGGCCGACAGCAGCAGCGCACAGGCAAGCAGAGGCAGGCTCTTCATAGCTGGTCCTTTGTATCCGGAGACTGGCCGATGATACTGCTGGCATGGCATCCGTACCGACCATTCACCAGGTCGCGAAGCGGGCCGGTGTCTCGACCGCGACCGTATCGCGCGTCCTGACGCATCCCGCCATCGTCGCGCCCGCGACGCGCCAGCGCGTCCTGCGGGCGGTCGAGGCGCTCGGCTACACGCCGAATTCCGCCGCGAGCAACCTGCGCACCCTGCGTGCCCACAAGCTGCTGGTCACGGTGCCCGACATCTCCAACCCGTTCTTCTCGCTGATCCTTCAGGGTATCGAGGACTCGGCATTGCGCGCCGGCTACTCGGTGCTCGTGGGCGATACGCAGCACGACGAGCAGCGCGAGGAGGGCTACGCGCGCATGCTGAAGCGGCGCGAGGCCGACGGCCTGATCTTCCTGGGCCACCGCCTGCCGAAGGAGGCCGCGGCCATGGTGCGCGCGGCGGCGCCGGCGTGCGCGCCGGTGGTGAACGGGTGCGAATTCAGCCCGCGCCTCGGCATCCCCGGCGTGCACATCGACAACGCCAGGGCCGCCGCCGAGGCGATGGCGCATCTCTACAGCCTCGGCCATCGCCGGATCGGCGTCGTGACCGGACCGCTGGTCAGCCCGCTCAGCCGCGATCGGCTGCACGGCGCCACGCTGCAGGCCCGCCGAGCCGGTGCGGGCCGCGGGCTGGTGGTCGTGCAGGGCGACTTCTCGATCGAATCCGGGGTCGCCGCGGGCGAGCGGCTGTTCAAGAGCCGGCCGGCGGCGACGGCGGTCTTCTGCTTCAACGACGAGATGGCGATCGGCGTCCTGAACGCCGCCCGCCAGCGCGGGCTCGTGGTGCCGCGCGACGTGTCGGTGATCGGATTCGACGACATCCGCTTCGCGCAGTACACGGAGCCGCCGCTCACCACCGTCGCGCAGCCGATGCGCGAGATCGGCGAGCGCCTGGTCCGGATGATCCTGGACATCCTCGAGGGCGGGGTCACGAATCCGGCGTCGATCACGCTGCCCCATCGGCTCGTTCTGCGCGCCACCACCGCCCGTCGGCGTACGCGATAATCCGGGCGATGCCCGTTGCCGTCGGCACGCAGTTGGGACCGTATGAGGTTATGTCGGTCCTCGGCGCTGGAGGCATGGGCGAGGTCTACTGCGCGCTCGACACGCGGTTGAACCGCCGCGTGGCCCTCAAAGTGCTCCCCGCCGCGAGCACCCTCGACGCCGATCGGCTGCAGCGCTTCGAGCAGGAAGCGCGCGCCGCCTCGGCACTGAACCACCCCAACATCGTCACCATCTACGACGTCGGCGGCGCGGACTCGCTGCGCTACATGGCGATGGAGCTCATCGAGGGCTCGACGCTGCGCTCGCTCATCGCGCACGGGCTGCTGCCGCTGCCGCAGGCGCTGCAGATCGCGGCGCAGATCGCGCGCGCGCTCGCCAAGGCACACGACGCCGGCATCGTGCACCGCGACCTCAAGCCCGAGAACGTGATGGTGACGCGCGACGGCTACGTGAAGCTGCTGGACTTCGGCCTCGCCAAGCGCCAGCTGCCGCCGGATCCGGACGCGCAGACCGGCGTCGTCACCACGCCCGACCTGTCGACCACGCCGGGCCTCGTGCTCGGCACCGTCGGCTACATGTCACCCGAGCAGTGCCGCGGCGCCGCGGCGGACTTCCGCACCGACCAGTTCGCCCTCGGCGCCATCATCCACGAGATGGTGAGCGGCGAACGGGCGTTCGGCGGCGACTCGCCGGTCGAAGTGCTGACCGCCATCATGCGCGACATGCCGCCGGCGCTGTCGTCGATGCGCCCGGTGCCGCGGGCGCTCGACACCATCGTGCTCAAGTGCCTGGGCAAGGACGCCGCCCGGCGCTACGACTCGACGCGGGATCTCTCACGCGAACTGGAGGACGCGCTGCGCGAATCGGCAGTGCCGTTCAGCAGCGCCACCGGCGCCATCGACCTGCCGCGGGCCGAACGCCGCGCCACGCCGGGGCCGTCGATCGCCGTGCTCGCCTTCGCGGACATGAGTCCCGGGCGCGACCAGGAATACTTCTGCGACGGGCTCGCCGACGAGCTGATCTCCTACGTCGGCGCGCTCGACGGCGTCCGCGTGGCGTCGCGCATCGCGGCGTTCCAGTTCAAGGGGCACCAAATCGACGTCGCCGAGATCGGCCGCCGCCTCAACGTGGCGACGATCCTCGCCGGATCCGTCCGCAAGGCCGGCAACCGTCTGCGGATCACGGTGCAGCTCACCGACGTGCGCAACGGCTTTCAGCTCTGGTCCGAGCGCTACGACCGCGACCTCGACGACGTGTTCGCCATCCAGGACGAGATCGCGCGGGCGATCGTCGACAAGATGCGCGGCCAGCTCACGCAGGCCAGCATCAGCGACATCCTCGATCAGCGGTCGAAGCGGCGCACCGACGATCCCGACGCGTATCAGGCCTACCTCCGCGGCCGCTTCTTCTGGAATCAGCGGACACCCGGCTCGCTGCAGCAGGCCATCGGCCACTTCCAGAAGGCGGTCGAGCACGATCCCGGCTACGGCCTCGCCTATACCGGGCTCTCCGACACGCTGAACCTGCTCGGCTACTACAACGTGCTGCCGCCCTCGGAGGCGTATCCCAAGGCCAAGAGCGCATCCGGCCGGGCGCTGCAGATCGACGCGGAGCTGGCCGAAGCGCACGCCTCGCGCGGCTTCTCGCAGCTGATGTTCGACCACGACTGGACCGGCAGCGAGCAGTCGTTGCGCCGCGCCATCGAGATCGACCCGTCGTATGCGAGCGCGCACCAGTGGCTGGCGTGGGTCCTGTTCCCGCAGCGGCGGCTCGATGAGGCGTTGCGCTCGGTGCGAAAGGCGGCGGAGCTGGATCCGCTGTCACCCGTCATCGGCTGTCATCATGCCTACGCGCTCGAGCTGCTGGGGCGCCGGCCGGAGGCGGTGGAGCAGCTGAAAACGACGCTGATGCTGAACCCCTCATTCGGGCTGGCGCATTTTCATCTGGGCTGTCTGCGCCTCGCCGAAGGCCACTTCGAAGACGCGGTGCAGTCGCTGCGCGCGGCCGTGGATGCGTCGGGCGGGCGCATCGGCGTCGGCTATCTGGGGCAGGCGTTCGGTGTCGCGGGCCGCGTGGACGAGGCACGCGCGGTGCTGACGCGCCTCGAGGACGACGCCAGGACACAGTACACGTCGCCACTCGACTTCGCGCTCGTGCACGCCGGGCTGGGCGAGAGCGATCAGCTGTTCGAGCGGCTGGACCGGGCGTTCGACGACCGCGTCAGCGACATGATCCGCATCAATCTGCTGCCGTGGCCCGCAGCGATCAGGGCCGACGCAAGATTCGACGCGCTCCTCCGCCGGCTGAACGCGGCGGCTTGACTCCCGCACGCCCGGGCTGGCAGCACAGAGCTAAGCACGACTGACGAGCCGAGGCGGCGTCCGTCAGGTGGCGCGCGTTGTGCACAAGCCAGTGCAGAGGCTTCATGCGTCGCGCCGCCGCCATCGTCATCACCCTCCTCATCGGCTCGGCCGTCGCCTTCGGCGCGTCCGATTGGCGCGCGCCTGCGACACTTCCGGTCCAGGCTGCGAACGCGCTGTCCAGCAGTCTCACCGCCGCGAGCGGCCACGCCTCGCACGTGTGGCGCGACACGCCGCCCGTGAACGCCGACGGCACGGTGAACGCCTACGTCGAGATCGCGCGAGGCGACCGCCGCAAATGGGAATTCAACATCGCGGCGAACCGGCGCGCCGTCGATCGCACGCTGCCGGAAAGCGTCGGCGGCTACCCGGTCAACTACGGGTTCGTGCCGCAGACCATCTCCTACGACGGCGACCCCTTCGACGTGCTGGTGCTGGGCCCGCCGATCGAAGGCGGCCAGCTGGTCAAGGGCGTGATCGTCGGCCTGATGCGGATGGAGGACGAGAAGGGTGTCGACTCCAAAGTGGTGATTTCACGAACGGGACCCGACCACCTCCCGCTCCATGCCCTCACAAGCGACGAGCAGCAGCGGATCGGCGATTACTTCAAACGCTACAAGATTCACGAAGAGGGCAAGTTTTCGCGGGTGCCGGGCTGGGGCGGCACGGCCGAAGGTCTGTCCTACGTGACGACCACCCACGACTTCTTCACCACGTGCCGTGGCCTGACGGAGAGCACCTGCACGCTGTCTACATCACCATCAACGCGGTGATGGTGGTGCGATAGGCCACCTCTTCGTAGGCGCCGAGCACGTCGCGCAGGCCGACCACGCGCGTGGCGAGCAGCGCCGGATCGTAGCGGCGGGCGTGGAGCATCTCGACGAAGCGCGGGATGTCGCGCATCGGATTGGCGCCGCCCGCCTGGCCGCCCGAGTGGGTGACGCCGCCGATCGCGAACAGGAACGCCGGCAGCGTGATGGTGCCGCGGACGAGACCGGTGGTGATCACGTGGCCCCCGGCCGACGCCATCTGATACGCCTGCTGCATCGGCAGGATGCCGCTCGGGTCGGGCCCTTGTTCGAGCTTCGGCCGCACGAACTCGGCGCCCGCCGCCTCCACCACGAGATCGGCGCCGGCGCCGCTGCGGCGTCCGCCGGAATCGCGGCCGCCGGCCCACGTGCGATTGGTCGGACCAGCCGTGAGCGCGCGGACGCGCTCGATCAGCTTGTCGCCCTCGACGTTCGGATCGAGCACGTGCGTGGCGCCCACCTTCATGGCGACGTCTCGACGCGTCTTGATCGGATCGATGCCGATGATGATCGACGCGCCACCGATACGGGCGCCCTGCACCGCGCTCAGACCGAGCGGTCCGCACCCCACCACGGCGACGGCGGAGCCGGGCGCCAGCGTCGCCAGCGTGCCGGAGGTCGTGGCGCCCAGCCCGGCCACGCTGACACAGCTGCACACCATGCCGAGGTCCACGTTGCTGGCCTTCGACACCACCGGCACGATCCACTCCTCCCACGTCACCATCAGCTCACTCAGGCCGCCGATGTGCGAGTTGGAGTAGACGGGCGTGCCGTCGCGCAGGTCGGCCACCGGGATGAGGTCCGACGCCAGGTTGCGGCCGAGGAGCTGACAGATGTCGGCGCGGCCCCGCAGACAGTGGTAGCAGGAGCCGCACTGCGGCGTGCCCGACACGCAGACGCGATCGCCGACCTGCACGCGCCGCACTTCCGGTCCCACCGCTTCGACGACGCCGATGCCGCCGTGCCCCTGAATGAGGGCCATGTTGTCGGTGCCCACGAGCGTGCCGCCCACGGCGGCGGCGTTTGCCGGCGCGGCGGCCCCAGTGGGCGGCGCCGCCTGAATCCCGAGCACGACGCCGACGTTCGAGTAGCAGAGGTTGGTGGCCTCCGTGCGCACGACGACCATGCGGCCGGTCACCGGACGCAGCTTGACGTCCTGCAGCGTGGTCCGCTTCGGGCCCGTGCCGCGCGACACCCACGCGCGGAACGTCCGGCCAGTAACGACGGCCGGCGCCTGGCCCTGCGCGCCGGGCGTGGCTCCGGCCGCGAGGGCGGCCGCGCCCGCGGCGGCGGCCGCCGCGCCTTTCTTCAACAGACCGCGGCGGGACAGGTCGGGTGAATCTGACGACATGATGGGCTCAGCCTACTACGGCCGCCGGTAGTAGACGCTGACGTTCTTGAACGGGCGCCCGTCCGGCGTCGTGCCACTTTGCGTGAAGGTAATCGACGTGCCGTCCGGCGCCAGCGCGCGGCGCCAGTGATCCACGATGCGGCCGTCGCGCTCGAGCGCGCTGTCGATGGTGCGCTCGTCGACCTGCGTGAGCACGAGCCGTGCTCCCCCGCCGATATCGCGCCCGACGCCGTCGAGCGGGCCGCCGTAGGTGAACTTCAGCAGCCTCCCGTCGGGATCATCGGCGTCGAGATGAAAGGTCAGCCCCGCGTCCGCGCGCTCGATGGTGTAGAGCGCTCGGCGGCCCGGCCGGCCGTGCTCGTAGCGGAGCGTGGCTGGGTCGAGCTGCCACACACCGAGCCACGCCTCCAACGGCGGGGCCATCGCATCACTCTAATTCGCTCGTCCGGCCGGGGCGGGCGGATTGATCACCGCGCCATCCCAATGCTCGACCAGCTTGCCGTTACGCACGCGGAAGACATCGAACGTGAACACCTCGTACCACGTGCCGGGCGCGGCAGTGGGATCCTGACGGAAGTTCTTGTGGATCACCGTGACCACGTCGCACTCGGCCGTCACGACCTCGAGCGGGTTGCCGGCAGGCGGCTGCGGCCCTTCGGCCTGACCGCGTCCGGGCCCAGGGCCGCCTTGACGAGGCGGGCCGCCGAAGCGCGACTTGAAGTAGTCGTAGTCGCTCAAGCCGGCTTCACGCCCGCCTTTGACGAACGCCGGGTTGTGCTGTTTGTACGTGGGGTCGGCGAGCGCCACGCGATCCGCGCCGGGGCGGAAGAACTCGATCGCCACTTTCTTGTTTGCGTCCAACTCGGCGGGTGTCGCCTTGCAGCCAGGTTGCGGCGCCACCGTCTGTGCCTGGGCCACGACGGGCGCAACAACCAGCGCGGCTGCCGCCATGACTCGATGGAAGAGTTTCACGACACGCATGTCTGCCTCCTCGGTGCGGTAGTCTGGGCATACCCTACTGCAGCGGGAGCGTGATGATGAATATTCGACGATCGCTGAGCTGGCTGGCGGCCGCAGCCATGCTCCTCACGGTGCACGCCGGTATCGCATCGGCGCAGACGACGGACACCACTCTCGGGATCAGCTATTCATTCCTCCGCTTTATCGAAGACCCGGACTTCAACCTGCCGGTCGGCTGGCTGCTCTCGTTCGCCAAACCGATCGATCGCTCCGCGATTGCGCTGGTCGGAGAAGTCGCCGGGAACTACCGCTCGGAGTTCGGCGAAACGCTCAAAGTGCACACCTTTCAGGGCGGGTTGCGCCTGTCGGGGCGCACGGCCCCGGGCGTGGGCCCGTTCGCGCAGTTTCTGCTCGGCGGCATGAACTCGGGGTGCTGTGGCGGCTCCTCGACCAACTTCATGATCGAGCCGGGTTTTGGCGTGGACCTGGCGATGAGCCGAGGCTTGGCGTTCCGCGGCGGCATCTCGTTTCCAATCGCCTTCGGCGACGGGGACGCGATCACGTCGCTGCGGCTTCAGGCCGGCGTCGTGCTGCCGATCTCCTCGCGCTGAGAGCGCCGGCGGCGCGACAGCCCGAGCGACGCCGCCAGGCGCGACAGCTCGTCGTCGAGCGCCGCGGCAAACCCCCGGTCGCGCGGCGGGCGCCCGGCCACGAAACGGACGTCGGGGCTGATCCCGCCGTCCACGGCGGCCACGTTCGCCCACCCCACCACTCGGTCGCGCCAGAGCAGCGGCAGGGCGTAATACCCCAGCCGGCGCTTCGGCACCGGCGTATAGGCTTCGAAGCGGTATTCCCATCCCCACAGCAGCTCGAAACGCGGACGGTCCCAGACGATCGGATCGAAGGGCGCCAGCAGGCGCACCGCGTCGTCGATCACCGCGTCGCCCGGGCGCTCGGCGGGCGGCCAGTACCAGTCGACGCCGTCCACGCGCGCGTGCGCCAGCCGCGCCTTGGCCCGCTGCACCGCCCGGTTCAACTCGGTAGCCCACTGCGGCACCGCGTAGCGCAACCGTTTGACCAGCCGGTTGAGGCCCGACGCGGTGAGCGGCGCATACTTCTCGACCACCACATCCGTCAGCGCATCCACGCGCGCCCGCCGCGTCGCCGCGTCCCGCGCCAGCGACTCGTGTTCGTGCGCGGCATACACGCGAATGCCGGCGTCGCGCCGCACCACGCGCAGCAGGCCGCGATAGTGCATCTGGTCGAGCAGGTGCGTCGTGGCGTTCGACGAGCCGCCCCAGTAGTTGGTGACGGTGCCGAGCCCGAAGTGCCCGTCCACTTCCCGGGGATGGACCTCGCCGTGCTCGCGCACGAAGGCCAGCAGCGCCTTGACGTGGCGTCCGCGCCCCGAAGACCAGGGCGTGGGGCCGCCGCGCGGATGCATCAGGCGCGAGACCGCGCCGGAGACGAACCCATAGTTCACGAAGAAGTCCTCGTGGACGTCGAGCCGGTCGTAAAGACGCTCGAGGTCTCCCGCGCGGTACTTGGCCACGCGGTGGCGGAGGGTGAGGTCCTGGGCCCGCGCGGGGGCCCGGATCGGATCAGCCTGCACGAACCCGAGCCGGTCGATCGCCCGCTGCAACGTGGTTGGCGCGAAGAGGCTCCGGGCCACCGCATAGCGCCGCAGGCTCTCGAGCGTTGGACGGTCGGTCACCACCTCCGATCGTATTCCCACGCTCATCTCCTTTTCGGCTGGCGCAACCGTACCGCCGGGACGTATACTCCCGCCGCTTTCACAGGGTCTACCTCGTACGAGCTAGCGGGGGAACTGGAGGGTCGAGATGGGTCGTCTTCTGCGTGCCTGTTTGCCTGGTCTCGCCGCGCTTCTCCTTGGCGCGAGCGCGGCTGTGGCGCAAGTCGGATCCACTGCTCAAATCACGGGCACCGTCCGGGACTCGAGCGGCGCCGTCCTCCCGGGTGTGGATGTCACCGCGGTTCAGACCGACACCGGATTCCGCCGCGCGGCGGTGACGGAGGCGAGCGGGCTCTTCGTGCTCTCCAACCTCCCAGTGGGGCCGTACCGGCTCGA
>Ga0207689_10004594_pt1 | contig 12492 bp, 14 predicted proteins | sample KBSMisM52_FD_184312 | JGI IMG/M metagenome (GOLD analysis project Ga0207689, IMG submission 184312) | Miscanthus rhizosphere microbial communities from Kellogg Biological Station, Michigan, USA - KBS Miscanthus M5-2 (SPAdes) (version 2) | ecosystem: Host-associated > Plants > Roots >... | reverse complement strand
TACAGGGTATGCTTCGCCGGTTATCTTTTCAATGATCAAGGCAAGCAGCGCATAGTTTGTATTTGAATAATGAAAGCGCCGGTCGGGGAATGCTTCTTTATTTGGTTTAAGCGTATATAAAGAATTCAACACATCCTGGTTTGTAACCATTTTGGTTTTGTCCCATTTTAAATTGTCCAGGTAGTGAACATAGTTTGGTAAACCACTGCGATGATCCAATAACGTTTTTACAGTAACACCGGGGTAAGGAAAACCGGGGAAGAATTTTCCAAGCGTATCGTCAAGATTCAACTTTCCCTGTTGTACCAGTTGCAGCACCGCCGTGCCCGTAAACGTTTTTGACGCAGAAGCGATATGCATGGGTGTTTCCGCCGTGAGTGAATCTTTTACACGGAGATCACGAAATCCCTGGTAGGATTCATAGACTATAACGCCGTTTTTGGCTACCAGCAAACCACCATTGAAACCCCTGTGCAGCAAATTGTTTTCAAAATGCCGCTTCACAAGATCATGATAGTAATTATATTCCTTTGTGCTGAGGTCGCCGATTGTGGCCGAAACTTTCCTGACCGAGTCTTCTCTGTGTATTGAGGTCGGATTACTTGGCTGGCTCATCGAGTTGCACCCGCCCGCCAGCACGGCGATTGCAATTGCGTAGAAAATGGTCTTCAAAAGGATTCAATTTAGGGTTACAGGCAAATTTATCATTTGCTTTTGTAACAACGTAATATTTAGCACTTTATTTTTCACCACTTCTACGGATATTTGCAAAATGGAACAGGGAAAAACGAGTTATCCGAAAGAAAAAGTACGGATTTTATTTTTGGAAAATATCAGTGACACGGCGGTAAAAAACTTCAGGACAAACGGTTACACAAAAGTCGAAAAAATATCAAAAGCACTCACAGAAGAGGACCTGATCCGCGAGATCAAAGATGTGCACATCCTCGGTATACGATCCAAAACAAAAATTACTGCAAATGTTCTCGATGCGGCAAAAAAGCTGCAGGCGATCGGTTGTTTCTGTATCGGTGTAAACCAGGTGGATCTTCAGCACGCCACAAAAAACGGTGTAACTGTTTTCAACGCACCATATTCCAACACGAGATCGGTGGCTGAACTGGTGATTGGTTTATCTATAATGCTCATTCGACGCATACCCGATAAAAACAAAGCCGCTCATAATGGTATCTGGATGAAAGAAGCAAAAGGCAGCTACGAATTGCGGGGTAAAACGCTGGGTATTATCGGTTACGGAAATATCGGTTCGCAGGTCAGCGTACTCGCCGAGGGGATGGGCATGAAAGTTTTGTTTTATGACGTAGAAACAAAACTGCCTTTGGGCAATGCCGAAGATGCTCATTCATTAAAAGAATTGGTGAGCCGTGCAGATATTATTACACTGCATGTGCCCGAAACGCCGCAAACCAAAAACCTTATCAATAAGAATGTATTAAAGCATTTTAAAAAAGGTTCGATATTGATAAATTATGCGAGAGGTGAAGTGGTGGACCTGGATGCGTTGAGTAAAGCGTTGCAGGAAGAACAACTGGGCGGCGCTGCAATTGATGTTTTTCCCTGGGAGCCTGAAAAAAACGGCGACCGGTTTGAAACGGCATTACAGAATTTACCTAACGTGATCTTAACACCGCATATCGGCGGCTCTACAGAAGAAGCGCAACAGAATATTGGCGAAGATGTGAGTGCGAAATTGTTTAATTATTTAGAAAAAGGAATAACATTCGGTTCGCATACCGTGCCTGCATTGTCATTGCCGCCGCAGGAAAAGGGGCATCGTATTTTGCATATACACAAAAACGTACCGGGAGTTTTATCTGAAATCAATACACAGCTCTCCAGGAATAATATCAATATAGTCGGACAGTTCCTTAAAACGAACGATGAAATTGGGTATGTAGTACTGGATGTTGACCGCAAGTTGTCTACAACTGCCTTCCATTTATTGAAAGAAGTGAAGCATACGATTAAAGTGAGGTTATTATATTAATCCAAACCGATGGCAAACGATACAATTAAAAATCTGCTGGAAGCATTGGAAGTTTCCCCCGAAAATGTGCCGCTGCGGCTTCATCTCGCAGAGTTGATGCTGAACGATAAGATGTTTAATGAGGCAGGGGAACAGTTCAGTGATGTGTTGAAAAGGAGTTATGGCAATCTGAAAGCGCAATTGGGATTGGCTAATTGTTATTTCAATACAGGAAAATATTCCGCTGCTATAATTATTTATGAGCAGATCGGAAGTAAACTTCCTGTTGATGACCAGGTACGTTTTGTAAAGTGCCTGATCAAGGAAAACTCGTTGCAACAGGCTATAGAGACATATCAAAAGTTACTGGCAGTTGATCCTTTATTCAATGATGATGAGATAGATAATTACCTGCGGCTCCCTTCATCCGGTATCAGCCTGGCCGATGAATTGACAGAAGCAGACTTTGATGAAGAAGCCGGCTACTTCATGGAAAAACCAAAATGGAAATTCAACGACGTGGGTGGCATGCAACGGGTGAAAGATGAAATCTCGATAAAGATCATTCAGCCGTTAAAGAACCCGGACCTTTATAAAGCTTTTGGCAAGAAAGCTGGTGGTGGTATTTTGTTGTATGGCCCGCCCGGTTGCGGTAAAACATTTATTGCAAAAGCAACCGCCGGTGAAATAGATGCGAAGTTTATCAATATTGGTTTGCATGATATACTGGATATGTGGGTAGGCAATAGTGAGAAAAACCTGCATGAAATATTTGAAATGGCAAGGCGCAACAAACCTTGTGTGTTATTCTTCGATGAAGTGGACGCAATGGGTGCCAGCCGCAGTGATCTGAAACAATCGGCCATGCGGCATGTGATTAACCAGTTTTTAGCTGAATTGGATGGCGTTGAATCAGATAATGAAGGCGTTTTAATATTAGCCGCTACAAATGCACCGTGGAGTGTTGATCCTGCCTTTCGTCGTCCCGGACGTTTCGACCGTATCATTTTTGTGGAACCGCCCGATGAGTCTGCGCGGGAAGAAATATTCCGGACAATGCTTAGCGGCAAACCTGTTGATGATATCGATACCGGTAAATTGGCAGCCGCAGCAAAAGATTATTCCGGTGCAGATATCAATGCGGTTATTGATATTGGTGTGGAAGAAAAGCTGAGAGAAAGTATGAGCAAGGGAAACATTCAGCCCATCACCACGAAAGATATACTGAAGGCGATAAAACAACATCGCCCGACAACATTGGAATGGTTTACTTCGGCACGCAATTATGCCTTGTATGCAAATGAATCCGGCCTGTACGATGACATTTTGAAATATCTGAAAATAAAAAAATAATGTCGGATATCACAGGCTTCCTGGAACGTGCCGATCTTTTGCTGAACCAGGGAAGACCGAAAGAAGCCGAAACCTGGGTAAGGAAAGTGCTTGAATCGGAGCCTGAAAATGATTATGCACTATCGGTACTGGGCCGTTGTTTTCTCAACAGCAAACGATACGATAAAGGAATAGAAGTTATAAAACAGGCTATTTCATTAGATCCTGAAATTCCTCATTATTACTATCTCGCGGCATTTGGTCACTATCAAAAAAATGAACGGCCGGCCGCAATCGCTTATCTTAATAAAGCCATTGTATTAAATCCTTACTATGCCGAATACTTCGGTTTGCTTGCGTTTGTATTTATCGATGAAAATGATTTTAAGCAGGCATTGAGTAAATCCAATGAAGGACTGGCGATAGATGCGGAAAATATTACCTGTCTGAATGCGCGATCTACCGCATTAAACAAACTGCGCATGACCGATGATGCAATTGCTACTATGCAGGATGCGTTGTCGATGGACCCGGATAATGAATTCACGCATGCTACGGTAGGCTGGAATTACCTGGAAAAAGGAAGGCATAAAGATGCGGCTAATCATTTCCGTGAGGCTTTGCGGATCGATCCGAATTATAGCAATGCGAAGATAGGATTGAAAGAAGCGCTTAAATCGAAAATAGCGCCATACCGCTGGTTACTGCAATACAGTTTCTGGATGCGTAATAAAGGCAGGCAATTCCGCTGGGCGTTTATCATCATTGTAATTGCCGCGGTCCAGCTGATGGGCTATTTTAGCCGGCAAAACCCGGAATATGAAAATGCCGGTCTTGTTGTGGCTGGAATTTATTTCCTGTTTGTCGCAACGTCCTGGATCATCAATCCGCTCGCTAATTTATTTCTGCTGATGCATAAAGAAGGAAAGTATGCATTGACCCGTTCAGAGAAGTGGAATGCGATGTCTTTTATTGTCTGTGTGTTTATCGGTGCTGCGGCAATGAGCCTGAGTATTTTTATAGAGAATAAAGAGCTTTCCGGTAATTATGTCGCAGCGGGTCTTGTTATTCTTGCCCTTTGTATACCGGTCGGGCATATACATTATCCATTGAAGTTTAAAAACAATTCATTTTCACAATGGATTGAAATAGGATTAATTGCACTTGCATTACTATCATTGATCATCACAATTGCCGGTGTTTCTCCCATGATCGCGATCGTTATTTATTTTATCCTTTTTGTCGTTTACACGTGGTCAAAGGCATTTTGATGTACCGTAAAATGTTTTCAAATCGTTGATCCATTTCTTTGATTTGCCAGTTTCTGTTCATGGCCGGCGCGAACCTTTTGACACTATGAAATTTTAGATAATATCCCTGTTTAAATAAACATAAACCCATTCGTTTTTGTTGATAACAAGGAAGATAAAAACGATATAACTATTCGGTATAATATTTTCAAAAATTATTGAAAATAATGTAAATTTGTACTGTAAAATGATTACAAGATGAAAGTAGTAATAGCAGGAGCAGGCTTTGGCGGGCTCAAACTGGCCCGTAAGCTGAACAACAAAAAAGGAATTGATGTTCTCTTGATCGACCGCTTCAATTTTCACCAGTTCCAGCCATTGTTTTACCAGGTGGCTACAGCGGGACTGGATGCCAGTAATATTTCTTTCCCTTTGCGCAAAGTGTTTCATAAAAGCAGGAATGTGCGCATAAGGCTGGCCGAGATACAAAAGATCGTTGCGGCGGAAAATAAATTAATCACTTCAGCAGGCGATATTCCTTACGATATACTTGTATTGGCGACAGGTGCCGATACAAATTTCTTTGGTAATGAAAATGTGGCCGGCCATGCATTTCCGATGAAGTCTACGCTGGATGCTTTGCAGTTGCGGCGGGGCCTTTTATTAAATTTTGAAAAAGCGTTGGAAGAAACAAATCCCGGAGAATTGCAAAGCCGGATGAATATTGTGGTTGTGGGAGGTGGGCCAACGGGTGTAGAAGTTTCCGGCGCACTTGGCGAAATGAAAAGGAGTGTACTGCCAAAAGACTACCCGGAACTGGATTTTAAAAAGATGAATATTTTCCTGCTGGAAGGAAGCGATCAAACGCTGGCTGCCATGAGCGATAAGTCGTCGAGGGATTCCAGCAAATACCTGGAGGGGCTGGGCGTAACCGTTATGACGAAAACGATAGTAAAAGACTACGACGGTAAAAACGTGCTGTTACAGGATGGTAAAACCATTCCGGCGAAAACGGTAATATGGGCAGCCGGGATTAAAGGAAATATTCCGGAAGGTGTAGATAAAGCTTTGGTAGCGAGAGGCAACAGAATAAAAGTAGATCGGCATTGCAAGATCATCAACCAGGCGAACATTTATGCGATAGGTGACGTGGCGTATATGGAAAGCCCGAAATATCCGAATGGTCAGCCGCAGCAGGCACCTACGGCCATGCAGCAAGGGGGTTTTCTTGCAAAGAATCTTATTAAAATGGCAAATGGCCGTACAGACCTGGATGAATTTGAATATTTCGATAAAGGAAGTATGGCCACAGTAGGACGCAATCTCGCGGTAGTGGATATCCCAAAACCAAGGCTTCATTTTGGTGGATTTTTTGCCTGGCTGATCTGGATGGGATTGCACCTGTTCATGATCCTTGGTGTCAAGAACCGTTTTTTTGTATTTGCCAACTGGCTATATAATTATTTTACGTACGATCAGAGTTTGCGCTTGATTTTTGGAGAATATAAAGACGATTCGAAATGAGTACAAGGCCTTTTCTTACCGCTGAATGGCGCGACCTGATCATGGCAAATTATATAGTTGATCCGTCTTTATTGTCAATGTATTTGCCGTCAAAAACGGAATTGGATTTTCATAATGGTCAATGTTATGTAAGTCTTGTTGGTTTTATGTTCCGCAATGTGCGGGTGATGGGTTTGAGCATACCATTGCATACGGATTTCCCCGAAATCAACCTCCGCTTTTATGTTCGTTATAAAAGCAATAATGAATGGCGGCGTGGAGTCGTCTTTATAAAGGAAATTGTGCCCAAGCGGGCGATCACACTGATTGCCAATACATTTTTTGGTGAACGTTATGTGACCATGCCGGCAATGCATAAACGAAAACAGGAGAGTGGAAATCTTACTGTTTCCTGTGTATGGAAATCCCGCAACTGGAATGAATTGATGGTACTTGCAGATGAAAACAAGCGACCGCTTCGTGAAGGCAGCGACGAAGAATTTATCACACAGCATTTCTGGGGCTATACCGCGTTATCCCGAAAAAGGACAGGCGAGTATCATGTTAGTCATCCGGCATGGGATATTCACCCGGTGATCAATTACTGCGTGCAATGCGACGTTGGTGATCTGTATGGCAAAGAATTCACTTTCCTTGAAAAAGAAAAACCCGTATCTGTTTTTTTGGCTGAGGGATCTCCCGTAATGGTATACAGTAAGCGGATTATTACATAATGAAATGGTCACGTTATATATTTTCACTGACTTGATACACCCTTAGCTGATTTCTTTAAGTATTTTCTTAGCCCGCGAACGAAAAGCAGCCGTCTCAAAATCCCAGCGTTCTTCAATTATTACTTTGAGTTCATTTTTTATTTCAGGATAAAAACGGGAGAGGTTTTGCAAGATTGTTAATGAAAACGCCTTTATCGCTACGGGTTCATCCGGTGACGCGATATAACGAAAACACGTATCCATAATTTCGCCATGATACTTTCCTGGAATGTTTACGTCCTGCAACAGGCGTACGGTATTTCTTTTTACAGCATCATGAATGCCTGGTTTCTTTAAATTCTTCAGCAGTTTGGAAAAATGTTTTTTAATAAGTGACGGAAAATTGCGCACACAATAACTGAGTGGCCAGGCGGCCCGTTGCACCACGCGGTATTCGTCGTTCACAAAAAGATAAAACAGCTCATCAAATCGCTGTTGATCGTCGCCAACCCATTTAACGATCTTATCGCAATTGGGTTTGGAATGTTCTTTCAGAATCTGTTCGCGTAGCTTCATATTTATAGTGAAGAAAGTATAAAAATAAAAAGAGGCGGCAATCGCCACCTCTTTTGCAAATGAAAATTTTTTGATTAATCCCTGCGGCTGCCAAATAAACGAAGCAGGAACAGGAACAGGTTGAGGAAATCAAGATAGAGTGTAAGAGCACCCATGATCGAGCGTTTCTTTACTTCAACAACCGGTGCGCCTTCGTATTCGGTGCCTTCACCGATATGTTTCAATTTCTGTACATCGTACGCAGTAAGACCGGTAAATACCATTACGCCAATAAAGCTGATGATATAATCCATTGTATCGCTGCGCAGGAAAATATTAATCAGCGAAGCGATTACAATACCGATAAGGCCCATAAACATGATACGGCCGAACGAGGTAAGATCTTTATTGGTTGTATAACCCATTACCGCCATAACGCCGAACATAACAGCTGCAGATAAGAAGCAACCGAGCACGGAGCTAGACGTATACACTAACAGGATAAAACTAAGACTGATTCCCGTGAGGACTGAATACAGTATAAACAATATCAGCAAGGCCGGGGCTGAAAGACGTGCATAGCCGAATGACATAATCAACACAAACCCCAAAGGCGCCAGCATAACGATCCAGCCTAAGGGATTCAGCCGGCCCGTTGTGGTATTAACTAAATAAGCGAGCAATTCAGAATTTGACGCAAATAAATAAGCAAACAAAGCTGATACACCAAGTGCCACGAACATGTACGTAAAAACATTTGCCATAAACTTTTTTACGCCGGTCCGTTCACCAGCCTGTGAAATGGTATAGTCAGTAATTTGTGTGCTGCGATTTTGTAAATCCATGGTAATAGAAATTTTAATATGCAAAGATACTGAGTGTTGATTAACTGCTCCTATGGCTTTCAGGCTTTATGTTTTTCTTATAATTTACATTATGTTAAATAGAGTATGCGGCCTTTCTGGAAAGTAAACCTGGCCTCCTGCTAATGGGAACCACCGCAATTCTTTTCCTTTGAAAAGTTGTTTAGCCGTGAATGCGCAACCAGAAATCTTTTTGTAAATTACTATCCTAAATAAATGATATGCGCATATCCCTGAAAGGATTCCTTGAAATATTCAAATTCTTCATCGGTACACTTGCAGTCTTTTTGATCTTCTGCGGCATTCATTGGATCGCCATTCTTTCCGGAGTTGTTCTGGGTGCGATTTATTATTGTATCCCAAAAAGATAATCCTGGTTTTAGCTATTTACTATATTAAGACCGGATAGTCCTTACCGGGCTTTTTGCTACGCAAATCCTTTTGTATAAGAGATGAAAAACGTAACCGGCCTCCCGCCGTCAGAGCGCAAACTCTTTCTTACCTCACTCAAAAAGAATTATATTTAGTGCCTATTTTATGAACAAGAGCACTGACATTAGTATACAAATTGACGTCCTGTTATCTGAGCTGGATGAACTGCAAAAAAAATACAATCAGGCAATCCGGGAGGATAGCTTTTTGTCGGTAAAAAAAGAAATCAGGTTAAAAATTAAGGAGATTCAAAAACATCTCACAGAACTGTCCGATAAGTTGGGGGCACACCTGGATTAAACAATCATAGAGAACTATACTTTTTTATCGTAGCGAACTTATAATAGCCTCTTATTTCTTCTTTCCCTGCCCTTTTCTTAATCTCGCAATTTCTTCATCCTTTTCCTTTATTGTTCTTTCCAGTATTTCAACAATCTTATCAATTGGATTGAAAGTGGGCTGATAGCTAAATAAGGAATTTCCCGTTGCACTATCGCTGTTATTCACAGTATTTGAAATAATATTTATTGCTGAATCTTCGTCAAAGTTTTTTATTGCATCAACCGGTATCTTCATTGCATTGGAAACTTCCTCCAATATTGCCGGTTCTATTTCTTCCTTCGCTTCCAACCGCGAAATTTTTATTTGCGTCCAGTCTTCACCCATTATAGATGCCAATGCATCCTGTTTCATTCCCAGCATTTGCCGGAACCGCGTAATATTTTTTCCCTGGTGAATCTTCTTTTCCATAAGTAAAAGAAAGCAATTTAATGAGTGATTAAAAATTCAACGACCGGACTAAGTTAGACGTTTCCTGATTACTGTAAACAAAAAACAGACATTAGATTGATATGACGTATCAATTAAATAAATTATTTAAAAAGATCATTTACCTATGGATACTAATGCAAAAGAAAATCTCATCATCTCTTTAATCAAAGACGATCTTATTCATTCAAAACTTGTAACAATCTTCTTGACGCAGGTATAAATGTGAGTCATTATTATATTGATCTTGGTAATACTATTTTTGAGCCGCTGGGATTTAAAGACGATCATTATAGCGACGAGGTGTTTAAACTTTATATTGAACTGCAGAAACGGGCCAGGCTTATCAATATATCGGGCTCAACATCCGCTCTTGATGAGTTGGCGCTGGAAATATTTGTAATGCTTCAGAAAAATATCATTGTATGATGGATAGTCCGACGTGTTTTTTATTCGACGATAAAAGCTATTCCGGGAAACACTTTCCTCAAAATTAAAAAGCAGAGAAAGATTCAGTGAAGTAAAAATTTATTACGGGAGTATATTCTGACGGCCGTCTACACATTCCCCCAGGTTGGCAATATAGGGCAAAGGGCCCTGCCCGGATTTCCATACATTCCGGTCCTTGTAAATAATGAGATCAGTAAAAGCGGGGTTGTCTGAAAGAAGTTTGCAAAACCATGAACCGCTTTTAAGTTTTGAGAAATGATAATGAATGTTTTCGAGTATGGTTGATTCGAATTCGGTGATCATGGGGCAAAAACGAAAAGCCCGATTTCAATATTGTTTTGGGAAAGCGCTTTTACCGGCTAAATTTTCTCCGACTCTATATTAGTAGTAACTACTTACGTGCAGATGCCGATATATCTTATTTCGGGTATCCGCAGCCCCTGCCCTGTCCATTAAATGCAACGGGAGAATTTTCTCATAATTTACCCAAAAACTGTTTCTATCGGTAACGGTTGTAGCCATGGCGTTTACTATCTTTGGTAACGCTGAAACTAACCGGATCGATGAAGGTTTTTTTTATTTTTTTATTTCTTGCAATTGCCTTTGTATCTATGGGCCAGTCTATAGAAGACCTGGCAAAATACAGTTATTACATTAACGGCATCGACAGTTTGCGAAATCCAAGAAGCCCACTGAGCACTTCGGGCACCGGATTTTTTTTAAAAAGTAAAGGACGAACATACTTAATAACGGCCAAGCATGTGCTTATCGGCTGCGGTTACAATGGTACGAGGAAGGTGGTTATGCCGCACAATATAAGAGTATGGTTTAATGATGATAAAAGTATCAGCCCGAAGTTTGAACCATGGAACATTGACATCACGGAACAATTAAAATCTTATCCCTGTTTTCCCGGTTATATCCGGCCGGATACAATTACTATTTTAAAAACAACAGCCAACCAGGTTTTCACAGTGGAAAGGATGTACAAAGAAAAACTTCCTCTTGACAAAGGAGAAATTGCAATATTCGGATTTCCGCACGACCCCTACTTTAAAAACGATTCGTTGAAAGTGCCCGCTGCCAAAAAAATAATTATTACATCGTATGAATTCCAGGAAGGATCATTTATTCAAAATGGCACGGATATGTGTAATGACACTTTAAATTACAGTATCACCGTTCACGGTATATCTCTTTCTGAAGCTTTCCAGGGAATATCCGGCGCGCCTGTATTTATAAAGGATAAAGAAACCATGGAGTGGCAATTTCTCGGTCTTATTAATTCGCTCGACCTGGAAGAAAATGTGGCGTTCGTTTTAAAACCTAAGTTTTTTATAAACAGGTAAATTCTTTCCATTAATTCCTGCAACCGCGGCATAATATTTTAATCATCAAATTTTATCAGAGTGGTTCATTAAACCTATCCGTATTGCCCGGTCTTCCGACCGGGTTTTTGTTTGTATACGTTCAATTGCATATCCTGTACACGTTATACCATATAAGAGACTTTACGCTTTATTGTTAGTTCTGTGATTTTTCTAACGGACTTACCGTCCTGTTATTCTTTTCTTTTCATGAGTCCTCTTGTACATGATCTCCCGATTCCGAATACGCCAAAAACACCTCATCCAATCGCTCCTTTATCTCTTGAAAGCTGGTCGGTTTTACGATATATTTATAAGCGCCCTGGTTCATCGATTCCATAATGTCTCTTTCATAAGCTGATGTGGAATACATTACTACCGGGATATTCATGAGCCTTGCCGTTTCCTTTAATAATTGCAGACAGGCATTACCGTCATTGCCGGGCATATTCAGGTCCAGGAAGATCATATCGGGTAAGGGATTTATTTCATCGTTCAAAAACTTCAGTAAAGCATTGCAATGATAAAATGTTTCCACCTTTATAAAAGGAAAGTTTTCTTTCATTACGGTAACGAAAATCAACTGATCGTCGGGGTCATCATCAGCAAAGCATATGTGTTGAATACGGCGGTGCACGCTTGTTGAATACAATAATTCAATAAAGGGCATACCTTCCATAAAATCCCGTAGCCACTCCCCTTTTCGTCCACAAAATTCTACAGATTCCGGTGAAATAAAGGGGAAAAACCCTGAGTATGAAATTTGCAGCTAAAAACCGATTATCGAAGGTTAAGGACCAACATAGAATCTAAAATGAAAAACTATCAGCAACTGGAGCTGCCGGTATTGGTGGAAATGCTTGCAGATCAAACGACCCTATATGCTAAAATGCTGTCAATGGGATTTACAGAGACTGAATTCAAAGAATGTCAGCAGGCTATTCTTGAATTACAGGTAGAAATAGAGGCACGGAAAAGGCTTAGTGGTGAAGGAACCACGATCAGCCACCCGGATATATTTTTTAAAAGAACCGAGGCATGATTCTTTAATTGTGACCCGGTTCGCTCAAGGTGAAAGAAATTTTGGACGGGCGGACTTGGCCCCGGCGCTTTTGCCGGGGCTTTGCTTCGCACATACGCCAATTAACGCTAATGCTTCCCGAAGTAATGAGTTTTTCAGTGCAAACGCTAATAGGAGACTATATTGAAAAAACTCTTACGTTGCGCTTGATGGATGGACCCGTTTGATGAGAAATATTGCAGCTTTTTTTC
>Ga0207689_10004591_pt1 | contig 12495 bp, 10 predicted proteins | sample KBSMisM52_FD_184312 | JGI IMG/M metagenome (GOLD analysis project Ga0207689, IMG submission 184312) | Miscanthus rhizosphere microbial communities from Kellogg Biological Station, Michigan, USA - KBS Miscanthus M5-2 (SPAdes) (version 2) | ecosystem: Host-associated > Plants > Roots >... | reverse complement strand
CATGCGAGACGCTGAGAACCTGGCCAGCGCCTGGAATGCGGCCCTGCACGTCGCGGTGGACGGCCGCCCGTACCTCGAGCTCGAGACAGCCCAGGGCCCGGAGCGCGTCGACCTGGTACTCGCGGGTAGTCCCTAGTGTCCTCAAGCATCACGCAGCCGTCGGTTGGCTGCAAATCGTCAGAAAAAGTGGCCATGGATGACAGCAATGTTGCTATCCGACTGAAAGGGCAACCCCCGATGAAGCTGGGTTACCACTCGATCACATGGGGCCAGGGCGTCGTCGGTGACCCCTCAGGGGTCACCTCGATCAAGGACCTCTACTACCGCTCCCCCGGCTCGATGGAACAGGCCATCACCGACATCGCCGCCGCCGGCTACGCCGGGACCGAAATGTTTGACGGCAATCTTGCCGACTTCGCTGCCACACCAGAGGTTCTCACCGAGTCGCTGTACAACAGCGGCCTTGAACTGATCAGCGTGTACACCGGGGCGAATTTTATCTACTCGGATGTGTTGCCCGACGAGTTGTACCGGATCAACCGGGCCGCGGAACTAGCCGTGATGTTCGGGGCCCGACGCCTAGTGGTCGGCGGCGGGGCACGACGCGCGGCCGGCACCACCAACGAGGACTACACGCTCCTTGGTGCAGGACTTGACCGCGTGGTGGACATTGCCGAGCAGCATGGACTCGCGGCCAGCTATCACCCGCACCTTGGCACGATCGCCGAGAGCCCGGATGAGATCGAGCGGGTCTTCACCAGTAGTCGCATCGCCTTCTGCCCCGACACCGCCCACCTGGCAGCCGGCGGCGGTGACCCAGCGGCGTTGATCAGGGCACATTCGGATCGCATCGCACACGTCCATCTCAAAGATCTCACCACGGCACCATTCGCGTTCCAACCGCTCGGCCAGGGTGACCTCGACTTTGACGAAATCCTGTCCGCTGTCCGTGAAGTCGGGTATGACGATTGGCTGGTGGTCGAGCTGGACACCTATGACGGCGATCCGAAGACCGCCGCCGAGATCAGCAAGAAATTCCTGGAGACCCGGCTCGGCTGAAAAGCCGGGCGTGCAGCTACCGCTGAGGACCATCTGGTCGGTTGGTGGGCGCTCCTCGCATCGAAGTCCTGTCACGCCCCACTTGGAGGCATCATGAAACGCTCTATCCGATCCATCGCGGTCACCACCGCACTCGCAGCAGTGCTCACCACCGTATTATTGACCGGCTGCGCCTTTCCCGGCGGCAGTCAGACTCTGGCGAAGCCGACCTCCACCGTGGCCGATCAGGCCCTCGAGGAGATCGCCGGGCAGGTTTTCAGCAAGGGTCCCAACGGTGAAACCGCCTCACCACCAAGCAGTGCCGACCTCACCGACGAGGAGGTAGCGCAAATCAAGTCGTTGGGACTCAAAGCCGCCATCGTCATGCACACGGGCGGCGACGACTGGTCGCAGGCCCAGATCAATGGCCTCAATTCCGAGTTCGAACGTTTGGGCATCGAGGTCGTCGCCACCACCGACGCCAAGTTCGACCCGAAAACCCAGGTCGCCAACCTGCAGACGGTGATGGCCAAGAAGCCGGACATCATCGTGTCGCTGCCCACCGACCCGGTCGCCACCGCCGCGGCCTACCGCGAAGCGGCCGCAGGGGGCGCCAAGCTGGTCTTCATGGACAATATCCCGGACGGTTTCGAAGCCGGAAAGGATTACGTCTCAGCGGTTTCCGCGGACAATTACGGCAACGGTGTCATATCCGCGCACCTCATGGCCAGAGCGCTCGGTGGCCAGGGAAAGATCGGCGTTGTCTACCACGATGCCGACTTCTTCGTCACCAAGCAGCGCTACGACGGCTTCCGCACCACCATGGAGCAGGACTATCCAGGCATCGAGATCATAGAGAGTAAGGGCGTCGGCGGCCCGGACTTCGCCACCCAGGCACAGAACGCCGCCGCCGCGATGTTGAGCAAACACTCCGAGCTGGACGGGATCTGGGCGGTGTGGGACGTGCCGGCAGAGGGTGTGCTGGCCGCCGCCCGCGCCGCCGGGCGCCTGAACCTCATGATCGCAACCGAGGACCTCGGCAAGATCGTCGCGATCAATATGGCCAGGAACACCATGGTCGTTGGCCTGGGCGCCCAGGTCCCGTTCGACCAGGGCGTCACGGAGGCCCGTTTGGGAGCCGGCGCGTTCATCGGCAAGCAGGCGCCGCCGTATGTGGCACTGCCGGCGCTGGCGGTGACTCACGAGAACGTGCTGGACGCCTGGAAGCAGGTCTACCACGAGGATCCCCCTGCAGATCTGCAGAGTTCCTTCGTCGCCGGTAACTGACCCCCTCACAGCGAAGGAACATTCGCATGGTCGACACAGAATTCACAGCATCGGCCGGCACCGCCGGCACCACCCAGCTGGCCGTCGAGATGCGCGGCATCTATAAGTCCTTCGACACCACCTCGGTTCTACGCGACGTCGGCTTCGAAGTCGCCAAGGGTGAAGTACATGCCCTTGCCGGCGGCAACGGCGCCGGCAAATCGACCCTGATGAAGATCCTTCAGGGGGTGTACACGCCCGACCAGGGCGAGATCCTGATAGATGGTAAACCCGCGACCTACACCACCATCCACGGTGCCAGGGCCTCCGGGATCGGCATGGTGTTCCAAGAGTTCAGCCTTATCCCCACCCTCACTGTTGCGCAGAACATTTACCTCACCACGGAACCCCTGAGCGGTGGTCGCCTGATCAACGACAGGGAAGCCCGCAAGCGGGCCGCCGAGGTCTTCCAGGGGATGGAGGTCGACATCAATCCCGGGGCGGTGCTGGGCAGCCTGAGCACCGCGTACTGGCAGCTCACCGAGATCGCGAAGGCGCTGGCCCAGGACGCCCAGGTGCTGATCATGGACGAACCGACCGCCAGCCTGGCCAAACACGAGACCGAAGCACTCTTCCAATTAGTCGCACGGTTGAAGGCACGCGGAATCTCGATCGTCTACATCTCCCACCGAATGGATGAGGTTTACCGGATTGCCGACCGCATCACCATCCTGCGCGACGGACAGCAACTTTTCACCAAGCGGCTCAGTGAGGTGACGCCCGCGCAGATCGTCGAGGGCATCGTCGGGCGGAAGATCGAAGATGAGCTCGAGTACAAGGAACGGGATCGTCCGCTTTCCAAGACCGCATTGCTTGAGGCGCGCCACCTGCAGGCCGGCACCCGGGTCAACGACATCAGTTTCACCCTGCACGAAGGGGAGATCCTCGGCCTGGCCGGGCTGATGGGCAGCGGCCGCACCGAGCTTGCCAGGGTGCTTTTCGGCATTGATTCGATCAGCTCCGGCGAAGTGCTCGTCCGAGGGCAGCAGGTCCGCTTGGACAACCCTCGCGACGCGAGCGTCCACGGCATCGCACTGGTGCCAGAGGACCGCCGGCTGCAGGGCCTCATCCTGGACCACTCTGTCAGAGAGAATTTGTTGTTGCCCTTACTCGGACAGCTGCAGCGCGGCCCGTTCATCTCCGACCGAGCGGGCAAGACGTTGGCCAAGGATCTGCTGGAAAAATTTCAGGTCAAGGTGGCGCACCCCGGTCGACCCGTTCGACTGCTTTCCGGCGGCAACCAGCAGAAGGTCGTCATTGCCAAGTGGCTCGGCACCGACCCGGACGTGCTGATCATGGACGAACCCACCGCCGGTGTCGATATCGGCACCAAATCCGAGATCCTCGACGTCATGCGCCGTCTCGCCGACGCCGGCAAAGGCGTCATCGTGATCTCCTCTGAGCTACCCGAACTCCTCGCGGTCAGCGATCGCGTTCTTGTGTTGCGGGGCGGGGCGATCGACAAGGAAATCGACCGCGCCGACATCCCCGATGAAGAAACCCTCCAGCTCGCCGTCCAAGGAGTCTGACCGATGACCCAAACCGCAACACCTCCATCCACAACGAACCCCGAGCGGAAAAACCCGCTCGCCAATCTCGACTGGCGCCGCTACGTCATCTACATCGGCTTCGCCGTGGTGTTTCTGTTTTTCGCGATCACCCTCGGCGACGACGGCTTCCTCACCGGCAACAACCTGCTCAACATCGTCCGGCAGACCGCCACCGTCACGATCATCGCGGTCGGCATGACCTACGTCATCGCCGCCGCCCAGATCGATCTGAGCGTCGGCGCCACAGCTGGCCTGGCCAGTGTCGTCACCGCCATGACCATCGCCAACTACGGTGTCTTCCTCGGCATCCTGGCAGGGCTGGCCGTCGGGGTGGTGGTCGGCTCCGTCAACGGCGCGCTGGTCGCAATGCTGAAGATCCCCTCATTCTTGGTCACACTAGGGATGCTCGGCATCGCAGCAGGTGTCGCCCAGTGGATCACCAAGTCGGCGCCGCAACCGATCCTGTCCGACCTCTACAACAAGGTCTTCGGGTCTGGCGATATCGGACCGATCCCTGGATTGATCGTCTGGATGATCATCGTCGTGGTCATCGGCGCGATCGTGCTGGCCAAGACCCGATTTGGCCGGCAGGTGCTGGCCACCGGTGGCAACCCCGTCGCGGCGAAGTTCACTGGCATCAACACCACGTCGATCACCTTCCGGGTGCTGCTGATCTCCGCTCTGCTGGCCGCGCTGGCGGGCATGCTCTACGCCGGGCAGCTGCAATCTGGCCGATACCAGTGGGGCACCGGCGACGAGCTGTCCGCGATCGCCGCCGTGATCCTCGGCGGAACAAGCCTTTTCGGTGGCAGCGGCACCGTCGTCGGAACCCTCTTCGGTGCCCTGCTGATCGGGCTGATCAACAACGGGCTCATCCTGGCCGGCCTGGACACCAGCCAGCAGCAGGTAGTCCGTGGAGTGATCATCATCCTCGCCGTCGCCCTTGCCAGACGAAAATAGCGCCCGCCCCGTCAGTCACATGTACCCCGACCAGGTAACGATTCACAGCGAGCAATCCTTCGACCGGCGAGAGGAAACCCCATGGACCGCATAAGGTCCGGCATCATCGGCACCGGTTTCATCGGCGGTGTACACGCCGCAGCCGTCCGGGCCGCGGGCGGCGTTGTGCAAGCCGTGGCGTCCGCCACCCCGGAAGAGGCCCGGAGCGCCGCGGACGCCTGGCACGCAGAACACACCGCGAATTCAGGTCTCGACCTGATTGACCGGGACGATATCGACGTCGTGCACATCTGCACCCCGAACGCCACCCACGCAGAACTCGCCCACGCCGCCATCGCCGCCGGCAAGGCCGTCGTCTGCGAGAAACCGCTGGCGATCAACCCGGACAGTGCAGCCGGTCTGGTTGATCAGGCCGCCGCAACGGGTGTAGTGCATGCCGTCCCGTTCGTTTACCGGTACTACCCGACGGTGCGCGAAGCACGGGACCGGATCAGCCGCGACGAGGCCGGTCGGCTGTGGTTGCTGCACGGTTCCTACCTGCAGGACTGGTTGTCAGGGCGGCAGGTTTCCAACTGGCGGGTTGATCCCAAACTCGGTGGCACATCCCGCGCCTTCGGAGACATTGGGGTGCACTGGTGTGACCTGATGGAATTCGTCACCGGGCATCGGATCACCAGACTCGTTGCGCACTGGGCGAACGCCTACACCGAGCGACCGTCGCTCTCGGACGGTCCGGGCGAGGGTCCGACGGCTGTCGCCACCGAGGACGGTGCCGTCGTCACCTTCGAAACCGATCGGGGCGCAGCTGGTTCGGTGGTGGTCAGCCAGGTTTCGCTCGGACGAAAGAACCGTCTGTGGTTCTCCTTCGACGGTCTGGACGCCGCTTACGTCTTCGACCAAGAACTGCCGGACAGTCTTTGGGTCGGCGGTCTGCGGGAAAATCACGTTGTACCCAGGGGTCCGGATACACTCTCAGTCGCCGCTGGCCGCTACGCCCGGCTGCCGACCGGCCATCCGCAGGGCTATCAGGATTCGTTCACCGCCTTCGTCGGGGATGTGTACGCGGCAGTGGTCGGTGAGAAGCCGGATGGGCTACCCACTTTCGAGGCCGGCCTGCGGGCTACCAGGATCACCGCAGCTGTCGTCGAGTCCGCGCGCAGTGGGAACTGGGTGAATGTCCCCGAAGGTCCCTGATCTATCGCGCAATCCCACCCCAAATGCACCCGGGTGACAGAACCCAGAAGAGCACGGCAGAAAGGAACGAAACTCGATGACCAGCTTCTTCGATCCACACCAGCGGGCCACCATCGCCGCAGCGATGGCGCGCATCATTCCGACGACAGACACCCCGGGTGCCGCCGAGGCGGGCACCATCGACTTCCTGGACGGCTACCTGGCCGGGATCGACAGGATCTACGCCAAGCCGGACGGCAGCGGATTCGAGACGCTCAGCGGACGACGCGCGCGGGCCTGGCAGCGGCGGATCGACATCCTGCGCACCACGTATGTGGACGGCATTGCGGACCTCGATCGGCGCAGCCGGGATACGTATGGCCAGCCGTTCATCGACCTGGATGCCGACCAGCAAGATGGCGTCCTGACGGCCGTCGAACGCCCCGGTGAGGAGGCAGCAATGAATGCCTCGCAAGCCGTCATGGGGTTCGCGCCCGTGGAGCCAGCGCTGCAACAGGCCAGTGCCGAAATCTCGCTGAGCTTCCTCGCTCTTCTGGCCCTTCACACCCGGCAGGGCTTTTACGCTGACCCGATCTACGGCGGCAACCGCGGCCAAGTCGGTTGGCAGACCATCGGTTTCCCCGGACCGAGCTCACTTGCCGAAGTGCACACCGGCCGTTACACCGTCATCGAGTACTTCGCCGACGGCACCCACGAGCAGGAAATGGAGATCAGCCATGCCCGCACCCAAGCCTGAGTGCACCGACGTTTGCATCATCGGCGCCGGCGCGTCTGGAGCGGCCGCGGCGAAGGTGTTGACAGAGCGCGGGTTTCGCGTCGTTGCCCTGGAACGCGGCCCCTGGCGGACTAAGGAGACCTTTGGTGGCGACGAGCTGGCCAACGTCAACCGGTACAACCTGTGGCCCGACCCACTGCTGAACCCGCGCACCTACCGGCAGTCCGCTGACGAGGAGGCAGAAGTCGACCTGTTCTGCCCGGTCCCGCAGATGGTGGGCGGCGGCACAGTGCACTGGCAGGGCTGGCTGCCGCGGTTCACCCCGGAGGATTTCCGGCTGCACTCGATCGTCGGCGACCTGCAAGGCGCCTCGCTCGCCGATTGGCCTATCAGCTACGACGACCTGGAGTCGTACTACACCAAGGTGGAGTGGGCGTTCGGAGTGTCCGGTCTAGCCGGCGCGAATGCCTATGAGGGACCGCGAAGCGCGGACTACCCTTGCCCGCCGCTGCCGCTGTCCAGATATGCGCAGAAGTTCCACCAGGGCACAAGATCGTTGGGTTGGAACGCTTTCCCGACCCCACAGGCCGCGCTATCCCGTCCGCACAACGGCCGGCCTGCGACGGTGATCAGCGCCTTCGCCCAGCAGCACGGCGACCCGACCGGCACCCGGTCCAGCGCGCTCAACGTATTTATCCCGGACGCACTTACCACCGGCCGGTACGACCTTCGGCCGGAGAGCTACGTCCGGGAACTTGTCGTCAACGCCGCTGGCAAGGTCACCGCCGCGGTGTACCAGAACGAGGCCGGCGAGACATTCGAGCAAGAGGCCGACGTCTTCATCCTGGCCTGCGGTGCCGTCGAAACCGCCCGACTGATGCTGCTGTCAAAATCCGCGCGCTTTCCGAACGGCATCGCAAACGGCAGCGACATGGTAGGCCGCAATGTCACCTTCCACGAATACAGCTCCGCGATCGGGCTTTTCAACGACCCGATCTACGCCTGGGCGGGTGGCGGCTACGTCAGTGCGAGTTCAATGGAATTCTACAACCACGACGATTCAAGAGGTTTCGTTAGTGGCGGTCACATCGCCTGCGCCGGAGTAGGTATCCCGTTGCCGATCAACTGGGGTCTGCCCGACCGGCCGCTCTGGGGTGCGGAAGCCAAAACGATGGACGAGGAGTTCTTCAACCACAGCATGGCGGTGTCGATGGTGGTGCACGACATGCCGCAACACGACAACCGAGTCGAGCTGGACGAAAAGGTCTCCGACGCCTGGGATCTGCCTGCCGCCAGGATCACTCTCGCCACACACGAGAACGATCTGAGAATGGGCAGGTTCCTGGTCGACCGGGACGCCGACATCCTGGAAGCGGCCGGTGCCACGAAGATCTACCGGGTCTACCCAGAGCGGGTGACGGGCAACTGCTCGCACCAGCATGGCACCACCCGGATGGGCAACGACCCGAACTCTTCGGTACTGAACAAGTACTGCCAGGCTCACGAGGTCGACAACCTGTTCGTGGTGGACGGCGCGCCGTTCCCGACCGGCACCGGTGCAAACCCAACGCTGACGATCATGGCCAACGCCTGGCGGGTCGCCGACCATATCGCCGATACCCGCGGCAACGACACCAAAGGCGAGAAGGGCAAATAGATTTCGATGAGCCGTCCGATAACCCTGTTCACCGGTCAATGGGCCGACCTGCCGTTCGAGGAAGTCGCAAAACTGGCTGCCGAGTGGGGGTACGACGGGCTGGAAATCGCATGCTCGGGGGACCACCTCGACGTCGCACGAGGAGCGGTCGACGACCATTACATCGCCAACCGACGGGAGATACTTGACCGCCACGGCCTACAGGCGTTCGCCATCTCGGCGCATCTGCAGGGCCAGGCCGTCTGCGACGACCCCATCGACCAACGGCACCGCGGCATCTTGAACAGCTCCCTCTGGGGTGACGGCGACCCGGAAGGTGTCCGACAGCGGGCTGCTCAAGCGGTCAAGAACGCGGCCAGGACGGCTGCCCGACTGGGTGTATCAACAGTCGTCGGGTTCACAGGTTCGTCGATCTGGAAGTACATCGCGATGTTCCCGCCCGCGTCGGGCGAGATGATCGACGCCGGCTACCAGGACTTCGCCGACCGGTGGAACCCGATCCTGGACGTCTTCGACGAGGTCGGCGTCCGGTTCGCCCACGAGGTCCACCCCTCCGAGATCGCCTATGACTACTACTCCACGCAGCGCGCGTTGGAAGCGATCGGGCACCGAAAAGCCTTTGGGATCAACTGGGACCCTTCGCACATGGTGTGGCAGAACATCGACCCGGTGCAGTTCATCTGGGACTTCCGGGACCGGATCTACCACGTGGACTGCAAGGACACCAAACTCCGGCCGCGGGACGGCCGCCGGGGAGTGCTCGGGTCGCACCTGCAGTGGGCAGATCCACGGCGTGGGTGGGACTTCGTGTCCACCGGCCGCGGCGATGTTGACTGGGAAGACTGCTTCCGGATGCTTACCACCATTGGGTACGACGGGCCCATCAGCATCGAATGGGAAGACGCCGGGATGGACCGCCTGCACGGTGCGCCAGAGGCGCTGGCCTACATACGCTCCCAGCTTTTCGACCCACCGGCCACCGCCTTCGACAGCGCCTTCTCGAACCAGGACTGAGCTGCAGTCCCAGCCCCCGCATGCCAAGCCCTTACTCGACGGCTGTTTCGGTGCTTATGTCGGTGACGCCTCAGCAATGTCACTCGACACCGGTACCGAACGACGCCTTGTGTAGGCAATCACCCGCCGGGTCACCCGTCACCGCCGAATTATCTTGGAGAGCGTTGATTGATTGCCTGGTTTCGTCCATGGCTGACCCGGGGTCTCGGTGGACACCTTTGCGGCAGGACGGCGATGGTGGGCCAAGGTAGTCGTTGAGGTGGTCGCGGAAGTGCGGCAGGTCCCTGACGTGGAAGTACATGGCGTCGCCGATTCTGGCGGCTGCGGCGCGGTGTGAGTTGACCCAGGCGAAGAACAGCACCGGCATCACCTGGTTCATGTAGGGGTGTTGCCGTCAGCAGCCGGGATCAGGTGGTCCGGTTTGAGCGCGAAGTGGTTGTTGTAGTCGGTCACCAATATGGGTAACTGTCGTGGTCGCGGTCGAGATTGTGTTGCAGCGAGGCGATTACGCGGTCTAGTTTTGCACCCATCCGGTGGCGGTTGTAGACCAGGGCGGCAGCGCAGGAGCCGTAGTAGTTGATGCTGTGGAACAGTCTGGTTGCGGCGTTGAGGGCGCGGGCGAAGACGCGGCTGACGGGATCGGATAGCCGGCCGAGCCCCGCGGCCGACGTATCCGGTCGAGCGCAAGATGCTGGTGGACACCGATACCGCGGGCGGCAACCTTACGGTCGATGGAAGGAGTCATGAAGTTCCAAACTCAGGCTGACTGTTCACGAATCATTCTTCGGAGACTGGATCGTACTGCCGCAAGGTCATCCTCAGCTGTACGGAGCCGCGCCAGAGTAACGTCGAGTTCTGTTGCCAGCCGGACATTTTCACTGCGGTAGCGATTGTTCGCCGCGGTTAGTTCGTCGATGCGACGCCGGAGCGGCTCTACTGATGTAGCTTCCAGTTGGGTGCCGAGTCGTTCACGTAGGGCCTTCGTTACGCGGCCGAGCTCGCTGCGGAGCCTGCGGTTGTCCTGCTTGGCGAGTTCGAGGTCGGTGCGCAAGCTTGCCTCGCTCGCGCTTCGGCCGGCCCGTTTGGCCTGAGCGGGCACTGCCGCTTGGTCCGAACGGGCGGTCTCGATGTAGTCACGCACTCCGTCGGCGTAGACGAGCCATTGTGAGACCTTCGCGTTGCGGGCGACGGCGGCGAAGGTGATTGGCGTGCCGTCGCGCTTCATCGCATCTACGGCGCGGAATACCCGATCCCGCTTGTCTCTGAGTCTCGACGTCGCGCCTCGCGGAGAACGTCCGCGGGTGTGCGTGTGACTGCTTGCGTCACTGGCTTTCCTTCCGTCGGCTGATGTCTTCGAGTGGGAGCCTCGCGCCGGCCCGCGCCTTGCGTAACACGGCAGATGCTTGTTCGACCTGGTCTCGCTGCTCTCCGTCCAGTCGGTCGAGACCCGCCCTCATAGTGTCTAGAACGTTCCGAAATGCCCCGATCTGTGCGTTTAGGTTGTCGATGACGAACGGCGCAGCCTCTATGGCTGAGGCGATTTCACGATCAGCGGTTAGTGAATTGATGTGCTCCTCGATGGCCGGGATGGAGCAATGCTTGAAATCTGTGGATCGGCTTGGGAGGGGGCGTACCTTCCCGGGTGACCGATGAAAGGTTCCAAGCAAGACCGGCGCGACAACGCTGGTCGGGAAGGTACGACCCGATGCTCACTGTAGTTTCTGATTCTGCTGACCGCGATGGTTCGGGTGCGGCGCGGTCGGCTGCGTCGTCGGTGATCGATGAGCTCGTCCGCGAGGGTGCGCGGCGGATGCTGGCCGAGGCCCTGCGGGCGGAGGTCGAGGCGTACATCGCCCAGTTCGCTGACGTTCGTGACGAGAAGGGTCATCGGCTGGTGGTGCGCAACGGCTGCCACGAGTCGCGGACGGTGACCACGAGCGCCGGCGCGGTGGACGTCACGGCACCGCGGGTCAACGACAAGCGTGTCGACCCGGATACCGGTGAGCGGCAGCGGTTCTCGTCGTCGATCTTGCCGCCGTGGGCGCGCAAGACCCCGAAGATCGGCGAGGTGTTGCCGCTGCTGTACCTGCACGGGCTCTCGTCGGGAGATTTCGTGCCCGCGCTCGGGCAGTTTCTGGGCAGCGCGAAGGGGCTGTCCGCCTCGACGATCACCAAGCTCACCGAGACGTGGAAGGCCGAGCAGCAGGCGTTCGCCGAGCGGGACCTCTCGGGTGTGGACTTCGTGTACCTGTGGGCTGACGGCATCCATGTCAACGTGCGCCTGGATGACCAGAGGCTGTGCCTGCTGGTGATGATCGGGGTGCGCTCCGACGGCCGCAAGGAGCTGGTAGCGCTCACCGACGGTTACCGCGAGGCCGCCGAGTCGTGGGCCGATCTGTTGCGTGATTGCCGCCGCCGCGGCATGCGCGCCCCGGTGCTGGCCGCCGGGGACGGGGCGCTCGGATTCTGGAGCGCGCTGCGCGAGGTGTTCCCGGAGACCCGCGAGCAGCGTTGCTGGTTCCACAAGATATCGAATGTTCTTGCCGCGCTGCCGAAGTCGGCGCACCCGGGGGCGAAGAAGGCGCTCGCAGAGATCTGGAACGCCGAGGACAAGTCCCACGCCCGCGACGCGGTCAAGGAGTTCGAGTCGACCTATGGTGCGAAGTTTCCGAAGGCGGTCGCCAAGATCAGCGACGACGTCGAGCAGCTGCTGGCGTTCTACGACTTCCCGGCCGAGCACTGGATTCATCTGAGAACTACAAATCCGATCGAATCTACCTTCGCCACCGTGCGGAACCGGAGCAAGATCACCAAGGGCCCCGGCTCCCGCGCCGCCGGAATCGCCATGGCCTACAAGCTGATCGAGGCGGCCCAGTCACGCTGGCGGGCGGTCAACGCGCCCCATCTCGTGGCGCTCGTCCGCGCCGGCGCGAAGTTCAAGAACGGCAAACTCGTCGAACGGCCCGACGACACCACCGCTACCGAGGAGGCCGCATAAAAGATCTTGATCCACAGACCTCCGATTCCGCTAACTGTCAAGC
>Ga0207689_10004590_pt1 | contig 12499 bp, 9 predicted proteins | sample KBSMisM52_FD_184312 | JGI IMG/M metagenome (GOLD analysis project Ga0207689, IMG submission 184312) | Miscanthus rhizosphere microbial communities from Kellogg Biological Station, Michigan, USA - KBS Miscanthus M5-2 (SPAdes) (version 2) | ecosystem: Host-associated > Plants > Roots > Rhizosphere... | reverse complement strand
GTGCGAATGAAACAAATCACCGTGGAGAAACGCTTCGAAGCCGATAGCTCCCTGATTAAGACGCGCGGTTCTGCTCTCAGCCAGGTGTGGACGAACCTGATCGATAACGCCGTGGACGCTTCGCCCGCGCAGGGACAAATCGAAATCGCCACTTGGACCGAACCGGGATCAGATGACGCGAACGATTCCGGCTGGCTGGCGGTGAGCATTGCAGATCACGGCGCGGGAATCACGCCCGACGTACTGCCCCACATCTTCGATGCGTTCTTCACCACCAAGCCTCAGGGGGCGGGAACGGGACTTGGGTTGGAAATTGTTCACCGCATCGTGACGCAGAAATTCGGCGGCAAGATTGATGTTGAGTCCGAGCCCGGCAACACGCGTTTCATCGTGCGTCTTCCACTCAGCGCCTCACCAGAGGCCAAAGGCACTCCTCAGACGAACTGAGCTTTTTCTGTGATCCTTCTCAATTCGAATGCGCGAGCAGAAGGCTCGCAACCCCTGCCTGTACACACATGAGTAACTTCCAATTCTTTTCCTGGCGCGAACCGAATCAAGTTGGCCCGCAAACATGCCGATGTAAAGGTATGGGGAACTTGAATGTCCGATCGAACAGAATTGCTGGAAGCCGCACTCGACAGTTTGCCTGAAGGCGTTGCCCTGGCCGATCTCGAAGGGAGAGTCGCGTTTTGGAATCACGCTGCTCATGCCATTACGGACACAGCGCCGCGAAACTCGTAGGTCAGCCTGTTCGTGAGGCGCTTAATGCTCTGATCACAGGCGGCGCACAGCATTGGATCACTCAGGTTGACTCTCAGCCCCGCGGTGTGCGGATCCACATTCGTCATCAACTAGGCCACGATTTCCCAGCAATTGCAAGGACTCTGGTGTTACGCGATGGACTCGGCGAGCGCATCGGCACGGGAGTTGTGTTTCATTCCGTTGAAGGCATCGACGCGCTACCTCGCGGCGACATAGGTCAGGACTCTCATCTCGGTAAGAGCCGCACAGAACTCGAAAACAGACTGGAGGCCTTATTTGAAGACTTCGAGCAAGGCCAGATGCCGCTGGGCGTTCTCTGGGTGACAGTCGATCAGGCACTCGCCTTGCGCCAAACTCACGGAGCGCGAGCATGCGAAGCGATGCTGGAGAGACTCGAGCGAACCCTTGCCAGCGGCTTGAAACCAAGCGAGGAGATCGGTCCCTGGGGAGATGACGAGTTCCTCGTGGTGTCTCATGAACGGAACGCCGCAATGCTCGGCGCACACGCTCAAAACCTGGCGGGTTTGTCGAGAACAACCGACTTTCGCTGGTGGGGCGACCGCATCTCGCTCACTGTGAGCATCGGCGCTGCCCAGGCGGAAGCTGGCGATACCCTGACACAGTTGCTTGAGCGGGCCCAATCGGCGATGTTCTCAAGCCTTCACGCGGGTGGAAACCACATCACGAGTGCGCACGGGAGACCAGCATGTTCGCCGTTATAGGCATTCTGATCGTCTTCGGAGCAGTCATCGGCGGGTTCCTCATGGAAAAGGGACACATCGCGGTGCTGGTGCAACCCGCGGAATTGCTGATCCTCGTGGGTGCCGCGATCGGTACATTGCTGGTCGCCAACCCACCACGCATACTGAAGGGAATTGCCGCGGGTCTAAAGGCAGTTCTTGGGGGGTCGAAATTTAACAAGCAGCGTTATCTGAATGCACTCAAGATGATGTACCAGTTCTTGAACAAGGTTCGCAAGGAAGGCCTCTTGAGTGTGGAGATGGACGTGGAGAAACCGGGTGAGAGCCCGCTCTTCAAAAATTTTCCTGATTTCCTTGCCGATCACCATGCATGCGATTTTGTTTGCGACACCTTGCGCATGGCCATCACCGGCGGCGTGGAGCCCTTCGACATGGACCAGATGATGGAGTTGGATATGGAAGTGCACCACAATGAGACCACCGAACCGGTGAGCGCACTGACCACAGTGGCGGACGCGTTGCCAGGCCTCGGAATTGTCGCAGCGGTGTTGGGTGTCGTCATCACGATGGGGTCGTTGGGCGGTCCTCCAGAGGAGATCGGCGAAAAGGTGGCTGCTGCCCTTGTCGGGACCTTTCTCGGGATCCTGCTCTGCTATGGTGTTGCCGGCCCATTGAGCTCCAACATGAGCAAGATGGCCGAAGAGCACAACTGCTACCTCCATGTAATGCGCGTCCTGTTGCTTTCGTTTCTCAAGGGCAGCGCGCCTATCATCGCCATCGAGATTGGACGGCGCGCCATTCCCTCGCATGTGCGGCCGTCCTTCGACGAAATGGAAAAGCACTGCAAGAACATCACCACTACAACATCCGAACCCGTCCTGGCTGCCAAATAGAGAGAGATGAGGACCATGGCAGCGAAAACTCAACCGATAATCGTAATCAAAAAGAGAGGTCGCCACAGCGCACATCACGGCGGCGCCTGGAAAGTGGCGTATGCCGATTTTGTGACTGCGATGATGTCGCTGTTCATCGTGCTCTGGCTCATGAACTCCAGCGACAAGATCAAGAAGGCAGTGGCAGGTTATTTCAACGATCCGAAAGGCACCGCGAGTTTGATGGGCACCACAATGACGGGTACCGGCGAAACAGTCACGAAGGTGGCTGCGGATAACATGCAAAAGCTGAAAGAAAGGCTCGAAGCAGAGATCAAATCTAAAAAGGATCTGCAAAAACTCTCGAAGCAAATTGAAATTACCATCACCCCGGAAGGTCTCCGCATCGAGCTGCTGGAAGACAAGAACGGGACCTTCTATGAAATAGGCAGTGCAAAGCTAAGCACAAGTGGGCAGGAGTTGCTATCGTTGCTGGCGGGCGAATTGAAGACCCTTCCTAATTCCCTGCTGATCGAGGGACACACTGACTCCGCGCAGTACTCGCGCGACGCCGGTTACAGCAATTGGGAGTTGTCAGCCGACCGCGCAAACTCGGCCCGACGACTGCTGCAAGACAGCGGCGTTCGTTCCGACCAGGTCACCCAGGTGCGTGGATATGCCGACCAGTTGCTACGCGTCAAAAATAATCCCTATGATCCATCCAATCGACGTGTCTCCATTCTTGTAAAGAACCTTGAGGGTTCTCCACTGTCCCTGAAGAGTTCTTCAAACCCCGTCAACGGGACAGCCTGCCGTGTATTCTCCCCAGCCCCAATTCTCTCCGTGAATGTCTCACCTTTCAGTATCTCGATGGTGTACTCTGAAGTGCTGTAGAAAGCGTTTACCGGGAGAGGGCTATGTCAATTGTGGCGGGGGTTGATTTCGGTACTTTGAGCGTTCGAGTAACAGTAGTCGACAGCCAGGCTGGACCGCTTGGAACCGCATCCGCTTCCTATCCCCTGCATCGCCGCCGCGACGACCCTGATTTCGCAACACAATCCCACACAGACCACATGACTGCTTTGGTGGCTGCGACCCGTGATGTGCTTCGAACGTCCGCTGTCAATGGCAACGACGTAGCCGCAATCGCCCTCGATACTACTGGCTCGAGTGTGATTCCAGTCGGCGATAACCTTGAGCCATTGGATGACTACTATCTCTGGTGTGATCATCGCGCTCACGTTGAAGCTGAAGAGATCACTACCAAGGCCCACGAAATGGGGCTGGAAGCGATTGAGTGGTGCGGCGGCGTCTACTCACATGAGTGGGGTTTTGCGAAGCTCCTTCATTGGCTGCGTCACAACCCCGGCAAGCGGTCATTGTTTGTCACAGCGATTGAGCACTGTGACATGGTGGCCGCGACCTTGAGCGGCGTGAAGTCCGTAAAAGATCTGAAGCGAAGCGTCTGCGCAATGGGTCATAAATGGATGTGGAATCCTCGCTGGGGTGGCCTGCCGCCTGAGGAATTTCTAGTGGCAGTAGACCCGCTATTCGCAGGAATTCGCGCCAAGCTGGGCGGCGAATACCTGACCAGTGACAAGTTGGCCGGGCATCTCTCTCCGGAGTGGGCTGAGAAATTGGGGCTTCGCGCGGGAATCCCGATTCCGGTGGGAGCGTTCGACGCGCACTGGGATGCAATCGGATCGAATATCCGCGAAGGCGACGCGGTGAACGTTGTTGGTACGTCAACATGCGTCATTGCGATAGCACGCGACGCGAAACTGGTACCAGGCGTTTGCGGAGTGGTGCCGGGCAGCGTTCATCCTCTCTACACCGGCATCGAAGCCGGCCTCTCCGCCACCGGTGACATTTTTGAGGCAATCGCGGTGCGCGCTCAGACCCGGGTCTTCGAGTTGTCAAAGGGATTGGAATCTTACAAGGCAGGACAGACTGGTCTGCTGCGTCTGAGCTGGGACAACGGCGACCGTACAGTACTCGTCAATCCCGAACTCGGCGGGGTCACGCTTGGCTGGAATCTCATCCACACCGCACAGGATGAGTTGTTCGCGGCGATTGAAGGAACGGCCTTTCATACCCGCATCATTCTTGAGCGAATGGCGGAAAACGGTGTGCGGGTGGATCGCGTCATCAATGCGGGAGGTATTCCGCAGAAGAACGAAGTGCTCAACCAGGTGTACGCGAATGTGCTCGGCAAACCGGTTCTGGTGCCTGCCGGAATTCCCACGAGCCTGGGATCAGGAATCTTCGCACTGATGGCCGCCGGAACATTTAAGAACATCGAGGAGGCACAGGAGCAAGTATGCCTTCCGTTGCGAACGGTTGACCCGGATCCGTGGGCAACAAAGACATACGATGAACTCTATCCGCTTTACAAAGACACTTATTTCGCGCTGGGCAGACGCGATGCAGAGCCTATAGCGCTCGGACGCGTTCTTCCTGAACTCCGCAGGATTGCCGCGCGGGCGCGGTTAAGCGACTAGCTTATTGTCGACTGCAAAGACTCGCTCGTAGCTTCCTCGCCGTTTGTGTCGATCTCCGATCCGACGCGGGCATGCCCCTGTGGGACGATCGCTGTATTTATCCTGCGCCAAATTCGGCGTTAATTATCTGCAAATCGTCGGCTGACTTTGAGAGGAAAAAGAAAACGCCGGAGGAGCACTTGCCCCCCGGCGTTTTGATGAGTTTTGTATTAGAAATCCACCCGCGCACCAAATTGCATACGGCGGAAGGTGTGAGTGCCGAGGGTGTTTCCGTAGAATCCGAATCCCGGGTACGTCAACGCGTTGCCGAAGTATACGGACCCATCGTCAAAGCGTACGGAGTTCGTGACGTTGTAAACTTCCCAGGCGAACTTCAGTCTTGCTCTTTCGCCCAGGGCCCAGGTCTTGCTTACGGACGAGTCGAAATTGAAGACGCCATCCCCACGGAAGACGTTGCGGGAACCTGCTTCTCCCGGGTACGGCAGGCGAATCGGCGAACCCGAAGTCACCCCTTCACTGATCGCGTTCACATCATCAAACACTTGTGGCAATCCGTCACTTTCGTAGTGCTTGCGGATCTTTACCTTCTCAGTTGGAACTCCCCAGGCTTGAAGTTCCCAGTTGGTTGTCCAGCCGGGTTCAATCACTGAGAACGGCAGTCCGCTGGTCCAACGGCCCAAACCGGCCCATTGCCATCCGCCCCAAATCGCGTCTCCCACTTTCCCCGAGTTGCCGAGTAACGCTTTGCCACGTCCGATGGGAAGTGCGTAAGACCAATTCACAGTGATCAGATGTTTGGTGTCGAAATCAGAAAGGCCGCGGCTCAACGACGGATTCCAGACGTTCTGGATTGCGCCGTAGGATGTCTGCGAGCGCTCCGCATCCGAACCCATGTCGATTGACTTGGAGAACGTGTAGCTGAAGTCCATCGTCAAGCCGTTCTTCATAGGATGACGAAGTGTAACCTGGGCGGCGTTGTAGTAGCTCATTCCGATCGAAGACAGCGCAATCAGAGATGAGAACTGGGAATTCCAGAACTTTGGTCCGTCTGTTTCACAGTAACCACCGTAGAAGCAGCCGAAGTCAATGTCGTATATCGCCCCCGTCTCACCGTAGTTGTAGCGCTGTGTCGCCCATTCGTTGTTGTAGATGGCATCTGTGGCGCTTTCCCCATCGAAGTCGTAGCCCTTCATCTGCGGGAACACATCCTCGAAATACGGAATGTCGGGGATGTGCTGGAAAACGCCGTCGCAATAGAGGCAGGAACCATTGAGTTGATCCGTAGCTTTCGACATCTGTGTTCCGGCAGTGAAGTAATCACCGCCGCCCTTGGGATCGACGTAGTTCACTGGCTCGGCAAGATCCAGCTGCTGGAACAGGTGCCTCCCCATACGTCCAACGTACGCGACGTCGAGCAAGAATCCGCCCGGCAGCTCGCGCTGCACAGAAAGGTTGTAGGCCTCCACGTACGGTGTATTCACCTTGTTGTCGATGCCCCAGTTGATTCCGAACGTCCCATCAGGGACTGCATACGGATAGTTTTGGACATCGGGTGAGATGACCCCCGGCAGGCTCGTTGGCATGTCGCGCGGACCGGTGAACCGCGGAGCAGTCCGGTAGTTGACTGAGTTGGCCGCGCTTTGGAACTGGCCCGAAAGTCCGAAAGCGCCAAGGCTACTGAAGCGGTTAGTCAGAGCCTGGCCATAGTGATCGTAGTACATGCCAAAGCCGCCCCGGATCGAGGTTTTCGTATCCGGCGAATATGCGAAAGCCACACGTGGTGCGATATTGAGTTTCTCTTTCGGCCAGAATCCCGGTTGACCGTTCGCTTTGCCATTCGGGGTGAAGAACAGATCTGGTTCGTAGACCTGACCTTGAGCAGCCGCAAGACCGCGGTTCAAGAACCATTGGTGAGTATCGACCGTGGGAGCAACCTGTTGCCCCTTGGTCTCGTACGGTGTCTGCAAAATGGTGTGCCGCAGACCAAATGTCAACGTCAGATTTGGGCGAACTCGCCATGAATCCTGCAGGAAGTATTCGAACTCATTGGTCTTGAAGGTCCGGTCAACAAAGGCACCATCGGGCTGCAATACGCCGGTGGTCGGGCTTGTCACGACATAGTTCCCAACCGTATCCCATTCTGCGATGGCGCCAATGATCGTCGCGTAGGCGTAATCGAATGAGGTACCGAAGCCCGGGTCGACGGCCGGCAAGCCAAGAGTGGTGGGGTCTGGAGCAAAACGGGAGCTCAGGTAAGAGGGATTCGTATATCCGCGCTGGAAGGAGTTTTCGTTGCTCGTGGTTTCATTTTGAATCATTCGCCAGTTGCCACCAAACGACAGGGAGTGAGCTCCCTTGGTCCAACTGAGTGTATCCACAATCGTATTCACAGGAACGTGAACGATGGAGCTTCGGGTTTGGGCCTCAGGCTGCTGCAAAAAGCGGATGACAACGTAATCGCCAGTTCCGATTCCAATGCTCGAGTAACCCTGCCGGATATAGCCATATCGAATGTCATTGACCAGATTCGAGGTCAACGAGACGGTATAACCGCCAGCGATGCCCTTTGTGTTGTCCTCCAGGACGCTCGATGCAGGTTGACCCGGAAGGTTCTGGGCTCCCTCCGCGGTGTCTTTTTGCAGATTTCCGCGAACGAAAAGGTGATTCTTCGCATTGGGCGTCCAGTCGATCTTGCCGATGTTGGTGTTGAGGGTGTTCGGGGCGGGCGAACTGAAATTGTATGTGCCGTTGTTGATGCCGTCGCCACCTGCCAACACAGTCGCAGTTGGTTCCGTAGAAAGATAGTCGAGAATTGGTTGATTTACGCCGGGCGTCTGGCACTGGGTGCATCCTGCGTCCAACTGCGCGATCTGATCACGAGTGAGCAGTACCGTGGATCCGTCCTCTGCGAAATACCCTAGTTGCCCCTCCCGAAAAGTAGCAGACGGCGTAACGGCTGAAACCGTCTCGTTCGTTGCCAGACGTTGACCTTCATAGTTGTAGAAGAAGAAAAGTTTGTCTTTGAAAATCGGGCCGCCCACACTGCCGCCGAAGGTGTTCACAATGTATTTCGTCGGTCGATTTTCTTCACCGGTAGATGTTTGTTGATTCTTGATAAACCAATCGTTCGCGATCATGTTGGAGGGACGATTGTATTCGTAGAGCGAGCCATGGAATTTGTTGGTGCCGCTTTTGGTGATCAGCGAGAGTTGGGCACCGGACGACCTCCCCGCATCCGCATTGCTATTCGAAGTCGTGACGCGAAACTCCTCGGTAGAGTCCAGGGTGGAACGCAGCACGCCATTGAAGGCATATCCATTGATCTGGTCGTTGTCGTCAACGCCGTCGAGGGTTACGTTGCCCTGGTCAGAACGCGCGCCCGAAACCGCGCCCTGGCGGCTATCTAGCAAATCAGGATTGATCTTGTCGGTGAGGGAGATTGTTTCACCCAGGAAGAGCACGCCCGGCTGCAGGCTCAGCAACCCGATCGGGTTGCGTCCGTCCATCGGCATGGCCTCGATCTGCGCATTCGAAACAGAGTCACCCAACGTCGCGTCCGTGGTGTTCAGCGTCTGAGCTGACGCAGACACGTCGACGGTCTCGGCGCTTGCATGCACTGTGAGCGTGAAGTCGATGCTGGCAGGCTGGTTTACCAATAGCTCAGCAGTCTTGGACTGATCGCCAAAGCCCGCTGCTGTCACCGTAATCGTGTACTTTGCCGGGGGGATCTGCGCGAAGGTGTACAAACCTGAAGCGTTCGAGGTGACAGTGAAGGTTGTTCCTTTGGTGGCGTCAACGATGTTGACTTTGGCCCCAGGTACAAGGGCGCCACTTGGATCTTTGACGGTTCCACGCAGTGAGGTTGTTGCGGACTGGCCAAACGAGAGAGTGGCGGTGGAAAGGATACAAATCAGTATCCATCCCGAAATTGATCGTTTCACGGCTGATCCTCCAAAATTGCTTGCTCTGCTTTGCTTGCTTTTAGCCCTTCGTTCTTTTCACGTCCATGCAAACGGCGTTGTTGCCGCTCTGGGGGGAGGGAAAAGTGGCGCTGATGAATCCGCCTCAAGAGACTGAGAGCGATCCGGCGGGGCCTATCGAAATGTTTCTAAAGCATTTACTCAGAACTCCGGCACACCTCGCCGGTGGGAATTGCTATTTATCTTGGATGAATCCGCATCAAGATTCAATAAGAAAAAAGTTCGATTGTGACGAAATGCCATCCAGCAGGGGTAGAAACTGCCACGCGAAGTCACTGCTGTTGTTGCATTTGCTGCAAATCAATCAGCGGTTGGACCCGTTCTGGAGGCTGTTGGGCCCTTTCTACCAGAACTGACCAGTCTTCAGGTATTGGTAGCTTGCGATCGAGGGCCGGCGGCTGTTCGCTAGCTTCAACGTGCACAGCAACATACAGTTCACTGGTGGTCTTTCCCCGGAAGATTCCGTGTGTCGGAGGTACATCAGCGTAATCGCGGCCGACGGCGGTACGGATGTGTCGATGGTGCGCGATGAGGTTGTTGGTGGGATCAAAGCCGACCCAGCCCAGGTGCGGAAGCAGGACGTCGACCCAGGCGTGGGTGGCGTCAGGCGTTGACCGGTCGTGGTCTTCGCGGCTGCGGTAGAGGTATCCCGAGACGTATCGTGCTGGGATCTGAACCAGGCGCAAAAGCGCGATCATGGTGTGCGCAAAGTCCTGGCAGACGCCCTTGCCACTCACGATGGCCTCGTCTATCGGGGAGTCGACACGCGTGGATCGGGGAACATATTCGAAATAATCGAAGAGGCGCTGATTGAGTTCCTGGACAAGCATTAAGGGGTCATCGCGGCGGGTGACTCCCATCTGGGTGGCCAGCAGAGTCAGTGCTGGAGTTTCTACTACAAACTGGCTGGGCAAGAGCATCTCCCAATAGTCACCTGACTCAACCATCGCGTCGAGCGCTCCCCAGGCGTCAGGGGATAGGAATCCGGGCACGTTCGGCAATACCTGCTGCTCGACCACCGACTCGGCAACAATGACCAGTTGGTTGTGCTCGCCGGGGATGTCGAAATGCTGCACATTATTTCCCATATGGTCGCGATATGTGAACACGCGACAGCGCGGACTAACCGACAGGGAAAACGTAAGGCAGTGCTGGTTTGAGTCCGAGCGCGGATGCATACGCGTTTCCATAATGCTTTCGCTGACTGCTCGCGAATATCTGAATCGCGTAAGGTGCCGGATTGAATAGAAATTCATTTCTCGTCTTCCCAGGATCGGCTAAATGGCCAGCGCAGACTGAATGGAATAGTGGATGTAGTAGCGATAGACCAGTTCGTGGATGAACATGCACTGTTCGCGAATTGTGTGCAGAAATGCGGCCGCATCGCCGGCAAGAATCTCGCCAATCGTGGTGTAACTGAGCATCGCGTGAAGGCGTCCAATACCTGCGCTCAACTCGTCCGGCGGTCGGCGGCCCCCGGTGTGTCCAATCGATTGAAGAGCCTGGCGCACGCCGTCGACCGAATAGCGAATGGCGTGGGGAAAGTCGCGGTTCAGCAAGAGAAACTCAATGATGCGGTCGGAGGTTAGATCGGCCGTGTACACCTGGCAGTAAGCCTCGAAGGCCGTACAACAGCGCAGGAGTCCTACCTGTTCGAGATATTGATAGCCGGAATGTTCACGCTCCGGAGGGTGCGACAGTCGAGGCTGATAGACCTCAAGCAGGGTAGCAATGGCGTACGCTCGCTCGAGATAACGGCCGAGTCGAATGAAGTGCCATCCCTGGCCGTGAATCATCGTCGTATCGCTCACGCCCTTAAACAAATGGATGCCATCGACGACGGAAGCCAACACATCGCTCACGTTTGAGCGAAACAGCGCCATGGTGTGTGGGGAATGCATCTGGTGATAGAGGCGATTGAGGCGCTGCCACTGTTCGGTCGAGATTTCTTCGCGTACCTGGCGCGCATTCTCACGTGCCGCGTCGATGCACGACGTGACAGACGCGTGATGCTGCTTATCGAAAATGAGCTTTTCTGCCAGCGATTCCGTATCGCCGTTCCAGTCGAGATCAGCCGGTTTGCCCAACGATGCCACGAGCCTCTGCCAATGCGTCTCCGCGCTTGCGCCGCCGGTGTCGAGCATGAGGCTCATCGTCACGTCGAGCTGGCGCATCGTATTCTCAGCCCGCTCAAGGTAGCGACTCATCCAATAGAGGCTGTCGGCGACACGCGAAAGCATCTTCGTACTCTCCCGAATTCCGTGGCTGATTGCTATTCCAGAACCCATGTGTCCTTACTGCCTCCTCCTTGCGACGAGTTGACGACCAGCGAGCCTTTCTCGAGCGCAACGCGAGTGAGGCCACCGGGCACGATGTTCACTTTGTCGCCAAAGAGAATGTAAGGCCTGAGGTCGACGTGGCGTGGCTCGAGCCGGTCGCCGATAAGACAGGGAGCTCGCGAAAAATCGACGGTGGGCTGTGCGATGTAGTTGCGTGGATTCGCCTGGATACGGATTGCGAATTCCTCGCGCTGGCGGGCAGTGGAGTGAGGCCCGATTAGCATGCCATAGCCGCCGCTCTCTCCTACTGCTTTCACCACAAGCTTGTCCAGATTTGCAAGAACGTGCTTTCGATCCTTCTCCTCGGTCATGAGGTAGGTTTCGACGTTGTTCAAGATCGGATCTTCGTCTAAGTAGTAGCGAATAATGCGCGGCACATATGCATACAGCGCCTTGTCATCTGCGAGGCCGGTTCCAAACGCATTGGTTACCGTCACATTGCCGGCTCGATAGGCATTGAATAGGCCGGTGCATCCCAGGATGGAGTCGGTGCGAAAAATCAGCGGATCACTGAAGTCGTCATCGACGCGGCGGTAGATCACGTCTACGCGCTTCAGTCCGTCGGTCGTACGCATGTAGACGATGTTGTCGTGCGTCACCAGATCACGACCCTCAACGAGGTCGATGCCCATCTGGCGCGCAAGGTAGGTGTGCTCAAAATACGCAGAGTTGAAGACGCCCGGCGTAAGGAGAACAATGTTGGGCTCGGGACGTCCTTCCGGCGCAAGAGAGCGCAGCGTTGCCAGCAGAAGTTGCGGGTAGTGTTCGATTGGCCGCACGCCATAACTGTGGAAGAGCTGCGGGAACGTCCGCTTCATGACCCGGCGGTTCGTGAGCATGTAACTCACGCCGGAAGGCACGCGAAGATTATCTTCGAGGACTACGAACTCGCCGGTGTTCAGCCTGAGCAAGTCAGAGCCAACTACGGCGATGTAGGTGTTGCGAGGCACCTGCAGGCCGCGCATCTGCCTTCGATAATGCACGCAGCTGTAGACCAGTTCTCGCGGTACAACGCGATCATTCAGGATCTTGGCTTCAAAATAGACATCGCGAAGAAAGAGATTCAGGGCGGTGATGCGTTGGGTCAGGCCCTTCTCGATCCGTTCCCACTCCTGCGCGGTAACGAGTCTTGGCAGCAGATCATATGGAAAGATTTTCTCAGTACCTTCATCGCGGCCGTACACGGTAAAGGTAATGCCCTGGGTAAGAAACGATAGCTCGGCAGACTGCTTGCACCTCTGCAACTCGTCTGCGGGCAATCGGGCAAGCGTTTCGGCGAGCGCCCGATAGTGAGAACGCACATCTCCCCCCGCCTCGCGCATTTCATCGAAGGCTTGATCGAGC
>Ga0207689_10004589_pt1 | contig 12500 bp, 12 predicted proteins | sample KBSMisM52_FD_184312 | JGI IMG/M metagenome (GOLD analysis project Ga0207689, IMG submission 184312) | Miscanthus rhizosphere microbial communities from Kellogg Biological Station, Michigan, USA - KBS Miscanthus M5-2 (SPAdes) (version 2) | ecosystem: Host-associated > Plants > Roots >... | reverse complement strand
AAGACAAAGTTTCCGTGGCTCAGGAAATCATGCTGGAGGCCGAAGTTTTACAAGAAAAATTCGTCCTACCAACCGACGTGGTGGTTGCTGACGAAATTTCCGACAAGGCAAAAACATTAGATCTGCCCGTGGAAGATGTCATTGGCGAGATGAAAATTTTGGACCTCGGTGCCAAGACCATCGCCAGGTTCATAGAAGTCATCAGAAAATCGAAAACCGTGGTCTGGAACGGACCTGTGGGCCTCTTTGAAAAGAAACCTTTTGCCATGGGAACAAAAATCATCGCTGAGGTTCTGGCCAAGGCCAAACACTGCAAAACAATTCTCGGTGGCGGCGACACTGTGGACGCCCTCAAACATTTTGGCATCAGCGAAAAAAAGTTTACCCATGTTTCCACAGGCGGTGGCGCCATGCTTGAGTTCCTCGAAGGCAACAAACTGCCGGGTGTAGAAATTATTTTTGAAAACGGCAAGCCTGCGAACAAGGGTTCGACTAACCGTGGGGCAAAAAAGGCCGCGAAGAAAAAAACAGCGCGCCGCAGCGGGACCAAAAAGTCTTCCAAGAAATCACGACGTTAATTCACCTTTTTAGGTGCAGAACGCTTGAGTTTACGAAGCTGAGCCTGAACAGCCATCCAGGCTGCTTTTTCCTCATTAATATTATAAACACTGGCTTCACCCGCAGCATATTTATCAAGCTTTGCTTGTCTGTAAGGCGCAGGATTATCAATTTTATCTTTCACTTCAGGCAACGCGTTCATAACCTCGTCATGGGTTTTAGCACAGGCAATCTCCATTTCAATCGCAGAAACATCCACGATATCCAAAGCGGAAACGCCCAACATATCCGGCATAGTTTCATCAAAATCTTTCCACTCAATCGCTTCATTGCGATGTGCGAGAAGAGCCATGTTTAGGTTACTGAACACACGTGAAATATTACCAATTCTTGTTTTCACAACCTCTGAATCTAACGTACCGTAACGTTCCCCATAAGAAAGAATCGTTTCAAACTCCCCTCTCAAACCATCAAGAAGTTTTATGAAATTGGCACTATCAGAAATATTATTTTCCTTCAAAATTTCCGCCACCTGATTCATGTACACGCTTACCCACAAACGGAGCTTTTCAACATTTTCAAACAAATTCATCTCTGGCAACTGATTACCTTCACCGCTCTTCTCTTTCTTTCCAGGAACCAGTGGATCAGTAAACAGGTTGGTAACGTCCAAAAGCAGTGTATAAAGTTCCTGAAGACGCTTCTGCTCTTCCATACGTGCCTGCATTTCTATACTTTCCAGAGTAAACATACCGGAATTGTCTTTAGATGCCGGAGGGAGTTCGTCCATAGGAGTTAAACCGTCAAGAGTACTGTTATCAAGACCTTCATCAAGGCCTGCAAAACTGAAATCGTCCATAGGTGATGTGGTAGACATAGTTTTGAATGGTAGATTATAAGACTTGATTAAACCACATTTAATCTATTTTGTCAATAGTCTTATAAGTCATTCAAAAACCGGATACAGGGATATATAAGCCAAATATCCTCAAAAAATTACAGAGGCGATAAATCTATTTCTGGTGATCCACGACTTTCTCCAAAAATACCCTGAAAACCGCTTCACGGGTACCACGAATAGCATCCACAGAACCCACAATCCTGTCCCGTAAGCCTTCCACATTCGTAGCTCCAAAATGGCGACTAGATACCTCCGGTCCCGCATCATCCATCTCCTGACCGATCGTTTCATGTCGAAGCAGCAAAATCGAGCTCAAAGTTGAGGCCAGAACCTCAGGATGATTCTGAATGCTCCAGGCATTCGTATCCTCATAGGAAAGGGCCTGAACATGACTCACATCATTTGAATAGGTAACAGCTGCGGTACGTGGGATAAGAACAACCTCCTGGGAATGAGAAGCCGGCACAGCCAACCGCTCAGGCAATTTTGAAAAAAAAGAACTTTGGTCACGGGCCACCGTTGAATGAATAGTGCTGATACCAAATTCACGGGTATTTTTCCCGCCGTCATCCTCCAACCACTCCACTTTGCCACCAGAGCGATGAGCCTGTAATTGATGGGTAAAGCAGACAAATAATGCCGGAATTCGCAGCTTTTCGCGTTCCGCTAAAACCTCACTCATTTGGTGCATCCAGGGCATTTCATCATATTCGGTCGCCATGGCGCTGGAGCCCGTTGCAACAACCGCGGTGAAACCGGAAATATCTTTGGCAAACTCAACACCAAAACCTGTGTACGGCTGCCAAACACAAAAACGCTCGTCTCCGGGCTCATAACCAAGTAAGGAACGAAAGAGCGGAGCAGTTCCACTTTCACGAGACTTCCCCTTTTGTACGGCAAAAAACAGTTCCTGCAAACGTGGCGGCAACTCCTCAAACCCGCGATTATTCTTTTTAGCAGTTCGTGATGGAGCACTACTATTATCAATACAAAGAATTCGGTGCTTTCGCGGCAGCATATCGGCAACATAGCTTTTCTGCTCCTGTTGAAATCTTTCAGCTGCATCCGCCTCGCGATCCAGTTCCGTATAGTGGTTCTCTGATAACATATTTGGTCACAAAAAATTTTACGGAAGATTATTGTTCCATGCTCAAAAAGTGTCAATAAATTTTTAGCACAAAATCAACTCGCAAATTTTATTTACCGATCTTAGTTTTCAAATAGTTACTCACCACAGCATGATCAGCGGCAAGCACAGGCGGCTGCGGCAGATTCATCAGCGGCGTTTGCGGATCTTTTAAGCCGTTACCTGTCGCCACACAGACAATCCGCTCACCGGATTTAATAAGCTTTTTCTTAAGTAAAACAGAGAGTGCTGCAATCGCCAAAGCCGAAGAAGGTTCCACAAAAATCGCCTCTTCATCTGCTAAAAGTTTCTGTGCTTTCAATGCTTCTTTATCTGAAATCGACAACATCGTTCCATGAGTTTGATACACGGCCTGTAAAGCCAAATCTCCATCCAACGGATCTGCAACCGCCACTGCCGAACAGACCGTAGAAGTCTGACTCCAGGCCTTGCATTCAGTTTTGCCTTTTTGAAATGCTTCAACAATCACAGCCGAGCCGTCAGCCTGCACCGCAATCATTCGCGGCATCTTCTGAATAAATCCTAATTGAAAATAGTCTACAAACCCTTTCCAGATTCCGGAGAGATGTGTGCCCGCACCTGTGGGCACAATCACAACATCCGGAGCTTTGAATTTACCTTTTCCATCTCCAAACGCATCACACAACTCATACGCCAAAGTCTTCTGACCTTCACGGCGGAACACATAATCCCCGGCCAGATACAAATGATGCTGCGGTGCCAGTTTTTGCGACAACTTCACACAATCCGTATACTCACCTTTAATTTTTAATACATGAGCTCCATACTCCAGCATCTGTGCCAACTTACCCACCGGCGTCGCCTCAGGCACCAACACATAGCACGGTATCTGCGCCTTGGCTGCATAAGCCGCACATGACGCCGCCATGTTCCCGGAAGAAGCCACAATCAAAGCTTTCGCTTTCAGTTCAATCGCCTTCACTACCTCCACATACGTTCCACGATCCTTAAAAACTCCCGTAGGATTTGCTCCCTCATTTTTCACATACAGATTAGTAAATCCAAACTTTTCGGCCAGCGTCTCCAGTTTATACAATGGCGTATCCCCTTCCAGCAGACTGAAATGCGGATTGAATTTTTTAATGGGCAAAAATGCTTCATACCTCAAAGCGCTCTCACCACTTATATCATAATGATGTTGAGATTTTTTTAATTGAGAAAAGTTCCAGGCACAATCCAGTGGTCCACCACAATCGGGACAGAGTGTCTGATCACGCCTTTCATCTATAATTCGGGAACAATGAAGACACACGATAACGTATCGCTGCTTCAGAAAACTTTTTGTATTTTTATTTTTTGGCATACTTTTTGTTTAACGTACACCTATTTACTCAACGACCGCGATACAATCTATTTCGACTAGCGCTCCCTTAGGAAGTTCAGCAACGCCCACAGTCGCTCTCGCCGGCTTATGACCGGCAAAATATTTTCCGTAGATCTCATTAAACTGCTGAAACACTTTCATGTCCTTCAAATAAACAGTCACTTTCACAACTTTACTCAAATCAGAACCGGCCTCCTTGAGCACAGCCTGTAAATTATGCAAAACCTGTGTGGTCTGCTCCAGAATATCCCCATCAACTTGAGTTCCATCTTTACGAAGTGGAATTTGGCCAGAACAAAAAATAAATCCGTTAGCTTTCACCGCCTGACTATACGGACCGATGGCTGCAGGTGCTTCTTGAGTAACAATAGTATCCATAATTATTTTTTAGGTTTATGAGTAGGTTTTGGAGCAGCATGTGGTGCTGCAGGTTTTGGTTTTGGTTGTGCAGGTGCCTCGGCTTTCTTTTCAACAGGTTTAACTTCTGCAGGCGGTAACTCTTTTTTAGCAGGAGCTTCTAATTCACCTTTCGTACCAAAAGGTAACTCCTCTTTTGTGGCATTTTCATGCCAGCGGCGAATCTTATCTTCCACCACTTCACGCGGTGTCGCATAACGCTCACGGGACATGCGAATAACCTTTTCACGACGACCCTCTTCCGGCTCAAACTCTGGTGGAGCCAAAGTATCCAGAGAGAAAGTTTTCGTCGGCATACCATCAACCAGCAAACGAGAATAAGCCGTATATTTATTCAAAGAAACAAGATCCGGCGGCAACACTTCTTCACCATATTGAGAGGACAAATATTCAGCATCATCAAAACCCACCTGGAAAGAAAGAATACTACCAACGTTACCAAACACCGCATCGCGAACCTCTTCCGGCATCTGAGCAATATACTGGTTGGCCATGGTCAAATTCAGTTTATATTTACGGGCCTCAGACAGAATCGTTGCAAAAGAGTCAGTGGCAAAGTTCTGGAACTCATCAACGTAGAGATAGAAATCTGTACGATCTTTTTCCGGAATATTGGCTCGGCTCATAGCGTCCAACTGGAACTTGGTAATCATCATGGAACCAAGCAATGATGAAGTATCTTCACCAATCTTTCCCTTGGAAAGGTTCACAATCACGATCTTTTTATGATCCATGGCAAAACGCAGATCAATGGCACTTTGCGGCTGCCCCAAAATATTGCGGATAATTGGCGAAGACAAAAACTGTCCAACCTTATTTAAAATTGGTGAAATCGCTTCCACCCGATTTTTCGGATCCATCTTTTCAAACTCATTCACCCAGAAACTTTTTACAATCGGATCGGTAATCTTGCGAATCACGCGGCCTCTAAAATCTTTATCCTGCAGAATGCGCGGAATACCGAGCATCGTGGTGTTTGGGTACTCAAGCAGGGAAAGAATTGTATTACGTAAAATATGTTCCAGACGCGGGCCCCAGCTTTCTGCATAAATCTTTTTGAAAATACCAACAAGACCTGAACAAACAATCGTATTGAGCGAAGGATCAATATTTTCCAGCATGTTAAATGCCACCGGAAAATCGCGATCAGAAGGATCGAACAACACCACATCGTTTGTGCGGCGTGCCGGGACAAAGTTCAAAACTGCATCGGCCAAATCGCCGTGCGGATCTACAACCGCCAGACCGCGGCCCGCCTGGATATCAGAAAAAATCATATTCTCAAGCAAAGTAGACTTACCCATACCCGTCTTACCAATGATGTAAATATGACGGCGGCGGTCCAAAGTTTTAATACCAAACGTTTGTCCGCTGCTACGGAAGTTGGTCTTTCCCAAAACCGTCAGATCCTCTTCAGGAACAGTTCCCGGAATCGGCAAATCAATAGGCGGTTCCACACGCTTGGAGCGCACCCAGTAAATATTTGGTGTAGTAACAGTGGTGTTCGGCAAATGCCAAACCGTTGCCAGCTCCTCCACATTCAAAACAAAACTCTTACTCATATCACGGTGATGGTAACGCTCGATCGCTTCCTCCCCGGTAATCGTTTCTTCAATCTCAAACCCGTTCAAGTGCGGAATATTAAACTGCTTAAAAGAACCGGCGATCTCGCGGAGTTTGACCATAGCCACCTCTTTATCCGGAACTTTTGGAATATAAATAATACGCGCCGTCACCTCATACATGAGCTTACCCACCTTATCAATCGCAGCAATAGTGCTGGTCTCTTTATCATGCGTACGTGATGTCTGCTCCTCAATTTCGCTCTCGCTATGAACCGGATGTTCCAGATTCACACCGCCGCCCTTAAAACTCTGCAAAGCAAAAAGCCAGTACACCGGAAAGAAAATAATTCTGGTAACGCGGTTACGAGTACAGTAGGCGCGCGCGTACATCTTCTGCAAAGACTCAATGTGCATGTAAATGCCTTTGCTCAAAATGCGAATACATTTGGTAAAAACATGACGCCAGTGATCTTCCAAGGGACGGGCCACAATCTGAATCCAGGCCTGTTCATCAGGATGGTTAAACTTGGCCAGTGTTGAAGTAACCGCTGCCAGCGGGTCCAATGCGACTTTCGATTTCTTATCTTCAAACTGCGGATAACGTTTGATCGGAAAAAAGTCGGGTTCACCCAAAGCCAGTTCCACTCCCACAGCATTCTGAAAATCTTTCACTTTAATACTGTCTTTTTCGTCCTTCTTGGCAATCGAATTCACGGGAACAATTGCCTTCATTTCACGCCCTTCAGCAGTGTCTTTGTCTTTAGGCAAAAGCACCTCCACAGATTTTGGCGCAGAATAATCCGCCACATCCATGATCTCAGCATTGGAGTACTGGGCATAAATTTGACCTTCCACCAGATTGCGCAGTCTTGCCGGAAAATGGACAAAAAACTTAATATTGCGGTCCACATTGGCAATCTCAAAACTCACCTGGTCCTGGGACATACCTTTCAATCGGTCCCAAAAACTAAAGTGTCTGGCAATACTATGGATTGTCGAAAACATCTGCTCCGCCACAATCGGACCTGTCTCATTATCTTTGGCCACGCGAATCTGCAAAGTCATCATCGGTTCGCGCGAACGGCGTGCCTTTTGTCTGGATATAATAAATTTTTCAAGCAAAACTCGAAATGCAAGGTACAAAACCAGCACAATCAGGGCATTCAAAACCAGCGATAAAGTGTCCATAAACACAAATTCTAGATTCTTCTATTATTATAACCTAAAAAAAGCTTTTAATTAAGCCGATTTATGCTTCAAATACCTCTCCAAAATCTGCACAGCAGCCATTTCGTCCTCATGCAGCTTCCTGTTGGAGCCTTTTACCCCTCTGGAAGCCAAAAACTCATCAGCTTCAAAGCTGGTAAAGGACTCATCTTCAAAATTCACCTGAATATCACCCAAAAACTTAGCCAATTTCATCCCGATTTTCTCGATTCGGTCACTCTGCGGAGTAGGATTTCCCCCATCATCAAGCGGTAAACCCATTACCACCTCCACAACCTTCTCTTTGAGACAAAGCTCTTTCACGGCCTTAAAAATGTCATCCAGACGCTTAAATCCGCGCAGAACACCTTTACCAAAAACAAGCACCTGTTCAGGATCGGTGAGAGCCAATCCAACATGTGCTTGTCCTAAATCTATCGCAAGAATCTTCCCTTTATTTTTCACCTTTTACTTCTAAAAGAACTTTAGCTGAAACATCCTCAGAAAGCTTGATGGTAATTTCGTAGTTACCAACAACTTTGATATGGCTTGAAAGAACAATATTTTCCTTAGTCAGAGCCACTTTCGCCTCTTTTTCAATAACCTCACAAACATCCTTTTCAGTAATGGATCCGTAGAGTTTATCAGCTTTGGATTTCTGCTTCAGAACAAATTTCTTACCTTCAAGCTGCTTTTTGATCTCCTGAGCCTGTTCAACCACACGAGCCTTCTCCATCAACAGCTGTTTGCGAAGAACCTCAACGCGTTTCAGCATTGTAGGAGTTGCAACAGCAGCAATGCCATTAGGCATGAGATAGTTGCTGAAATAACCATTTTTTACATTTCTCACGTCACCTTTGCGCGCTACCTTAGCCACATCTTTTAAGAAAACGACCTGCATAACAACAAAATTAGAAATAATTGCCTAACTTTTATAGTGGAAAACCGGTAAAAAGTAAAGCTTTGAAGCGCATTTATTGCTGCGTGCCAGCCTGTGTGGTGGCTTGAGTTGTCTGTGTCGCCGTTACAGCTGGAGCCGGATTACTTGTGGCGGCCTGGGTTGTCTCAACTTCAACTACTTGTGATTCCTGAGTTTCGCTAACCGGTTCAGTTCCTACCGGGCAGTTAATGCACCAATCATCTATGTGGGCAAAACGGTCCGCCGGGAAAGCCAGATTTTCCAGATTGATCCCCTTCACTTTTCCATCTGTACCAAACACATAACTTGGTCTGTAGAGAAATACAGCCGGTATATCTGCAGAAATCTCCTCAGCAAGATCAGTCAAAAACTCTTTCTTCTGATCATTATCAAATGTGTCTCGAATTCGTTCAATCAAACTATCCACTGCAAAACTTCGATAGTTAGAGAGATTCTGACCATTCTCGCTGGCCTGACTCGAATGCCAGAATGAGTATGTATCAAAGTTATAGCCCATGCTCTGACCGGTCAGTACCATGTCATAATCTCGTGCCTGAAGTTTCTGATTAAAGTCATCAACAACTTCATAATCAGGAGTGATTTTCACTCCGACCACTTCCCAGGCCTTCACCAAAAAATCCACAGTTTTCTGGGCATCTTCTGCTTGAGTACTTCCATCTTCAAACTTACGTACCAACAACTTCAACTCCAGATCTTTATCACCATCTAACCTGTATTTTGCACCTTCGGTTTTAGACATCTTATAACCGCTATCATACAAGGCACCTTTAGCCTCTTCCACATTTGGTTTATACATCCAGTCCGTTTGCTGTAACTCCATCATCGGAGTATCAACTGCAATCTTATGAGTCATTTGTTGTAACAGTTGATTTTTATCTATAGCCTTGGAGAGAGCCAGACGCACCTTGTCTTTCTTTAAAATTGCTGAGTCCATGTTAAAAAACACAGCAGTATATTGTGGAAGTTCATAGTTCTTAAATGAAAAACGTCCAGAATTTTCCAGATTTTCCACAATTTCACGAGGCACTTTGGCAATAATATTATTAGCACTCTGCTCTTTTAAAAGTGATGCATCATCCGGATAAATATTGAAACGAATATTTTCAATCTGAGGTAGTTCCCCATAGTATTTGTCAAAAGCTGTGAGCACAATACGCTGTCGACCATCATTCAATGTTTCCATTGTTGAATCCACTTTATAAGGACCTGTTCCCACAGGCTTTGTGTTGAAAGAATCATATGCCAAATCAGTCACAGCCACAGTACCAAGTAAATGTTTTGGCAAAATACCAACATTCGTATTTGTGATAAAGAACGAGTTCGGTGAGCTCAAAGTGAACACAATACTTTTATCATCAACCTTCTTAATATCAACACCCGCAAAATTGGCCTGCAATGGCTGATTAGGAAAATCCACATTCTCAATAACATCATGATAGGTAAAATACACATCATCAATCGTCAGCGGTTCGCCGTCATGCCATTTAATATTGTCTTTTAAAGTAAACTTATACGTTTTTTTATCCTCGCTGATAGTTACATTCGCCAGATCCGGTACAAAGGTCTTCAACTTTGGATCATATTTCGTGAGACCGGAGAAAACCAGACTGGAAAGATCACGATTTGCATCTGATAAATTAAAGAACACCGGATTCAAAATAATCGGTGAACTCACAATTCCCTCACTATAAATGCCACCTGCACTAAAGATGCCGGGTGTCTTAAAAACCTCAATTGCCCCATGAATCGCGCTCACTAATACCAGGGTCACAGCAATAATGCTGATAACTTTTTCCTCAATCGAGTAGGTACGAAGGACCCGCAGGAATACCTGCCAGAATCGCGCCATGGTTAAGTTTAGCTAACAAAAAGAAATGCGATCGATGAAAGGACGAACAATACGGCCAAAATAATCGTCGCGTTGAAAACAACTTTTTCCGCACCACGCTTAGTGGTGTAAATAGTATTGGATCCGCCAAAAGTATCAGAAAGTCCAGCGCCGCGCTTTTGAATAAGAATAGATACGATCAGGAGGATCGAAATAATGAGTTGAAAATATTTGAGTGCTGTATGCATAAAAAGTTACTTATTGCGGATAACAAGATGTATTGCCCAGTTCACAAGGCCAAAGAAAATGGCTGCAATTGCGTATGTCCAAGGACTCTCAATGGCTACGGACACATCAGGAAGATTTATACCATTCACGACCTTAGTGGTCAACCAGAAGATAATGACGTTAATAACGATCGAAAACAGGCCAATAGTCATCAAAAGCATAGGAAAAGACAGTATTTTCATCAGCGGCTTCACGAAAGTGTTCAAAACGCCGATAGTCAGGCCGGCAATCAGGAAAAACTTCACACCGCCGGTATATTTAATGTCTGTCAGGAAAAGAGTAACCACATACAATGCCAATGCATTCAACACAATTCCCAGAAGAATCTTTTTGATCATATTAAAACAAAAAATCTTTGATCAGATTCTAACATCTTCGGCAAAAACTCACAAACCAGACTTTCATAAAAACATCAAAAAGGTGTATAGTAAAAAACTACTCTTTAACACCCAAAACTATGCTTTGGACAATTGCAGTTATTCTTTTGGTTCTCTGGGCTTTGGGACTCGTCAGTTCCTACACGCTCGGCGGCTACATTCATTTTTTACTGGTAGTAGCAGTAATCGTAATTCTGATTCGTCTCATTCAGGGACGAAATCCGGTTAAGTAAAAAATCAGGAATATAAAAAGGGCAGTGCCTAAAACACTGCTCTTTTTAATTACAAAGTTATCTTCTCATTCTAAGTTTAATTTCGTTGCTTTGTATGTTTACGCAGTTTTGTAATTTTTTTACCAAAAAAGATAGAAAGCGCCAGATACAAAATACCTAACAAAATAAGTCCGATGGGGACAAGCCAGATCAGAAAGCTTTGTGCTCCCCTCGTGCTACCTGGATTTTGCAAAGGCAAATATATCAATGGTACATAACTCAAAAGCACGCCAATTAAATGCCCAATACAAAGCCATAAAATACTGTGTTTGATCTCATCGGGAAATAACCATAAAACAAATAAAAACAGTAATGAAAAAAGAAACACGAACGGAATAATATTGAAATTCAAAAGTGTAGGTAAATTTACCCACAAATTGTTTAGAGTCTCAGTTTGCTGTGATAAATAAAAAAACAACACAAACAAAAAGCCAGCCAATGCACCGATTCCCATAATAATAAGATGTTCGCGAAGATGGTTTTCTTTTGGAACAGTTTTCGTCATAAACTTTGCAAAAAAATTATTTTCGCACAGCAACCCGTACTTTTGCTCCATCCAAATCCAGATCTTTCTCTTTGTCCCATTCAAAGCTGCCTTTATCCTGCATCTCCTGGGCAAGAGTTTCGCGTTTGATGTAGTCAGCAAAACTGAGGACCGCAGCATCTACCGGCTTGTCTGCCTGAACAAAAATATAAATACGGTCATCAACTTTATAATCGGCATCTTTACGCAGATCCTGGATCACACGCACGATTTCACGCGCATAACCTTCGTTCTTGAGTTCATCAGTGATAGTTGTATCCAAAACCACGGAAATACCATTCATACTCGCCACATCGAATCCTGGTTTTCCTTGAAAGCCCATTTCAAACTGGCCCTCTGAAAGCACAACATCAGCAACACTCACTGTTCCATCATCGCTCACAGTAAACTCCCCTGCCTTGGCTTTTTTAATAATCTCCTGAACTTTACCGCCATGAATCGGTCCAAGAACTTTAGCATTCGGAATCATGACGCGTGTAACAAACTCATCAGCATCTTTTAAAATGCTTAAATCTTTCACATTCAATTCCTCACAGATCACAGCTTTTTGAGCATCAATAACTTTTGGATCAAGATTGGCCGGCAAACCCAACTGCACCAGCGAAAGCGGCTGACGAACTTTAATATTAGCCTTATCACGCACCGCATGACCAAGCGTCACCACCTGACGCACCACAAAATTTTCACGGTTCAAACTCTCTTTAATATAATCTTTTTTCGCCTTCGGCCAGTCTGCCATGTGTACAGACTCCTCACCGGTTAAGTTTGTATAAATTGTATCTGAAATAAAAGGCATAAACGGTGCCAACAGTTTGCAGAAATCCACGAGTACCATATACAAAGTCTGATACGCCTCGTCCTTATCACCATCATTTTCTGACTTCCAGAAGCGGCGGCGGCTGCGGCGCACATACCAGTTGGAAAGATTATCCACAAAATCCATCATCGGACGTGTGGCCTTTGTGAGGTTATAAACATCCATCTCTTCTGTCACGGTTTGAATCAATTGATGCAGTTCAGATAAAATCCACTGATCCAGTTTATGCTTTGGCGCAAAACTTTTTTTCATTTTTTCTGGGTGCCAGTGATCAATATTCGCATACGTCACAAAA
>Ga0207689_10004587_pt1 | contig 12506 bp, 12 predicted proteins | sample KBSMisM52_FD_184312 | JGI IMG/M metagenome (GOLD analysis project Ga0207689, IMG submission 184312) | Miscanthus rhizosphere microbial communities from Kellogg Biological Station, Michigan, USA - KBS Miscanthus M5-2 (SPAdes) (version 2) | ecosystem: Host-associated > Plants > Roots >... | reverse complement strand
ACCGGGTTCAACAGCGCGATGCACTATCTCGGTCATAATGGCGCCGACCGGCTCAATCTGCGCGTTGCGCGTGCCAAGCGCGATCCACCCGATGACATCATTGAGCAGATGCGCAACGAGGCCCAGTTCCTCAACGATCGCGCCGTCGACCAGCGCAGCGTGGCCGATGCGGCCGAACCGCTATTTGCCAGCCTGAACGACAAGCAAAAGGCGGTTTTTATTCAGGAAATGGTCAATCTGAGCCACGAGCGCGGGCTCGATTAGATTCTTTGTGTTGACGCGTTTTCTTAACGCGAACCGGTGTCCACTTCGCTCGAAAACGCTATGGCCAGCTCCACCGGGACGAATAGCCGGGTACGCATGCCCTGGGGTAGGTTGAAAGGCGCGGGCACCCGGCTACTCTGCCGCAGCGGCGCGGCTCCCCCAATCTCATTGCAATGATGATGAAACCCTGACGGACTAGCGCCTTACTGATGGCTCACTTGCGGCGTTGTCGGGAACCTCATTCTTTAACGGGTAGTGTTGCACCTCCACATCAGGTGCGTCCTGGCGCGGCAGCGCCGAAAACACCCATTCGGGCGGCATGGATGCGGCCGAATTGAGTTCGGTCTCCCGGCGGGACGAGGCCTCAGCTTTTCGGAAAGTTGAGCTCCACGCCGACGCCATCGGGATCGTAGAGGAAGAACTGAGTGTCGCCGGTGCGCGGCACGATGCTCTCGCGGAATTGGACGCCTTTCGACTGCAGACGCTTGCGCATGCTCTCGACATCCGTCGCTGCAAAGGCAATGTGGTCAAGCCGGCCGGTATCTTCATACTTCTTCTCGGTGCCGCGCACCACGATGCCCTCGCGCGGCTTGCGCGTGCCCATCAGATGCACCGTGGCGGTGCCGCCGGAATAGAGCCAGTAACCGGGGAAATCGAGCGGCGGACGATCGCCGTTTTCCAGACCCAGCACGTCGCAGTAGAAATCCTTGGTTCGCTCAAGGTCAGATGGTTCGATGGTGTAGTGCTGCAACCCGCCAAGTCCCATAGTCGTTCTCCCCTATACAAAACTGAGATCGGTCTCGACGCCCATCATCCAGGCGCCGACGGTTTCAAAATGCCTGAGCTGGCCCTGTAGCTGCTGGGTTACGGTATGGATGTCGCGAAACCGGCGCTCCAGCGGGTGGTTCTCGAAGATCGCGGTGGCGCCTGCGGCGTTGTAGGCAAAGTCGACCGCCTCACGCGCCTTGTGAATGGCGTTGGTCGAGGCCATGCGGATGTTCATGCGCTGCGCTACGGTGATGGTTGCGCCGGCGTTAAGATCTTTCCAGGTGTCGGCCATCGACTGCAGCACGTAACCGCGCGCGGCGCGGAGGTTGACTTCCGCCTGGGCGAGGTTGCTCTGAACCACGGCATTGTCGCGCAACGACAGCCTTGCGCCACGCGGCACCTTGTTGCGCATCGTCTCGACGAAGTTGTCGAGCGCGGTGCGGGCGATCCCGCAGGCGACGCCGGCAAAGCCAAGCTGGTAACAGGTATGGTTACTCATGCGGTAGAGCGGACCGTTCTCGCGGCATTCCCGATCGAACTCCCGGGTGATCGAATGATCGGAGCGAACGAAGAAATCGTCCAACGCGAACTGATCGCTGGCGGTGCCGCGCAACCCGACGGTGTTCCATATGTCGGTCCATTCGACGTCCCCGGAGCGCACCAGCATGGTGCGCTCGAGCGGCGCGCCGTTGGCGTCGGATTTGGGCGAGCCGTCGGCTGTGTAGATCGGGCAGTGCGCTCCCAGCCAGGTCGCATGTCGGCCGCCGGATGCAAAGGACCACACCCCGGTCACCCTGTAGCCGCCCTCGCATTCGACCGCGCGAACCTTGGGGCCGGGGCCCCACGCCAGCACCGCGCGCGGATCGCCGAAGATCGCCTGCGCCACCGGCAGGTCGAGATAGGCCGCCGACATCGCGCAGCCGCCGGCCTGGCTGAGGCACCAGGCGGTAGAGGCATCGGCTTTGGCGATGGTCTCGATGACGTGGAAGAAGGTCAGGGGATCGGTCTCGATCCCGTTGGCGGAGCGCGGCAATAGCAGACGGAACAGCTGCGCCTCGTGCAGTCTGTCGAGCACCGCCGGCGGCAGCCGGCGCGCATTCTCGATGTCGTCGGAAGCCGCCGCGACATCGGCGCGGACGGCTTCGGCGCGGGCGATCACCGTCAGGTCGCCCGCCAGATCGGCAGAAGTCGCAATCATTGTATTCAAGACTATGCCTGTCGAACTCGCGCTGTCGATAGATCCAGCCCGTCCGCCAGTTCCCGGTCGATCTGTTCGATCGACTTGCCCCTGGTTTCGAAGCCGATGAAATAATACACGAACCCGGCCATCAGGAACCAGCAACCGAGGTAGACGAAGGCTGTCGGAATCTGCGTCAGCGGCACGTCGGGCTTGAGGTAGTTGTTGGAGCCCACGATCAAGGCAAGCCCGACAGGTCCGATGATCTTGCCAATGCCGCCAAAGCCATAGGCCGAGCCCATGCCGGTGGTTCGCAGATGCGAAGGCCAGACCTCGGCCGCATAAGGGCCGACAATGGCAAAGCCGCCATCGGCAAAGAAGAAGGTCACCGCGAGGATCAGCCAGAACGCCGACAGGCCGAACAATGTCGCATCGTAATTGTATCCGGCCACGATGGTGAGGACGCCCGCGCCGATGCCCAACAGCCCGCCCGAGGTGCGGCGCCCGAGCAACTCCGAGAAATAGGAGAAGGAGAGGCGGCCGATGAAGCCGGACACGCTGAGCAGGATCATCATCTTGGCGGCTTCCTGCGGCGTCACCTTCAACAGCAGCACGAACAGCGACGGCGCCCAGAGCGTGATGCCGTAGACGCCGGTTTGCGCGCCGGCGTTGCCCAGCCAGGAGACCAGAAGGCTGCGCGGATATTTGAACAGATCGAACCAGCTCGTTTTGATGATCGGGCCGGCATCGGCCGCGGTCGGCAGCGGCAGCGCGGACGGTTCCATCTGCAGCGCCCAGGCCAGCGACTTGCGCGCGTCCTCGTAACGGCCCTGCCGGCACAGCCAGCGCGGGCTCTCCGGCACCCAAAGCCGGACCAGCAGGACCAAAAGCGCCGGAAGCACGCCGATCGCAAACAACAGCCGCCACTGATCGCTGCCCATCAGGGCTCCCATCACGGCGCCGAGTCCGACGCCAAGCGGGATGACGCAGGTCACGATACCGCCGACCCAACCGCGCTTGGAAGAGGGCATGAATTCCTGCACCAGCGGAAGGTCGACGCAATAGAGCCCGCCGACGCCGGTGCCGACAAAGAAACGCATGATGGCAAGATAGATCCAGCCATTGTCAGGCGTGAAGTACAGCAGGCCGGTGGCGATCGAGAAGTTCAGTACGGTGCCGATGAACACCATGCGCCGGCCGATCCGGTCGGCGAGCCAGCCCCAGACATAGGCGCCGATGATCGCGCCGATGCCGGAACTCATCAGCACGAAGGCCGATTGCCCGAAGGTCAGTTTCCAGGGTCCAATCAGGAAGGCCAGCACAAAGCCAATCAGGAAGTAATCGAAGAATTCGAGCGCATCGCCGATGATGGCGGCCATAAGGATCTTGATCTGGTTGCCGGTCAAACTCGTCCGGCGATCGAGTATCTCGAACATGGCGTTCCCCCCGGCGCCTGTTTGTTTTGATCATTCCGAGCGGGCGTCGCGCCTGCGCACCGCCTATCCGCAGAGGGTATCGTGGCCGCCGCGAACGACAAGCCCAGGGAGACGCGGGGCACGTCTGCGCAGAAGCGATGGAGAAGGTCATGCCGCCCGCACAAACCCGAGCGCGAAAACAATTGCGCGAGCTGCTTAAATCATATGCAACCATTCTGCAGGCCGCACCTTGTTCTGGTTTCTGCAGTGCACGCGCCCGACTTATTTAAGGTTTTGCTGTTAGCTGTTGCCGTTTGGGCGGCATCCGGGACGGGACGGGATGGAAGAGAAGCGAAAATATCCACGAACGGAGATCGAAGAGCCGGCCTATGTTTCATCAGGCGGTTCTGTAATGCGCTGCGTGGTTCGAAATATCTCGCACGAGGGCGCGGCGATCGATGTCGAGAACGTCGCCTTCGTCCCGCAGCGCTTTCGCCTGGTGATGGCAAGGAATTCCTCGGTCGTGCATGAATGCCGGATCGCCTGGATCCAGAAAAACCGTATCGGTCTGACCTTCATAAATGCCGCGGAATAACCGCAATCGAACGAGGGACGCTGAGCGCAGTCCGGCAGGGATGGAAGACGACGGCACTTGCCCGGATTATTCGATCCTCAGCTTCGCATCGCTTACCACCTTGCCCCATTTTTCGATTTCCAGCTTGATGCGCGCGCCGAACTGATCCGGCGTATTCGCAACTGCCTTGAAGCCGAGCCCTGCGAGACGCTCCTGCACGTCGGGCTGGGTGACGGCCTTGGCTATTTCGCGATACAGCAGGTCTACGATTTCCTTCGGCGTTCCAGCCGGCGCCACAATGCCGGTGAGCGTGTCGGCCTCCTGATCCTTGATGCCCTGTTCGGCGAAGGTCGGCACGTCAGGCATCCCGGCGGCGCGCTCGGCTGAGGCGACCCCAAGCGCCCGCAATTGTCCGCTCTGCACCGCTGAAAGGGCAGGCGGCAGCGCCGTGAAGGCGATCGGCGTATGCCCGCCGATCGTTGCCTGGATCGCCGGCGCGGCGCCCGTGAAGGGCACGTGCACCAGGTCGAGCTTGAAAGCCAGCCGGAACAGTTCGCCCCCCAGATGCGGCGTCGAACCGACACCGGGACCGGCAAAGCTGTATTTGCCAGGATTGTCCCGGATGAGCTGAACCAGCTCCGGTATCGTTTTCGCCGGCACCTGCGGATTGACCACGACGACATTCGGAGAAACCGCGACCAAGGTGACCGGCGTGAAGTCCTTGATCGGGTCGTACGGCACCTTGGCGTAAAGACTGGGGTTTACGACGAAGCCGGTACTGATCACCATGATGGTGTAGCCATCGGGCGTCACGCGTGCGACCTGGCCGGCCGCGGTGTTGCCGCCAGCGCCACCGATATTTTCAACAAAGAACTGATGGCCGAGATTATCGGAGAGTTTCTGCGCGACGAGACGCGCGATTACATCGGTCGGTCCGCCGGCCGGGAACCCGACCACGACGCGCACCGGCCTGTTCGGATAACCTTGCGCTGCAGACGCTGTGACCCAGGCCACCACCCCCATGACTGCGAGCAATACGCGCAAGACGGCGGCCATGGTATTCCCCCAAATATGTTTGTTGGCCCCATCTTCGGCGACTGCGCCGCGCCGGACAAGAGAAAAGCAGCGCCGCTCGCCCGTTACTTCCTCAGCAGCGGCTTGATCCGCTCTTCCAGCTCCTCGAACGGCATCGAGCCCTGCACCCGCACACCGTTGAGAAAGAAGGTCGGCGTCGACGTGACCTTCAACTCCTGAACGGCGTATTGCTGGTCGGCGTTCAGCTTGTCGAACTGTGCCTGGTCTTGCTCGCAGGTCTCGACGTCCTGTTCGCTCATTCCGTGCTGCTTGCCGACATAAAGCAGCGTGTCCTTGGTTTGCGCCATCAGGCGGTCCTGCAGCTTGAACATGGTCTCGACCGCGCTGAGGTATTTTTCGGAATCGCCGTTGCCGATGCAGCGCGCCAGTATCGAGGCGGCGGCGGCCTTGATGTCGAGCGGGAATTCGCGGAACACGAAACGCACCTTGCCGGTATCGATATATTTCGACCGCAGCATCGGGAACACATTCTGGCCGAAGGCTGCACAATGCGGGCAACTCATCGACGAATATTCGGTGAGGGTGATCGGCGCCTTCTCAGATCCGATTGCAATGTCCGGCAGCGATACCGGTTTGGCGACCGCTGCGGCGATCGCGCTTTGCGCGATGGCCGCACCTGGGAAAGCCGGCGACGCGAAAGCGAGGAGGACGATGAAGGCGATGCGGTGACGAACGTTCAATGGTTACTCCGAAACGAACTGGCGAAGGTGAGCCGTCATATCAGCCAATTCTACTGGCTTCGCGACCCAAAAGCCACCTGACCCGACTGCGATCGGAGTTGACCGCGTGAACTGTTGGCGATCCAATCATGGGCGGCGACAGGAAGCGCAAGGCAAACCCTGCAAACCAGACAAGAGAACGTGATGAGCCAGCACACGGCGCTGTTGAGCGAAACGCAGACCGCGGATGCCCTGTTGCGCGCAAGGGCGCAGTTGGTGGTTCCAGGCGGCATGTGGGGTCATCTCAACGCGGCGCGGCTCCCGGAAGGTTATCCGCAATTCTTTGCCTCCGCGGAAGGTTGCCGCGTGCGCGACGTCGATGGGCGCGAATATATCGATTTCATGTGCAGCTGGGGGCCGATTGTGCTTGGCCATCGGCATCCCGAAGTTCAGGCGGCGGCTGAGGCGCAGGCTGCCAAAGGAGATTGCTTCAATGGCCCGGGGGAGGTCATGGTGGAACTCGCCGAAGACCTCGTCGCCATGCTGCCACATGCAGATTGGGCGATGTTTCAGAAAAACGGCGGCGATGCGACCACCAGCTGCGTGACGATTGCCCGCGCCGGCACCGGCCGCCGCAAGGTGCTGGTCGCGCGCGGCAGCTATCACGGCGCGCTGCCATGGTGTTCGCCAAGTGTTGCCGGGGTGACGGCCGAAGACCGCGCACACCTCCTGCACTTCGAGTACAACGACGTGCAGAGCCTGCGGGCGGCCGTCGAAGAGGCGGGCAAGGATCTCGCGGCGATACTGGTGACGGCTTTCCGCCACGACATGGGACGCGATCTCGAGTTGCCGACGAAGGAATTCGCGGCGGCCGCGCGTGCGGCATGCGACGCGGCCGACGCCGCCTTGATAGTCGATGAAGTGCGAGCCGGCCTCCGCCTCGATGCCAGGGGGAGCTGGGAAGCGCTCGGCGTGCGTCCGGACCTGTGCGCCTGGAGCAAAGCGATCGCCAATGGCTATGCGCTGGCTGCCGTTACCGGCAACGATCGCTTTCGCGAAGCCGCCACCAAAGTCTTCGTCACCGGGTCGTTCTGGTGCGGCACGGTGGCGATGGCGGCTGCGCGGGCGACGTTGCGGATCGCGCGCGAGACCGATGTACCTGCGCATATCCGCGCAATGGGCTTGCGGTTGCGCGAGGGACTGGCGTCGCTGGCGAACGACCATGGCCTCGCGATCCGCCAGAGCGGCCCGCCGCAGATGCCGCTGATGCTGTTCGAGGCTGACCCGGAGGTACGCAAGGGCAGGGCGTTCTGCTCGGCCGCGCTACGCCACGGCGCGTTCTTTCACCCCCAGCACAATATGTTCCTGTCCCTGGCGCATCGCCCAGCCGATATCGACGAGGCGCTGCAGGCGGCTTCGCACGGCTTCGAAGCCGTCCGCGAAATGGAAGCAAGATTCAATCGATAGGTCGTCGGCATCGACCGGAGCCGAGAATGAGCGCGGCCGAACAGGCGACCGCGCAGGTGCGCGACGCCTCAGGCTTCGATTCATGTCGTCAGTTCATCACGCGACGCGGTTCCATGCGTGCTTGCCGGGGGCGGGCGTATAGCACGCCGGATGTTCGAACTCGGGATGGGCCGCCAGGTGCGTGACCTCGACGCAATCGGCATTCAGGCGTGCGTTGTCGACCAATCGCTCCGCCAACACCAGCGCCTGGGAGGGGCCAATCGATTGCACCTCGATCTGGCGTTGCAGGCACTTGAAGCTGTGGCCGTCGGAGTTACAGAGGTCCTTGTAGAAGGAGACGCGATAATTGTTCATCTAGCCCTCCCGTCCTTCCGATATTCTTTTCATCCAGCCTACTCTCATGCGTCCATGTCTGCCACCCGCTGGCGGTCATGCAACACAATTTGACGAGCGCTCGAAAACACCAGGATACCCCGGTCGCTGAGCTCTGAAAGCGCCCGCGAAGCGGTTTCCACTGTCGGGCCGAGATAGTCGCCGATGTCGCGGCGGACCGGCACGCATTGGACGACCTTCTGTTCCATGCCATCAAGAAGTGGCAGAATGGCCGATGCGACACGAAATGTCGCGTCTGCAGCAAGAGACTTTCGCGATCGGCGCGGTAAACTGCATATGATCGATGCCTTGTGGACATCGGAACAGTCGCTGCGTGGCGCCCGTGTTTCGTTGGCTTGAGGCCGGGCGAGTCCTGACGATGAGCGCACGTCCAGCCAGAACCTCCAGCCGGCGCAAGGCCGCCGAAGTGGCGGATCTTGATTGTGCCGCCGCATTCCAGAAGATGACGCTCGATTGCGTCGCGGCTATCAAGGCCCATCACAGCAGCGCGTGCGCCGGCGATGCCGAGGCCGTGCACCAGATCCGGGTCGCGATCACGCGGTTGCGTGCCGCCGTGGCGTTCTTCGCGCCGATCGTGGTCGATGCGGAATGGCGGCGCCTGAAGCAGGAAATCGCCTGGCTGAATGGCTCGCTCGGCCCCGCGCGCGACAGCGATGTCGTTGTGGAATATGCGCGCCGCAAGCGGTATCGCGCATGGTCGCAGCGCATGATCGGTGAGCGCCTCGATCAGCGCCAGATACGGGACCACCGCCGCCTGGTGCGATGCCTGCGCTCCGTTCGTACGCAACGCCTGATCACAGCAATGACGGGCTGGATCAGGCAAGGACCGTGGCTGGAGCGCTACAAGCGGCGCAAGGATGCGGAGCCTCTGCACGCCTATTGCGCGCGCGAACTCAGCCGTTGGCACGCGCGGTTGGTGCGCAAGGGCAGGCGCCTGAAGACTTTGGGTGCATCACGCCGTCACCGGCTACGGATCAAGGCCAAACGCTTCCGCTACATGCTGGAAGCCCTGACGGAAACCGTCTCGCTGCGGGGCCTGGGCGAATTCCATCGCCTGCACCGGCCGGCAAAACGATTGCAGCGTGCATTGGGCGACATGCGCGATATCGAGCGCTTCGCCGGTCTTGCCAGCGGACCGCCGCGGGTCGAAAATGGCAAGCGCGATAGGAAGCATCCGCCGGGCTATCGCCATCGAAGGGAAGAGCTGCTCGACGCCGCCATCGCGGCTCATCGTGACCTCAAGCACGCCCGAGCCAGCTGACGTCGCCGTTTGCTTACGCAAGCCGCCCGGCATTGTCCGAGTTTGACATGCCTCAATTTCGGCCAGCCGTCCATCGGTTACCTTCACCGGGAGCAAGCCGGTCAAAAGTCCCCTCGAACATTTGGGAGAATGGCGATGTTCAGGAACATTCTGGTTCATATTCCCTCCGAGCGTCCGGCCAGGCCGGTCATTGACGTCGCTGTCGCGCTGACCATTGCGCGCCGGTCGCATCTCGATGCCATCGCCATCGGCTATGAATCGATGAGCGCCGCCGGGATGCTTGTCGAGGGTGCCGGCGCCGGCGTTGCCGCCGTGATGGGCGCCGAACAGGAGCGTGCGCAGAGGAGCGCGAGCGCCGCGATCGCCGTGTTCGAGATCGAGGCCAGGCTCGCCAAAATCGCCTACGGCACCAGGATCTTCGCGGCAATCCCCGCCGAGGCCGGGCAGACCATCGGCGCGCTTGCCCGGTTATATGACATGACGATCGTGCTGCAGCCGGAATCCTCGAAGGCGGGTTACGACAATGAGGTCCCGCAGCACATCCTGTTCAATTCCGGCGGGCCGATGCTGATGGTTCCCTACATCCAGAAAGGACCGCTCGACGCCAACCATGTCGGCATCGCCTGGGACGGCAGCCGCCTTGCGGCCCGCGCGTTGCGCGATGCGATACCGTTTCTGATGGGCGCGAAGGCCGTGACCGTGATCGCGGCCAACGAGGAGGCGGGTGAAGCTTCCTCCGACCAACTCGTCGCGCATCTGGGCCGGCGCGGCATTGCAGCCCGGGTGCAGCGGCTGACGACGGATCGCGGCAAGATTCAGAGCGCCATTTTGTCGGTCGCGGCGGAAAGCAATATGGGCCTCCTGGTGATGGGGGGATACGGCCATTCGCGATTGCAGGAGCGCATTCTGGGCGGTGTCACGCGCAGCATGTTCGACAGCATGACCGTGCCGGTGCTGATGTCGCACTGATCGCGGGTGCGCAGGGGATGTGACCTTCGTCCCGGGGAGTTCCTTGCGCTGCAGTGCTTTGGCGGCGGCTGCGGTCGCAATGACGCCAGTTTGATGCACCTCAATGTTTGGCCCGACGCCGGTCGATATCCTTTCGGCGGAAACTCGGGAATCGGAGATTGTCATGTCAAAGCTGTCTGAGCGGGCCGCTTCCGGTTCCCTTCCAGCAGCCGCGAATGCAGAAGCGGAAGCCACCAAACTGAACCAAAGCGCGCTGGAATTCATGTTTGGCGCGCAGAAGATGATGCTCGAGGAACTGGTGTTCTTCGGCGATGAGGTGCTGGAGCGAACGCGGACCGAAACGCATCTGTTCACGGAGTTCGTCACGAAGATGGCGGGCGCGCAATCCGTCAGGGACATCAGGACGATGTACCAGGAATGCGGCCAGCATCAGCTTGACTTTTTGCGCCGCGACACCGAACGGCTGTTCAGGCATGGCGAGCGGGTGATCGCGGCCACGTCGAACCTGATCAGCGGCCGCACCCCGAACTGATCGGCCAGATGGTCGGGCGATTGCGTTCGTCACCGATCCCGGCGAGTCCACCCGGCCAAGCACGATTTGTCACGCGCGGGGACCGTTCCGACGCTAATCTGTCGCGCAGGGGTCACGTTACGCTGAACAACTGCCTGGGCTAAAAGAAGGCCGCGACCTGCGTACCGGAGAACGATGTCCACCTATCGCCTGAAGAATTTGCTTTCGCCGCATTCCGTCGCGCTGGTCGGGGCCAGTCCGCGCCATGGCTCGGTCGGCCGCGCCATTCTCAACAATATTCGCAAAGCCCAATTCAAGGGCGAATTCGGCCTCGTCAATCCGCGCTATCACGAGATCGATGGCGTCGCGACCGTCGGCAGCATCGCAAAACTGGCTTTTGCGCCGGAACTCGTTGTCCTCACCGCGCCGGCCCGCACCATCGCAGGCCTGATCGATGAGGCGGGCCGCCGCGGTGCGGCTGGCGCCGTCATTATCAGCGCCGGGCTCGGCCACGGTCCGGGTTCGCCGGCGGATGCAGCGGAGCGTGCCGCGCAAAAATACGGCATGCGGCTGATCGGCCCGAATTGCCTGGGCATCATGATGCCTTGCGTCAGTCTCAATGCGAGCTTTTCCGCACACATGCCGGCCGCGGGAAATCTGGCGCTGATCTCGCAATCCGGGGCCATTGCCGCGGGCATGGTGGACTGGGCGGCACAGCGGGCCGTCGGCTTTTCCGGCATTGTTTCGATCGGCGACCAGCTCGACGTCGATATCGCCGACCTGCTCGATTACTTCGCGCTCGATGAAAGAACCCATGCCATCCTGCTTTACATCGAGGCGATCAAGGATGCCCGCAAGTTCATGTCGGCGGCGCGTGCCGCCGCCAGGATCAAGCCCGTCGTGGTCGTCAAGTCAGGCCGGATGGCGCAGGGCGCGCGGGCGGCTGCAACCCATACCGGCGCGCTGGCCGGGGCTGACGCCGTCTACGACGCCGCCTTTCAGCGCGCCGGCATCCTGCGGGTATCGGACTTGCGCGAATTGTTCGACTGCGCCGAGACACTGGGACGGGTCAAATCGCCGCCCGGAAAGCGGCTGGCGATCCTGACCAATGGCGGCGGCATCGGCGTGCTGGCGGTTGACCGGCTGGTCGAACTTGGCGGCATTCCCGCCGACATCTCCACTGCGACCCGCGAGAAGCTCGATGCGGTGTTGCCTCCGACATGGTCGAAATCGAACCCGGTCGATATCGTTGGCGACGCCGATCCCGCGCGCTACGCCGCGGCCCTCGAAGCGTTGCTGGCCGACGCGAGCAATGACGCCGTGCTGGCGATGAATGTCCAGACGGCGATCGCCCGTGCCGATGACATTGCAGCGGCCGTGATCGGCGTGGTCGGGAAATATCGCGCCGGGCGCCGCATGTTGCAAAAGCCCGTGCTGGGGGTCTGGGTCGGGGCGGACCAGTCGATCAGCGACTTGCTGAGCGGGGCGGGAATTCCGAACTATCAGACCGGCGGCGACGCCGTCCTCGGTTTTATGCATCTGGTGCGCCATCGCGAGGTGGTGGAGGCGCTGGCGCAGGTTCCGCCGGCGATGCCAAGCGAGTTTGCGCCCGATACGGACACGGCGCGGCAGATCGTTGCAGCGGCGCTGGCCGATGGCCGCTCCTGGCTCGACCCGATCGAAGTCAAGCGGCTGCTCGATGCCTATGACATCGCTGCCGTACCGACATTCGCTGCTGCCGATGTCGAAGAGGCGGTCGCCCGTGCCAATGCACTGTTTGCGCAGGGTTCGACGGTCGTGCTCAAGATCATGTCGCGCGACATCGTGCACAAATCCGATGTCGGCGGCGTCGTGCTCAACCTCACCAGCGCCGATGCGGTGCGCAAGGCAACCGCCGAGATTCTCGCGCGGGCGAGATCGTTGCGGCCGGAGGCGCGAATTTCGGGCGTGATG
>Ga0207689_10004585_pt1 | contig 12513 bp, 12 predicted proteins | sample KBSMisM52_FD_184312 | JGI IMG/M metagenome (GOLD analysis project Ga0207689, IMG submission 184312) | Miscanthus rhizosphere microbial communities from Kellogg Biological Station, Michigan, USA - KBS Miscanthus M5-2 (SPAdes) (version 2) | ecosystem: Host-associated > Plants > Roots >... | reverse complement strand
CGCGCCGCCGATGCCGCTGTCGAACTTGGCCTGCAGGCTCGCGAAACTGGTATCGGAGGTCCACATTTGTCCGACCAACGTGTTCACGAGCAACGCCGCTTCGCCGCGAAACTTCGCGTCATCGACGTTTTGAATGGAGCGTACATAGAGGCCGACCACGCCCAGCACGCCGATGGCGACGATCAAAATCGCGATCAGCGCCTCAAGCAGATAACTTCCCTGCTGCATCAGCCTGCGCGAGCGCGAAACCTGGCGAACCGGTGCGTCGGCGGCGATCATGGCGGGCACGCGCGGGGATCGGGGAATACCCATTTGGGATCCGGGTCGCAGATCTTCACGCCGGTGCGCCCATTGCCCACGAGCACGCGCAACGGGGTGGTCTTCGCCACAGCGGGCATGGAAAGGTCGACCAATGCCAAGTTTGTCGGATCAGTGGTCGTCTGTCCAAGCGCGTTGAACGCTACGGTGGTCCCAGCGGCCAAGGTCGTGTCCTTGCCGACAACAGTCACGTTCTTTGCACCTTCGTTGAAAGCGGCCGTTTGGATGGACACCAGCGGCGCATCGACCATCGTCACATTCCAGCCGGTAGGATTGAGCACGAACTGCGCATTACGATTGCTCGAGATTGCCGTCGCCTGCGCATAGCGAAGACCACTCGCGACGGACTCGGTGGCGTTGCGAATTTCGCTGTCGGACATCCAAAGTACATAGCCTGGGACCGCCAGCACCAACAGCAGGATAAGGATGGTCATCGCGACCATCAGCTCGATGAGCGTGAACCCGCGGCGCAGCCGTGCGGCCATCAGCAGGATCCATCCTTGCGCGTGGCCCAGCAGGTGGCGTTTCCGGCCCAGCCCGCGGGGCCGAACGACGACTTGAGATTCGTTTGGTCGACCAAGTACCGGAATCCGCTCATTCCCTTCCCAGGGATACCGGTCGCTACGAGGGTGTATGTCGTGGCTGTCGGAGCGGGCCCGGGGGGGCCGCAGGTGAGGGCGAAATAGTCGCCGGCACCGACGGGCGGATTGGGTATGCCGCACGCCGCGCCACCGGCGTCGAGGTAAGTGCGGTTGTCCGCGAAGTATTTTTCCATCTTCGAGCGGAAATCGCCCAGCCTGGTGGTCGCGTCGATGATCTTGCCGCGCGTGATCGTTTCGAAATACATCGGCAGTGCGATGGCGGCCAGGATGCCGACGATGGCGACCGTGATCATCATTTCGATCAACGTGAAGCCAAGGCGGCGATTTTTTCGGCGAGACGTGGAAACGCGCATGGCAACTCCCTTTGGACGGATGGATGCTATGCGCTGCTTCCCCCTTAGCGCAAAGTTGCCCGACTAGTGGCGTACAGGCGGGAATGGACGGTTGCGGGCCGCCGGAGGGAGTCGCAATTCATCAACCCAGGCCATAGTCCGCGCAAGGGAACAGGGTGTCGCCCGCGCAGCGAATCATGGGCAAATCGCGTTTGTTCGAGCAATTCGAACGCGACCGCTGTGCGCCAGCACGACATCGATAGCCTTTCTCCCCTGCCGGCAAACGGTGAATGTTCCCATTTGCAGCGCGCCGTTGAGCATTCGCGCGTGGCCCATCGACGTATACGAAACGTAATGCTTGAGCGGACCGTTAGCCGACATCGTCACGCCCGGCGCCGCGGCCTCCTCGGTCCAGAGCACCTTTTCGTCGTCGTCGACCTCGCCGTTGTGGTTGTTGTCGATAAAGAGGATCCAGCCGCCTTCCCACGTCCCGGCAGGCAGGCATTGGCGGCCGCCACCGGTCTGGCAAAGGTTTACGCGAAAACCGCTGTTGATGGCTTCGGCCCGTGCCCGATTCATGCTGTCGGCGAGGTGCTGCGCCTCGTTCATCATTTCCGTCGATGCGATCCAATCGTTGTACGCCGGAAGCGCGATCGGGAGGAGCAGAATCCCGACAAGGAGTGCAATGAGCACCTCGAGCAGCCCGAACCCGTATGGCGACCGTCCACGGCGTTGACCCCTGCGTTGCATGGTTGCCTCCGTTCGGTGCAAGCGTGGAAGGCTCCGATGCTAGAAAGCCGGGCTGGCGCAGCCAATGCGCCGTGCGACGTAGGCCGCAGGCGCAATTGACGCCGCGATCCGAAGGGACTTGACGGGAGTTAATTTAGGGCTAAGATATTCACATTGCAGGTATCGCCCGCCTGCGTATGTCCGCTTCTGGAGGAAGTCACTCGACCATGCGCGTGCTTTGCATCGGTGGCGGCCCGGCCGGCCTCTATCTCGCGTTGCTGCTGAAGAAGGCGGACGCACGCAATGTCGTGCGCGTGGTCGAACGCAACCGGCCGGGTGACACGTTCGGGTGGGGCGTCGTGTTCTCGGACCAGACGCTCGACAATCTCGCGGCTGCCGACCCCGAAACTGCGCGCGACATCGCCGATTCCTTCAATCACTGGGATGACATCGACGTCCATTTCAAGGGACGCACGATCACGAGCGGCGGCCACGGCTTTTGCGGCATTGGCCGCAAGCGCCTGCTCAACATCCTGCAGGCCCGGTGCGCGGCGCTGGGCGTCGAGCTGGTCTACGACGCGGATGTCGCGGATGACGTCGCCGCCGCGCGCGAGTTCGGCGCCGACGTCGTCATTGCGTCCGATGGCCTGAACAGCCGCATTCGCACCCGCTACGCCGCAACGTTTGAGCCCGACATCGATCATCGCCGCTGCCGATTCGTCTGGCTGGGCACCCGGCAACGCTTTCCCGCATTCACGTTCGCATTCGTGCACACCACGCACGGGTGGTTCCAGGCGCACGCCTATCAATACGACGGCGAGACCTCGACGTTCATCGTCGAGACGCCGGAAGACACCTGGCGAGCGGCGGGACTTGAAACCATGTCGCAGGAGGAAGGCATCGCGTTCTGCGAGAAGCTATTTGCGCCCTACCTGTCCGGTCACGCGTTGATGAGCAATGCATCACACTTGCGCGGCTCCGCCATCTGGATCAACTTTCCACGCGTCGTCTGCCGCAAGTGGGTGCATTGGAACGAGTGGAACGGAAAGCGCGTGCCGGTCATATTGGCCGGAGATGCCGCGCACACGGCCCATTTTTCCGTGGGGTCGGGGACCAAGCTGGCGCTCGAGGACGCGATAGCACTTGCGCGCGCACTCGCCGCCGCAGACGACCTTCCGTCGGCACTCGCGGCCTACGAGGCCGACCGCGCTCTGGAAGTGCTGAAGATCCAGAATGCCGCGCGCAATTCCACCGAGTGGTTCGAGAACGTCGAGCGCTACTCTGCGTTCGAGGCGGAACAATTCGCCTACAGCCTGCTCACGCGCAGCCAACGCATTTCCCATGAGAACCTGCGCTTGCGCGACAGGGGCTTCGTCGCCGGCATGGAGTCCTGGTACGCGGGACGCGCCGGTGGAGAACCCAAGGCGGTGCCGCCGATGTTCACGCCCTTCACGCTGCGCAGCCTGACGCTGCGCAATCGCGTCGTGGTTTCACCGATGGCGCAGTACTCTTGTCGCGACGGCACGCCGGACGATTATTACCTGGTGCACCTCGGCAGCCGCGCGCACGGCGGGGCAGGGCTCGTATTCACCGAAATGGTGTGCGTGGCGCCCGACGCGCGCATTTCACCGGGCTGCGCCGGACTGTACGCGCCGGAACACGTCGTCGCGTGGCGGCGGATCGTCGACTATGTGCACGCGCATACGGACGCGAAGATCGCGCTCCAATTGGGGCACGCGGGACCGAAGGGCTCGACGCAGCTCGGGTGGGAGGATGCAGACGAGCCTCTCGTGGAGGACGCAACTGAGGACGCAACTGAGGACGCCACCGAGCGCAACTGGCCGCTGATCGCGCCGTCCCCGGTCGCGTACGGGCCGGCGAACCAGGTGCCGCGCGCGATGACGCGCGCCGACATGGATCGGGTGACCGGAGAATTCGTTCGCGCGACCCGCGCAGGCGCGGAGGCGGGCTTCGACTGGCTGGAGCTGCACTGCGCGCACGGCTACCTGTTGTCCGCATTCATCTGCCCGCTGACCAACCGGCGCGACGACGATTATGGCGGAACACTTGCGAACCGCTGCCGCTATCCGCTGGAGGTATTCAGGGCGATGCGCGCGGAGTGGCCCGCGGACAGGCCAATGTCGGTGCGCATATCCGCGCACGATTGGGCGGAGGGCGGCAACACGCCTAACGACGCCATCGCCATCGCGCGCATGTTCAAGGCGGCCGGCGCCGATTTGATCGACGTGTCTTCGGGGCAGACGACGCGGCAGGCGCAACCGGTGTACGGCCGCATGTACCAGACGCCATTTTCCGACCGCGTCCGCAACGAAGCGGGCATCGCGACCATGGCGGTCGGGGCGATCTTCGAGCCAGACCACGTCAACAGCATCCTGATGGCGGGACGCGCCGACCTGTGCGCGCTGGGGCGTCCCCACCTGGCCGATCCGTACTGGACGCTGCACGCCGCGGCCCAGCTTGGATTCCACGACATCGCGTGGCCCGTCCAATACGAACGCGGACGCGAGCAACTCGAACGCAACTTGGCTCGCGCGGCGCAAATGGCGCGCGAAGTCCCCGAAGCGAACGGGTGAACCATGAAGAGCGAGAAACGCCCGAAGAGAGTTGCTGCGCCGGATCCGGAGTCGCGACTCCACGACGCGCACCACGAGTCACTCCGCCTGTGGTTGCGGCTGCTCACCTGCACGCTTACGATCGAACGCCGCGTGCGTGCGCAGCTGCGCCAGCGCTTCGCGATATCACTGCCGCGCTTCGACCTGCTGGCGCAACTGGAGCGCAATCCGTCCGGACTCATGATGGGAGAGTTGTCCCGCCGATTGATGGTGACCAGCGGAAGCATTACGGGGCTGACCGACCAGCTGGCTGCGGAAGGGCTGGTCGAGCGCACGCCCATTCCCGCCGACCGGCGCGCGTTCCTCGTCCGGCTGACGGGCAAAGGCAAGCGCACGTTCGACGTCATGGCGGCTGCGCACGAAGGCTGGATCGTCGACATGTTCTCGGAACTGAAGGAGGCCGAGCGACGCGAACTGCATGCGCTGCTCGGCCAACTCAAGAGCACGCTACAGGCGGTCGACGCGCCAAAGCGCCGAAAGGAAGCACGCCCATGACCATGGATGCGCAATTGCGGCCGTTCGCCGGTTACAGCGCTACGCATTTCCGGTGGGCGGTCGACGCCGATGCCAAAGTCGCCACGATCACGCTGGACCGTCCGGAGCGCAGGAATCCGCTCACTTTCGATTCTTACGCCGAGCTGCGCGACCTGTTTCGCGCGCTCGTGTACGCGAGCGACGTGAAGTGCGTCGTCGTGACCGGCGCCGGCGGCAACTTCAGCTCGGGCGGCGACGTGCACGAGATCATCGGACCGCTGACCAAGATGGCCGCGCCGAACTTGCTCGCGTTCACGCGCATGACCGGCGACCTGGTGCTGGCGATGCGGCGCTGCCCGCAGCCCATCGTCGCCGCCATCGACGGAACGTGCGCGGGCGCCGGCGCGATGATCGCGCTCGCCGCCGACATTCGCCTCGGCACGCCGGCCGCGAAGACCGCATTCCTGTTCGTGCGCGTCGGGCTGGCCGGATGCGACATGGGCGCCTGCACGCTATTGCCCCGGATGATCGGACAGGGACGCGCGTCCGAGCTTCTCTACACTGGCCGAGCGATGACCGCCGACGAGGGCCTGGCGTGGGGATTCTTCAGCCGCCTTGTCGCCGCGGAGACCGTAGTAAATGAAGCGCATTCATTTGCGCGCGCGTTGGCGGACGGGCCGACGTTCGCGCACGCGATGACCAAGAAACTGCTGCATCAGGAATGGGCGATGGACCTGGACGCAGCGATCGAGACGGAGGCGCAGGCACAGGCGTTGTGCATGCAGACACGGGATTTCCATCGCGCATTCGAGGCCTTCGCGGCGAAGAAGGCCCCGAAGTTCGAGGGCAACTGACGTGGACCGCGCGCATCTCGACTGGCCTTTCTTCGCCGCCGAACAACGCGAGCTCGCCGAAGGGCTTGACGGATGGTGCGGCGGGCCGCCAATGACCGGCCATACGGCGGAACCTGATGTCGACGCCGCGTGCCGGCGCCTGGTGCGTGCGCTGGGCGATGGCGGCTGGCTGCGCTATTGCGTCCCTGCCGCGCATGGTGGCGCGCTGCCCGCGCTCGATTCGCGCGCTCTCTGCGTCGCGCGGGAGAGGTTGGCCTACCACGATGGCCTTGCCGATTTCGCATTCGCGATGCAGGGGCTGGGGAGTGGCGCCATCACGCTTGCGGGCACTGCCGCGCAGCGGGACCGCTGGCTGCCGTCAGTTGCCCGCGGCGAAGCCATTGCGGCATTTGCGTTGTCCGAACCCGGCGCCGGTTCCGACGTTGCGGCGCTGGCCATGCGCGCGCGGCGCGAGGAAGACGCCTGGGTGCTCGACGGCTGCAAGACATGGATATCCAATGGCGGCATCGCCGATTTCTATTGCGTCTTCGCGCGGACCGGCGACACGCCGGGGGCGCGGGGAATCTCGGCGTTCGTGGTGCCGGCCGACACGCCCGGACTGGTCGTTGCGGAGCGCATCGAAGTGATCTCTCCGCATCCGCTGGCACGCCTCGAGTTCAGCGACTGCCGGTTACCGCTTGACGCACTGCTGGGGGTCGAGGGCGATGGCTTCAAGCTGGCGATGCGCACGCTCGACATCTTCCGCGCATCGGTGGCGGCGGCCGCTCTCGGATTCGCCCGCCGCGCGGTCGACGAGAGCGTCGCGCACGCACGTTCGCGCAGGATGTTCGGAGGGACGCTGGCCGATTTGCAACTGACGCAGGCCAAGGTGGGCGACATGGCGATGGAAATCGACGCGGCCGCGCTGCTCACCTACCGTGCCGCATGGCTGCGCGACGTTGGCCAGGCCCGCACCACGAAGGAGGCGGCGATGGCCAAGCTGTCGGCGACCGAATCCGCGCAACGCGTCATCGACGCCGCGGTGCAGCTGCATGGCGGACTCGGCGTCACCCATGGCCACATCGTCGAGCGGCTCTATCGCGACATCCGGGCGCTGCGCATCTACGAGGGCGCGACGGAAGTGCAGAAGCTCATCATCGGTCGGGAATTGTTGAACGAGACCTCGACATGACCTATACCGCGCACATCGACACGTTTGCGCGCGACCACCTGCCTCCCCCCGACCAGTGGCCGGAGCTCTTGTTCGAGCTGCCCGAACTGAACTATCCGGACCGCCTCAATTGCGCTGAGGAACTGCTCGATGGCGCGGTCACCCGCGGATGGGGCGAGCGTACGGCGATCCTGGCGCCGGGCGGGCTGTCCTGGACGTACGCGGAACTGAAAGCCCGCGCCAACCGGATCGCGCGCGTGCTGGTGGAAGACATGCGCCTCGTACCAGGCAATCGCGTGCTGTTGCGCGGACCGAACAGCCCGATGATGGCGGCGTGCTGGTTCGCCGTGATGAAGGCGGGCGGGATCGCCGTGGCTACCATGCCACTGCTGCGTGCTAAGGAGCTGACCGACATCATCGGCAAGGCGCGGATATCCCATGCGCTGTGCGACGCGCGACTCGCGGCGGAGCTCGACGTGGCGCGCGCGGCTTGTCCGACACTGACGGCGGTCATGCAATTCCAGACGGATGCAGCCGACGGCCTCGAGACGCTCGCCGCGACAAAATCCGCCGAGTTCGTCAACGTCGACACCGCGCTCGTCGACACCGCGCTCATCGCATTTACGTCAGGGACGACGGGGCAGCCAAAAGGCACGATGCATTTCCATCGCGACGTGATGGCGAGTTGCGACTGCTGGCCGCGATCCGTGCTGCGCGCGACGCCGGACGACATCTTCGCCGGCAGTCCGCCGCTCGCCTTCACGTTTGGGCTGGGCGGCCTGCTGCTCTTTCCGCTGCGCGCCGGCGCCGCGACGTTGCTGCTGGAAAAGACGTCTGCCGACGCGCTGCTGCAGGCGGTCGCGACACACCGCGTCACGGTCCTGTTCGCCGCGCCGACGTCGTATCGCGCGATGGCGTTGCAGGCGGCGCAATTCGATCTGGCGAGCCTGCGCAAGTGCGTATCGGCCGGCGAAGGTCTTCCCGCGGCGACGCGCAAGCTCTGGAAGGACACCACTGGCATCGAGTTGATCGACGGCATCGGCGCCACCGAAATGATGCACATCTTCATTTCGCACGACGACACCGATGCCCGGCCCGGGGCCACCGGCAAGCCCGTCGCCGGATATCACGCGTGCGTCATGGACGACGCGGGCCGTCCTCTGCCTGCCGGAAAGGTGGGGCGGCTGGCGGTGAAGGGACCCACCGGCTGCCGTTACCTGGCCGACGAACGCCAACTCCAGTACGTGCAGCACGGCTGGAACTACACGGGAGACGCCTACCTCGTCGACGACGACGGCTGGTTCGTCTACCAGGCTCGCAACGACGGGATGATCGTGAGCGCCGGATACAACATCGCCGGGCCGGAGGTGGAAGGCGCGCTGCTGGGGCATCCGGCCGTCGCCGAATGCGGCGTGATCGGCGTGCCCGACGACGAGCGCGGCCAGATCGTCAAGGCCTATGTGGCGCTGAAAGCAGGCTTCGAACCCGGCGACACGATCGCGAAGCAGCTGCAGGAGCACGTCAAGCAGAGCATCGCGCCGTACAAGTATCCGCGCGCGGTGGAGTTCATCGCCAGCATGCCGCGCACCGAAACAGGAAAGCTGCAGCACTTCCGGTTGAAGCAGATGGACGCCGAAAGTCGGCGCGGAAGTGCCCGGTGATGTCGTACCGCATTCCGCGCCAACCCTGAAGGACAATCAGCAATGCGCATACTGCAACCACTCGATTGGGCCACGCCGAAGGGCTACGCCAACGGCATCGCCGCGCGCGGCACGACGGTCTTCGTCGGCGGCCAGATCGGCTGGAACGGCCAGCAGCAGTTCGAGTCCGATGATTTCGTGACGCAGGCGCGGCAGGCGTTGCGCAATGTTGTCGCGATCCTCGCCGAGGCCGGCGCGGGGGCCGAGCACATCACGCGGATGACCTGGTACGTGACCGACAAGCACGAATACGTCGCGAGTTACCGCGCGCTGGGTGCCGCCTACCGCGAAGTCATCGGCCGGCACTTCCCTGCGATGACCGCGGTGCAGGTCACGGCGCTCATCGAAGATCGCGCGAAAGTGGAAATCGAAGCCACCGCGATGGTGCCGGATGCGTAGGCCGCCGGTAGCGTTGGTAACTGGCGCACGGCGCGGCATCGGCCGTGGCATTGCGTTGGCGCTCGCGGGACGGGGTTTCGACATCGTCGTCAACGACGTCGTCGAGGATGCCGCCGTCGCAGAGACGCTCGCGGGCATCGCAGCCCACGGAAGGCGAGCCGCCTTCATTGCTCATGACGTCGCTGACGTCGCGGGCCACGTGGGTTTTGTCGACCAGTGTTTTGCCGCTTTCGCGACAATCGACTGCCTCGTCAACAACGCGGGCGTCTCGGTCAAGGTGCGCGGCGACCTCCTCGACGTCACGCCTCAGTCGTTCGACCGCGTGCTCGGCGTCAACCTGCGCGGCACGTTCTTCCTGACGCAGGCCGTCGCGCGCAGGATGGTGGCCGAGACGCGCGGCACCGGCGATCCTCCGCGCTCGATCGTCACGATATCTTCGGCCAATGTGCGTACGCTGGGACCGAACCGCGCCGAATATTGCATTTCCAAGACCGGGCTGGCGATGACGAACCAGTTGTTTGCGCATCGCCTCGCCGAACACGACATCATGTGCTACGAAATCCGTCCGGGGATCATCCGGACCGACATGACCGCAGGCGCCTTCGACCGCTACGACGGATTGATCCGGGATGGGCTGACGCCGGTCCGCCGCTGGGGCGAGCCATTGGATGTGGGCAACACGGTCGCGGCTCTCGCGCAACGTCTGTTGCCGTTCAACACCGGCGACGCGTTCAACGTCGACGGCGGCCTGCACATGAAAGTGCTGTAGGGACGGAAAGTAGACCTGCGGGCGCGCCCGTCGGATAATCCCATCCTGGACAGGAACGCTCGGCGAGCCACCTTCGCGTCGCCGGCCGTACACCCGTCCGTCCAACCGGAGTTCCCGATGAATGCCCCCGATCGCGCCCACGCCAAGGCCGTCTTCAAGTGGGACGATCCGTTGCTCCTCGACGCGCAATTGACCGAGGAGGAGCGGATGGTCCGCGACGCCGCACAGGCGTACGCGCAGGACAAGCTGATGCCGCGGATCAAGGACGCGTTCCGGCACGAAACGACCGACCCGTCGATATTTCGCGAAATGGGCAGTCTCGGATTGCTGGGCGCGACGTTGCCGGCCGACTACGGCGGTTCCGGCCTCAATTACGTCTGCTACGGCCTCATCGCCCGCGAGATCGAGCGCGTGGATTCGGGTTACCGCTCGATGATGAGCGTGCAGAGTTCGCTGGTCATGTTTCCGATCTTCACATACGGCAGCGAGGCGCAGCGCAGGAAATATCTGCCCAAGCTCGCGACCGGCGAATGGATCGGCTGCTTCGGCCTCACCGAGCCCAATCACGGATCCGACCCGGGATCGATGGTCACGCGGGCGCGCAGCGTCTCCGGCGGATTCAGCTTATCCGGCGCGAAGACGTGGATCTCCAACTCGCCGATCGCCGACGTCTTCGTGGTCTGGGCCAAGGACGATCAGGGGATCATCCGGGGCTACATTCTCGAGCGCGGCATGAAGGGATTGTCGGCGCCGAAGATCGAGGGCAAGTTCAGCCTGCGTGCCTCGATCACCGGCGAGATCGTCATGGACGAAGTGTTCGTACCGGAAGACAACCTGCTGCCCAACGTGCAGGGGCTCAAGGGGCCATTCGGCTGCCTTAACAGCGCGCGCTACGGCATCGCGTGGGGCGCGCTGGGCGCCGCGGAATTCTGCTGGCACGCCGCGCGCCAGTACACGATGGACCGCATCCAGTTCGGGCGGCCACTGGCCGCCAATCAGCTGATCCAGAAAAAGCTGGCCGACATGATGACCGAGATCACGCTCGGCCTGCAGGGATGCCTGCGCCTGGGGCGGATGAAAGACGAAGGACTCGCCGCGCCGGAAATCACGTCGATCATGAAGCGCAACTCGTGCGGCAAGGCGCTCGACATCGCGCGCATGTCGCGCGACATGCACGGTGGCAACGGCATCGTCGACGAGTTCCACGTGATACGCCACGTGCTCAATCTCGAGACCGTCAATACGTACGAGGGCACGCACGACGTACACGCGCTGATCCTGGGTCGCGCGCAGACGGGCATTTCCGCGTTCTGATGAAACTTTACGATTACTTCCGCTCCTCGGCCGCCTATCGCGTCCGCATCGCGATCAACCTGAAGGGCCTTCAACCCGCGCGGGAGTTCGTCCACCTGCGCAAGAACGCTCAGCGCGGCGACGACTATCTCGCGCTGAATCCGCAGGGGCTGGTACCCGCGCTGGCGGCTGACGATGGCGCGGTGTTGACGCAGTCGCTGGCCATCATCGAGTACCTGGACGAGCTGCGCCCGTTGCCACCACTGCTCCCTGCTGCGCCGGTCGCGCGCGCACGGGTGCGCGGCATCGCCCTGGAGATCGCGTGCGACATCCACCCGCTCAACAACCTGCGCGTGCTCCAGTACCTGAAGAACACGATGGGCGTGACGGAGGAGCAAAAGGACGCCTGGTATCGATACTGGATCGATGTCGGACTGGAGGCACTCGAGACACGACTGTCGCGCGACCCGCAGACCGGCCGCTACTGCCACGGCGACGAGCCCACGCTCGCCGACATCTGCCTTGTGCCGCAGCTTGCGAATGCCCGGCGCATGAACATCGACGTCACGCCGTATCCCACGCTAACGCGCATCGAGGCGGCCGCCCTATCGATTCAGGCATTCGCCGACGCGGCGCCGTTGCGACAACCCGACGCCGAATAGTTCGATCAATCTTTCGGAAGCGACAATGAAATACGCGATACCGATGTGGGATGCCCCAGCCGTACCGATTGCCGGTTCCACCGACCTCTTTCCGGTGCGACACGTCTACTGCGTCGGCCGCAACTATGCGGAGCACGCGAAGGAGATGGGCGGTGACGCGACCAAGGAGCCTCCGTTCTTCTTCTGCAAGCCCGCCGACGCCGTTTCGCCCGTTGTGCCACCCGAAGTCGGCAGCGTGCACTATCCGCTGGCGACGAAAAACTTCCACCACGAAATCGAATTGGTTGTCGCCATCGGCAAACGCGGCGTGCATGTCAGTGCCGCGGACGCGAACGACCTGGTCTTCGGGTACGCGACGGGACTCGACATGACCCGCCGCGATCTGCAGAACGACATGCGCGAGAAGAAGCGGCCGTGGGACTTGGGTAAGTCATTCGCGCAAGCCGCGCCGATCGCGCCCATCCACCCGGTCGCCGGCACGGGCTTCATGAAGCGTGGAGAGATCCGCCTCGACGTCAACGGTGCAATGCGCCAGAAGGGCGATCTCGCGGACATGATCTGGGACGTGCCGCACACGTTGGCATTCCTGTCGCAATAC
>Ga0207689_10004578_pt1 | contig 12521 bp, 10 predicted proteins | sample KBSMisM52_FD_184312 | JGI IMG/M metagenome (GOLD analysis project Ga0207689, IMG submission 184312) | Miscanthus rhizosphere microbial communities from Kellogg Biological Station, Michigan, USA - KBS Miscanthus M5-2 (SPAdes) (version 2) | ecosystem: Host-associated > Plants > Roots >... | reverse complement strand
GTAGAAGGTTCCAAGGGTTAGGCTGTTCGCCTATTAAAGCGGTACGTGAGCTGGGTTCAGAACGTCGCGAGACAGTTCGGTCCCTATCTGTTGTGGGCGTAGGAGATTTGAGAGGGCCTGTCCTTAGTACGAGAGGACCGGGATGGACGAACCTCTTGTGATCGAGCTGTTCCGCCAGGAGCACCGCTCGGTAGCGAAGTTCGGTTGTGATAACCGCTGAATGCATATAAGCGGGAAGCACTCCTCAAGATGAGATCTCCCAACCCTAAGGGTAAAGAAGGGCCCAGGTAGACTACCTGGTTGATAGGCAGGATGTGGAAGAGTGGTGACACTTGAAGCTTACCTGTACTAATCGCCCGTTCGGCTTGACCATAAAATTTACTCGGTGCATAGACCAGTTATTAGTACTCAGTTGCTAGTTCGGAAGTTAGAACCTGAACTGGAACCAGCAATATTGTTAGGAAGTCGTCAGAACCTGGATGACTGAGAAGCAAGACTGATAACTGGGCGCCGACGCTTAATAAAATGAGCAAGCTCTTGTAATAAAAATTTGACTAGTTGCAGAGTTAGTAGCTAGTCAAACCAATCTATTCAGTTGTGAGGTTTCGTACCTCAGGGTCTTTCACAAGTTTGCAGCTTGTAGTTGCTGGTGAGGTGAACCCAGTGAACTCGCTGCTCAAGACGTCGGTGATCTTACCGCGGGGGATCCACCCGTTCCCATCCCGAACACGGAAGTTAAGCCCCGCCGGGCCGATTGTACTGCACGCGAAAGTGTGTGGGAGAGTAGGTCGTCGCCGGCATAAATAAAGGCCACATTCTTAAAGAATGTGGCCTTTGCCTTTTGGCCGCAGATTATGTTGCGCAAGTTCGCTCACCATCCAAACGCATTTCTTAACTTTGAGGTTCAAATCTGCAGCCCAAGGCCCCTCGATCGCTATGCGGCTCGGGATGACAGGGTTGGGGATTGGTTACATTCTTTGTTTACTTTCGTCCATCATAGCTGTGCCTTGAGGAGGGGGGATCCCTGTGCGCTTGCTTACCATTGTCCTGATGCTGGTGGTGTTGGGTGGTGTAGTTTTGGCGCAGTCGACTGCTGCGATGAAATTGGAACATTTTGATCCGGCTATGGCGGATAAGAGTCTGGATCCTTGCAATGATTTTTTTCAATACGCTTGCAGCAAGTGGATGAAGGCGAATCCGATTCCGGCGGATCAGTCGGGATGGGGGACGTTTAATTCTTTGGCGCTTTGGAATATTGCGGCGGTGCGGGAGACCTTGGAGTCGGCGGCTAGTAGCTCGGGGAATCGCACAGCAATCGAGCAGAAGGTTGGCGACTACTACGCTGCCTGCATGGATGAAGCTGCGGTAAACCGTGCGGGGATTGCGCCGCTTAAGCCTACGCTTGAGCGGATCGAGAAGTTGAAAGACAAGTCGCAGCTGCCGGAGTTGTCGGCTTACATTCATCAGCGCATTCGTCCGGCGAATTTGAATTTTATTGAAGCGCAGTATCAGGGGATTTTGTTTGGAGTGTATGCGCAGCCGGGGTTTGATGATGCCAGCATGACGCTGGGCGCTTTGGACCAGGCAGGGATGAATTTGCCTTCGCGGGAGTTTTATCTGAACGATGATGACAAGTCGAAGGAAATTCGTGCGAAGTATTTGCAACATATCTCGCGGTTGCTCGTGCTTAGTGGAGAATCTTCGGCGGCAGCGGAGGCTGATGCTGCGGCCATTCTTTCGTTTGAGACCGCTTTAGCGAATGCTGCCATGGACATTGTTTTGCGTCGCGATCCTAAGAACCAAAACAACAAGATGACTCTGGAGCAGGTGCAGGCGCTGACTCCTTCGTTTGATTGGAAGAAATATTTTGCAGCGATGGGCGTGCCGGCTTCGCGGGAATATCTGGTGATTTCGCCGGCATTTTTTAAAGGACTGGAGAAGTTGATTGTTTCCGAACCGATTGATCACTGGCGCGCTTATCTGCGGTATTCGGCGGTGCATTTTGCGGCTGGGGCTCTGAGCGATCGGTTTGTCGAAGAGAATTTTGATTTCTATGGACGTACGTTGAACGGATCGCCGCAGATCCAGCCGCGTGCCCGGCGCTGTGCGATCAATACCGATGCTGACCTTGGAGAGGCTGTGGGGCAGGCTTATGTGAAGCGGTACTTTCCGCCGGAGAGCAAGGCCCGAATGGTGGAGATGGTGAATGGCATCAAGGCGGCGCTCGATGCAGACATTGATGCGGCGGACTGGATGTCAGCGGCCACCAAAAACAGGGCGCATGAAAAGCTGGCGGCGCAGATCGACAAGATAGGGTATCCGGATACATGGCTTGACTATTCTTCGGTTGAGATCAAGCGCGATGATTATCTTGGGAATGTTCAGCGGGCTGCTGCCTTTGAGATCCGTCGGCGACTTTCCAAGTTTGGTAAGCCTACAAATCGGCAGGAGTGGGCGATGAGTCCGCCTACGGTGAATGCTTATGAGGATGCGGCGTCGAATACGATCAATTTTCCCGCGGGGATCTTGCAGCCTCCGTTTTTTGATGCGGCACAGATTGATGCCGTGAACTATGGCGCCATCGGAATGGTGATTGGGCATGAGATCATTCACGGCTACGATGACCAGGGACGCAAGTTCGATGACAAAGGCAACTTGCGCGATTGGTGGACTGCGGAAGATGCGGCGAATTATGAGAAGCGGGACAAATGTATTAAGGAGGAGTACACGCAGGATGTGCCCGAGGCCGGAGTAAAACAGAATGGCGAGCTGTCGGCGGGTGAGGACACGGCAGACAACGGTGGGATTCATATCGCGCTGGGTGGGTTGAACAAGAAGCTGGAGTCAGAAGGGAAAACTCTAGACACGATGACCAAAGATGATCTGACGCAGTTGCAGACGTTCTTCCTTTCTTATGCGCATGTATGGTGTGGGGAACTTCGCCCAGAGGCGGCACGAACTGCCGTCCTGTCACAAGGGCACTCCTTGGGGCATTACCGGGTTAACAATGTTTTGGGAAACTTGTCGGAGTTTTCGCATGGGTTTGGGTGCAAGGCTGGGCAGCCTATGGTGCATGCGAATGCTTGCCGGGTTTGGTGAGATTGGTCCCGATGGTGGTCAAAATCCCCATCCTGAATCGCAAAAACCCGCGATTTAGGATGGGTTACCCTTCGCACTACCAAAGAACTACCAGGTTTTGCATTTTTGATCTTGTTGCACCAGCTTTGATCCTCCCAAGTCTGCATCTGTAAAACCGAAGACGAAGAACTGGTTTGGATTGTCGAAAGTCGTGCCATCGCCGTTGCCAGTATCAACTACGTTTTCGAAGTCGTTGTCGTTGGCTACCCAGAAGGTGTGGATTTGGTTTTTACCTTCCGTGATGTCCGGGCCGAAAGAGATTCCTTCCAGCTTCGCCGGGATTTGTTTAGGGTCCATGCTGATGGGTGGGGCAGTGAGAACGGCCACGATGTCCAGGAACAGCGACTTGCCCACTGCGTTGGCTGCTGCTGTCGTGCCATCCATGTCAGTTACGTCTACTGCATTGGCCAGGTCGATTTTGAAAATTTGTTTTACCTTGGCTTTGCTGCCATCGGCGCGGCCTTTGCCGTCGCGCTCGTCTACCAGGAATTCGTGGCTGTTTAGCGCGAGGATTTCACTTACTCCGGAGCCGGTGGTCAACAGATAGGCGTACTGTTTGGTTCTGCCGGAACGGATGTCAATGCTTACCAAGCGGAGGAGATTCTTGGCGGCGCCGCCTTGGGCGGCATCCTGGATCAGCGCGTTCTGCATGATGCCGATGAGGGTTTTGCCGTCGGGAGTAATGGCCAGACCCTCCATGCCTTTGTTGGCTACTCGGCCGGTGGTGTTGTTGTCGATTTCAAACTGGCCCATCGACGAAAGGATTGGAGAGAACAAGTTGTCAGGGAGTTTGAAGGCCCGAGTGCGGAGCCCCAGCAGGCGATTGAACTCGTAGACATAGGGGCCGTATTCATCGGAGATATAGACGCTGAAGCCGTCGTTGGAGATGCGGATGCCTTCGGTATCGAAGCGGGCGTCGTTGGGATCACCAGAGTTCCGATTGGGGTTGAAGTTGTCGGAGCGGCCGGAGAAAAAGTGTTGCAGGAAATTATTTTGCGGTAGCACACCGGAACCTACGATGTCATCGCCCTTGCCGTAGACAAGTGGCGTGAGACTCCACAATAAGGTGGTACGGCGAAGAGTTGGGGTTAGGGTGTAGGGGAGTCCTGTGCCGCTATTGTTCGGCTTCAAATCCATGTCGATGGTGTGGAAGCGCGGGATATAGCTGGTGGTATTGTCGATGTTGGCGTCATACACATCGGCGTTCGGGCCACGGTCGGGCAGAGCCAGAAATGTGTTGCCGGATGCGTGCGTGATAGCCGAGCCCATGCCTCCAAGCAGATTTGCCGGGACACCGCTTTCCAAAGTATTGTGCAGACCCGAGAGGTCGGTGTAGACGCCAGCTTTCGATTGGGTCAGTTCACCGATGGCCAAGAGTCGGATTTGGGCGTTGAGTTGAGTGGCGAGTGTGAATACGGCGAGACACAGTAGTAGCTTTTTCACGAACTGGTGTCCTCCTGAGAGTTGAGTACTGAAAGTTGATCCATGATCTGGACGGAATCGGACTGGGAGGTTAATGGGCGGTTAAAGTTCCGTAAAATTTTGTCGGGCTTGGTCAGTCAATGATGAATGAGACAGTGGTCACACTTTATCGACCTGTAGGTCAGGCGGAATTTGAGCTAATACGGGATTCTGGGTTTCACCAGTTTCCTCCGCGATTGCCGGAGCAGCCGATTTTTTATCCGGTGCTGAACGAGGACTATGCGATGCAGATCGCGCGGGACTGGAATTCGAAGGATGAGCGGTCGGGATTTGTGGGGTATGTGTTGCGGTTTCAGGTGCGGCGCGATTTTCTAGATGGCTATCCAATTAAGGTTGTAGGGAGTGCTTTGCATCGGGAGCTTTGGATACCTGCCGGTGAACTTTCTACTTTCAATGAAAATATCATTGGCAAAATTGAGGTAATTGGCGAATTTCGCGCGCCGGGATCCTGAACAACATCTCTTTTTGTCCCTTTCTGGCATGCGAAGCTGTAGGCCGATGGCCTCCGGCAAATTACGTTTGTGGATGGCTTACTTTTTGTAAGGTTAATGATGAGCGGCTTGCTCTCGGAAGGCTTGAGGCGTTATGCCTTGCCATCTTTTGAATGCGCGGTGGAATGCGGCGGGTTCGGAGTATCCCAACAAATAAGCTACTTCGCCGATCGAAAGAGTTTGGTTGTTCAGGTAGGTGTCGGCTGCTTCGCGTCGCGTGTCATCCACAAGCTGCTGAAAGGAAATCTTGGCTTCGGCGAGGCGGCGTTGCAGGGAGCGCACCGACGTCGCTAATTCTCTGGCTACCTTTTCAATCTGGATTTCTCCTTGCGACAGGCGAGCGGCCAGTACGCGGCGGACTTCTGAGACGACGCCGTCTTGTTTTGGCAGGCGCGCGGCGATTTCTGCGGCTTGTCGTTCGAGGACGTGGTGGAGGATTGCATCGCCACGGCGCAATGGGAGTCGGCCTGATTCGCGGGTAAAGGCGAACCCGTTCCAGGATGAATTGGTGCGGACCTGGCAATTTAGGACTTGCTCCATTTCATGAATGTCGTCTGGTTGATGAGTGAAAGCTACGTGATCGGCCATGAAACGGTTTTCCGTTTCTCTGTGCAGATGCATGAGGGCCAGCGTAATGCCAAACTCAAAAGAGAAAGCGACGTTGCGGCCGTGATAGCAAACTCGGGTAAAGTTCCCATGGTCTTGAACCTCCAGAACGCAGGGAGCATCGACCAGGCGAAAGTAACGAGATAGTTGATGAACTGCTTCGCTGACATTTGCGCAACTTAGTACCAGGTAATCGAGAAGAGGAAAAGCGCCCATCGGTGTTTCGGCCGCCAGTTTCATGCCCAAATTTTTGATAAGGCACGTTTGCATGGCGCGGCTGAGTATGGTTCCTGTTAGGGTGCAGGAGAAGCGGACATCGGGGTTCTCGACTAAATCTGAGCGGCGGACTCCGGTTCCTTCCAGAAGCGATTCTGGGTTGTAGCCTAAGCGCTCCAATCCGTCCAAGAAAACTCGTATGACATTTCCTGCGTCAGTGGATCGAATGGGAATGGGCTTGCCTGGTTTTTTCCGGCTCGCGTCTTTGGCGCGCTTGATCAATGATTTGGCGCGTGCGGTCATTGTTTGGATCAGGCCTTCTGTCGCATTCTGCCACGCAGACGACAGGCTCTCAACTGAATCTTGGCGAGCCTTCGTGGAAGCCAATCATTTTATTGGGGAGCGGGTTATGCGCAGAGCGAGTTTGGTGCTGTTTGGTCTGGCCGGTGTGGCGCTCATGATTATTTGGGGAGAAAGCTTGGTGGTGCAGGCGGCGCAGCGGGTGAATGCTGAGATCGTAGAGCGGTCGAATGTTTACCGCAAGGCTGTGCTGGATGGGAACGCTGCGGCGGTGGCTGCGGTTTTTCGGGAGGATGCAGTAGAGATGCCTCCGTGTCAGAAGATGGTGCAGGGGCGCGGGGCGATTGAGCAGTTTTATCGGGGGATGTTGAGTGGGCCGGCCAGGGTAACCGGGTTTACGTTCAACCATATGGAATCTTCTGTGGTTGGGGAGGTGGCGTTTGATGTGGGGACTTATACGCGGAGCGTGTCTACACCGATGGGGGCGGTGGAGGATTCGGGGAAGTATACGGTTGTGCTCAAGAAGACTGGCGGGGAGTGGATGGTCGCTTATCTGATTTACAACAGTGATTTGCCGCCGCAAATGCAGACGGCCGCGCATTAGAACTTGTGGATTCCGCGCCTGGGTGGCGCGGAATCACAGTTAATTATGAAAAGAGATGGCAGCGAACAGGCCGTGGTTTTCATTGCTCGAACCGGCGGTGAGGTACAAGGTGTTTGAGGCACCGATGCCGTCGGCGCGGAAGACCAGCGCCCACAATCCAGGATTGGTGATTACATTTCCTGACCTGTCTTTCAGCGTGCCAACTAGATTTCCTGTGCTCTGGTCAAAAGCATGGATGGTGCCATCGCCGAAGTTGCCGATCAGAATGGCGTTGCTGAACGGGCCGAAGTTGGCGCTGGCTTTTGTTATTCCCCAAGGTGCGTTCAGTGGGCCATTTGATGCGAAACGGCGGACGAAATTTCCTTCGCGATCGAAGATGTCCACAATGCCATTTCCGGCTCCGATGACGGGGTCGTGTTTGGCTGCATCCTGTACCGCATAAGTAATGAAGACTTTATCGTCGATTTGCTGGATGTTGAATGGGGCATATCCCGACGGGAGATTGGGATCGGTGAAAGTTCCTGGCGCGGCCAACAGATCGAATCCGATGTTGTAAGTGGCGATTGATCCGTCGTGGAAATCAGCCAAGGCCAAAAATTCACGGCAGCAATCCGGAGTCAGGATGGCGAGGCCTTTATAGGCCGCTCCTGCGGCGGAGTTGTTGAGGGCGACGGTCGCAAACGACGGCAGATTGCCATTGATTTCAGACCAGGTGGAAACGATGCCATCTTCAGTGGCAAATAAAAACTGCGCTGGGGTGCCGGATACCTGAAAATCTTCTGTGATTGGATTGAACACTACACCTGTTGGTTTGGAAGCAGAGTTGGCAGGTGTGGGGATGCCTATTGCTAAAGGAATCTGTGGCGCACCAGTTGGATCGAAGACTTTTGCGCGGCCTGAGTTGTTATCAACGATCCAGAATGGCTGGTTGGGCCCGAATGCTATGCCCCAGGGATTGATCAGCCCGGGATCCGTATGGGTGGCGCTACCGGCAGTGTCAGATACAAGATTGGTTTGCTCGAATCCGCTCAGAGACGTTGCTGTAGGCGTGGCGGTGTAGCCTCCGCAGCCCAGGGTCACAATTGTTAGACAGAAGGTAACGATTGGAATGGCGATCTTGCTTTTCAATCTTCATTTCTCCTACCAGAGAAATGATTCCTGGTTGCCGGTTTTCGATGCAGGCTAATCTTCGAGTATGAGTAGAATTCGTGCTGTGTCTTGTCTATCTTCCTCCACTTACATTGAGAATTGTTCCCGTGCAGTAGGAAGCTTCGTCGGAGAGTAGCCAGAGAATGGCTTTGGCTACCTCCTCCGGTTCGCCTCCTCGTTTCATGGGTACCGTTTCTTTCAGGCGGTCTACTCTTGTGGGATCGCCACCGCCCGCATGAAATTCTGTGTGGATTAAGCCGGGTCTGACTGCGTTGACTCGGATTCGTTCTGCGGCGACTTCTTTGGCTAGGCCTATGGTCATGGTGTCTATGGCAGCTTTGGCGGCGGCATAGTCCACGTATTCTCCGGGGCCGCCTAGTTGGGCAGCCATGGAGGAGACGTTTACGATGGCTCCGCCTTGGCCCCCGTGCTTGGTGGACATTCGCTTCACTGCTTCGCGGGCGCAGAGGAAGCTGGCGGTTATGTTTGTGGCGAAGACTCGTTGCAGGCGTTGAGCGTCCATGCTCTCCACACGGGATTGGGGTTCGGTGTAGCCTGCGTTATTGACCAAGGCTGTCAGTGTCCCGAAAGCTTTGTCTACGGCTGCGAATAGCTTGATCACTTCAGGTTCCTGGCTTACGTCAGCAGGGATGGCGATCGCTTTTCCGCTTGCGGATCTGATCTGCTCCACTACTTTTTCAGCTGCTTGCGCGTTTTGACGGTAGTTCACGCAGATGGCGTATCCGCGTTTAGCGGCTTGGACGGCGGTGACAGCACCGATACCTCGACTGGCTCCAGTGATCAGAAGGACTTTGTTCATGGCAGCAGTATAAAGAGGATGGAAGCAAGGTCCCTTCGACTTCGCTCAGGGCAGGGTTCTCGATTCCGTATCGTTCGCTTCGCGACGATGCTGCTCGAGACGACAATTTCTTGCTCCGGAATTGGTGCAGATTGCCAACGATTTTAACGGTTTCCTTATGAGTGGATAAAAATGGCTGATACTGGCTATAACCTATTTCGATTTGTACTTTAGATGTACCCCGTTTACTCTATCGATTCTCAAAAATCGGGCCGTTGTGTCGGCTCTCACCCAAGGAGATACATGTTCACTGAACTACGTGATTTTTTGGCCTTGCCGTATGGCGAACTGGAAGAGCTGAATCTGGCGGCGAAAGAGCAGCGCAAGAAGCGCGTCGATCCGGAAACCATCCGTGAGGAACGGCTGAAGTATTTGACCGACGAGAAGCGGATCAAGGCTGTGACCGTGCTTTTCAGCGACCTGGAAGGCCGGCTGCACATGCTCGATTACGACAAGAAGTTCTTGTTAAAGAGCTGGGACAACCTGACTTTTGACGGATCGTCGATTCGTGGTTTTACCGCGCAGCGCGAGAGCGATCTGCGGCTGGGAATTGACTGGGGCTCTTTCTACTGGGCTCCGGCGGACTTCTTTGGGCCTGGCAAGGTTCTGGTGTTTGGCGACGTCATCGAGAAGCAGGGTGGAGCTTATGCGGCGGACATCCGCGGTATCCTCAAGGGATTTGCCGAGAAGCAGTTTGAGAAAGAGGGCTACACGCTCAACGCTGCCAATGAAATTGAAGGATTCCTTTTTAATGGAACCGATGCGGAGCGGAGGTTTCACGAGACCGGGAAGTTTGAGTATGTGAACACCGGCGGGTATTACCACTCACTGCCGGGCGATCCGCTGCGCAAGTTCATCGATACGACTGCTGAAGTACAGCGCGCGATGGGCTTCCAGAATGAGAAAGACCACCCGGAAGTTGCGCCTTCACAGTTTGAAATCAACTACGGATACGGCGACGTGGTTTCGGCTGCGGACCAGATTCAGATCTACAAGCTGATTTGCCGCCAAGTGGCGACCAATCTGGGATTGACTGCTTCGTTCCTGCCCAAGCCGGTAGTGGGTGTGAACGGTTCTGGTATGCACACCAACGTTTCCATCAGCAAAGGTGGGAAGAACCTGTTCTGGGATCCGAAGGGCGAAGAGAAGCTCAGCAAGCTTGGCTGGTCGTTCGTGGATCGCATTCTTACTCACGGCAACGACATCTGCTTGCTCTTGAATGCCAGCGTGAATGCCTACCGGCGGCTCGATCCGCACTTTGAGGCTCCGAACCAGATCAAGGCTTCGGCGGTGGATCGTGGGTCGATGGTTCGTATTCCGATCGGCAACGACAAGAGTATGCGGGTTGAGGTGCGCTCGGTCGGGCCGGATGCGAATCCGTACTTGGTTCTGTATTCGATCTTCAAGACTGGAATTGATGGCGATACTTCGAAGATCAAAAACCTGCGTCAGGCGGAGCGGTATCTGCCGGACAATATTTACACTGCGCTCGACAACTTCAAGGCCGCAAAGTGGGTCACTACGTTGCTGGGCGAGGATGTGAAGGGGCGCTATGCCGACCTGAAGGAAGCTTCGGCGGATCGGTGCGCGCGGCAGCTGGGGACCGTCGTGAAGGGACCGGAGGTTCAGTTCCATCACGAGGTTTACAACCAGTACTTGTGGAATCAGTTCTAGTCAGTTGGTTGTGTAAAAGGCCACGCGAAGCGTGGCCTTTTTGTATTTAAGAAGAAGGCGGAGACATTGCGTCTGCTAAGGTATTCAACTTTTCCGGCTTTGCGCTTAGTGGACGCCTTCCGGTGATGCCCTCTTTTACCATTTTGTAGATTGTCCGCCAATTCTGGCCAATCACTTTGACCCACGCCAGTTTTCCCATCATGGGGAAATAGATCCCGCGGAAGCACATGCGGGCCAGGAAAATGTTGATTCGGTATCCCAGAGGCTGATCGTCGAGTGAATCGACAGCATGCGCTATCGCTTCCGGGCTGTAGGCGTGTGACCATCCGTAGCGGACCTCTGCATGGGCTTCTTCGATGGTCATTTTTAACGGCGTGTGGGCCATGGCGAAGGGAATGAATTCTTTCCAGTGCTTGGGGCGCGTCAGGCGGCCTGCGGCTTCCAGGCGCTTATATAAAGGAGTCGCTGGCAGCGGCGTCAGCAGGCCGAAAATTGGCAGGCCTGGAGGCCAGGTGCGGACTTGTTGCAGCGTACGCTCGGCTACGCCTACGGTGTCGTTGTCCATGCCGAAGATGAATGAGGTGATGGCATAGACGTTGCGCTTTGCTAGGCGATCCAGAACTGCGGCGTATTCGCCGGGTTTATTGAATCCTTTATTTACATCTTTGAGATTAACGGGATCGACCGATTCCATGCCAATGAAGACCCACTTGCCGCCGGACTGGGCGATCAAGTCGACTAGTTCTTCGTCGCGTAACAGGTTGGCGCTGATCTGGGCGACCCAGTGCACTTGGGCTTTTGCGGCGATGATGTCGCGCAATAAGGATTTGGTGCGCTTTACGTTGATGGCAAAGTTGTCGTCGATGAAGAAGACTGCGATCTGGCCTTTTTCCTTACGAGCGCGTGCCTTCAGCATCAAGAGTTCCTTGACCACACTCTCGTTGGTGCGGAAGCGGATGGAGTCGCCGAAAAATCCCGTGACGGTGCAGAACTCGCAGCCGTATGGGCAACCGCGTCCGGATTCGACTGGGACAATGCGGAATGTCCCCCAGCCTTCGCCGACGCGATCCAAAAATGGCTTGACTAGTTTTGGCAGCAGGTTGAATTGATCCAGGTTAATCGAGTTCCACGGGATTGCCGGATATTCTTTGAGCGACGGCTTTTTGTCTTTTCCTTCTGCGTCGACCGGGGCGTAAATATCTTTGAGTTGGCCGTTGACGGCGTCGTCGACAATCTGCGGCCAGGTTTCGTCGGCTTCTCCTAAAGCGACGGCGTCGCAATGACGTGGACCGCCATCACGGCCCAGGGCTTCATCAGCCTCTTCTGTTACGTGAGGGCCGCCCATGACCACCGGAACTCCTACCGAGCGGATGGCATCGGCCATGCGATAGGCCTTGGCGATCATTCTGGTCATGGCGCCTATGCCTACTAAGCCGATATTTTGGTCTTTCACATACTGCGCGATGCCGGCTTCATCCATCGGCTGGGCGTTGCCGTCGATCAACAGGACTTCATGCTGAGGCGGGGTAAGCGACTGGAGAAGGAACATCCAGAGGTGAGGCATGAAATTGCGGGTGATGCCGTTGTCGGGGTTGTATAAGAGGATCTTCATTCTTTAAAGCAGGCGAATACAAGGCAAAAACCCCTTGCTCAGCATAAAAGCATAGTTCGAAAGTGGTTGGACTGAAAGGACGCTAACCAACATGCTTTCTCATTATCTCACCTTTGATTCGTTTTTGCTAACAAAAGATGGCTTTTCCTGATATTTGAGCGGAAATGGACAGGACCAGACAAGCCTGATCCGAGGTAAGCGTATGGTAAGATTCGGTTTATGAAGTTTCTTCATATCGCTGATGTGCATTTGGGATGCACGAGGTACCAGCTTGCCGAGAGCCCGCGAGATTTTTTTGATGCATGGGTGGATGTACTCAAGCGTTACGCGATAAACGAGGATGTTGAATTTGTATTGATGTGCGGAGATTTTTTCCATAAACGGTCTGTG
>Ga0207689_10004577_pt1 | contig 12523 bp, 6 predicted proteins | sample KBSMisM52_FD_184312 | JGI IMG/M metagenome (GOLD analysis project Ga0207689, IMG submission 184312) | Miscanthus rhizosphere microbial communities from Kellogg Biological Station, Michigan, USA - KBS Miscanthus M5-2 (SPAdes) (version 2) | ecosystem: Host-associated > Plants > Roots > Rhizosphere... | reverse complement strand
AGGCGAATTCGGCACGTCGGGCTTCAGCGACGCCCTCGTCATCTTGGGCGCCGCCGGGATCGTCATCCCCGCCTTCGCCCGGATCCGAATCAGTCCGATAATCGGCTTCATCCTGATCGGCATGCTCGTCGGCCCGCACGGGCTTGGGGCGCTCGCGAGCGATCATCCGTGGCTGCACTATGTCACCATCTCGAACCCTCACGGCATCGAGCCCTTTGCCGAGCTCGGCATCGTCCTTCTGCTCTTCTCGATAGGGCTCGAGCTGTCGTTCCGAAGGCTGTGGGGAATGCGGGGGCTGGTGTTCGGCGCGGGCACGGCCGAACTGTTCGGGTCTGCGGTGATCCTTTCCGGCGGCTTGTACCTCGCGGGCGAAGGCCCGGCCGGAGCGATTGGAATCGGCCTGGCGCTCGCACTGTCGTCGACCGCAATCGTGATTCCTCTCGTCGGAACGCACAGCCCGGTCGGCCGCTCGGCGCTGGCGATGCTGCTGTTCGAGGACCTCGCGCTGGTTCCGATCGTGTTTGTTTTAGGCGCGATGGCTCCTCAGGCAGCAGGGGCCGGCGTCGACTCAATTCTTGGAACGGTCCTGATCGGCGGCGTGACCGCGGTCGCGATGCTGTTCCTTGGTCGGTTCCTCCTACCGCCCCTGTTCGCACAGGCGGCGCGGACCAAGAGCCCCGAGCTGTTCCTGTCGGCGTGCCTACTTGTGGTGATCGTCGCCAGCCTGGTCACCTCGGCGATCGGCTTTTCGGCCGTTCTGGGCGCGCTCATCGCCGGGATCGTGATCGCCGAAACCGAATATCGCGGCGAGGTCGAGGTGATCACCGCGCCATTCCGCGGCCTCGGTCTTGGAATTTTCCTGATCACCGTCGGAATCAGCGTCGATTTTCGGGTCATACTCGCCGATTGGCAAAGCCTGTTCGGAGCGCTCGTCGGGGTGCTGGTGGTCAAGGCCGCGGTGACGGCCCTGTTGCTGCGCCTTGGAGGAGCACGCATGGCCGTCGCCGCCGAAACCGGCGTGTTGATGGCATCGCCATCGGAGACCACCCTGATCGTCCTCGGATCAGCAACTGCCGCACAGCTCATCAGCCGCGACACGGCGTCCTTCTGGCAAATCGTGACCGCGATGGGGCTGACGGTCACCCCGCTGCTGGCCAAGCTCGGCCGCGCAGCTGGAAGCCGCTTCGCCGGCGGAGCGATGGCGCGCCAGATGGACGCATCGCTCGACGCGGCGGCATTGGGGCAGGTCGTGATCCTGGGTTTCGGCCGAGTCGGCCGGATGGTCGCCGATATGCTGGAGGCGCATGGCAAGGATTATCTCGCCGTCGACAGCGACGTTGACGGCGTCGCCGCGTCCAGGAAGGAGGGTTATGACGTGCTGTTCGGCGACGTCGCCCGCCCCGAGCTGATCGACAAGCTGCGCGAGCGCCAGCCGAGCGCATTGATCCTGACGATGGACAATCCGGTGCTGGTGAACCGCCTCACCAAGCAGCTGCGGCGGACATTTCCCGACCTGCCGATCGTTGCCCGCGCCCGCGACACAGCCCACGCAGCCGCGCTCTACAAGGCCGGCGTCACTGACGCGGTGCCCGAAACCCTTGAGGCATCGCTCCAATTGTCCGAAGCCGTATTGGTGGACCTCGGCGTGCCGATGGGGCCCGTCATCGCCTCGATCCATGAGAAGCGCGATCAGCTCCGCGCCGAAATCAAGACCGAGGCCGAGTTGGAGGAGCAGCCGCGCCTGGGACGGCGGCGGCTACGCGACACCCGCCCAGACTAGCCAAACCGGTCAGATCTCGACCTGGCTTCCGAGCTCGACGACCCTGTTGGTCGGGAGCTTGAAGAATTCCATCGCGCTTTCGGCGTTCCGCAGCATCCAGGCGAACAATTTCTCGCGCCAAATCGCCATTCCGGGGCGCTTTGCAGAGGCAATGAGCGTCTGCCGGGCGAGGAAGAAGCTTGTGTCCATCATCTTGCATGGCGGCCCGCAGCCCTTGAGCTGGCCCAAAGCCGCAGGGACGTTGATCTCGTCCATGAAACCGTAGCGCAGGAGGACGCGATAGAAGCCTTCGCCGTAATCGTGGACCTCGAGCCGCTTTTCGAGCGGCACGTAGGGCACGTCCTCGATCTTCACGGTGAGGAGGATCACGCGCTCGTGAAGCACCTTGTTGTGCTTCAGATTATGCAGGAGCGCATGCGGCACCCCACTTGCCGAGCTGGTCATGAACACCGCCGTTCCGGGGACTCGGGCAGCGCTCGGTGCCGCTGACTTGATGAATATCTCCATCGGCAGGCTGGCTTCGTTCATCCGGTCGATCATCAGCTGCCGCCCCCTCGCCCAGGTCGTCAGAAGGGTGAAAGCGATCGCGCCGACCAGGAGCGGGAACCAGCCACCGGCAGGTATCTTGAGGAGGTTCGCCGAGAGATACGCGCCATCGACCGTGAAGAAGAGCACCAGAAGTCCGGCGACGACGAAGCGATTCCAGTTCCACATCTGCCGAAGCACGACGGCGATCAGCACCGTGTCGATCAGCATCGCGCCGGTGACCGCGATCCCATAGGCCGCGGCCAGGTTGGACGAGCTGCGGAAAGTCACGACGAGCAGGATGACCATGACCATCAGCGCCCAATTGACCGTTGGAATATAGATCTGGCCGGCTGCCGCCTCGCTGGTGTGCGTAATCCTGAGGCGGGGGACGAAGCCCAGCTGGATCGCTTGCTGAGTCACCGAAAAGGCCCCGGAAATTACCGCCTGGCTGGCGATGATCGTTGCTGCGGTTGCAAGAAGAACCAGCGGCAAACGGAACATGTCGGGCGCGAGATAGAAGAATGGGTCGCGCACCTTGGCGAGCGCCTCGTGCGGTTCCGCGGACAGGATCATCGCGCCCTGGCCCATGTAATTCAGCAGGAGGGCGGGCAGCACGAAATAGACCCAGGACACGCGGATCGGCTTGCGTCCGAAATGCCCCATGTCGGCATAGAGCGCTTCAGCCCCGGTTACCGCCAGGACGACGGAACCCATGGCAACGAACGCCCGAATGAAGTCCGCTTCGAAGAAATACAGGGCGTTCAGCGGATTGAGCATCGCCAGGATGACCGCCGGATGCCCTTTGATGTGCATGACGCCGAGGACCGCGAGCACCGCAAAATAGAACAGCATCACCGGCCCAAACATCGATCCGACGCGGGCCGTGCCATGAGCCTGTATGGCGAATAATCCGACAAGGATCCCGATCGCGATAGGAATCACGAAAGGGGCGAGGCCAGCATTCACGACCGTCAAACCCTCGACCGCGGAAAGGACCGAGATCGCCGGGGTGATCATGGAATCGCCGTAAAACAGCGCGGTCGCGAACACTCCGAGCATGACGATCCCGCTCGTCCATTTCTTCTTGCCGCCGAGCGTTCGGTTAATGAGCGCGAGGAGTGCAAGGCTTCCGCCCTCGCCCTTGTTATCGGCGCGCATGATGATCGTGACGTACTTCAACGTCACGATGATCATCATCGACCAGAAGATCAGGCTGAGAACCCCGAAGATGTGGAGCTGGTCGGGGATCAGCGTGTGATGACCCGCAAACGTCTCGCGGAAGGCGTAGATCGGCGACGTGCCGATGTCGCCGAACACGATACCGATCGCGCCGATCGCTAGCTTATGAAGCGGTCCCCGGGCGTGCCCGTGCGAAACGTCCGGCGGCGGCTCGGCTGCGGCGCCCCCTTTCGCGGTGATGTTCATGTCTTGAGGTTCTGACTGGACAGACTGCGAACTCGCACCCCTGGAACCCGGCCGACTTCCTCGGTCACGGGCGCGCCCCACTAGCACTGCTGTTGGGGCGCTGCAATCGCACGGGACAGAGCCAAAAACCCCGTCTATAGGCCCGCCCAACCAACATAGCCGGAGCCAACGAATAAATGCGTATCGGGGTACCAAAAGAGATCAAAGTCCACGAATACCGGGTTGGCCTGACTCCGGCCTCAGTCGCCGAGCTCGTTGCGCACGGGCACGAAGTCGTGGTCGAGGCCAGCGCCGGCGACGGCATCGACTGCCCCGACAGGGCTTACCAGAAAGCGGGCGCGAAGATCCTGCCCGACGCCGCTTCGGTGTTCGAGGCCGCGGACATGATCGTGAAGGTCAAGGAGCCGCAGCCCCAGGAAATCGCGCTTCTCGAACCGCGCCACATCCTCTTCACCTATCTCCACCTCGCCGCGGACAAGCCGCAGGCCGAGGGACTGATGAAGTCCGGAGCGACCTGCATCGCTTATGAAACCGTGACGTCGGATTCCGGCTCGCTGCCGCTCCTGAAGCCGATGAGCGAGGTCGCCGGACGCATGTCGGTTCAGGTCGGCGCTCACTATCTCGAGAAGGAGCAAGGCGGTCGCGGAGTGCTCCTGGGCGGCGTCCCCGGAGTTGCGCCGGCCACAGTCGCGATTCTCGGAGGCGGCGTCGCTGGCGTGAATGCGGCTCAGATGGCGGTCGGAATGCGCGCGGATGTCACCATCTACGACATCAACATGGAGCGCCTGGCCGAGCTGGACATGTTCTTTTCGAGCCAAATCAAGACTGCTTACGCTTCCCGCGCCGCCATCGCGAATGCGGTCGAGAAGGCGGAGCTGGTTATCGGCGCAGTGCTTGTGCCTGGCGCCGCGGCGCCCAAGCTCGTCACCCGGGACATGCTGAAGACGATGAAGCGCGGCTCAGTGCTCGTCGACATCGCGATTGACCAGGGCGGCTGCTTCGAGACGTCGCACGCTACGACGCACGCCGATCCGGTCTACGAAATCGACGGCATCATCCATTATTGCGTGGCGAACATGCCGGGCGCGGTCGCCCGAACGAGCGCCTTCGCCCTCAACAACGCGACCCTGCCCTTCGCTTTGAAGATCGCCAGCCTGGGCGCGGAAGAGGCAATGCGCCGGGATCCGCACCTTGCGGCGGGACTCAATGTTTCCGGCGGCAAGATTCGCCACCAGGCCGTCGCCGAAGCGCTCGACCTTCCTTACGATCCGGCGTGAGATCAGGCTGCTAAGTTGTTGTCGAGAGCTGATTCCAGCCACTGCTGAATTTGGCTGCGTGGGGCCGCGCCGACCTTCTGCGCAACCGGTTGGCCGCCCTTGAACAGGAGCATGGTCGGGATGCCGCGCACGCCGTAGCGGCCCGGCGTATCGGGATTCTCGTCGATATTGAGCTTGGCGATCGTTACCTTCTCACCGAGCTCGGAGGCGATCTCTTCAAGCGCTGGAGCAATGATCCGGCACGGACCGCACCATTCGGCCCAAAAATCGACCAGCACCGGCCCCTCGGCACCCAAAACATCGGTTGAAAAACTCTGGTCGGTGACAGTCTTGGTGGCCATGACGGCGACTCTCCTGCGGGTTTCAAAAGTTAACGGGCATATGGGCGCTCGCCCCGGGCCGCTCAAGGCATGACTTCGATGAGTTTCGGGCCGGAGGTGTAGAGCAGCGCGGCCCTCACCGTCCGGCCTGGGAAAATTACGCGAAGCGCCTCCGAATAGGCCGTCATCTGCGCGAGGTGGGACGGCGGAACCACCTCCGCGGTTTCGGGCACCCGCCCCGTCTTGAAATCGACGACCGAGATTTGTTCGTCCTCGATGAGCAGGCGATCGACCGTTCCAGCGATCACTCGGCCATCGGGAAGAGTCGCGGCAAGCGGCGCCTCGCCGAGCGAACCGGGACCGAACAGGGGCTCAAAGCCCGGATGGGACAGCACGTCGCACACGTGCCTGGCGATGTCCGAGCGTTCGGCGGCGTCACTGACCCCGGCAGACGCCTCAAGCCATCGCAGGGCACGATCGAAGCGATCCTCGAGCGCCACCGGAGCCAATCGTTCGAGCAACTGGTGAATCAGCGACCCGCGCCGCGCGGCGGAATGCATGGCCTTGCTCGGCGGTGGAGCGGTTTCGTCGTCCATCGCGATCGCCGAAGGCGCGAGCGGGCGTGGCGGGCGCTCCTCGAGCGGCGCCGAGGATGTCGCCCAATCGGGGATGGCTATGGCCGGCAAGTCGGCCTTTTTCCGGAGTCTTCCGGGCCGCGCAGCCGCGCCCGTGCCGTAGCGCAGAACTCCCATGTCGAGCGGCTCGGCACCGATCGTCCTCAGCGCCTGCTCGACGGTCAGGTGCCAGCTGTCCGCGGGACGCGGGTCTGCCCCGTCCTTCCGTTCGCGCGGCTGGACCCCGCTGACGATCAACCGGTCCGCCGCACGGGTCAGCGCCACATAAAGCAGCCGCATATGTTCCTGGCGGTCGCGTTTCTCCTCTTCGAGGATGAGCTCGTCGAACGGCGGCCCGCGTTCCTCCTTCTTCGGCCTCAGCAATGGGGCAGGCCCCGCGCCGGCAACGTCGATGTCGATCGTGATCGGCCGCCGGCCGAGCCGTGCCGGATCGGCAGTCGCATCGGCAAGCACCACCACCGGCGCCTCCAGCCCCTTGGCGCCGTGGACGGTCATCACACGGACCTCGTTCGCCGCCTCACCCGGGTCGCGCTGAACGTCGACGGTCCCGCGTGAGAACCACGCGAGGAAGCGATCGAGAGAGGCGATTTCGTTGCGCTCGAATTCCATCGCGCTGTTCATGAGCTCATCGATCGGGTCGCGCGCAGCCATCCCGAGCCGCGAATAGAGCTTGCGCCGGCCCTGCATCGGGCCGCTGAGGATGGTTTGGAGGAACCGTGACGGCGGCGTGAAATCGGCGATCCTCAATAGCTCGGCGAGCGCATCATGGGCTTCCTTGAATTCCTCACGGCGGCTCCGAAGCTCCCGCCAAAGCGAGCCCTTACGGCCGTATGCGAGTGTTCGCAGCTGGTCCTGGTCCCAGCCGAAAAGAGGCGAAACCAAAAGGTTGGCGAGACTGAGATCGTCGTTGGGTTGGACTGCGAACTTCACCGCCGCAAGCAGGTCCTGGACCGCAATCGGCTCGTGCAGGTGGAGGCGGTCGACCCCGGCGACCGGCACCCCGGCGGAGAACAAGCGCGCGACGATGAGGGACGCGAGCTCGCCCCGGCTGCGGACGAGCACGAGGATGTCGCCCGGGGTAAGCGGCCGCTTAGTCGAGGCGAGCACCGGCGCGTCCTCGATCATTGTCTTGATGCGCTCGGCGAGATGCTCGGCATAATGGCGGTCGCGAATGCTGATCCAGCGCTCTTCGCCTTCCTCGGACTCATCGCCGAAGTCCTCGATCGTGAAAGGCTGCCAGAGTTCGACCTCGCCTGGCCGGTCCTGGTGGTGCGCGACGTGCCGCGGCGGCGGTTCCTCCAGCGCGAACGCCTGGTAGCCGAGGGTTGCGATCACGGCATCGACGACGTCGAGCACCGGCTGCGCCGAGCGGAAACTCGCCGAGATCGATAGGTCACGGAACTCGCGCGCGCGGCGCTGGTAAGAGAAGAGGTCGTCGCCTTCGCGAAGGGCCTCCGCTCGCCGCCGAAACGTCGCGCGCGCCTCATGGAAGCGTCCCGGGTCGGTGCCCTGGAAGCCGTAGATCGCCTGCTTGAAGTCGCCGACCATGAACAGGGTCCGGTGGCGCTCCTCAACCTCGCTCGAGCCGCTGAAGAACTCGTCGACGAGTCTCTCAATGATCTCCCATTGCGCGGGATTGGTGTCCTGGGCCTCGTCGACCAGCACGTGGTCGATCCGCCGATCGAGCTTGTAGCGGACCCAGTCGCCCATGCCGGGCCGGGCGAGCAGCTGTCTGGTCCAGTCGATCAGATCGTTGAAATCGGCCACGCCCGCGGCGCGTTTTGCCCGGGTGTAGGCTTCCGCGAACGCCTGGCCCGCGCGAAGGCCGGCAGCCACGTCCGAGGCGAGCCGAGCGCCGTTCTGGAGCCGCAACAGCTCGCTGATCAGGTTCGCGAGGCGACCGGCTTGCGATTCGTAGTGCGGCTCGGCCTTCGTTTGGCCGGAAGAGATGCGCAGCGTGTCCTTGTCGGTCAGCACGACCTTGCGCAGTTGCGGCAGCGCGGCGGCGCGCTCGATCGGGGTCAGGGCGAGCCAGTCCTCGATGACTTCGGCATGACCGATGCCCGTCGGCGCGCCCCATTTCCGGTTCGCATCGGCGACCGCGTTCAGTAGATCGGTATCGAAGCGATCATCGCCGCAATGTTCAACTATGAAGTCATCGAGCGATTCTTCGGGGAGCCCCATCAGCAACCGGATCTGCGGCTCGATCGTCGCTCGCGGCCCCAGGGCCGCCACGGCCTCGGGCTTTCGCGCGCAAGCCTGAAGATATTCGACCGCCCCCGCTTCTCCGAGGCGGCGGCTGAGGCACTGGACGTCGCGGATCAGTTGCTCATCACCTTGGCCCTCCGCGTCCGCCATCAGGTCGGCCAGGGTGCGCCGCACCAGCTCCTGCTCGGCCCTACCCTCGATCGGCTGGAAGCGGGGCGTAATACCGGCCTCCGCCGGAAAAGCGGCGAGCAGGCCCTGCGCGAAGCTGTGAATGGTCTGGATCTTGAGGCCGCCTGGACAGTCGAGGACCTTCGCGAACAATTTGCGGGCGCGTTCCCGGGTGACCGGGTCGTTGGGTTCGCCGAGCGCGAGCAGGTCGGCCGCCAGTTCACTGTCCTTCAAGCGCACCCAGAGCGCGAGCCGGGCATTGATCCGATTGGCCATTTCTGCGGCCGCGGCCTTGGTGAAGGTCAGGCACAATATGGATTCGGGCGACGCCCCGCCCAGCAACAGGCGGAGCACGCGCGCCGTCAGCACCTGGGTCTTGCCCGTGCCCGCTGATGCGGACAGCGAGGCATGGGTTCGCGGGTCGGCCGCGAGTGCCTGCTCGTCCTTCAGTTCGGGAAGCGGCCTAAAGCGCTTGCTCATGCGCCGCTCCTCGCAATAGAGAACTGGCGATGAGCGAGAGCGACGACGAGAACGAGAGAGCCAACAAGCAGCGCCGCGACAAGCTGGTGAAGGCGGGCGTGGCGGTCGGCATTGGATCGGCCGCGATCGTCGCGGCGCTCCTCTATGCGTCCAAGATCAAGAAGAAGCCGAAGAAGTAACGTCTTCATTTGCGGCCGTACCATTCTTCCAGCCGCATCAGCTGATCATAGTCTCCATAAGGCGCGTAAGCGGGGTTGAGCTTGGCCGTGAACGGCGCGCTGCCGGTGAGCCACTTGCCCGCGGCATCCTTGAAATGGGCGTAAGCATGATCGAGGAATTCGCCCGGCTGCATGTCCTTGTCCGGGCACATCAGCTTGCCGAATTTGCCCTTGTGGCGGGTCAGGGACCAATATTCGAACGCTACAGGATCGCCGGAGACGCCCTCGAACCCGCCGGCCCGGCCAATGAGCCCGAGCAGGCCGAGCTGCAGTGCGAAGCCGGCATTCACCGCTTTCTGAGTCGGTGGCGCTCCGGTCTTGTAGTCGATGATTGCGAGGCTTCCGTCGCCGAGCCGGTCGATCCGATCGACCCGGCCATGAACGGTAACTCCGGCAATCGGCGTTTCCCCGGTTACCTCGGCAGCGAGCGGCCGGCGCCCCATGGCCCGGTTGTCGCGCTCAAGCGCCGCGATCCAGTCGATCGCCTCGAGCAGCCGCGGCGACCACAGAGCGCGCAACATCGGATGAACGGCTTCGTCACGGAGCAGCTGTTCGGCGCGCGGCCGCAGCTTGCCGGGATCGCATTCGTCATGCTGCAGCCACTCCTGCAACGCTTGATGGACGGCGATTCCCTTCCACCGCGCGGTGTGGTCGTCATCGACCGGGTCGATCGCATGGAGCTTGAGGATCGCCTGCGCATAGAAAGCGAACGGATCCGCATTGAGCCGATCGACTGCCGTGACGGAAATGCGGTCGGGACGCTGTGCGGGCGGCGGCGCCGGCTCGGGCCGGGACACCGGCTGCGGTGGCCCCGGATCGTCGATCGCCCTCACCAGCCGCTCCAGACGGATGTCGCGCGGCAGGCCACCGCTCATCGCATCGAGCCGCAGAAGGAAGCGGGAGGCAATTGTCGGCGATCGGCTGTCGCGTCTTGCGCGCGTAATCAGCACCTCGGGCGCTCCAAGAGCGCTGGCAAAGTCGTGCGCCGAAAGACCGATTCGGAATTCGAGTCCAGGCATTCCCAAATTCGCCCGCACCTTGGGTGGAAGCCAGGGATCAGGCGCCGGAAGTGCGGGCCACACACCCTCGTTGAGCCCGCCGAGAATGACGAGATCCGCGCGCTGGAGGCGCGCTTCGAGCAGGCCCCAGATGAAGATTCTCGGATGCCCCCCATAGGGCAATCGAACCGAGCGCTGGTCGAGCAGGTCGCGCAGCACGGCAACCGCGGCGGTCGCATCCACTGTCATGCTCACCGCGGCCTCACTGGCCTCAATTTCGGCGAGCAGCTCCGCCGCCATCCGGCCGGCCGGGCCCCGCCATGCTGCATCCTCGGTAAGAGCCTCAGTTGCCCGAACGATGCCTTCGATAAATGCGCTCAGCGAAAGCGGATTCGCGAGCAGGCCGTGGGTCGATGCGATTCTGTCGCGAACGGTTCGCCACTCCTTGAGCGCCCCAAAGTGAGCATCCAGGCCGGCCAGTCCCGCGGCGGGCCTTGGCCCGCGCAGCCTCAAATCGAGTTCGCGCGCAGCTTCGAGCCAGGCGAGCCGTTGCTCATCTCGGCCGCCAACGAGCGGGTGTTTCGCCAAGGCGAGCAGCGGCACTGGAGCCAATTCCTCGGCAGCAGCCGACGCAATGCCGAGCAACAGAGTTCCGACGGGCGTCTGCGACAGTGGCGTTCCGGCGCTGTCGTCAGCTTCGATACCCCAGCGCTCGAGCAGCGCGGAAACACGCGCCGCAAGCTGACGATCGGGGGTTATCAGCGCGGCGGTCTTGCCCGGCGTTTCCAGCGCCTCGCGGAGAGCTAGGGCAATAGCCTGGGCTTCGGCTGCCGTGTCGGGAAGCTTGGCGAGCCGGACCCCGCTCAAGCGGCGTTCCGCCGGTCGCAAGGTCTGCCATTTGTGCGAGAAGTCGGGCGAGGTCAGTGCGTTTGCGACTGCGTGGGTTCTTGTCGGGGATGATGCCGATCGTCCCAACTGGCGCCAGCTCTGAACTTCGCCCCGCGCAACGCCCATTCGGTCGAGCAGAAGCTTCAAGTGGAATTGCGGGTGCGTTTCCTCTCCGCGCACCTGTTGGTCCGCGCCGAGCGCGTCCCATTCGGCATCGGGCATGACATTTGAAAGGCTCAGGCCCGGCAATACGACCATCCCGCCAGGCATCCGCGCCACCCGGGCAAGAAGCGCTGCCACGGCGGGAGCCGCCGTCGTCACGCCCGCGGCGATGGTGAATCCCGGCGGTGGATCGGCATTCCAGCGATCGGCCATTCGCCTGAGCAGCCGGTTTCGCCGTTCCGGCAGATCGACCGCCCCCCGATCCGACAGGATCGCGGGCCAGGCCTCGTAAATGAGCTGGAGCTTCTCGAGCGACCGCTCCCAGTGCGTCGCGATCTCGTCACTCTCACTGACCGCTCGGCGAAGCTGGGTGGGTGCGACCTCCTCGACCAAGAGCGCGTCCAGCGCCCTTGCGAGATCGGCGGCGAGCCGAAGGATCTCGGACGAGCTTTCGTCGCTCCGATCGACGATCGAAGCCAAGGTCAAAAGCCGCTCGAGCGGATCGATTGCGGGCGGAACGGGATCGCCTTGATCCATGGGGTCGAGCGCCCCACCGATTCGGTCGTCGAGTTCGGGATCGCCAATCGGGATTAGCCGAGGCAGCAGGAGCCCGCCCCCGCTGATCCGAACGAAGGCGTCTGTCACGGCTCGCACCGCGCGGTTGTTGGGCAGCAGGATCCGCCCCGCCGCGAGCTCAAGTGGATCGCGTCCGAACCGCGCCATGACCCCGGCAGCGAGTGCGTCGGCGAACGACCGGTGGATTGGGATGGTGAAAACGGTCGGGCGCTCGGCCGTCCCGTCAGGCATCTTCGAGTGCCGCTTCCGTCAGCTTGATCGACCGTGGAGTTCCGACGTCGAACCACAGTCCCTGGTGAACCGCGCCGAAGCACCGCCCTTCGGCGATCGCGCGATCCCACAAAATGTTCGTCGAGAACGGTCCTTCCGGCGCACCCTCGAGGAGCCGCTTCGACAAGATCTGGATTCCGGTGAACACAAAGGGCGCGACATGGCTCTTTTCGCGACGGCGAAGGCGGCCGGCGCGGTTCATGTGGAAATCGCCCATGCCGCGGTGGTTTTGCGCTCGTGCCAGCGGAACAAGTAGCAGCAACGCGTCCATCTTCTTGTCGTCCCAGTGCGAGGCGAGAAGCTTCAGCGTGTCAGCGGGACCGTCGATCCACAGATTGTCGCTGTTGATCGCAAGAAACGGGTCAGAATCGATGAGGTCGGCCGCGCGAACGAGTCCCCCGCCGGTTTCCATGAGCAGGTCGCGCTCGTCCGAAATCACGACCTCGAGCCCGTGCTTGCGGCTGGCGAGGTGCGCTTCGACCGCATCGGCAAGGTAGTGGACGTTGACCACCACCTTCTTGACGCCCGCTGCTCGTAATCGGTCGAGGACATGGTCGAGCAACGACTGACCAGCGACCTCGATCAGCGGC
>Ga0207689_10004576_pt1 | contig 12524 bp, 7 predicted proteins | sample KBSMisM52_FD_184312 | JGI IMG/M metagenome (GOLD analysis project Ga0207689, IMG submission 184312) | Miscanthus rhizosphere microbial communities from Kellogg Biological Station, Michigan, USA - KBS Miscanthus M5-2 (SPAdes) (version 2) | ecosystem: Host-associated > Plants > Roots > Rhizosphere... | reverse complement strand
ATCCTGGTGGAACTCCTGGCGGATGGCCAGCACCAGCGGGTCGCTCCCTTCGATCGGCATCGCTTCGACTTCGCCGGGGGCGAAGGGGACGATCTCGCCGACTTCGACCTCGTCCAGACCCTTGAGCGAGACCATGCCCACCAGCCGGATGCCGATGTATTCGAGTCCTGTCAGCGACGGCGCGAAGCCGATGTAGGTTCCCCACGCTGCGCGGAGGCGGTAGAGCTGTTGTCCTTCCGCCATCAGCTCGTTCGAGAGCTCCTGCAGCAGCGAGAACGAGCCGACGATTCCCTCATTCACCAGGTGGCCGCTGTTGTTTACGTACGCGTAGAACTCGCGCGCGTGCTGCGTGTGATCGATGACGTCGACGCCGCGCGCCAGCGGAGAGAAGAATGCCTGCACCTTGGCCTGGTCGTAGCCGTGCGTGATGAGAAACGAGACGAACTCCTCGATCTCCTTGTTGGCCTTGCCGGTAGTGAGGCGGGACAGCTCGACGATGCCGGGGCCGTAGAACTCGGTGATGCGCTCGTTGCCGCTCCCTTTCATTGGCAGCAGGCGGTAGTAGCCGAAGTTGAGGGCGATGCGCACGCCCTTGTTGAAGGCGAAGCCCTTGCGGCGCACATCGGAGTAGCAGCGCTGGATCTCCACCGCGGCGCGCACGAGGCGCAGCGCGCGCCGGGTTGTGTAGAAGGCGCCGTCGCCGAGGAACTTCTCGAACTGGAGGAGATGCCGTCCGGCGATCGAATCGAGCTTCCGTTGAAAGAGCAGCATCTGCCGGTAGGAGCTGATCTCCTCCTTGCGGCCGCCGCGGCGGATATTGCCGAGAGTCTCGGTGAAATTCGAGATGTCGTAGATCAGGCCGAAGCGGTGAACCATCGGATCGACCACGCCGTTCCGGCCGAAATCCATCGGCCGCGTCGACCGCGAGTAGGCGGTGGCGCGTTTGTCCGCGGAGACGATCTGATTCTCCGGCGTCACGGTCATCAGCGTGATCCCGCGCCGCAGTTGATTGAGGATGGCGAACTCGCGCAACCGTTTGGCGATCAGCTGGAGTTGCTCGCGGTCTTCGCGCGTCACGGCGGATTGAATGGCGTTCTGCTCGAAGAGGAAGTTCTGGAAACGAGTGTCGAGCAGCAGGGCCATCGGGATGCCCTGTTCCGGCGCCGCGCCAAACAGTGGTATCGACGCGCGGAATGTGCGGTCCTTCTGGAGCAGGTCGAGCGCAATCTCGCGGATTCGTTCGATGGAGTCGCGGAAGGCCTGGAAGTCGCGCCGCAGGTAGCCATTGACGAATGATCGCAGCTCTCTCAGATCAGGTCCGATGAACTCCTCGGAGAGGATGAGCACGTCGTCGGCCAGGAGCCGGAAGAACTGCAGTCCGCGCTGTTCTTCGCCATCCAGAATCGGCGACGCTTTCGTGGCCAGCTGGGCCATGGCCTCGCGCGCGTCGGAGGCCCACTTGGCGAAGATGCGGTACTTGAAGGCGTCGCCCTGCGTGCGGCCGGTCTGGGTATCGTAGGTGCTCACGCGCCGGGGAATCGAGGAGAACTGCCGCGCCAGATCGAACGAATGAGCCAGCCAGAAGACGGCGTGATAGTCGCTGAGCAGATTCGACATCAGCGCGTTCTCGGCCAGACGCATGAGCTGGGTCATGTAGGCGCTGTTGGCGAGCTGCGCTTTCTCTTTGGCCGCCTGCTGCCGCCCGGCCTGCCACGCCACCTCGTCGGCCAGCCAGCGATCGAGCTTCGCATCGAGCTCGCGCATCACCGGCGCGTCGGCGACGGGAAAGCCGAGGGCCGGCGACTGGGTCTCGTCGGCGGGAAAGATTTTGTACGGCTTAGGCAGCAACGCCTCGGCACGTGGAAAGATCTCCTCCACCGTCCGCCCCAACTCGCTTCCGAGAAGGAAGGTGGCGGTATCCGGCCGCGACTCGAGATAGGTCACGAGAGGGGAGGGCATGGGCGGAAGGCGAATTATATGCGCGACAAAGATGCCCACGAAAAAGGGGAGGGCCTGAGCCCTCCCCCTGATCGAATCGCGGAGTGATGCGGGGTTATGGGGTGGTGACGATGGCGTCGTCGATGTAGACGTCGTTGCCAAATACGCTGATGCCGAGGAAGCCGAGTTGGACCGTCGTCCCCTTGTATGCGGTCATATCGATGGTGTGTTGCTTCCAGCCGGTTGAGCCGTCGTAGCGATTGATGGCGGTGCCGACGTTGGCCCAGGTTCCGGTGGTCGAGGCCTGCACCTGAACGCGGTCGGCATCGGTCGAGAAGCCGGTATCGTGGTACACCCAGAACTTCAGCGTCACCGTGGTGGCCGTGCCCGGGATGGCGAAGCCGGTGCCCTGATAGAGGCGCGTCTGGGAGCCGCTGGCGGAATCGAACGAGTTGAATCGCGCCAGACCGGTGCCGCCGTGCGGCGCGTTCGTCGGGTGCGTTCCGGCGGTGACGATGCTCCACGCGCCGGCTGTGCCCGAAACCTGTGCGGTAAACCAGCCGGTACCGCTATCGAAGCCGTTGGAGAAGAGCGTCGTCGAGCCGCTGCAGCTGGCTGTGAAGTTGGTTCCGGTGACGTTCGCACCGGCGATCGTCACGGAGGTGCTGGCCGGCGTGAAGGTGCAGCCGCTCTTGCTCGGAGTCACCGTGTACGTACCGTTGGCGAGTCCGGAGATGGTGTAGTTGTTCGAAGCGTCGCTGGTTGCGCCTTGCGATCCGGCCGTGACCGTTGCGCCAGGTGTGCCGGCGCTTCCGGAGATTGAGAACGTGGCAACCGGCATCGTCACCGTGGCGGTGATGGTGAAGTTGCCGGCGGCGAAGCCGTTCACGCCGAACCACCAGGTGCCGGAGGCTGGGTTGGTGGCCGAGCAGGTCTCGTTGCCGGACGAAGTGAACGGGCGGCAGATGTACGTCGTCGACGTCGGCTTCACGTTGAACTGCGTATAGAGGTCGACGTCGGCGGTTGCATTCGTCGTAGAGACGGTCAGATTCGTCGCGCCGGCGGGGACGGTGATGAAGTAGTACTTCCACGCGTTCAGCGCAACGCTCTGGCCGGTCACCGCGACGCCGGACGTGAGCTGCGTGTCGCCGGTGCCGCACGTCGCGGTGAAGTTCGCAACGACATTGGAGGACGTGATCGTCACCGAGCTCGAAGCCGGCGAGAACGTGCAGCCCGACTTGCTCGGCGTGACGGTGTAGGTGCCGGCCACGAAGCCCGACATCGTGTAGTTGCTCGAGGCGTCGCTGGTCGTGGAGGACGATCCCGCGGTGACGGTCGCGCCGGTGGTCCCGACGTTGCCGCTGATGGTGAAGGTTGGCGCCGTGCACGACGCGGTGAAGTTGATCCCCGCGACGTTGGCCGAGGTGATCGTGACCGAGCTCGATGCCGGCGAGAAAGTGCAGCCGCTCTTGCTCGGCGTCACCGTGTACGTGCCGGTCACGAGGTTGCCGATGGAGTAGTTGCTCGAGGCATCGCTCGTCGCCGATCCCGATCCGGCGGTGACGGTGGCACCGGTGGTGCCGGCGTTGCCGGAGATCGAGAAGGTGGGCGTGGTCGACGTGGTGATCTTCGCCGTCCAGATCTCTTCCTTGGCGTTGTTGCGCCGGTCGGTCCAGGAGGGGAAGAAGGCGTTGGCGTAGCCGGAGAGGCTGTTGTAATCGCCGAACTGATTTCCGGAATCGGCGCCGGCGACCGTCTCGTCGGTCATGGCCGTCGTGACCTTGACCGCCGGGTCCCACGTCACGCCGCCATCGGTCGACAGCTGATAGTAGACGTCGACCTTCTTGCGGCCGGCGTCGGCCACGGTGTCGTAATAGATCGCGCCGAGGTTGCCGTTGGTTTCGTCGACGGCGAGGAACTGGTTGAACTGGTCGTTCAGGCCGCTCTGGTTGTTGATCTTGACGCGCGCGCTCCAGGTGGTGCCGCCGTCCGTGGAGCGCGAGAACCAGATGCGCGTCTTGCAGGTTGAGCTGACGTTGGTGCCGGGCTCGTTTGTGGCAGTCGTGCAGCCGGTATCGCCCGAGAGGTCGCTCCACAGGGCGTAGACGTTGTTGGTCGCGCCGTTCTTGTATGCGCCGCCCGAAACGTAGAGAAGGATTCTGCGGCTGGAGAATGCTGGCACACCGATGTCATACGAATCGAAGGTGGTGACGAGCTTCACCGGCGTTCCGTAGCTCGTGCCGCCGGTCGTCGACTTGACGACGAAGATCCCGCGCGAACCGGTGTCGGGGAAGAAGCCGAACACATCGCCGGCGGAGTTGGTCTTCACGTCCGCGCCGATGCAGGTGCCGGTCGCCGCGGTGTTGCTGACCTGGATGGGCGTTCCCCATCCCGAGGAGGTCCGGCGGTTCATGAAGGCCGGGTTGCCGTTGTGCCAGATGACGTAGATGTTGTTCGCGAACGGCGAGGTGGCGCTGTGGTCGACCCACTGCATTTGCTTGTCGGTGTTGGTCTGGGTTCCGGAGATGGTTCCGTCGAAGGTCCACGTCGCGCCGCCGTTCGCCGAGCGGTACGACTGCACCTTGAGGACGGTCTGGGCGGAGTTGATGCCCATCGTCGACGACCACGCCGTGCCGTCCGAGGTCCACTCGACGGTTGGATCGGAGTGGAAGGCATCGCCGCTGGCGAGCGGGAGATTCGTCTGACCCCAGGTCACGCCGCCGTCAGCGGAGTAGTACACGCCCTGCATGCCGGAGCCGCCGATGTTGTTGGAGGCCGCGATGATCTTGGTCGGGTCCCAATAGTTGATGCGGATGTCCGACTCGCTGCGGGAGACCGTTTGCGCGCCCGAGGTGCGGACGTTGGTTCCCGCGCTGGCGCCGAGGGCAACGATCGGACCGAAACGCCCCATCAGAATCGTGGGCATGGCTTCGTTATCCGCATCTTCTGCGTCAAGATCGCCGAACAGACGTCCCGGCAGCATGGTCGCCTCGGGGTTGCCCGGCTTGAAGTCCTGGTGGGTCATCATCCACTCGAGGATCTCCTTCAGGACCAGCGGGTAGCCTCCCGTCGGATCGTTGTCATTGTCGTAATTGGCTTCGGGATGTCCTTTCTGCCAGTAGACCTTGAGCCAGGGCGGGACGATCGGGTCGTCCGCGTCTTTGTCTTTGAGTTTGGAGAAGTCCTGATTCTTCCGGATCAGCTTATCGAGCTCGCTGCCGGGATTTGCGTGGGCCTTCTTGAGCTGCTCATCGAGCGAGGGAAACTTCTTCGTCTGCCCGGGAGGAGTAATGGGAGGTCCCTGGGCAAAGGCCACGGTGGCCAGGAACAGAAACACGACGTTCAGGATGAGAGAGATTTTCTTCACGTACTTTCCCCTTCGCGAAACCTTCAATTTTTGATGCGGATACCGCTGAGCCAGATCAAGACCTGTGCCGTAGCAAATCGGCCTTATTTCGGCAGTTTTGGTAGCTTTGTTGACCCGAAGGGGACGAAACCGGGGCTCACGGATTGAACATCGACTCACGGGTTGACCCACCGACCGGCGACGCGCGCGAAGCGCGCATGAATTAAACTCACGCACATGTCCGCCCTCCTCCCCGCAACCTGCGCACGCTGCAACGGCTCCGGTTGGGTGCCGACGGCGGGCGATTCGCTGCGGGTCGAGCCGTGCGGATGCCAGGGGGATCTTCGGAGGCGGCAGCGCATCGCCGCCTCCAACATCCCGCGGCGTTACTACCCGCACTGCACGCTCGATACGTTTTACGACAAGAACAGCGCGGTGCTGCGATCGGCACGCAATCGCGTGCGCGAGTTCGTCGACGCCTGGCCGATGACCAACGACGGGCGTGGCCTGCTGCTCATGGGCGGCTGCGGCGCGGGGAAGACCCACCTCGCGGTGGCGGTGCTCGTGGAGATCATCCACAGTGGCAAGCCGGGGCGGGTGCTGTTCTGCAATTTCCAGGATCTGATCCAGGACATCCAGGCCACGTTCGACGCCGACGCGGCGGTGGGGAAGTCGGAGATCCTGCGGCCGCTGCTGGAAGCCGATCTGCTCGTGCTCGACGAGCTCGGATCAGTGAAGCCGACGCAGTTCGTTCAGGACCTGCTCTACTACGTGATCAACAGCCGCTACAACACCGTGCGGCCGACGATCTTTACGACCAACGCCTTCGATGACGCCGGCTCCGACGGCCAGCGCCTGGTGGACAGGATCGGCGACCGGTTGCGCAGCCGGCTTTATGAGATGACCGAGCAGATCCTGATGAAGGGCGTCCCCGATCACCGCAGCGCGAACAAACAGAGCGGCAATATCCTTTGAAACGCACCATCACCGATGTTCTCCGTCGCGGGTTCGACTCCACTGTCGCCAACTGGCCGGTGATCGTGCTGCGCATCGCCGAGAGCCTCGTCTTCGCCGCCATTGTCATCGCCGCGATTCTTGCTGCGATCGTTCCGGCGGTCGTGGCCGCGGGGCTGTCGGGAGACGACATCGTCAACTCCAGCGATCCCGGCGGCGCGGCGATCGAGTGGGTCATCAGCCATCTGATGCTCTTCGTCTGGATCTTCGCCCTCGCCTTCATCGTCCTCGGCGTGATGATCGCCATCCATTCGTTCGTCGAGGGCGGTTCGGCGCAGATTTATGTCGACGGCGAGCGCAAGGCGAACAAAGGGGCCGATTTCCGGGCCTTCTCCATCGACCGCTGGCTGGCCGGCGGCGCGTCGTCGTGGTGGCGGATTTTCTGGATCTACAACCTGGCCTGGTCGGTGGGACTCATCTTCGTCCTCGTGCCCCTCGTCATCACGATCATCGGAATGCTGGCCATCTCCGACACGGTGGGCAAAGTCGTCATAGGCTGTTCGGGGATCGCGCTGGCGGTGCTGGTGCTCATCCCGGTCGGCATCGTGACGTCGATCTGGTGCACGAAGGCGATCACGATTTGCGTGGCCCGCGCCGTGTCCGCGCGCGAGGCGCTTTCCCTCGGCTGGCGAGCCTTCCGCGCCGACCTTGGCCGCCATCTCGCAGTGGCGGTGATCATGTTCGTCATCTCCATGGCCATCAATTCCGTCTTCTCGGCATTCTCGGTTCCGATGAACATCACCACGCATCGGTTGCCGACACTGGCGCTGATGTTTGCGCCGGCCCGGATTGTCCTCGGTGTGGTGCAGGGAATCGTCGGCGCGGCGGTCGGATCGTGCCTCCTGGCCTGTTTTGTTTCGATGACCGAGGAGCGTTGATGGAGAGATTTCTGTCGCGTGATGCGCGGAACTTTCGTCCATCGGCAATCCGGGCCTTCGCGAAACTGATCAACGATCCGAACATCATCTCCTTCGCCGGCGGCGTCCCCAGTCCGGAAACGTTTCCGGCCGAACGGATTGCGGAGATCGCTTCGCATGTGATCCGGGAGAACCGCGCCGTGGCGTTGCAATACGGCCCGACGCGCGGCCTGCCGCGGCTTTGCGACTTCGTGGCCGGTATCTGCCGCGCGCGCGGCATCGACTGCTCGGCCGCCGATGTGCTGATGACGACCGGCTCGCAGCAGGCGCTCGATCTCATCGCCCACACGCTGCTCGATCCTGGCGACGTGGTGCTGGTCGAGCTTCCAACGTACATCGGCGGCACGTCGTCGTTCTACGCGCGCAGCGCTGAGCTGGTGGGCGTGGCGCAGGACGACGACGGCATCGTTCCCGAATCGCTGGCCGAGGTCGCGGCGAGGACGAAACCGAAACTGCTGTACACCATCCCGAACTTTCAGAATCCATCCGGACGGCTGATGACGCAGCAGCGCCGCGCCGAGGCGCTGCGGATCGCCGCCGAGCACGACTTCCTGGTGATCGAAGACGATCCGTACGGCGAGCTGCTGTACGTTCGCGAGGCCGACACGCTGGCGATGAAGTCGCGCGACGATGATCATCGCGTGATCTACCTCGGATCGTTCAGCAAGATCCTGGCGCCGGGCCTGCGCTGTGGCTGGATCGTGGCCGCGCCCGAGCTGCTGGCGAAACTGGAGATCGCCAAACAGGCCGCCGATCTCTGCTCAGGCATGCTCGACCAATCGATCGTCGACGAGTTCACCTCCGCCGGCGAGCTTCCGGCGCAGATCGAGAAGGTGCGCGCGTTTTATCGAGCGAAGCGCGGCACGATGCTCGAGGCGCTGGAGGAACATTTTCACGAGCGCGCCACCTGGACCCCCGCCGACGGCGGCCTCTTCACGTTCGTCACGCTGCGCGACGACATCGACACCGCCGCCCTGGTCCCTGATGCTGTCGCCAGCGGAGTCGCCTACGTCCCCGGCGCCCCCTTCTTCGTCGACGGCAGCGGCCGCAACACCATGCGGCTGACGTTCGCCAAGGAGAATGACGAGCGGATTCGGGAGGGGATCAGGAGGCTGGCGGGGGTGGTGTGGGGGTGAGAGGTATTACGTTGAGCTGATTTCATACTACGTAAGGATTGATCTCGAGCCAATCCTCGACCTGAGCCACGTAGTCGCTAAACGTCAGTTCGTCAATGCTCAGATGAATCTTCTTGCATGTTGAGGGAAGCTCTTGGCGAAAGATAACGTAGCGGGTGGCGATGGCGTTGCCCCCCGGGATTCGAACCGATTTCGGAGTTGTGTTACTGAACCAATCGCGCACATGACTGATCGCTGTGAGGGCATCTCCGCCATGTGCCGCGATGTCCTGGCCGGCAATGTCTGAGATGAATTTTTGATAGCGGTATTGTTCGACATCCAGAATCAGACACGTCTTGAGCTTCTGCTCCGCTTGGCCGAAGCGCTTAGCTCCCAGAAACAAGCCCAATTCAAGAGGCATGTTGAAGCGAGGGAGGTTGTTGGTGGCATCCGCGTCCGTTCTCGAAATATCGTGGAGGCCAAACCGACAGTCCGCGATGATCCTTGTGATCTTGTCGATCCTGACTTCACTGGCATCGGCGACCTCGAGAGCACACCTCGTCGTGTATCCGCAGTCCTGAATCGCAAAGACAACGGCCTCGAAAAGATACCGATACTCTTCGTCGAGTGGACAGTTTACGAAGACGCTACGATCGTAGTCCGCCGCCTGCATCGGCTACTTGCCAATCAATCGCGCGACCTCTTCGGGGGTGGCCTCGCCGCGAATGAGTCGTTCCATTTCAGGGCTTCGGGCAGCAGAAACGGCTTTCACGGCGGCACGGATTTCCCTGCGCGGTACGCTGGTGGCGCGCCTTCTCGTAAGGATCGTTCGAAGCTTTGGTTTCATAGTTTGAAAGTGTACCTCGGAGAACAGGCTTGAGCCACGGCCTACTCCGGCGCTGTCTCTCTTCTTGCAAGGATGCTCGACGATGAAACGTACCGCCGTTGCTCTCTCGCTTTTGGTGTTCGCCGCTTGTGCCTCCGCGCCTCCGGCCGTCCCTCCCTCCCGTCCGCCCGTTGTCGTGCCGGTAACGCCCCCGCCGCCCGCCCGCTCCGCGAATGGGATGACTTCGGTTGCGACAGTGGCGAAGATGATCGTCGAGCCTCGCATTCGCGTCGGAATCGTGAGCGATCAGACGACGGTGACCTTCCCGCGCGTCGCCGGCGGGTACTACATCGTCAGCGACGCCGGTTCGGCGATGATCCGCCGCGGATTCACGATGACCGCGCCGGTTCCCGACGCGCCCGCACATTTCGCCGTGCAGGTCAGCACGGTCTCCGATCTCCCCAGCGCCAATGCGCTCGCCGAAAAGTTGCGCGCCGATACGCAGCAGCGGGCCGACGTGCTGATCGATACCGGCGGCACGGCCTATCGCATCATCGCGGGCGACTTTGCTACGTCGAACGACGCGCAGCCGCTGCGCGATCAGCTCACGCAGCGTGGCTACGGCACCAACCTGCTCATCGTCAAACGGCCTGCCGAGCAAGCCTTCGATAAGAAACACCAGATCGCGGACGACGAAGGAGAGCGCACCACGCTCGACGGCGAGTCTGTCCTGATCATGCCCGTCAGCGCCGATACGCTCGCCATCGGCGACAAGGTCTACCGCACCGCGGCGCGCGTGTTCATCAATGCCCGCGGCACGTACAACGTCATCAACGAGCTGAACATGGAGGACTATCTCCGCGGCGTCGTCCCCGCCGAAATGGGACCCAAAATTTACGACGAGCTGGAAGCGCTGAAGGCGCAAGCCATCGCTGCCCGCACCTACGCGGTGCGCAACCTCGGCCAGTTCAAGCGCGAGGGTTACGACATCTGCGCCGGTCCGGCTTGTCAGGCCTACGACGGCATCTCCCGCGAGGAAGCGCTGACCGATCGCGCCGTTCGCGAGACGGCAGGTCTGGTTGCGACGTACAACGGCCAGCCGATCGACGCGCTCTACACCGCTACTTGCGGCGGCGAGACCTCGGACGTCGGGACGATGTTTCCCGGCCGCAGCGAGCCGTATCTGAAGCGCGTTCGCTGCGTGGAAGACGAGGTGCTGACAATCGCCGGCCGCGTCGACAGTGTTATTTTGAACGATCAGCAGGTCAACGCCCGTCTTTTCGCCGCCATCGCCGGCTTGCCGGAGGCGGGCGCGTCGTGGAGCGCGCACGAGGTGTCGCAGGCGGTAACCGCGGCGATGCAGAAGCTGCATTTCGATCCGCGCAGCAGCGTGGCGCCGGCGTCATCGCGGCGCGGCGATGTGCTGACGTATCTCGCGGCGGCGCTGGACTTCGATCGCTACTCGACCGTCGTCACCATGCCGGAGGATCGCAGTTACTACTTCCCGCAATCGGCCGCAAAGGAGACCACGCCGTATCGCGCCGCGGCCTTCCTCATCAAGTTCGGGTTTCTGCCGGCGGAGGGGATCGATCGGGTCGATATGAACGCTGCCATGCCGCGCGAGGAGCTCTACGGTCTCCTCGGATCATGGATTCGCAAACACGGCGTAATCAGCGACGCTACCGGCAAGATCCTTTCGGTCAATGGAACTGTGGTGACGCTGAAAATCGACGGCAAGCCGACGCGCTTCACGCTGCCGGTCGGCACGCCCATCTTCCGCAAGATCAACGATCGCTATCAGGAGTATCGCAGCGCGCCGATGACGATCGGCGATCGCGCCACGGTCATCTCGGAAGGCGGCAAGACGCCGGTGGCGCTGGTGATCAATGCCTACCTCGACGGCGCGTCGTTCGATCGCAGTTCCAGCTTCGCCAGCTGGACGCGCAGCTTCCGCGCGGACGATCTGGTGGTCTCCATCAACAAGCGCAACCCCATTCACCAGCTTCAAGGCATCCGTCCGCTGACGATCGATGCCTCGCAACGCATCGCCGAGCTGGAGGTGACCGCCGAGGGGGGCCGGACCTTCGTTTTGAAGGGATTGCCGGTGCGCTGGTCGCTCAATGTGCCGGACAACCTCTTCGTCTACGAGAAGACGCAGGACGCCGACGGCATGGACCGCTACACCTTCTACGGCAAGGGATGGGGACACGGCGTCGGCTTCTGCCAGGTCGGCGCATACGGCATGGCCACGAAGGGTTGGACGGCGCAGCAGATTCTGACGCACTACTACACGGGGATTGAGATTGTTCACCAACCCATCCTGCGCGGAGACGCAGGATCTCCGGTGGCGCCGCGACAATGATTGCAATCACACGCTGCGCGATTGCACCGGAGATCCTGCGTCTTCGCGCAGGATGACATCTAGGGCTCCGAACCCAGCACCAGCACCGCCAGCCCCACCGCCGCCCGGCGATCGAGCGTCGTCGCGGGATTGAGCTCGAGAACATCGGCGTGGCCGGAAGCATCCGGACGGCGGATGATCGACCCTGCCTCTTCGCCGATCCAGACGAGACGGATGTTCGACTGATAGGCGGGCGCGAACGTGCCGAAGGCTTTGCGCACGAGCGCGCGGCCGAGCGATTCCTCGACCGCTTCGCCGCGAGCCAGGAAATCGTCCGCGCTGTCGATCGACCAGCGGTTGCGGCCGAATCGGGAGAGGAACGAGCGGGTGATGCGGGCGATCGGTTTGCCGTCCGCGGTCGACACGACATAGGTCACGCTCGGAAAACTTTGCCCCGGTTGCTGCACGACGGTGATGGCGGGCGTGGCACCTTCGAAGATGGTCACGTTCGTTGCCGGGATGAGCAGGACGATCAACGCCGCAAAGATGGCGCTGAGCAGTAAGGCCGCGATGGCCGGCAACGGGCGTTGCTCCATGATCAGGAGAAAGAGCATCCCCATCGTCCCTGCGACGAGCACCACCGTGGAGAGCAGCGCCGCGATGATGCCGACCACGCTGGCGAAGCTGCGATACGACAGGACGGCGTTTCCATCCTCGCCGCGGATGTAGGCCGTCTCGCCGGCCGGGATCCCGCGCATGAACTGGAAGCGCGAACGATCGAATGCGGTGGGAGGGGCGGTCGGCGGGGTGGGGACGGGAGCGGGAGCGGGATTCGGCCGCGGGAGGGGCGGGAGGTCGGGCATCGGTTCGGTGGGCGGGTCGATGACCGCCACTGTTCCGTCGTCATCCGTTACTCCGCTTTTTTTTTTAGCTCGGCGGTGCTGATCTGTTCGTGGGGCTGGGTCGAGAGGCTGAAGCGATCGTGCTGGGAAGTCGGCGCCGCCTCGAGCTGGCCGGCGAAGTCGGG
>Ga0207689_10004574_pt1 | contig 12525 bp, 26 predicted proteins | sample KBSMisM52_FD_184312 | JGI IMG/M metagenome (GOLD analysis project Ga0207689, IMG submission 184312) | Miscanthus rhizosphere microbial communities from Kellogg Biological Station, Michigan, USA - KBS Miscanthus M5-2 (SPAdes) (version 2) | ecosystem: Host-associated > Plants > Roots >... | reverse complement strand
GCTGCGGGCCCGGCGGATGGCCTCCTGCTCGCGCAGGTAGGCGATCGCGACGTTCCCGTCCGCGAGGTTCGTGCTCGTGCTGTTGACGATGGGGGGCATATCCATGATCAGGTTCTCCCAGGTGAACGTGCGTTGACGTGCGGGTGTTAGAAGATCGGCCGCGGGTTGCGGCTGATCGAACGGTCGGCGGGGTAGCGAGGCGCGGACAGGGCTCGCTGCGGGTAGCCCTCACACGGACCGCACGCCTGGTGAGGCAGTCGTCCGTGATCACACGGCTTGGGGGTCTGGCGGGCCCAGCCGTCGGGCAGGGACCCTCCGCGGGTGATCCACTTGTCGAGGTCGATCATCGCCTCGATCGCCTCGTCGTACTCGTCGATCGGGCGCTGCGCGTGGGCGCTGCCTTCCCATCGGGTGACGAACGCGCGGATCTTGGCCAGGGTGGCGTTCGGGTCCATGATCAGTTCCTCCGGCAGGACGGGGGCCGGGCCCCGGCGGGGGCCCGGCCGGTCGGTCAGAAGCTCTCGCGGCCGTCGTCGATCGTCAGCTCAACACCGAGGCGGGCGGCGCTGGCGCGGACCTGCGCGAGGTGGCGGTCCACCTCGGCCGCGGTGTGGTCGTGGCGGGCCCGGCGCCCGGCCGGGGCCCCGTCGAGGAACATCTCCGTCGTCGTGAAGTAGGTGAACTCCGGGTGCGACGACCGGCGCACGGTCACGAGGGTGGTCACGGTGGGGGCTGCGGTCTCGGGCATGGCAATACCGTACCACGGGTGGTACAGGCGTGGGGTGACATCGGGGTGTCAACGCTGTGACGTGTACCACGGGTGGTTCTAACAAACGTTCGAACGCACCGACACCCCGGGGCGACCAGGGGGGCGGTCGCGTCCGGGGTGCCGGTATCGAGCGGTGAGCCGGGGCTGGTCAGCTCACCACGGGCCGCACGTGCCGCCCTGCGCACGCGGCCACAGATAGGGGTGGCCCGCCGGGCGGGCCGGGCGGATCAGCTCGTCCCGGTGCCGGTCCAGGTCGGCGCGCAGCGGGCGCCGGATGTCGGAGGGCACCCCGTGCTCACAGAGCGCGGCATCCAGGGCGGCGGCCAGTCCGCCGAACGCCCGTTCGTCGAACACCCGGTCCGGTCGGCTCCGGCTGGCCCAGTGGATCTTGGGCAGGCACAGCAGGTTGACCGGGTGCAGCCGGAGCAGGGCCAGCGCGACGGTGCGCCGGACGAGCCCATCGAGGTCGGCCCCGGCCAGGTAGTCACCGGCCCGGCCGACACTGACCGCGCACCGGTAGAGATCGGCCGCCACCAGCGACCAGAACCGTTCTGCGCTGACCGGCTGGTCGTCGATCCAGCGCAGCAGGGCGGCCCCTGCGGGGCTCACCACCCGGCCTCGTCCGGGAATCCGGCGGTGATCCCGCCGGACATGTCCAGGGCGGTCGCGGTGATGTCGCACGCGGCCGGGTCGGTGAGCCACCACCAGATCGCCCCGGCCACCCGCTCGGGCGTGCCCAGGACTCCGGTCGGGATCTGCCCGACGAGTTGCGCGGCGCGCTCGCTGGTGGGCTTGCCCAGGAGATCGGCCTCGGCCTGGATCTGTTTCGGGTCGAACAGCGGCGAGTCGACGTGCGGCGGGGCGATCAACACGGTGCGCACCCCGGTCCCGGTGCGCCGGGCGGCCTCCAGTCCGACGGTCTTGGTGGCGCCGAGCAATCCCCACTTCGCCGCGGTGTATCCGCCCTTGATCGCGCCGCTGATCAGTGAGTAGAAACTGCCGATGTTGACGATGGCGCCGGGCCGCTGGTCGGCCTGCCACCGGGCGTACATGCCGGGCAGGACGAGGTCGGTCAGGATCATCGGCGCGGTCAGCATCGAGTCGACCGTGCGCCGGTAGCGGGCCGGGCCGTACCCGCCCGCGTAGCCGGGATCCAGCTTGCCGGCACAGTTGATCAAGACGTCGACCTCGGCCGTGTCGAGCCATGCCGTGGTGCTCAGTTCGGTGACGGCGTCGAGGTCGGCCAGGTCGCAGACGACCGGGACGAACCGGGGCAGCGCGTCGGCCACCACCTTGAGCCCGTCCTCGTCCATGTCGATCCCGACCACGTCCATTCCGTGATCGGCGAGCAGGGCAGCGATGGCCCGGCCGGAGCCGGATGCCGCACCGGTGACAACGGCGGTCGTCCCGGGCGAGCAGGGCTCGCGGGAGATCTTGGCGTGCTTCATGGGGGGAGATCCTTTGTCGTCGTCCGAGTTCCGTACTTGACCACGGGTGGTCAACCTCGACCTAACCACGGGGGGAACGGGTGAGGTCAAGGGGGGCCCACCCCCGGGCCGTTGGTAGGGCTGGCCCCGGCCTGCTCGATCAGCCCGTGGTCGAGCGCGTACCGGACGAGCGACGCCCGGTTGCGGAGGCCGATCTTCTGTTTGACCCGGGCCACGTGATGCTCGACGGTGCGCGTCGACAGGCCGAGTCGTCGGCCGATCTGTCGGGCGGTGAGCCCGTCCGCGGTCAAGGTCACGACTTGACTCTCCCGGGGGGTCAGGTGCGGCGGTGCTGTGGTGTCCGTGGCCACACGGGGGAGACGGAACCGTGCCCCCCGCGGTTCACCTCGGCATCCGATGATCTTCTGTGGATCTTCGGTGATCCACTGATGATCGTCTGGGTTTGCCCAGGTCAGAGACCATGTCGATCACGAGTGGATCTCTTGTGGATCAGATTCGATCACCGTGGATCACCGGAGGGCCAAAACGGCTTCATGATCGCGGAGAACCGGGACGAACTACCATGAACCGGACATCCCGGGCGGACGGCGGGGGGCTCCGGCCGAGTTGGCGATCAAGGCGATCCGCGTAACGGGCCCTGAGAGCGTCCCTAACAAGATCCTTCCCAAACCCGGTCCCCTTACCCTCCGTACCACGGGTGGTACGTGAGCAACTCACACGGCCGCGGGACGGCCTAGAACACGAGCAGGGCCCCCGGGCGATCCCCGGGGGCCCTGCGGCTGGTGGTTGTTAGATCTTGGTGATGCAGATCGGGCCGATGCCTCGCTCTACCGACTCGTCGGCGGTGAGCAGGGCCCCGCAGCGGATGCACCGGCCGAACCGGACGGAGAGTTCCTTGGCCCGCTCGACGGTCATCCGGTGCTCGGGCCGCAGGTCGCGGATCGCGCCCGCGGCGTACTCCCACCCGTCGGTCGTCCAGATCTTGGCGTACAGGTTGCCCGCACCCGACATGACGGTCCGGTAGATCTCCCCGTCCAGCTCGTAGAGCCGGTCTTCGACGAGCTGGCCGAGGGGCGCCATGCGGGCGCCCACCCGACGCTGGCCTCGGAGCTGCGCCCGCAGGGTGGTGATCGTTTCCTTCATCTCGTCGATCTCGTCCGAGGTCTGCCCGGCGGTCGGCTCGTCCTGCACACCCGGGACGCGGACCCAATCGGTGCCGATCTCGGCGTTCCCGGCCTCGACGACCAGCGCGAGCAGGTCACCGCGCAGGGACTCCCAGTAGGCCAGCGCACGGGTGCTGGCCGGGCGCGGGGTGTAGTAGCGCTCGCGGGCGGGGCCGTCGAACGAAGGGCGGCGGGGGCTGCTCTGTGTCATGCCCTCACTGTACCACGGGTGGTACAGGTGACACCACCCTGTCAACGCGAAGGGGCCCCGGTCTCCCGGGGCCCCTGGTGGTGCGCTCGATCAGTCGCGGTAGGCGAACGGGCTCATGCACAGCCCGCAGATGATCGCGGCCTCGGCCAGCGCGGCGCGGGCGATGTGCACCTCGCGGCCGCACTCGTCGCTGCACCGGGCGCCGGGGCGCTTGGCCCGCGAGGGGGCCGGGCGGACACCGAGGCCACCGCCCGCGGGCACCGGCGCGTCGGCCGGGACCGGCGCCAGCGCGGGCACGTCGCTCACCCGGACGTGGGTGAGGTTCGCGGTCAGCGAGGCGATCACGTCGATGTAGGTGATCAAGGTCTCGTCGGGCATCCCGGTGATCGTGTAGCCGATGCTCCGGCCGCGCGGGCTCGGGTCCTTGGTCGTCTCGATGCCGACCTCGGTGGCGATCTTGTGGAACGTGCCGTTGGCGTAGCGGCCCTGGCGCGAGCTGGTCTGGAGCCCGCGCACGTGGCCCAGCGCGTGGGCGGCCTCGCCCAACAGGGTGGCCATGATCTCGTGTGGCTGGCGGGCCAGCGTCTCGCCGCAGACCATGATCTCGGCGTAGGTCTTGGCGGCGTCGGCGCCCACGGCCAGCGCGTTGGTGGTGGCGGCCTCGCGGTGGGTCCACCGGTTGGCGTGGAAGTGGCCCAGCTTGACCCCGCCGGGGACCTTGTCGGCCCCGGCCATGGTCACCACGACCGGGGGCAGTTCCGGGTGCTGCGCGCGGATGGCGGTCCAGGCGGCCTCCAGGGTGGCGATCATCGGGGACGAGATCACGGTGTCGGAGTGGCGGGGGGTGGCGGTGGGCTCGGTCATGGTGTCCTCCTCGGTGCGGTGTACCACCCATGGTATGCCATCCGGTGACAGCGTGGTGTCAACGGAGGCTCGTCCGATCGGGTGGGATCTGTACCACTCGTGGTGCACCCCGGGGGATACTCGGTGGCGGACCGGAAGGCTGCACCCGTTGACGACGTGGCGGCGCCGGTCGCGGTAGCCGCGAGGCCCGTGACCCGGGGCTCCCGGCCGGATTCGTCACCGGCCGGGCCCGGGTGAGGGCTCGCGTAAGGTCTCCACCCGCAATCGTTCGGACCGATCGCAGGGGAGAACCATGACCAACGGTGGCAGCCCGGCCCAGGAAGTCGAGAAGATCATCGACGTGGCTTTCGAGATGACCCGGAATTGGCTTGGCATGATCGAGTCGTTCACCAAGATGATCGTCATGCAGCCGCTCGGCTACTCGGCCGCGCAGGAGGCCACCAGCCTGCTGGCGCGCTCGGGCGGCCAGCACCAGGCGGCCGAGTAGCGGCCTAGTCGGTCACGTCCGGGCGGATCCGCATGATCTTCCGGACGGCTTCCCGGGCTGCCGCCCCGGGCTCGGCGAGATCCCGTAGCCCGTGGGCGGCAGCCTCGGCCCCGCTGCGCCATAGCTCGACGTCGGTCCGGTAGTCGACGATCCCCGGATCGAGACGGCCGGAGGCCAGGCCGAGGCGCACGGCCAGCAACTCGCTCGGGTCGCGGTGGCCGAGCCACCCGGCGCAGAGTTGCCCCGGGGTGCAGTGGCAGGCGAACAGGCCACACGCTCCGGCCATCGCTTGCTCGTGGATCTCCCCGTCGTAGTCGATCAGCCGGGTGTACTCGCTGGCGTCCCAGATGCCCGACGGGCAGGCGCGCCGGTAGGGGCAGGTGGGACACGGCCGCACCCGGGCCTGCTCGGTCACGAGGTGATCCCGGGGTCGATGCGCATGATCTCGCGGACCCGGTACTCGACGAGCTGCGCTCGCGGGTCGTCGGCGTTGCGCCGCTCGGTCGCGCGCCGGACAGCGATCGCGGTTTGCTTGTCCGGGTACGGGCCGTAGACGTTGATCACCGCGTACCCGTTGGGCGGCTGGTAGCGGGTGAGGATCACCCACTGCCCGGTGCCGAGCGTGACGGGCTCGTGCGCGGTGCCACTCATGATCCGGCCCTCGCGCAGGCCAGCGAGCGGCGCGACAGCGGGTCACGCCGCGACTGCGGGGGGACTGTCCGGGACACGTAGCGGCGCACCTCGGGCCGGGCGGCCCAGCGCTGCGCGGTGCGCTCGTCCACCCCGGTCTCGTCGGCCACCTGGCGCGGGCTGGCCCCGTCGCACAGCCGGGCGATGCCCTGCGCCCGGGCCCGGGCCCCGCGGCGCGAGCGGCCGACGAGGGGCTCCGGGTCCGGGCGGGGCCGGGGAGCAGGGTCGGCGTGCTCCCGGGCACGGCGGCGCCTGAGGTCGCGCCGCTCGTCCTCGGTCGTGCCGCCCCATACTCCGGCGTCCTCGTGCGCGAGGGCCCAGGCCAGGCACTCGCTGACCACCGGGCACCGGCGGCAGACGGTCTTAGCCTCGGCGATCTGCAAGAGGGCAGGGCCGGACGTCCCGACCGGGAAGAAGATCTCCGGGTCGAGGTTGCGGCAGGCGGCCCGGTGCCGCCAGTCCTGAGTCATGGGCATGAGTGTACCACCCGTGGTAGACGTTACGGGGCTATTCCGGCAGGTGGGAACGGGGGGCCAGGTGGGACCGGCACACGTAGGCGCGCGGGTAGGGACCCTGGCCCTTGCCCTGCCGAGAAATGATCACGAGGTCATAGACCTCGATGCCGAACGTCGGTTCCCCGGGGTCTGGGGGGAAGTCGTCGAGTCCGTGCGGCTCTTGGTAGGCCACCTGAATAGAGACGGGGGCCGGGTCGTCGAACGCGACGACTCGGCCCCCGCTGTGGCCACCGATCAGCCGGTAGTGCGGCATCCCGGCATAGTGCCAGCTCCTACTTGACCACGTCCTCGATCAGCGCCCGTAGATCGGCCTTGACCGGCCCGGTGGCCTTGCTGTCGACCACTCCGCTGATCAGCTTCTCGCGCATGGCGGCCAGCGCGTCCCCGGCCAGCACCCCGGCCGCGGTGTCGTAGCGGAGCAACTCGGGCGGCACCGGCCGCCACCGGAAACAGATCTCGCCATGATCCGGAATGATGATCACCGGGCTGCCCTCGTCGGCGCGCAGGAAGGTGACCTGCGCTACGTCGTCTCGATACAGCTTCACTGTCGATCTTCTCCTGTCTCCCCGTCCGTCCGAGTGGCGCGGGGGGTCTGTGCCCGGCGGTCGGGCCGGGAGTAGCGCACGGCCATGCCCTCGCGGGTGGCGTAGCGCGGCGGGTGCTCGCGGTACCAGTCGATGGCCGCGACCATGGCTGCCGCGTCGTCGGCGAGGTAGCCGTGCCAGACGGCGTCGCGGATGTCCTGCGGCAGGGCGTACCAGTCGCCCCGGCAGGTGGGCAGGTCGTCGGCCACCTTGCGCGAGCACTCCGGCCGCGGGCACTGGTGGGTCATCGGCGGGCCTCCGGTGGGTCGACGATGATCGCGGCGGGCCGGGTCTGTAGCCCGTACTCGTCGGGTGGCGGGGTGCCGGTCACGGTGAACCGGATCACCCGGCGGGCCCCGCTCGGGCCCTCGATGTGGATCTCGCCCCCGGTGATCCGGTGGCCCTCGCCCGCGTCGATCTCGGCCTCGTCGTCCGGGTCGAAACTCTTGACCGAGTCGTAGATCCGCAGGTTGATCGATCCGATGTGGACGGTCATGCCGTGCCCCCGTCCGGCCAGTAGCGCCGGGTCGCGACGCCGGTCCAGACGGCGGCCACGTGCCCGCAGGTGGTCAGGCGGTCATCCAGCTCGATCAGTCCGCGCCGGTAGAGCCCGGCCCGGATCAGGCGCCATTGCCCACCCGGGTAGAGCATCCGGACCTGGTCGGACCCGCGGAACTCGGCGTCGTAGAGCGTGATGAACATCGGCTTGGACAGTCCCAGCGCGCGCACCCACGGCTCGTCCCAGGGCGGCACGCGCACGGGCGCGGTCACGGTCGGTGCCATTCGTGCACCCCGTCCTCGACGTCGGGATCCGGGTCGCAGTCGGCCTCGGACTCGCACTCGCGATCAGTGGCGATGATCGTGTCGCCCCCGATGTCGACGAACACGGCGTCCGTGCCGAACACGTCGGCCAGCATGACCACGGTCCCGACCTCGCCCCCGACGATCACCCGGTCGCCCACGGCGTGGTGCCTCACGTGGACACCCCCGTCCCGGCCGCCAGCTCGTCATAGCGGGCCTGGGCCAGCGCGTTGAGGTCGTCGGTCCACAGACCGTCGCCCCCCTGCTCGACGGCGCAATGGGCGTCGTACAGCTCATCCAGCGTCGTGGTGTCGAGGGCCTGTTCGATCAGGTCGCGCAGGTCGGACAGGTCCATCGTCCGATCGAACGGGCCGGGCTCGACGGCGTCACCCTCGGCGGCCCGGCGGGCGGCCTCGTCGTCCTCGGCAGCGAACCGCTGCGCGGGTTCGAGCGGGCACTCCGGGCAGTCGACCGTGCCCGAGTGCGGGCCGTGCTCGGCGCACGCGGCGTGCCCGATCCAGTCCGGGGAGTGGGCCCGGTTGCGGCAGGCCTTCCCGGAATCCATGCACGTGTCCTGCGGGTCGCAGTCGCACCAGGCGCGCGGGTCGTCGCCCTGCGGGTGCCCGGGCGGGAGCACGCACTCGTGACACCAGAGCGTGATCTCCCCGTAGCCGACCTGTTCGATCGTCACCGGGTACTCGGCCGGGCCGACGCCATGGCCGGGCCGATCTTGCGGCACGGTCTGCTCACCCGCGATGTCGGCCTCGGTGAGTTCGGCGTCTCGCCGGATCGCGGCCGGGGTGTGCTCCCCCTCGTCCCAGAGCCCGTCCCCGGTGCCCAACTCGGTCGCCTCGACCGGCGCGTGCGCCTCCCAGAGCACGACCAGGGTGTCCGCGTCGTCGGCGTTCTCCAGCAGGAGGCGTAGCTCGCACCGGCGGCAGCAGTCCTTCCCGTGCGGGACCGGGATGCCGCACCCGGGGCAGTCGTGCCGGTCGTAGTTGCAGCGGTCGCAGGCGGCCGGGTCGGCGGGCGGGGTGAGCCGGTCGTAGGCGGCCTGGCAGTCCGCGGTGAGCTGGTCATCCCAGGTGGGGCTCTTGCCCCAGGCGTCGTAGATCGCGTCCACCTGGTCGGTCGAGTCCGCGCGCATGACCCGCTCGCGCAGGATGGCGTGCAGCCGGGGGTTGTGGTGCGTCTCGTCCCCGGTTGACACGTCGGTGTCAACGGGCTGTGCAGAATCTGCACGGGGAAGCTCGACCCCGGGCACGACCAGCGCGGCGGCCGGGAGCGCGAGGAAGCGATCGGCCCGGCTCACCCTGTCCCGGTCCCAGACGGCGCGCGCGGCGGCGGCGTCCTCGCGGGCCTGATCGAGGTCGACGCGCTCCCAGTGCGCGTCCCCGGGGGACAGCGCGGGCACGTGCAGGATGAGCGACCAGCGCTGGCAGGGACGCTCCGGCACGCCGATCGACTGCCAGGAGATCCGGCCGTTTTCGCCCGGCTGGTCGGTCACCTTGATCACGTTCTTGACGCTGCGCACCTTGGGATCGGCGAGATGGGTCCGCCCCGGCCGGTAGGGGGTGCCCTCGGCGTACACGAGTTGCTGACCGGTGAACTCCATATCCCAGTACGGCGCGGAAGTGATCTTGCCGGTCTTGAGGTCGACCACGAGGATCGTGCCGCGCGGGATGGTCACCCCGTCCGGCCAGGTGAGGTCGACGAGCAGGCGCACCACCAGGTCGAACGATCCGGCCGCGCGCAGCCCGTCGTGCACCACGAAGGTCCGGCCGAGGTCGTCGTCCCCCTCGGTCACGATGATCTCGAAGATCCGCGGGTCGAGCAGGGCGGTGATCGCGTCGAGGCACCCGAGAGTGGTCGGGGAGAGCCACGACAGATCTTCCCCGGCGGCCCGGCGGGCGTGTAGCGCGTGCATCCCGGACCCGGTCATCGCCCCGGCGTCGGCCCCCGCGACGACCCGGGCCTTCTCCGCGACGTCCTCCAGCACCACGATGTCGGGCCCCGCGGTCAGGGTGCGCACCCCCTGGGCGCGCACGACGAGGTGGTTCGCCCGGGACATCCCATAAACGATGTTGCGCCAGTCCCAGCGTTCGATCGCCCGGGAGCGCTTGACCTTGCCCAGCTTGGACGCGCGCAGGTAGGACGCGGCGCCGGAGCCGTCGAGCAGCACGATGATCGGCCGCTCCCACTGGTCGCGGGGCACCTCGGGCGGCGGGTCGTCCTCGCGCCGCTCGGCCTGGCGCAGGGCCTCGGCCTTGGCCGGGGGTAGCGGGGCGGGCTTGGCGAATGTCCCGCCCGGGGCGTCGTCCTCGGGCGGAGCCGAGGCCATATCGGTGGTCATGTGGGGAAGCTCCTCGATCATCGTGGGCAGCGGGTGTTGGTGCAGTGGCCGGTGTAGGTGTTGATCCGGTGACGGCAGCTACCGCACCAGACGGCCCCCAGGGCCCGGAAGTCGGGCGGGAAGGCGTAGGGGGCCGCGCCGCGTGGCCGACGCGGGCGCTTGATCGGCTCACCCTTGATCATCTTGCACGTGCATCCGGCGTCGCGGTGGCAGATCGGACAGGCGCGCTTGCTCCCGCGGACCCGCTCGCGCGGCGGCGCGGTGACCACCCCGTAGCGGGGAGCGGGCTTGCTGCCGACGTTGCCCATCCACCAGGCCAGCGAGCCGGGTCCCCCGGTGCTCGACGAGCGGGACCGCCCGCGCGAGCCGGTGGGCTTGCGTGGGCGGTCCGAGGAGATCCAGTAGTCCAGCCAACCGCGGGCCTTGCGCCGGGCGCGGGCCATGGTCAGTTCTCCCGTTCGCGCTCGGCCCGCTCGGTGGCCTGGCGGTCCGCCGCGACCTCGGTGTAGGCGCCGGTGGCGATGGCCCAGTCGAGGATCGCGGCCTCGCGCTCGGCGGGGCTCAGGTCGGCGGGCAGGCGTAGCTCTTGCATGGTCGTCCTCCCAGGTGGACGGGTCGGGCAGGGGTTACAGTGTACCACCCGTGGTAGGGGTGGGAACGGGCAGCGCGTGATGTGCGGCGAACGGGCAGGCGCCCTTGACCAGCCGCGTTCCGCAGTAGGCGAACGTGCCGTCGTCGGGCAGTGCGACCGACTCGGCGCACCGGCCGAGCCGGGAGAGCAGGGGTTCGGGATCGGGCAGGCCGACCAGTTCCCGGATGAGCGGCACCGCATCCTCATCACCCGGCCCGGGGTCGCCCATCATCGCGTCCACCACGAGATCGGCCAGGTAGAGCGCGCGGGCCAGCTTGGGCGCGATCCGGCTGATCGCCTGGCGCTGCCACGGCTCGGCGGCCATCCACTCGCCGAGGGCCTCGGAGGTGGCCCGGGCGAACTGCTCCCGGTTCTCGGGTGTGTCCTGTCCGGGGTCGGTTGACAGGTGGGTGTCATCGCCCTGGCGCAGTGGGATGTCCATGATCAGTGTCTCCGGTGGGGAAGGGTGCGGATCTTGCGGATGATCGAGCGGCCGAGGTTGGCCAGCTCGATGAAGATCGGGAGGAGGGCCTCCCAGGTCATGGCGATCAGCGGCATGATCGCCTCGATGCAGCGCTGGCCCCGGCGCGAGCGCGCCAGGGCCAGCACGAGCAGGATGGTGATCACGAGGGCAGCGGGATCGCCTCGGCCACCTGCTCGGCCGCGTCGCGGATCGCCCCGGGCAGGGAGAGCAGGGCGTGCGCCAGCACCACGCTCGTCAGGTCGCCCGGGGCCAGGTTGGACACGTCGATCAGGGTGAGCAACCGCTCGGCCTCGCGCCGGTGCTCGTCGGCGGTCATCACGATGCCCGCTCCCGCCGGTAATCGCGCACGCCGATCGACAGCCGGACGAACGGCACCGGGTAGATCCGCACCACGCGCAGCCCTCGATCCTTGTAGATGCCAATCACCCCGTAGCGCCGGGAGCAGTCGAGCGCGGGGATCCAGTTGCGGGCGGTCACGATGCCCGCTCCTCGACGTCGGGCACGGCGGGCAGGTCGGAGACGGGGGCCAGCATCGCCCGCACCTCGTGCGCGGACAGGTCGGCGGCGGCGACATTGAGCCACGTCGCCAGACAGGCGGCGGCCACACCGGGCGCACCGAGCCGGGCCCAGACGTCGATCCCGGTGCCGGTCTCCACGACGGCGAATCGGGACTGACCGGTGGCGGCCCGGACGTGCGTGGTGAACTCGCTCATGACAGGGGTGTCCTCCCAGGTAGACGTAATGATCGGGTGAGGTCGGGCGAACAGGTAGGACGGGGACGCACCCGGGCGAGCACGGGGGAGGTGACTCGCCCGGGTGCGTCAGGAGGGGCTAGCGGTTGCCGAACGGTCGGCGGGCGCCGCTGCCCTGAGCCTGGCCCGCGGGAGCGGCCGGTCCGGCGGCCGTGGCCGCCGCAGGCTCGCGCGCAGCGGTGGCCGGTGCGCCGGTGTCGTCGGCGCCGTTGGACGCGGCACGGGCTCGCTGAGCGGCCGTCGGCCCGTCCCATCCGCCGAACCGGGCGAACTCGCGCTCGATCAGGGCCAGTTCCTCGTCGCTGGGCTCGTTGCCGTACACGGCGTCGCGGCTCTGCCCCTTGCCCTTGGGCCGCTCGGCCCGGATGCCGAGTTGCTGGCCGGGCCGGGTGGACGGGGTCGGCTCGTTGCTGTCGGCCCCGCGCAGCGCGTTGGTGATCGCGTAGCGGTAGGTCTTGCCGCGGTAGAGCTGCCCGGCGTTCGGCCCGTCGATGATCATGCAGTCGGCCAGTACCGGCCACACGTTGGTCGGGCGACCGGTGGCCCGGTCGATGAAGTCGCCATCTTCGCGAGGCAGGAAGTCGAGGATCCGGAAGGCCAGCAGGCGCGGCCCGTTCTGCGTCTCGGCCTTGAGGTCGACGTAGTCGACGACCCGGGTTGGCTTGTCGAAGCCCATGATCAGATTCCGTTTCTGTGCTGCGCGGTGTGCTGCGTTGCTTACCGTGCATGGTGCACGGTGCCCGGCACGCTACACGCACCCCCCGACAATTCCA
>Ga0207689_10004572_pt1 | contig 12528 bp, 12 predicted proteins | sample KBSMisM52_FD_184312 | JGI IMG/M metagenome (GOLD analysis project Ga0207689, IMG submission 184312) | Miscanthus rhizosphere microbial communities from Kellogg Biological Station, Michigan, USA - KBS Miscanthus M5-2 (SPAdes) (version 2) | ecosystem: Host-associated > Plants > Roots >... | reverse complement strand
CTTCGGGTCAGCTCGGGTCACGGGTTGGCAAGCGCTTTCCAGATTCTTGCGCAACGTACCTGAAGAGGGCGGGGACGCGCAAGGGGTGAACTGAAACCCCCATTCCAGTGCGTTCGAACGCCGTGGAACCGGGGTTTCATGGCGTTCCCGGGGATAGGCGGCGCGGGTGCGGGAGGGTGCTGTCGCGCAGGATGACCTCGCCGGGGACGGGGACGACCCGCGGCCGGGGCCCGGGCGCCGGGCCGGCGGGTTCGGGCGCGGTTCCGGGGGGTTCGGGCGCGGTGCCGGGGGGTTCGGCCAGGACGAGGCCGGCCGCCATCTCCCCCATCCGCTTGAGCGGCAGCCGCACCGTGGTCAGCGGCGGGTAGACGTCGCGCAGCGTGCCGATGTCGTCGAACCCGGCCAGCGCGATGTCGGCGGGCACGGCCAGGCCGCCGGCCCGCAGCCGGGCCAGCGCGCCCATCGCCATCACGTCGGTGACCGCGAACACGCAGTCCGGCAGCGCGGCCTGCCCAGGGCCGGCCGCGGCCAGGACCGCGCTCATCGCCTCATAGCCGCCGTCCCTGGTGAACGGGCCGTGGACGACCTGGGCCGCTTCCAGCGGCACGTTCCAGGCCGCCAGCCCGGCGCGGAATCCGTCCAGCCGGTCGCGCGCGGTCAGCAGGCCGCGCGGCCCGGCCAGCACGGCGAAGCGGCGGTGGCCGACCGCGACCATGGCGCGGGCCAGCGCCTCGGCGCCGGCCGCGTTCTCCGGCAGCACCGTGTCCACGCCGAGCAGGTCCTGGCCGACGGCCACGGCCCGGCCGCCGGAGCCGGTGAACGCGGCGATCTCGGCGCGCAGCGCCTCCCGGGCCGCGGTGTCGTCGGTCCGGCTGCCGATCAGGATCACCGCGCGCGCCCGCTGGGCGCGCATCAGCGCGACGTACTCGCGTTCGGCCACCTCGGTGGCTGCCGTGCTGGACATGCAGACCAGCAGCTGGCGCGCTTCGGCGGCCTCGATCAGGCCGGCCGCGATGGAGGAGAAGTACGGATCGGCGATGTCGTGCACGACCACGCCGATCATCGTGCTCTGCCCGGTGGCGACCGCCCGGGCCTGCAGGTTGGCGGTGTAGCCGAGCTCGGCGACGGCCTGGTTGACACGCTGCGCCAGCCCCGGCCCGACCCGGCGCGCGCCCTCGTTCACCACCCGGGACGCGGTGGTCAGGGAGACCCCGGCCTGGTCGGCGACGTCCTGCAGCGTCACCCTGCGGACCTGATGCACTCCTCGCTCCTCGCTTGACCGGCATCCCGGGCCAACCTAGTGTGGGAAAGCACTTTCCCAAGGTGCTCAGGGTAGAAGGGTAGCGCCATGACACGCAAGGTCATCACCGTCGCCCTGAACGGCGTCACCGGCCGGATGGGGTACCGGCAGCACCTGGTGCGGTCGCTGCTCGCCATCAGGGAGCAGGGCGGGGTCCGGCTCGAGGACGGCTCCTGCCTCTACCCCGAGCCGATCCTGGTCGGGCGCAACGAGGAACGGCTGCGGGCCATCGCCGAACGGCACGGCCTGGACCGCTGGACCACACACCTGGACGAGGTGCTGTCCGACCCTTCGGTGGACGTCTACTTCGACACCCAGGTCACCAGCGCGCGCGAGGTCGCCCTGCTGCGGGCGATCGAGGCGGGCAAGCACGTCTACACCGAGAAGCCCGTGGCCGGGACGCTGGACGGCGCCTTGCGGCTGGCCCGCGCGGCCAAGGCCGCGGGGATCACCCACGGCGTGGTGCACGACAAGCTGTTCCTGCCGGGCGTGATGAAGCTGCAGCGGCTGCTCGGCAGCGGCTTCTTCGGCCGGGTGCTGTCGGTCCGGCTCGAGTTCGGCTACTGGGTCTTCGAGGGGGACGAGATCGCGGCGCAGCGGCCGTCCTGGAACTACCGCGCGGAGGCGGGCGGCGGGATCGTGCTGGACATGTTCCCGCACTGGCAGTACCTGCTGACCGACCTGTTCGGCCCGATCAGCGCGGTGTACGCGCGGACCGCGACGCACATCCCGCGGCGCTGGGACGAGTCCGGCACGCCGTACGACGCGACCGCGGACGACGCCGCGTACGCGGTGCTCGAGTTCGCCAGCGGCGCGTTCGCCTCGGTGAACTCCTCCTGGGCGGTCCGGGTCAACCGGCGCGAGCTGCTCGAGCTGCAGGTGGACGGCACGGCGGGCAGCGCGGTGTCCGGGCTGCGCGACTGCACGGTGCAGCACCGGGTGTCCACGCCGCTGCCGGTGTGGAACCCCGACCTGCCCGACCCGATCGAGTACCAGGCGCTGTGGTCGGACGTGCCGGACAACATGGCGTTCGACAACGGGTTCAAGGTGGAGTGGGAGCTGTTCCTCACATGCGCGTCCGAGGGCCGGCCGTTCGCCTGGGACCTGGTCGAGGGGGCCAAGGGGGTGCAGCTGGCCAACCTGGCGCTGCGGTCCTCGGCCGAGGGGCGGCGGCTCGAGGTCCCGCCGCTGGCGGTCTGACGTGCGAGCCGCCTACCCCCCACCCACCTCCCCAGCCCCCTTCACAAGCCGGAAGGTCTTCGCGGCGGCGCACGTGGCCGCGGTGGCTGGCCCCGGCGGGACGCCGGTCATCGACTGGGAGTCGACGCTGCGGTTCCGTGAGCACCTGTGGGCGTACGGGTTCGGCGTGGCCGAGGCGATGGACACCGCCCAGCGCGGCATGGGACTGTCCTGGGAGCAGGCCAGGGAGCTGATCGCCAGGACCGCGGCCCGGGCGGCCGAGGCGGGCCGGCTAGACGCCCTGGCCTGCGGGGCCGGGACCGACCAGCTCGCCGGCGGCGGGCCGCATCCGCTGCGCGCGATCATCGACGCCTACGCCGAGCAGGTGGCGTTCGTCCAGGCGTCCGGGGCGCAGGTGATCCTGATGGCCAGCCGCGCGCTGGCCGCCAGCGCCCGCGGCCCGCGGGACTACCTGAAGGTATACGGCGAGCTAGTCAAGCAGGCCGAACGGCCGGTGATCCTGCACTGGCTGGGCGAGGCGTTCGACCCGGCGCTGGCCGGCTACTGGGGCGGCGGCTTCGACGACGCCGCCGCGACCGTGCTCGAGCTGATCGACCGGTCCGGCGGCCAGGTCGACGGCGTCAAGCTGTCGGTCCTGGACGAAGGCCGGGAAAAGTGGCTGCGGCGGCGGCTGCCGGCCGGGGTCCGGCTCTACACCGGGGACGACTTCAACTACGCCTCGCTGATCCGGGGGGACGCCGACGGCTCGCACAGCGACGCACTGCTGGGCGCGTTCGCCGCGATCACCGCCCCGGCCGCGGCCGCGCTGGCCGCGCTGGACCGGGGCGACCTGGCGGGCTACGACGCGGCGATGGAGCCGACGGTCCCGCTCAGCCGGCTGATCTTCGAGCCGCCGACCTACCACTACAAGGCCGGGGTGGCCTTCCTGGCCTGGCTGAACGGCCTGCAGCCGCAGTTCGTGATGCTGGGCGGGCTGGAGCGCGCTCGTTCGGCCGGGCACCTGATCAGGGTGTATGAACTCGCGGCGGCAGCCGGCGCGCTGACCGAGCCGGAGCTAGCGGCCGAACGGGCGGGCGAGATGCTGGCCCGTTCGGCCCATGCGGGTCCGGTGTGAACGGCGGGATCGGGCTTGACCGCCTGTCGCTCAACCAGGCCACCGTGAAACGGCTGGGGCTGCGCGAAGCCGTCGAGTTGTGCGTGCGGCACGAGATCCCGGCCATCGGGCTGTGGCGGGACCGGGTCGCGGAGACCGGGCTGGCCGAGGCGGCCGCCGCGGTCCGCGCGGCCGGGCTGCGGGTCTCCAGCCTGTGCCGGGGCGGTTTCTTCACGGTGGCCGATCCCGACGGGCGCCGGGCGGCGCTGGCGGACAACCTGGCCGCGCTCGAGGAAGCGGCCGAGCTGGGCACGGGCACCCTGGTGCTGGTCTGCGGCGGGCTGCCGGCCGGGCAGCGGGACCTCGGCCTGGCCCGGCGGATGATCGAGGACGCCATCGGCTCGCTCGTGCCTCGGGCGCTGGCCCTCGGGGTGCGGCTGGGCATCGAGGCGCTGCACCCGATGTTCTGCGCCGACCGGTGCGTGATCTCCAGCCTCGGCGAGGCGGTGGACCTGGCCGTTTTGTTTCCCGCTGAGGCCGTGGGCGTGGTCGTGGACACCTACCACGTCTGGTGGGACGCGCGGCTGGCGGACGAGATCGCCCGGGCCGGGCGGCGGATCGTCAGCTTCCAGGTGTGCGACTGGGTGCTGCCACTGCCTGCCGATACCCTGCTCGGCCGGGGTCACCTCGGCGACGGGTGCATCGACTTCGGGCCGATCGCGGCCGCTGTCGCGGCGGCCGGTTACTCCGGGGATGTCGAGGTGGAGATCTTCAACGCGCAGGTCTGGGACGCCCCGCCGGACGTTACGGCGACTGCGGTCAGGGAGCGCTTCGCCGCGGTTCTCGGCGGAGGCGGAGCGCGACGGCTATCAGGGTGAGCCCGACCAGGAGGGCGATGCTGTTCGGGACCACCAGCCACATGTTGCCGGCTGCTATCCCGTAGGAGATCCAGAGCACGAAGCCGGCCAGCAGGATCGCGAAGTAGCCCAGGGAGACCTCGCGCGAGGACCGCTGGCGCAGCATGCGGCGGATCTGCAGGACCGGGGAGAGGCCCATGAGCACGCCCCAGGCAGAGGCGGAGGCGGCGAGAAGCGACACGACCATGGCGTTCCTTCGATGAGGCGCCCTGGCCCTTTGGATCGTGCTCGCCAGTGATCTGGTGAGGGGCGCAAGCACGATCACTTCCCATCATAAAGACTTGAGGCCATGATCGCTCTGCTGGAACGTCTCTTGCCGCTCTGGACCGATCCCGTCGACGGGCGGGGCGATCCCGAGGCCGCGTTCGGCGAGGTGTACGCGGATCCGGTCGTGGTCAACGGCACCGAGATGAGCCTGACCGCGCTCGTGGCCCGGGCCAGGTCGCTGCAGCAGGCCTTCGATCAGCTCGGCATGGACATCCTGGACACGGTGGAGACGCCCGACCGGGTGGTGGTCGCGTTCGAGATGCGCGGGCGGCACGTCGGCGCGTACGCCTCGCCGCTGGGCACCGTCGCGCCGACCGGACGCGACATCGCGGTCCGCACGATCGACGTGCTCACGATCGCTGGAGGGCTGGTCACCGCGATCTGGGTGGTGGCCGACGACCTCGGCCTGCTCCGCCAGCTCGACGCGGCCCGGCTGAACGGCTTACGCGGGACACGGCATCGGAGAGGTCCCCCGCATCGCCTCTCCGATGCCGTGCTACCCCCCGTTTTGCGGCGTCTGACACGATTTGCGCGTGCCCGACACACTGACACAGAGGCGGGCCGGCCTGGCCTTGATACATATCTGGCGCCGGAATCTCGAGTTTCTGCGGACGGCGGGAAGCTCGGCCCGTTCGGCCAGGTAACAGCGGCGGCGCGCCTCCCGGCCGGGGCGCTCGCGACCCGATCATGCTGGAGCGCCCGGCAAGATCCGGTACTTGAGATGGGTGACGCCGGGCGCCTCGACGGCCCGGACCTGCTCGAGTCGCATGTCCGCGTCCCCGAGGTTGTCGAGGAGGCGAGAACCGCCACCGAGCAAAACCGGAACGACGTGCAGCTCGAGCTCGTCCAGCAGTCCCGCGGCCAGATACTGCTGGACGACCTGGCCGCCGCCCCACAGCATGACGTCTTTGGCGCCGGCGGCCTTCTTTGCCTGTTCGAGCGCGGACTCGATTCCGTCGGTGACGAAGTGGAACGTCGTCCCTCCCTCCATCTCGACCGGATCACGCGAGTGATGGGTGAGGACGAACACGGGGTAGTGGTAGGGCGGGTTGTCACCCCACCAGCCCGTCCACTGCTCGTCGCCCCAGGCACCACCGCCGGCCGGGCCGAACATGTTCCGGCCCATCACCGCGGCGCCGATGTTCTCCCTCGATTCCTCGACTATCCGAGCGCTCTCGTTCACCTCGCCCCCTTGCTGGCCGTGGGATTGGCGCCAGGCGGCCAGCGGAACAACCCAGTCGTGGAGCCGCTCGCCGCCCTCGCCGAGCGGGTTCTCCTCGCTCTGGTTCGGGCCGGCCACGAAACCGTCCAGCGAGATCGAGATATGACACCTCAGCTTGCTCATCGTGCCTCCTCAGTCGGCTCGGCGCCGCCGTCCGGCGCCGTCATGGGTAGTCGGAGCCGACCCGGCCGTCTCGACATCGCCATGGAACCGGGAATTCACGGCGTCCGAACGCAGTGGATCCGGGGTTTCATGGCGTTCCGACTGGTCCGGCGGATACGTACCGTGATGCTGATGGTGCTGGTGTGAGCTGAGTCCGGTTTTCTGGACGTGGACCCGGTGGGCGGGGTGGGGCGGGGGCTGGGGTTGAATCGTGAGTGTGGATCGTGCGCTGGTGCCGGAGGAGGATGAGGACGTTCCGGGGTTCTGGCGAGCCCTGGGCTTGCCGGGGCTGGCCGATGTGCACGTGCACTTCCTGCCGCCGCGGCTGCTGCGCCGGGTGTGGCAGTACTTCGACGAGGCCGGGCCGCTGGTCGGCGTGAGCTGGCCGATCCGGTACAAGTGGAGCGACGCCGCGCGGGTGGCGCACCTGCGGTCGATGGGCGTGCGGATGTTCAGCGCGCTGGCGTACGCGCACCGGCCGGGGATGGCCGCCGACCTGAACGAGTGGACGCTGGAGTTCGGCCGGACGACCCCGGGGTGCCTGCCGTCGGCGACGTTCTTCCCGGAGCCAGGGGTGGCCGGCTACGTGCGCGCGGCGCTGGCCGCGGGGGCCCGCGTCTTCAAGGTGCACCTGCAGGTGGGCGGGTTCGCGCCGGACGATCCGCAGCTGGACGAGGTGTGGGGGCTGCTGGCCGAGACGCGGGTGCCGGTGGTGGTCCACGCCGGGCATGCCCCGGTCGGTACCGAGAACACGGGACCCGGCCCGTTCGGGAGCCTGATGGCGCGGTACCCGGATCTGACCGCGATCGTGGCGCACCTGGGTGCGCCGGACTACGGCGCGTTCCTGCGGATGGCGGCGGACTACGAGCGGGTGGCGCTGGACACCACGATGGTCTTCACCGGCTTCTTCGACAAGCTGGCCCCGTTCCCGGCCGGTTCCCTGCCGCTGGCGCGGGAGCTGGGGATGACCGGGAAGATCCTGCTCGGCAGCGACTTCCCGAACCTGCCTTACCCGTACGCGCGGCAGCTGGCCGGGCTGGCCCGGCTGGACCTGGGTGAGGACTGGCTGCGCGCGGTGTGCTGGGACAACCCGGTGGCGATGTTCGGGCTACCTGAGGCGGTCGGCGGCGGCTAGCAGCCCGGTGACCCGGTCCCGGGGCAGAGCCGGGCTGCGGTGACCGTCCCGGCCGGTCATGTCCTCGTTGGCGACCAGCGCGTTGACCACGGCCTCCTCGGTGGCCTGCACGACGGCCTCGTAGTAGGGGTCGAGGCGCTCCCACGGGACGAATTCCAGCTGCGACATGGTCTGGTCGCCGGGGCGGAAGGCGCCGGGGTTGGCGGTCGAGAAGGCCAGGAACAGGTCGCCGGAGAAATGGGAGCCGCTGGTCCCGGTCCTGGCCAGGCCGGCCGTGACCCGCCGGGCCAGCGCCTGGCACTGGTGCGGGAACAGCGGCGCGTCGGTCGCCACGAGGGCGATGACCGAACCGGAGCCCGGCGCGGCTCTATCCCAGTCGAGCATCGGGTCGTCGTCGGCGAGCGCGTCGCCGAGCGGGACCCCGGCCAGCACGAGCTCGCGGCGGGCACCGAAGTTGGCCTGGACGAACACGCCGACGCTGTAGTCGTCCACCAGGCGCGAGGCAGTGCCCGAGCCGCCCTTGTAGTGGTAGCAGTTCATCCCGGTGCCGCCGCCGACCGAACCCTCCTCGACCGGACCCGGGCGGGCCGCTTCGATGGCCGCCACCACGTGCTGTTCGGTGACGTGGTTGGCGTTGATGTCGTTCAGGTAGCCGTCCCAGGTTTCCGCGGCCACCGGGAGCAGCCACTCCTCCGCCACGACCGGGTGGTGCCGGACGGTCCAGGCGATGATCCCGGCGTGCGCGATGCCGACCGCGTGCGTGTTCGTGATCGCGACCGGCCCGTCGAACGTGCCCGACTCGTTGATCCAGGAGACCCCGGTCATCTCGCCGTTGCCGTTCTGGGAGTGGAAGCCGGCCGCCACCGGGTCGCCGGTTCCGGCCGGGCCGAGGGGATGGATGGCGGTCACCCCGGTCCGCACGTTGCTGCCCTTGATGAGCGTCGTGTAGCCGACCTCGACGCCGGGCACGTCGGTGATGGCGTTCCACCGGCCGGGGCGGCCGCCGAAGGGGATGCCGAGGGCGCGGGCCCGTGGCTTGCCGCCGGGGGTGGTTTGGTGCGGATCAGGCGTGGTCACAGTGACCAGGTTAACGATCCGTGGCGCGTCGTTTCCGGATGTACCGCCAGGACGGTGCGCGTGCGGCATGATGTCAGGTGTGGACCGCAAGCAGCGGGTCAACTCGGTACTCGAGCGCACCATCGGATATCAGTTCTCCCGCCCGCTGGCGGACCGGGCCTGGCGGGTTCCGCCACCAAAGTTGCTCAACTCGGTGCTGGTGCGAGTCACCGGGTATCAGTTGTCTCGTCCCCTCGCGGGCCGGGCGTGGAACCTGCCGAAGGCAGACGGCGGGCGGCTGCTGACCGCGCCGATATTCGTCTTTTCCGCGCCCCGGGCCGGCTCGACGCTGCTCCGGGCCATCCTGGGCAGCCACTCGCAGCTGTACGGCCCGCCGGAACTGCCGCTCAGGCACCTCGGCGTCCGCGCGGAGACGAAGTGGATCCGGGCCTCGCTCGAAGGGCTCGAGCTGACCGTCGAAGACGTGGAGCACATGCTCTGGGACCGGGTGCTCTACGAGGCACTGCGGCGTAGCGGCAAGCCCCGCCTCGTGGTCAAGACGCCCGCCAACGTGCTGGTCTGGGAGCGCATCGCGGCCACCTGGCCGGACGCCAAGTTCATCTTCCTGCTGCGTCACCCGGCCGCGGCGGTGGCCTCGCTGCACTCCTCGTTCGACCCGGCGTGGCACACCTCCACGGAAGCCGGCAGCCTGGAGGAGTCCGTGGCCAAGGGGGTGCGGTACATGACCGCGCTCGAGCAGGCGCGCGAGGCGCTGCCCGGTTTCACCGTCCGCTACGAGGATCTGACCGCTTCGCCCGAACGCGTGGTCCGCGAGCTGTGCGAGTTCGTGGGCGTGCCTTTCGAGCCGAAGATGCTCGACTACGGGGACTTCGACCACGCCGGGTTCACGCCCGGCCTCGGCGACAGCTCGCTGAACATCCGTTCGGGCCGCATCCAGCCGCCCGCGCCGATGCCGGACGAGATGCCCGCCGGGCTGGCCGACATCTGCGCCGCATGGGGGTATCCGCATCCGGACAACCAGCCGAGCAGCGTCGGCTAACCCGGCCGGGCCGTGAAGTCGGCGGCCACCTCGCCCAGGGGGTCGTTGGTCACGGTGACCGCGTCGCCGGCCTGGACCCACTGGGTCTGGACCAGCGAGCCGAGCAGGATCACGTCGCCGGCCAGCAGCGGGGTGCCCCAGGCCGCAGCGTTGTTGGCCAGCCAGCACAGCACCTGGAGCGGCTCACCCAGGATGTCGGTGCCGGTGCCGCGGCCGACCTGGAGACCGTTGATGGTCATGGACGCGGTCACATCGCGGAGCGCTTCCGGGCGCATCGACTCGGACGGCGGGCCGAGCACGCAGGCATGATGGAAGAAGTCGTCGGCGATCAGCGTCGGCGTGTCCAGCGACGGATAGTCGACGTAGCGGTCCTGCACCACCTCGATGGCCGCCATCGCGGCCGCCACCGCGGCGGGCATGTCGGCCAGCTCGTACGGCGCGTCGCGTCGTGGCAGGTCCCGGGCCAGCCGGACGGCGATCTCGCACTCCACGCCGAGACGCCCGCGCGGCGGCACGGCGAAGGCGTGCCGGCCGTGCCAGGTGCTCGCCTGGAACATGGTCCCGGCGCAGGGGCTGTCGATGTTGAGGTAGGCCTGCATGACCTTGGTCGTGCAGCCGATCTTCCAGCCCGACTGGCGGCCGAACCCGGCCGCCTCGAGCAGCCGGCGCGTGATGGCCTGGACCCGGTAGGCGTCGAGCTCGGTGGGCGGGCGGATGTTCTCGCCCAGGTCGCCGAGGAGCTCGCCGCCCAGTCGGGTGGACGCGATCAGCGCCGCGGCGGACGCGGCGGCTGCGGCGGCCGCGGCCGGGGGCGGCCCCGTCACTGGGTCGCGGCGACCGTGTTGACCAGTTCGCCGATCGCGGTGATCTCGATGCTGACCTTGTCCCCCGGCTGCAGCCATTTCGGCGGCTTCATGCCCAGGGCCACGCCGGACGGCGTCCCGGTGGCGATGATGTCGCCCGGCTCCAGCGTGACCCCGTTGGAGATGTAGGCGATGAGCTCGGGTACGCCGGTGATCATCTGCGAGCAGCTGGCGTCCTGGCGCACCTCGCCGTTCACCAGGGTGCGCAGCCGCATCTCGGCCACCGGCGGCGCCGCGGCCGCGTCCAGCAGGACCGGGCCGAGCGGGGCGAACGTGTCCAGGGCCTTGCCCCGGATCCACTGTGGCTCGGTGCCCTGCAGGTCGCGGGCTGACACGTCGTTGATGACCGTGTAGCCGCCCACGTAGTCCAGCGCACTGTCGACCGGAACGTTCCGGGCCTCGCGCCCGATGACGACGGCGAGCTCGCCCTCGTAGTCGAGTTCGGTGGTGATGGCCGGGTAACGGATGGGGTCTCCGTGCCCGATCAGGCAGGACGGGAACTTGGCGAACAGGACGATCCGGTCGGGCTTGACGGTCCGGCTCTCGGCGATGTGGTCGGCGTAGTTGAGCCCGACGCAGACGATCTTGCCGGGACGGAGCACCGGCGGCGCGTACTTTACGCTCTCGGGAGCCACGGTGGCGGTCGCGGTGACGGCCAGCTCGCGCAGCTGCTCCAGCGCGTCGTCGCCGCGGGCGTACAGGTCGCCCACGTCCCGCAGCCCGGCCAGGTCGGGGCGGCGGGCAGCGGCCGCGAGCTCGTCCACCGCCGCGAACCCGCCGTCGACGGCGACGTGCAGGCGGGCGTCCCCCGCCTCTGTTAGGTACAGTGCGGCCAGTCTCACCGGCGCCGCTCCTTTCGGAAGGAACTTTTCACTCAGCGAAATCAACTATCGATTATAACGTCCAGGTCAGGGCGGCACAGGCTCGGGGCCGTGGTAGCGGACGCCGTGATACCCGCAATCCAGGGCGTTTGAACGCCATGAATCCGGGGTTTCATGTCCTTTCCACGGGCGGGTTACCAGGAGACCATGTTGCCGAGGCCGCCGAGGCGGTCGGAGATGCGGCTGGCGGCGGCGATGACCAGCTTGCCCAGGCGTTCCTCCTCGGCCGCGTCGAGGTGGGGGCGGTAGGCCGAGACGCTGACCGCGGCGGGCTGGGTCTGCCTGACCCCGAGGATCGGCGCGGCCACGCACCACACGCCGAGGTTGAGCTCCTGCCGGTCGACGGCGTAGCCGAGCCGCTGGATCTCGGTGAGCTCGGCGGCCAGCTCGTCGTAGGTGGTGATCGAGTGCTCGGTCCGGCGCGGGTAAGGGCCGGGACCCACGATCGCGCGCACCTCGCGGAAGTCCGCCGCGAGCATCGCCTTGCCCATGGCGGTGCAGGTGGCGGGGGCCCGGCTGCCGGGCGTCAGGTTCACCGCCAGCAGTTCCTCGGTCTTGACCTGGGCCAGGTACAGGACGTCCCCGTCGACCAGCACGCTGACGTTGGAGGCGAGCCCGGCCTGCCGGGCCAGCCGCTCCGCTTCGACGGCGGCGAGATCGCGCAGTGTGGTCCGGCTCGCCACCCGACTGCCCAGCTCGAACAGCTTCAGGGTCAGCCGATACTCCTTGGATTCGGCCAGCTGCTCGACGTACCCGGCGCGCTCCAGCGCGCGCAGCATCCGGTAGGCGGTGGGCACCGGAACCCCGAGGTGGCGGGCGAGACGTGTCACCCCGATCTGGTCGAAGTTGGACAGCTGCTCGACCAGGTTGAGCAGATCACCCGTGGTGGAGCGGGCCCGGCCTTGCTGTTCCTCCACGGCCTGGCCGTCGTCGCCGGCTGACCTCTCGGCGGCAGCCTTCCGCCGGGGGCCTGGTGCGCGCGATCGTGCCGCCTGCTGCCTAGGTGCCGTCGCCATCTATACCCGTTCCACCCCTCGCGTTTCAGTCCGCAGAATACCTTTTACCGCCTGGGTCAGAACGCCGGGACGGTCTATCTTCGCCGGTAGATCGTGTCCAGGTCGTCAAGGAACGGGCCGGGCTCGGACGTCCGCCCTGGCGTGGTCACCGAACAACTCGATCATCTCGTCCTGAACCTGACGAAGCCCAGCAGAAACCGCCCGAGGCCTCGTCGGCGGCTGGGTCCGCCCAGACGTCGTGATGGGCGGCTGGCAGCCTGCCGCCAGGCAGGTGGACCGTTGGCTCGCGGCCGCCGCGACATGCAGCGCGTAGCCGGCCGCTTCGGCGCGGTGCGGGCGGTACACCGAGATCATCA
>Ga0207689_10004571_pt1 | contig 12530 bp, 17 predicted proteins | sample KBSMisM52_FD_184312 | JGI IMG/M metagenome (GOLD analysis project Ga0207689, IMG submission 184312) | Miscanthus rhizosphere microbial communities from Kellogg Biological Station, Michigan, USA - KBS Miscanthus M5-2 (SPAdes) (version 2) | ecosystem: Host-associated > Plants > Roots >... | reverse complement strand
CCGGTCAGCTTCGACTGCCCTTTCAGAAACACGAGCTCGATCAGGAAAGCCAGGCCGTGCAGCTCCCCTCCCAGGTGTCGCACGAGGCGCGCGGCCGCGGCCGCCGTACCGCCAGTTGCGAGTACATCGTCCACGATCAGAACGCGCTGGCCGCGCTGGACTGCGTCGGAGTGGATCTCGAGCGCGTCAGTGCCGTATTCGAGATCGTAGGTCTCCTTGACGCATTGGCTCGGAAGCTTCCCCGGCTTGCGAATCGGGACGAACCCGGCGCCGAGGCGTTTCGCCACAGCGCTTCCCAGGATGAACCCACGGCTCTCGATGCCGACGACGAGCTCGATGGAGTCGTTCGCGTATGGCTCGGCGAGCCGATCGATGGTCACACCGAGCCCCTCGGGACTTCTGAGCAGCGTCGTGATGTCGTAGAAGAGGATGCCCGCTTTCGGGAAGTCGGGAACGTGTCTGATGTGTTGTTTGAGATCCATTCAGTCTCTGAGCGGCCCCATACGTGTTAGGACGTCACCGAGAACGTGTCGTAGGCGCCGCTGACGTCCTCGCTATCCACGGTCACCGTCTCGACTCGCGCGCCGCGCGGGCCCATCCGCAACGCCCGCTCGATGCGCGTCAGCGCCTCGGCTTCTCCCTCGACGTGGGCCTCGACGCGGCCGTCGGGCAGGTTGCGCACCCAGCCGGTGGCGCCTTCGCGTAATGCCCAGTCCTGCGCGAAGTAGCGAAAGCCCACGCCTTGCACGCGACCGCTCACGACGAAACGCCGGGCCACCAACATGGAAGAAACACCGGAATTATATCTGGCTCTCGTCCTGACGCCTTGCGCCTGCGATCTTCGCGGCGCGTTTCATTGTGAGAGCGATCTGAATAGCTCGCGGCCACCCGGCATCCCGGGCCACGGAATCGAGAGCAGCAATGCCACCATCGACAGGCCGACAAAGAGGAGGACCGTCCGGTGGCGGGCGACGGCATCAACCGCTTTCCGTGCCCGCGCCCGCCCCACGTGTGCAAACGCGATTGCGATGAGCATGCCCGTGAGGTGCTCCACGACGAAGAAGCGCAGGACCGGATCGCGCATCGTCAACTGCATGTTCTCGAAGCCCGATCGCGTCACTGGGCTGAGGAAGGCATACAAAATCAGCCCGAGTAATAGCTGCAGATCCAGGCTGTGCGTGAAGAACGCCAGTCGCAGGTTGTCGCCGGGCAGCCACGCCCGCCGCGTCGAGACACCGGCAACCGCCCCGCCAAGAGCCGCCACGCCAGCGAAGATTACGAGCCATCGAATCCAGGAATGGAGGAACAGGAGCGCGGTGTACATACGCCGCATTCTAGCTGTTCGACGATGCAGCGTGAAAAGACGCGCGACGCAGGTCGCGCCAGGAGGGTGGCGCGTGAACGAGCTGGTCTAGACGGTTCCGGCGAGCAGGCCCACCCAGGGGACCACGGCAAAGACCACGTACACCACCGTGAGGATCGCGACCCACCGATACCGATCCGTCAGATAGAGCACTGCGCCACAGGTGATGGCAAACAACTTCGCCACCGTGAATCCAATCGCCGGACCGAACGCGCCGAGATACCACGCGACGAGTGGATTGCCTTCGATGTCCGGTCCGTGCAGTGTCACGCCCACGTAGGACATCGTGCCGTCGAGTACTTGCACGAGAACGAAGGCCAACCAGACAAATTGAGCGAACGACGGCTGCCAACCCTTGAACAGTGCGGGGCGACCAAGACCGGTGAGGACGAAGGGCGCGGATGCCATGGCTACCAGATCTCGAGGCAAAGAAAACGCCAGCAAAATGGCGTGGGATCAAGAAGGGTCTGGAGCCAAAAGGTCGCCAGCTCGGCGATATATGTCTTCGCGGCCCGGGCCCAACCAACCTCGCTACGATACCCGATTGTGCACGCAAGTGCACTGCGGAGGCTGGTGTGCCGAGCTGGAAGAACGCAACGAAGCTCGCGCGGGCTGAAGCCCGCGCTCTACGATCAGATGGCGTCGCGCGGGGCTTCCGCCCCCCGGCGACAGGTCAGATCTGGATCCGCGAAAATGCCCACGCGCCCAAGACCAGGAACCCGGACGCGACCACCGCCAGCACCGAGAGGTTTGTGACGACACCGAACTGCGTCAAACCGATCAGCGCCCCGCGCAAGCCATCGATGCCGTAGGACAGAGGATCGACGCGCGTCGCGAGCGTCAACGCGGTCGGAAGATTGTTCAGCGGGAAGAGCGCCCCGGACAGAAAGAAGATCGGCATCACCAGGAAGTTCATGATCAGCTGAAAGCCCTGCATGTCTTTCAGCGTCGATCCGATCGCCGTCCCCAGGCCCGCAAAGACGAGGCCGACGAGCAGCATGAACATCAGTGCCACCGGAATCGCGGCGATGCTGTGCGGCCGAAATCCGGCAATCATGCAGACGATCAGGATCAGCGTTCCCTGGATCGAGGCGATCGTCGCGCCGCCGAGCGTGCGCCCCAACATGATCTGCAGTCGCGGCACCGGAGCGACCAGGGTCTCCTTGAGGAATCCGAACTGGCGATCCCACAGAAGGCCGATACCGGAGAAGATCGACGTGAACAGGATCGCCATTCCCACCACGCCCGGGGCGATGAACTGCAGGTAACTCCCCTGCCCTGATTGCGCGAACACCGGACCCAGACCGAAACCGAGCACGAGCAGGTACAGCAGCGGCTGCGCGATCGATCCGATGATCTGCGGACGCGACCGCAGATAGCGTTTCACTTCACGCAACCACAGGTAATAGACGACGGTCACGGCTCATCTCCTCCACATCCGCGCCATCTGGCGCATCTGGTCCGCGGCGTCGGCACGCTCGTCGCGGATGGTCGATCCCGTGAGCTTGAGGAATGCTCCCTCGAGTGAATCCGCGCCGGTCTGCTGCTTGAGCGATTGCGCCGTTCCCTGCGCGACGATGTGACCGTGATCGATGATGGCGATTCGATGCGCCGTGCGCTCGGCTTCATCCATGTAGTGCGTTGTCAGAAAGACGGTCACACCTTCTGTTTCATTCAGATGTTTGACGTGAGTCCAGAGCTGGTTGCGGCTCTGCGGATCGAGGCCAAGCGTGGGCTCGTCGAGGAAGAGAATCTTCGGCGTGTGGAGTAACCCGCGAGCGATCTCGAGCCGGCGCTTCATGCCGCCGGAGAACGTCTTCACGAACGAGCCGCGGCGATCCCAGAGCTCGAACAGCGTCAACAGCGTCTGGATGCGATCGACGCGAACCTTGCGGGGCACGTGGTACAGCGCGCCGTGCAGATCCATGTTTTCGTACGCCGTCAACTCGACGTCGAGACTCGGATCCTGAAACACGATCCCGAATCGGCTGCGCGCCTGCAGTGGTTGGGCAACCGGATCGAGGCCGTCCAGTTTCATCGAGCCGCTGGTTGGGCGCTGGAGCGTCGTCAGCATCTGGATGGTCGTGGTCTTGCCGGCGCCGTTGGGACCCAGGAAGGCGAAGATTTCACCCGGAGAGATGTCGAACGAGATGCCATCGACGGCCTTGACCTCTCCGAAGGTCTTGACCAGGTTCTCTACGTGGATCATGGAAGGCTGGCTCTCCTTGGAGCCGAGGAAGGTCGAACCCCGGATTTTACACTCAGCTTTGCACGCCCTTGCTGACCTCATCGAGCGACTCCCGTCATGAGACGAGGACGCTCAAGCGCGCTTCGCTCAGCCGGATGAATGGCGCAACTCCTTGCCATCAAATACGTTAGCTTGTGTGGCGAAGCTGTGGCAGGGGCCTTGCCTGATCCTCGACCAGAAGGCTCCCCGGTCTTCACAATGGAGGTGGGGCGTGAGATCGCTGTTGTCGGTGATGATGAGCGGTGCGCTTCTCAGCGGAACGGTGTTTGTGGGTCATGCGGAGGCTGGGGACAAGCGAGAACACGGCCGCGCGGAAGTTCGCTACGAACGATATGACCGCGGGTACTACCAGGACGACCGCGACTATCGTGATTACCGCCACTACGGTCACGATCGGTACCACCGCGATCACGACGTGGTCGTGATTCGTGACTACTACAGGCCGTACTACCGGCCGCTGCCTCCGGGGTTGCAGAAGAAATACTACCGCGGTGGATATCTGCCGCCAGGATGGGCAAAGCGCGTCTACCCGGTGCCGGTTTATCTCGAGCCGCAACTGGTCGTTGTGCCGCAGGGATATCGTCGCGGCATCATCGACGGCCAGGCGGTCGTCTACAACGATCGTGGGTTTGTCCTCGACGTCGCGGTGTTGTTCTGAGCATTCGGCGGAAAGCGGGTCTCAAGGCCCGCCTCTACTTCAGAGGTAGCGGCGGCCTTCAGACCCGCCGAAATAGTACGTAACGGCGGATCCTTAGACCCGCCGAGGGGAGCATGGGATGACTAGATGGCTTGTTAGACGCGTGGCTCTTTTGACCCTGGTCGTCGGCGCGATGTCGTCAGCGGCGTGCGCGAGTCGAACCATCAACCAGGTGCTCGCCGATCCCGGCCGATACCGCGATAAGCAGGTGAAGCTCTCGGGCTCGGTCGTCGACAGTTACTCGCTGATTGGAAATGGCGCCTATCAGATCGAGGACAAGACCGGGAAACTCTGGGTCGTGTCGAACAGTGGCGTGCCGCGCAAGGGCGCGCATGTGAGCGTCACCGGCACGGTACGGGAAGGCTTCAGCCTCGGATCCGTCGGTGACAAAATGAAGCTGCCCCCAGCGGTGAGCTCCGGCATCCTCCTGATGGAGGCGTCGCACAAGGCGAAGTAGCGGGTCTGCACCAGGCGGGTCTGACCACCTTCGCTCTTTGAGCTATGGTGGTCCGCCGTAGCCTTGGCGAAGGCGGAAGACCCGCCTCTACTTATCGCAATCCGATCCGGATCGAGCCACTGCGGCTGTTGGCCCGCACGAGCGGGCCGCCGCCGCCGACCGTGCCGGACGCGGCGCCTTTCGACGTCGAACCTTGCAGCGCCGAGCCTTCGACCGACACTGAGCCTGAACCACTCCGCGCGTCGAGTGTCAGCTTTGCGTTCGAGTCGAAGTCCAACTCGAAGCTGCCAGACCCGCCCGTCACCTGCCATGGTGCGGTCGGAAGACCACTCACGCGGATACGGCCGCTGTTGGAGGTGGCGACCAGCCCTCCATTCACGCCCATGAGATCGATGGCACTCGATGCCGTCCCGACGTCAACGTTTCCGTTTCCGCGAAAGGTGCCCTCGATGGCGCCACTCTGTGTACGAACGTGCAGCCCGGCGGCGACGTCTCGCACGCTGACACGACTGCTTTGCGTCGCCACCCTCAAGTTGCCCGTGATCCCGTCGACCTGGACTGCTCCCGATCCTGTTGTCAGTTCTGCGTCGCCACCGAGCTCCCTGATCGTAATTGCGGCCGATTCCGTCCGAACCGACACATGCCCCATGACGCCGCTGATCGTCGTGGCGCCGGAGTCGCTGCTTGCCTTCACAATCGTTCCGCGCGGCACGCTCACGTCGTAGGCGACGGTCATCGCGCGCTGCTCGTCCGCTCCCGTCGGCGGGCGCAGCCGAAGCGTGGCGCCTTCCTGTTGAATCGGTGGATTTGCGGCCACGCGCTTGACAAGCTCGTAAGCCGACGCGGGTACGCCGTACCGGACAGTGGCCGAGCCCTTCACGACGATGCGCTCGGTGTCTCCCACGGACACATCGATCTGTCCGCGAATGGTCGAGACGTCGAGCGTCGGCGCGGCACTGACCATGTACGTGCGTTCAAACATTACCCGCTGAGCAGAAGCAGGAACGGCGGAGAGTGACAATCCCGCCGTGAAAATGCATACCGCGGCCGGAATACGCACACCGCAGTCTACGCCTCCGGTAAGGGCGGTGCACGCTTACATCAAGTTCGAAGGCGGAGGCGTCAGGAGGTAGTGCTGGTCACGTAGTTCCCGGCTGAGCCGCGCGTGACGCTGCCGCCAGGGCTCGAAGTGCCTGGCGATCATCGCCAGCAGGCGCGCCTTCTTGGCCGATCCTTCATAACCGGCGGCCCGGTTGAAGAAGCCCGCGCCGAGTTCCGCATACCACCGGATGTCGTGCCGCACACGCATCCGATCCTCGAAGAAGCCGGTCAGGAAGAGACACTGTGCGCCTGCGACTTCGAGCAAGTGCCCATCGGGAGGGATTGACGCGTTCAGCACGAAGTTATCGAAGATGGCGGTGAGATTCGCGGGCGCCGGCATTTCCAACCCGGCGGACGTGGACACTTGCGCGTAGTGCGCGAGCACGCTCGCGTTGTAGAGCAGCTCCTGTCGATCGACACCCGGATCGGAGACGTCTTGAAGACCCGTAACGAAGAACTCGAGCGCGCGACGATGATCGACGGCGAGCAGTTCCTGCAGCGGCTCCATGCCACCTCCTGGTGGACTCCACGTGCGGTCCATGGCGGGTATATACAAGCCCATCGGCTACTTCCCGTGAGGACTTTACCCGTCATCAATTGTGGCAAGAATCCCGCCAGATCCGTGTCGCTGGATTGGGCATGTTGCGACAGAAACACCTGCTTTTGCGTAGAGAAATGTCCTGCTCCGGCTCACACACTGTCTCGTTTCAGCCCGACTTCTCCACGTCGTCGACAAGCGCGACGAATTCGGCGAGCACCATAGCCGTTGCTCCCCAGACGCGCGCATCGAGCACATCGAAATAGGGAACGTTCATGACGCCTTGCGGTGGAAGGATCCGCGTCCGCTCTTCCCACAGCACGCGCTCCGGCTCACGCAAGAGAGCGAGCGGAACTTCGATCAGTTTTTCGACCTCGTGCGAGGCGAGGGTGAACGCCGGTCGCCGCTGTGAGTAGCCAACGACGGGATGCAGCAGATGGCCGCTCACGTACACCGGGAGCGATGTGAGGCGTCCTAGTATTTCGACGTCCCTGGGAAGCACTCCCACTTCCTCGTGCGCCTCACGGAGTGCCGCCTCTTCCACCGTCTCGCCAACGTCGAGGCGTCCGCCCGGCAGGGAGACCTGTCCGGTGTGGTGACGCAACGACGAACCGCGCACGGTCAGCGGCACGTGCCAGACGTCATCAACCGTGTAAATCAAGATGAGGGCTGCCGCCGGGCGCAGCGAATTGACGTCGACGCCGGAATCCGCTCCAAGGCGGGGGCGTGGTGACATCCGCTGCTGCGCCTCGACTCCGGGCAATGGCGCGGCGAGCCGCCGGCGCAGAGCCTGTGGCAGGGAACGATCGTTCACCCCTCTATCTTCTCCGATGCTTCGTGCCGCTGCGCCAGGACGGGAACCGCCAGCATCCGTCCAGACGTCATAACAGTCATGAGCACATTGACCACACGCGCCTCTTACCCGCAGACTGTGTGCACGGGTCATTGGCGTTGAAGGGCCGCTTTCCCAACCGCCGCACATTCATGTCTACCGGTGCCGTCGCAGGCGTTGGGGGTGCGGCATGGCTCGGCGTGTCGACGTCGTGGGGCGCCCGGTTTCTGCGGCAGCGCTTCGAGGAAATCGGTCGCGACATTCCATCGGCGCCGCACAAACCCGAACCAGGGACCTGGTCCGACAACGCCGTAACGCTCGCCTGGCTCGGACACGCGACCGTCTTGATCAACTTCTACGGCGTTCACATCCTGACCGACCCCGCGCTATATCCGCGCATTGGCGTGGACCTCGGGCTGGGCACGCTGGGGCCGATGCGGCTCGTACACTGCGCGCTCACTCCCGACGAACTGCCCGACATCGACATCGTGCTCGTGTCACACGCGCACTTCGATCATCTGGATACGCCGTCGCTCGGATCGATCCGCGGCCGGCCGGCCGCTGTTATGGCCTCGTCTATTTCCGACCTGTTGCCGCAGCGACGTTATTCATCGGTCCGCGAGCTGCGCTGGAATGAAGCCGCAACCGTCGCTACTCCTCACGGCGACGTGCTGATCCGTGCCCTCGAGGTCAAGCACTGGGGTGCGCGCATCGGTCGCGACACGTGGCGGGGATACACGGGTTGGGTCGTCGAGCGCGAAGGTCGCCGCTTGCTGATTGGCGGTGATACGGCCGTTACGACCACGTTCAAGCGCCATCGCCAGCACGGCCCATTCGACGCGGCAGTGATGCCCATCGGCGCCTACGACCCGTGGATCTACAACCATTGCACTCCGGAACAGGCGGTCGCGATGGCCGACGCCGCGGGAGCGCGTCTCATCGTCCCGGTACATCATCAGTCGTTCCGTTTGAGCAACGAGCCTTTCATGGAACCGATCGAACGTATTCAGGAGGCGCTTGCCAAAGAGCACGATCGCCTCGGCGTACGCGTGATCGGCGAGACGGTCGTCATCCCGAGTTAGAGCGTTTTCGACGACGAAAACGCACTAAGCTTCCAGCTCATGAACCTGACGCGGCATAACGGCCTGAGCCGCCGCGCGGTGCGGCTTAAACGAGGTGTCATTCGCGCTCGTTCACTACCTCTCTGAACGGCAGCGTCGTACCGCCCAGATACTGGCGGCCGAAATCGAGCATCGCTCGACGATGAGCAATCTGACGAGCGTTGAGAAACACATTGGCCAGTCGATGCGGAAACGGGCTCGCCGCTTCAGCTGTCACATTGGCCAGATCCCGGGCACGCTGGCGATCCCGTTCGGAACGATAGCTTTCGAAGCAGACGATGGCGGCTGGCATTCCGGTCCTCCCTGTCGACCATCGTCCGCCGGCAGTGTGACAGACCAGGTCACACCGGGTAGCTGGGTTGCTGGGTTGCTAGGTTGCTGGGTTCTTAGGTTGCTGGGTTTCTAGGTAGACCCAGCCACCCAGCCACCCAGCTACCTAACTACCCAATAACCTTAAGGTTTCGGAATCCGGATGGTGCTGATCATGGCGCTGCCGCTCGCCACGTACAGCAGCGACAACGGATGAAGCGTCGCCGAGGCGATTCGCGCCGACCCGAACCAGAGTGCTTCGCCAATGCGTTCGAGCATGAAGGCGAGCGCCAGCAGCCCGACGATGACGATGGTGGTGGGGATAGGAGTCCCTTCGAAATACTTCACTTTGCCCGTGCGCTCGTCCGCGAGCTCGGCGGCCGTGGCGTTGAAGCGGGCGAGACGACTCACGCCGCAGACCACGAAGTAGGTCAGGCAGACCATGTCCCAGACGCCGCGCAGCCCCAGGGTGAAGCCGAGCACCGCCGGCGCGACTCCGAATGAGATCACGTCGGCCAGCGAATCCAGATCCCCGCCAAGCGTCGACTGGCGGCTTTTCTGCGTCCGCGCAACGTAACCGTCGAGGACGTCGAATACGAGCGCCAGCGGAATGAGCACGAAGGCGACCCACAGGTACCGCGCACTGGCGGTCGCCACGTAGTCGAGGCACAGGAAGATGGCGATCGTGCCGCAGCTCGCGTTGCCAATCGTGAGAGCGTCGGCTGCGGTGTAGGACCGCAACATCGACAAAGGTTTGTGAGGCGGGGCCATAATGCAGTCTAATCTCAGGCGCACATGCTGAAACAGCTGACACATGCGGCGCGGATTCTCATCCTCGCAATGATGGCGGCAATCGTGATTGTGGCGTTAATCGAAGCAATGGGGTTGAACCTGGTGCGCCTGGCGGAATGAGCGGAGGAACAATGAAACGGTCTGCCCTGCTGGTCGTCATTGGTGCGATGTTCGTGGTGGCCATCGCGGCGCAGTCGAGGCAGCCTGCCGGCACGGCCCACAACGGCAAGGCCTTCAAGTTCAACAAGGTCAGAGAGGGCATCTACCATGCGGTCGGCACAGGCTCGCTCGCCGTCGTCGGCAACTCGTCGTTCATCGTCAACGACAACGACGTGATTGTCGTCGACGACCACGTGTCGCCCGCGGCTGCGTGGGTGCTGCTCGAAGAGATCAAAGAGGTCACGAACAAGCCTGTGACCACGGTGATCAACACGCACTTCCACTTCGACCATGCGCACGGCAATCAGATCTTCGCGCCGAACGTGCAGATCATCGGGCACGAGTTCACGAGGCGCATGCTCCTGAGCAATTCGATTGGAATGCCGCTCTACCAGAATTACGTGACGGGGTTGCCGGGACAGATCGACGGGTTGAAGAAGCGCATTGCTTCCGAGGCCGACGCGGCGGCGAAGGCCAAGTTGCAGACGCAACTTCAGGTGGCCGAGAACAACCTGGCCTCGCAGAAAGAGCTCAAGCCGACACCTCCGAACGTGACGCTCGCAACCCAGATGACGCTCTATCGAGGGAGCCGCGAGATCCAGATTCGCTTCCTCGGCCGCGGGCACACGGCAGGCGATGTCGTTGTCTTCCTTCCCAACGAGAAGGTCGTGATGACCGGAGACTTCCTGACGTCGGGGCTGTCGAACATGAGCGACTCATACCCTGAGGAATGGGTCACCTCGCTCGACGCGCTCAAGAAACTCGATTTCGACGCGGTGCTTCCGGGCCATGGCGACGCATTTACGGACAAGACGAAGATCGATTACTTCCAGGCGTATCTTCGCGATGTCTGGAGCGAGGTGAGTCGACTGAAGAAGGAAGGCGTGTCAGCGGAAGAAGCCGCTAAGCGCGCCGACCTCACGAAGCACAAGGATCACTTCCCTATCCAGGGTCCTGGCGTGCCACCGATCGCCGCGACTCGGATTTACGACCTGATCGATGGCAAGGTGAAGTAAGCGCAAACTGTGAAGGGGTCTGACCCCGTCTATCTTGCGTGCTCCAGGCCCTCCGCGCAGGCAAACTCCCGGAGTTGATCGTTCGGGTAGGTCGCCTTCCGGTAGGTCTTCACCGTTTCCCACGGTTTTACGAGCGCGATGGGATCGGTCACCGTAATTCGATCTTCGAGCAGACCTGACGGGAGCAGCCGGATTCGTTCCCGCACTGTCATCTTCTCGCTGTGCGGCGTGAATCCCTCGATGTAGGTGTTGTCGCGCAGCGCAACCGTCTCGATCACCAGTGTGTCGCCTTCCCAATGCCCGATGGAATAGCCGGCGTAGGTCGGATCGTCGAGGGTCGCTGGTGTCGGCTTTCGACCGTCGAGGTAGACGCGCCGCAGCGCGTCGTTCAGCTCACTGAAGAACGTGATCTTGTCCTTCGTCTGCATGATCTCCATGCCGTACGCCATGTTCATCATGGCCGGCATCCCCGGCGGCAGACATTTCGCGGTGTTGTCCGAGTCCGACGAGCCGGCTATGCGCGAGTCACGCATCGCCTCCCACTTCTTCATGTACTCCGGAGTAAGCACCGGTGCATCCGGCGAGCGCCCACGCGAACCGTCTGACAACGGTGCCGTGCGCGTTGGTGCTGGCAGTGGCTTCGCTGGAACCTGCGGAGCAAGCGGGGCGCCTCCGGCCCGCGCCCCGCCACCTGCGGCATTGACCGGGTAGTACACGCCCGAGAGGTCCGGGAGTGTCTGCGCTCCCGAGGGAGTCTGGGCTCGCGAGATGGGAGCCGCGACTGCGGACGCAATCGCAGCCACCGTCAACAGCGCGATTCGTTTCGTCATATACAGCTCCAGGCTAGTTCGCTGGCGGGGCGTTGGGCAGCACGCGACCATCGGCCATCGTCACCCGCGCGATCATGCCGACCTTGCTGCCATCCTTCGAGGGGCTGTAATGCACCGTCACCTTGTCGCCCGGCTTCAGGACCGTGCGAGTCCAGCCGGCTCTCAAGAGGACTCCGGGAGCGCGTCCTTCCATCGCCCACTCAACACTGCCTCCCTTGCCATCATCGACGTCCACGATCAGCCACGTGTGCGGATTCATCCACTTCCACTCCTTGACGACGCCCGTGGCAGTGTTGACCGTCTCGACGGCAAAGCCGACGTTGCTGTGATGAGCGAGTAGTGACGCGTGAAAGCTGCCGGCGGCCGCCAGCATGGTGAGGACAACGAACGTGCAAGCCTTCATGGCTGCCTCCTCAGTGTTCGGAAACTATATCCTTTCCGCAGCCGAGCAGCGTTCGCGAATCGAGCGTGACCGACACACTCTGCGGGAACACTTCCCCGCTCATGGCATCGGTGCACGACGCATTCTCGATCTGGACGATCAGGCGATGTGATTCGACCATGGCATCGTAGACCGTGGACGCTCCCTTCACGGTCGGCGCGGGCACGGGCGCGGTGACCTGGTGCTCGGCGTAGTCGTAGACAAAACGGATCTGCTTGTCTTTGTCGATCTCCAGGAACCAGCCTGGCTCCTGGCCAACCGCGCGGAAATCGACGCCGCGATCGGCAGCTTCCTGCCACGGCTCCTGTCGTTCTCGACACGTCTGGGTGTGACCGCTCAGTTCGAGCGTCGCCTCGCGCCCTTCATTCCAGAAGGTGTCGGAACCGTTGCTGTATCGAACGCCCGACCCAGACACGACCCGGGGCAGCGTCCGCGCGCGCTGTTCCGGTATTTCTATCAACACCTGATCGTCGTGAAATGTCGCCGTCAGCCCCAGCGTGTCGCAGTCGAAGCGAGCGACGATTGGCGGTTTCGCCGGCGGAGTCTGTTTCACAGCAATGGCATCCGCCGGCGGCGACGACGAGCCGCACGCCGCGAACACGATCGCTATCAGCAGCACGCAACC